>Ga0187784_10004407_pt1 | contig 11396 bp, 9 predicted proteins | sample 1015_SJ02_MP15_2_FD_132964 | JGI IMG/M metagenome (GOLD analysis project Ga0187784, IMG submission 132964) | Tropical peat soil microbial communities from peatlands in Department of Meta, Colombia - 1015_SJ02_MP15_20_MG | ecosystem: Environmental > Terrestrial > Soil > Wetlands > Peat | place... | reverse complement strand
GCCGAACTTCAACCGCGAGGGAACTCCGCATGGAGGAGATCGCGGGCACGGTGGTGATCGCGGTGGTCGCGGAGGGCGTCCGGGGGGTGGACGTCGCGGGCGCGGCGGACGTCACGGCGGCGGTGGGCGGCATGGCGGTGGCCACGGCGGGAACCGACATTAAACTTCTTTTCCGAGGGGGAATGCCGATCTCGCGGATTAAAAGCCGGGGATGAATTAGGAAAGAGCTGCGAAGGTCTCGCAGCTTTTTTCGTTTGGAGTGTTTTTCTTAGTGGCGAGCAGGAAATGCTCGACAGGCGTCGAGATCCCAGAGAGCATGTGATCCTTCAGGCTACGGCGTCTCACCTAGTGCCCTCGGAAAAATTCCGGACGTTGCCGTCCACTGTCCTCTACGGGAAGAAGCTAACTCCTTGCAGAACAACCCAGGCGGCTGGAGTGAGGGAAATCGGGGTGCTCCGGTGGCAGAGCGGTTGCACTCAACTGTTCGCGAGCCGATTGGCTCCTGGAGGATTTGTGAAAAAGTTGCAGTCTCTTCCTTTTCTTGCCACCCTGGCAGTCGTCATCGGAATGATCTCCTGGGGCCGTGTGCTCAATGCCCAAACAACCCCGTCGACTACGCCTGACACGCCGGCTGCGCAGCAGACTCCGCGGACGCAGCCAACGCCGTCTCCGGAAATGCCTCCGTCTTCTGAGCAAGCGCCCAACGCGCAGCAACCGCCCTCGCAGACCCCGGATGCGACGGCCCCGGAATCGGGTTCGAAGGCAGACTCATCGAACGCTCCGACAGACACCCAGACGTTCTCGGGTACAGTTGTGAAGCACGGTGACAAATACATCTTGAAGGATGACTCGGGAAAGATTTACGACATCGATCATCAGAGCGAGGTAGCGAAATTTGAAGGCAAGCGCGTGCGCGTGCAGGGCACGCTCGATGCGAACGGCAAGATTCTGGTGAAGTAAGTCGGAAGTTCGTTTTCTTCGAAGAGGCACCGACGCCGCCGGGCAAACCGCTCCGCGATTGCCGGTGCCAGTTTTTTCTGGCAACTTCTGGGCTGGTTCTCCTGGCGAATTGCAGGCAGTATAGTCGGTTGTGCATGAAAGAACGGGTGGATGCGAAGTACTGGATCGAGAAGCTCGGGCTGGAAGTGCATCCGGAGGGCGGGTATTTTCGGCAGACCTACAAGTCTGAGTTGAGAATTGTTCCGGAGGCGTCGGGAAGGGCCCACGCTGTCGCCAAAGGCGCGGCACGGATGGGACAGCCAGGGTTTTATGGTTCTCGCTCGGCGTCGACGGGCATTTACTTCCTGCTCGAACGGGAAGACTTTTCGGCGTTTCATCGGTTGCGATCGGATGAGATGTGGCACTTCTATATGGGATCGCCGCTCGTAGTGCATGTGCTTGATCCGGCGGGCGAATATTCCTCGATCTTGTTGGGAGGGGATCCGAAGACAGGGCAGGCTTTTCAAGCAGTAGTGCGGGCCGGCTGCTGGTTTGCGGCGGAGCTCGGGCAAAAGCCACGCTTCTCTCAAAGCTCTTTGGAAGTGGAGCCCCCGTCGTATGCACTGGTTGGTTGCACGGTCGCTCCGGGATTCGAGTTTGAGGACTTCGAGATGGCAAGGCGGGAAGAGTTGCAAGCGATGTATCCGAGTCGGAAAGAGATGATTCAGCGATTAACGCGGAGCTAGTAGTTTACTCACTTTTTCTCTTGAGTCGTCGCGGGCGAGAGCCTTGGCCACATTAATCATCACGTCTAAATCCGGCTTCCCGAATACGCTGCCATCTGCTTCAGTAAGGCGCTAGCCGGAGACCGATTTGGGGGATTCGGAAATTAGAGAGTTGAGCTATTTCATCGAGACGGAACGACTCCGACTGCTCGCATGGACCGAAACGGATCGGCGCGATTTTGAGCGACTGGCAACGGATCCCAAAGTCGTGCGGTTCATTACCGGTGGGATACCGTACGCGGCTGATCGCGTTGACGAGTTTGTTGAACGGCAAATGCGGCAGCAGGAGCAGTTTGGCTACAGCTTGTGGCGAATCGTGGTGAAGGAAACGGGCCAATTTGCCGGATTTTGCGGATTGCAACCGATCGCGGAAACTGGCGAAGCGGAAATCGGATGGTGGCTGCTCCCGGAACACTGGAAGAAAGGTATTGCCACCGAGGCGGGAAAAGCCGCACTGGACTGGGGTTTTCGCGTAAGCCACATGCCGATCGTGGTGGCGGTTGCGAACCCGGCCAACGTGGCGTCAATGGCTGTGATGCGACGGCTCGGTATGCAGGCCGACGGCGAAATGCTGTATCGGGGCCAGAGGTGTGCGCGCTACATCATTCATAGAGACCAATGGTTTTCAGATGCGGGCTGTCAGAACTAACAGTTTGCCCTGGTTTCCTGCACTGACATGATCGGTAAAGGATGCACAGCACGCAGTATGGTGCGTAACGGAAGCTCGCTTTCAGGCGGGATCCGTACAAAGCATCCGACGCGGACGTGGAATCATGAGCCAAGTTTCAGCGAGGAAACAGGATTTCGGCATAGCACCGGGACTCGCAAGAGTCGGGTCAGGAGGATCACTGGTATGGGCGGTATTGCTCATCCTGTTTGGCTTCCTGGCGATCACACTCCCGATGGCTACCTCACTCGGCGTAGTCGTCGTGCTCGCATGGCTGATCATCTTTAGCGGAGTGTTTCAATTCGCCGACGCGTTTCATTTGAAAGGCGTCGGAAACATTCTCTGGAAGCTCCTGGTGGCACTGCTTTATTTGGTTGTGGGTCTTTATTTTCTGGTGCATCCGCTGCTAGGAGTCGCGGCATTCACAATCGGCCTGGCAATTTTCTTTGTGATCGAAGGAGCGTTTGATCTCTTCGCATATTTCCGGAGCCGCCATCTTGCGGGATCGGGCTGGATCCTGTTTGACGGCCTGATCACTCTGATTTTAGGCCTGCTGGTGTGGAAACATTGGCCTTCCAGCTCCAGGTGGGTGATTGGAACGCTGGTGGGAATCAGCATGATCATGACGGGGATTACGCGGCTAATGATCGGCCTTGCCGCGAGGCGACTGCAACGAGCGTAGCTGCGAACCCGGTAAGCCGTTGCCTGTCGGGGGAATCCTGCCCTGCAACCATCACTGGCATCGACAATCCTATCGCCCCTCTGCGACATCGTGATCGGTGGATTGCAGGTCAAGGATCAGAGAAACAACAAAGCGCCCCGCGTAGTCTCGAACTACGAGGGGCGGAGGTGTCGGCAAGCTGCAAGATAGGGACCCTCAGTGAGATTGCACCGCGCCCTGCAGAGAATTCCAAAGCGACTGCGCTTTCTTCTTCTGGTTGTTTGCGTTGTTCACAGCGCTGTTAGCCTTGTCGAGAGCACCGGCCCCTGGCTGCCCTGCCTGCTGCGTGCCAGCGGCTCCGGGTGCGGCCGCGTTGGCCCCCGAAGGTGCGCCATTGCTCACGACCGGACGAGCTGGCATCTTGCCCTGTGGCTGGCTCGGATCGATCAGGGTAATGGGAACTCCTTGAATTCGCTGGCGCCCTAGCACCAGCGATACTGCCGTATAACTCGGGTTCACGTCGTCGTACTCGATGATGAAACGCACCGGCTGGGAGGAGATATAAGCGTTTGGGAACTGGCTGCCGTCTTGCCCAACGAAGAATGCGTTATGCCGCGCAGTGATTTTTCCGCCATCGTCCACCAGATTCACTCCCCCGCCACCAGACCAAATGTTGCTCGCCGCTTGCAGATTGTTCTGATTGGTGGTGTCAAAATCGCAGAACAGGCGAGTATCTGTCCGGAAGCAGCCGTAGGCTGTTAGCGTCCAGCCGCCCGGCCAGAGGAATGTTCCCACTCCAAATCCCCCGACAGGAGCACGGCTGCCATTGCCGCTAGAACTGGTCACGGCGCCTGCCGGACTGGCGGATGTCGAAGAGCCGACTGGAGAAGCAACTGCCGGCGACCAGCTCGCTGCCGGTGCCGCCATGGGGCTGGCGCCAGGCGTTGCCGCTGGAGCCGTCGCGTTGGCCGCTGGAGATGCGGCGGTCACGCTCGGCTTCGCTGCCGCAGGCGCGGATTGAATCGGTGTCTGCGCTGCTGCAGGGACTAGTCCAACCGAATTTGCCACCTGCGCATTGGCTTGCGGAGCGGCTCCCGGGTGGACCATCGGCTTGACCGCGCCCGCAGCTGCTGGCTTCGCCGTAGTAACCGCAGGGCTGGCCGTCTTTGCGTTGGTCGCGGGAGTCTTCGGCGGCGCCGTACCAGTGGCATTCGTCTGAGCCTGCAGTGATACGACTGAGAAGCACGCCAGCAGCGCTGTGTTTCTGATAAAGGATGTGCTTCGAAGCGCGCTCCGTAAAGCAATTGTCATACCTATCTCCTTTGAACTGAATCGCTCCGTCGTCAAGAGGCACCAAGCCCCCGGCGGCGCACACAGATCTCGGAAGCCGCAAAGCCCCGGCTTTCGTATGTGTCACCCTTGTTCGTTGTCGTGTGTTCGACTTGCCAGGGTGAAAACAAAGTCTCAACTGTAACCTGCGAAAGAATTTGGGGTCTGTGCCAAAAAAATTCTGCGGGTTCTGCTGTTTGCTTCCCCAGAGCCTCCCCAGTTGACCAAGAAAGGTAAACTCAACAGTTGTCTTCGGGGAAAGATGGCATCTTCTGCAAACAAATCCGCAGGTTATGTTGTGCGCGCGTTCCTTCTAGGTATCCTGGTACTGGTCGGGCTCGAAGCCACTACGGCTCTCTGCCAGCAATATCCGTTTATACACATCACCGCCCCGAACGCTCCGCAAGGCTGCATGTTTCCTTTTCAGGACCGCAGCGGAGGAATGTGGCTGGTGGGATGCGAAGCTGGGACAGAGGGTCTTTTCTACTTTGACGGCACTCGCTTCTTTTCTCCCGTTGCGGGTCCTTTCCCGAAGGTCATCGTGCGTGGTCTCGCGGAAGACAGCGACGGAGGCATTTGGATTCCGTCCAGTGGAGGCATCTACAGGTTCTATCAAGGACGCCTGCAAAAGAAGTTCGAGGGTACGGCACTGGCGGGAATCACAGAAGTCGCCGCAGATGTATTTCTGGCCACGGTGTCGCAGGCGGCCAACGACCCAATGCATCACGCAGGTCTGGTCCGAATTTCGCGGATGAACGGTGACTGGAGAGCCGATGTGCTCCAGGATTCGGTTCAGCAGGTGCAATACCGGTTGGACCGAACAGGGCACGTCTTGTTTGGTTGCAGCGAAGGATACTGTGAACTCGTGGCCGACGAGGTCATACGCTGGAAACCCGGGATGCCGCTCTCAATCACGCGGCACCTAGTGTCGATGAGTCTGAGCCAGACTTATGCCCAAAATGTATCGGTAACTTGGAAGGATCGTTTCGGATGTATCTGGTGGCGCGGACGCACGCAGGCTTCCTATCAGTGTCCATCGGACCCGAGACCAATCGATCTGCCCATCACGCTAACCGGGCTCGGCTTTCCTTCCATCTTCGAATTGCCGGACGGAACCATTGGAATTCCGAGCTACGGGAGGATGATCATCGGGCGGCCGGGGGCCTTCCAGGCGTTCAACGGCGCGAATGGCTGTCCGAACGCCATAATCGCTGTCGCCGGCAAGGATGACAGCGTGTGGATTAGCAGTACGTCCGGGCTGTACGTGTTGCCGCTTCACGAAAAACTGGAGTTTTGGTCTGCGCGCGACGGGTTGAAGGGCACCGTTTGGTCGGTGTTGCACGCCGGCGACAACGTGTTTGCCACCGCCGATATCTCAAGCGAGATTCTCGACAGAGACCGCTCTCATTGGCGCGTTCTGCCAATACCGGGAGGGCGTCTTTTCCGGGGTCCGCAAGGTACGGTCATGGCAGTGAACGATCAAGTGATCTGGCAAATGGACCGTGCGGGAAAACCTCTCAGGCATTCGCCCAAACTTCCGGTTTGGCTTATGGCCAAAGCTCCAGATTCAAGCGACTGGGTAGGCGGAAACGGTATTTACAGGCTTACGCCAAGCGGCGATAGCCTCCGCCCTGAACCGAAAGCTCCTGATCAACTTTATATACAGGGAATCCACTTTGACCAAGAGGGCGACCTTTGGACCTGCTCCTCGGTTGGGCTCAGCCATCTCTACCAAACCAGGTGGCACACCATTTCAACCAAGGATGGACTGCTTCAAAACGAATGTGCCTCGATGACAGAAGATCGCGCCGAAGACTTCTGGTATGCCTACGACACCATACCGGGGTTTGCCCGAATTCAAGATCCGAGATCCGATCACCCTGTCGTTCAACAGTTTGAGAACAAAGATAAAAAGGAGCGGACCTATTTCTTTGCGAGCGATCGACGCGGTTGGCTGTGGCGCGGAACTCCAAACGGACTTTACATCGCCGACTTGGACCAGGCCCGCCAGGGCGAGTGGCTGCACCTGGATCGCGTTGACGGATTCCCCGCTGTCGATACTAATCAGAATTCATTCTCGGAAGATACCGATGGATCGGTCTGGTTCGGAGCGGAAGACTCGGTCATTCATATCTCTCCGCCTGACGATCTCGTACACCCGAACTACGCACCCTCCGTTTTCGTTTCGGGATTCTCGCTGAATGGGGGCTCGCCGCAAATGGCTAGCCTGGTGGGTAAAATTGCAAACGGCGCCGATCTCGTCGTGCATCTTGGATCGCTCCAGTTTGATCGCAGGAATGCGCTCCAGATTCGCTATCGGCTGTTACCGCAACAATCGGCGTGGACCGCGCAGCGAGCACTGGACATTCGCCTCGGCAAGTTGCCCTTCGGAACTCAAACGCTCGAAGTACAAGCCCAACTCGGATCTGGTCCGTGGTCTAGGCTTACGACGAGGTCCTTCACAGTTCTCAAACCGATCTGGCTGACATGGCCGGCGCTTGCCGGGCTGTGCCTTACCGGAAGCCTGGGAGCGGCGCAAGCCTATCGCTGGCGTAAGAGGCGCAACGCAAAGACGGCCAGGAAATTCCCCGCATTGGCAGAATGGCGCCTCGCCGCCCTTTCTCCCGAGATATGGCATCTCACCGGAACGGTGCTGGGCTCCCGCTTCGAAGTCGGCGAAGTGCTGGCGCGAGGTGGATTCGCAACCGTTACGCAAGGAAAAGACTTGCAGCAGGATAGCCGGCTGTGCGCGATCAAGATATTCCGGCAGGAGCTGATGGACCAGGAATGGATGACAAAGCGTTTTCAGCAAGAGGTGCTGGCGCTCGAAAAGATTTGCCATCCGAACGTTGTGCAAATTCTTGGACACGGAACAATGGAGGACGGATCGCGATATCTGGCGATGGAGTTCATCGAAGGCGAGACCCTGCGCCAAAAGCTTCAGCGAGGCAGCTTATCGCTAAACCAGACTGCGGCTTATTTGCGCCAGATGGGCGATGCGCTCGATGAAATTCACGGTCGTGGGATCTGCCACCGCGACCTCAAGCCGGAAAATGTCATGCTCCGCAGCGTGGGCCAGGCGAGTCGGGAACTTGTGCTGATTGATTTCTCGATCGCGATCGTCCAGGATCCGGATAGGACCCTTCATGGGCTGTCGCGGGCTGCCGGCACGATCTACTACATGGCCCCGGAGCAATCGATCGGCTACGCCGATTCATCCACCGACATTTATAGTCTGGCCAAAATTGTCATTGAGATGCTGACCGGGCAGCGCCTGTCCACGCTGTTACCGGATGCCTCGATGGACTTACCGGATCGTGTCTCGGAATTTCTGGCCACCTTGAACCTTGGACTATCTTCTCCCTCGATTCAGCTGATCAGCTCGGCTCTCGAATTCGATCCAGCCCGCCGCCCGAAGAGTGCGATTCTGTTCGCGAATCAGATAGCTCGCGACCTGGAGTCGGCCGAAGCCGGATTTGAGAAATTGGCTGGCGTTAAGTCTGCATGCGCTCCTTCAACCAGTCACGGCCCTTCTCCCACAAATGACGCACCTGACGAAAAGTCAGCCCGCTGAGCTCTGCGATCTCCTGCAGCGTGAAACCCGCGAAGTAATGCATATCGACGATGCGGGCGGCATCAGGAGCGGATTTTTCCAGACGCTCCATGAGAATGCCGATCTGAACGATGGTCTCCGCATCGGAGGTTTCGGCCTGTGGAAGGCACTCGTCCAGAGAACGTAGTTTTTCACCGTCACCGCGACGCTGCGCAAGCCTTTGCCGGGCGAAATCGACCAGGACTCTGCGCATCGCTAAGGCCGCGATGGCGTAGAAGTGTTCGCGGCTATTGATTTGCCACCCGCCTTTTCGGAGGCTGCGCAGCCAGACTTCGTTGATCAGTTCGGTCGGCGAAAGAGGCGCAACATAACGCTCTCGTTGTAACTCGCGGACTGCAATTTGGTGCAGAGTTGGCAAGATTTCGCGCAGGATCGTCTCCGCGATCTCTCGATCGCCATCGGAGAAGCTCTGCAGTTGCTTGGTCAACGAAATGGCGCGGTCCATCACTTTCAGGTCCGAGTTAGTCTGTGTCGAACAGGTTCGAGCCGAGGTACGTTGAAGTGCGGTAATTTCCTACAGTGCTTCTGCCGAGATGCCCCAGGGCAAGATACAACGAAGGGAAGAAAGGAGACAAGAAGGGCCGAGACCAACAGAAGGGCCGAGACCCTCCCCAGAAGTGAAACGGGAACACTCCGTGGGGGCCGAAACACGAGGCGTTGGATTTGAGAGCTACTCTCAGCTATTGGCGGTTCTCGGTTTAGCAGAGGACGGGAAGGCACAATCCCCATCCCTCCGAGTCGTGTGCCGGCGAAATTCCTCGTCTTCCGTTAAAAGTCAGAGGTGGTGAACGGTACCGACGAGGGTTTTGGGCGCTTCCAACTTGCCGTCCAATTTCTAAATTGCCCAGCACATCAGCGACAGTCGTTGTTGCGCCAGCACAGAGAGAAGTCTAGGCGCTGCGAGGGTTGTCGTGCCATTCTCCTTGACAATCTAGGAGAGCAAGTAGTATTCCTAGGCAATCTAGGAAAGCCGCACCTGTGGAAAAGCAACTCGAACTTTTGCAGGGCACCCTCGACATGCTGATTCTGAAGGCGGTCTCCCTCAGCCCGCTGCACGGCTATGGCATTCTCCTGCGCATCCAGCAGATCTCTAAAGAGCGACTCGAGATTCAACAGGGCTCGTTGTACCCCGCCCTCTACCGTCTTGAGCATCATGGCTGGATCACAAGCGAATGGGGCGAGTCCGACAACAAGCGTCGTGCACGCTATTACCGGCTCACCCCAGCCGGGAAACGCCGCCTGCAATCCGAGGCTGAACGCTGGAACCAGATGACTTCGGTGATTGCAGGCATTCTGCGGGCAACACCGGAGGAGCTATGAGTCTCTGGGCCCGCTTCCGCTCCTGGACAGCCGCCATGCTTCGCCGCGGCCGCATGGAACAGGACATGGACGAGGAAATAAGCTTCCACATCGAAGTGCACGCCTCTGAACTGGCAAGCCGTGGCGTGCCCCGGCGAGAAGCGCTGCGTCAGGCACGGCTGGAGTTCGGGGGCATAGAAGCCACCAAGCAGGAATGCCGCGACGCCGTGGGCGTGACCTTTCTGGAAACCTTGATGCAGGATGTGCGGCACGGTGTGCGAGCTATGCTGCGGACGCCCGTATTCTCGCTGACCACTCTGGTCGTGCTTTCTCTGGGTATCGGCGCGAATACGGCGATCTTCAGTGTGGTGGATGCCGTCGTCCTGCGACCGCTGGCGTATCGCGACTCCGGACGGCTGGTCACGATCCTTATGGACGGCCAATCTCCGGTTTCGGTGGCGAACTATATCGACTGGCGCGATCAAAGCCGTTGTTTTGCTGCCATGGGTGCCGCCGACTACTGGTCCCCCAATCTCACCGGTGTCGACTCTCCCGAACACATTACCGGTTTGAAAGTGACCGAAAACCTCTTTCCCGTGCTCGGCGTTGATCCGCTGCTTGGAAGGTGGTTTGTCGAAGGCGAAGACAAGGTCGGCGCTGACCGCGAAGGCATTCTCAGTTACCAATTATGGCAGCGCAGATTCTCGAGCGATCCCACAATACTCGGCAAGACGATCCTGCTTGATGGCAATGCCTATTCCGTCGTGGGGGTGATGCCACAAGGGTTTCAGTTTGCTCCCTTCTGGGCGACGAAAGCGGAGTTGTGGGTGCCGAACGCTTTTGGAGAGCGAATTCACAACCGCGGTGGCAATAGCCTTCGGATTTTTGCGCGGCTGAACGAAGGTGTGTCGCTGGCACAGGCCCGCGCGGAAATCGCAGCAATCACGGCGCGGCTGGAACGGCAATACCCGGGTACCAATCGCGATGTGGTTGTGACCCCTTTGAAAGAAAAAGTTGTCGGTCCCATCGAGACTCCGTTGCTGGTGTTGCTTGGAGCCGTGGCCTTTGTGCTGCTGATCACCTGCGCCAATGTGGCTCACATGCTGTTGGCTCGGGCTGCGACCCGCCAGAAGGAAGTCGCTGTGCGGGCGGCGCTCGGAGCGCGGCGCGGGCGCATCGTTCGACAGTTTTTGGCCGAAAGCCTTCTGCTGGGCAGCCTGGGTGGAGTGGCCGGGCTTGGGTTGGCGCTCATCGCTACGCGCGCTTTGATCGCCATAAGTCCGTCGAACATTCCGCGAGTGCAGACGGTCTCGATCGACTTGCGGGCGGCTGTGTTTCTGGTTTTGGCGACCATTTTGACCAGCGTCGGTTTTGGCCTCGCGCCGGCATTGCAAGCCTCGGCGATCAACGTGAATGACACGCTTAAGGAAGGAGGTCGCAACAACAGCGACGGAATCCGCCGCAATCGCTTGCGCAGCCTGCTAGTGATCTCGGAGTTCGCTCTGGCCCTGATGCTGCTGATCGGTGCTGGCCTGATGATTCGCACCTTCGCCTCGCTCCAGTCCGTTGACGCCGGATTCAATCCGCACAACGTGGTCTCGATGGTTGTCTCGGTTGCCGGGTCAAAGGAAGCCGACCCGGGGCGACGATCGATTTTTTACCACCAATTGCTGGAACGCGTGCGCTCGCTCCCCGGAGTACAGGCCGGGGGCGCCATCAACCACTTGCCCTTGGCGGGCGATCTGTGGGGATGGACGTTTGCCATTGAAGGTCGCCCGAAACCGCGTCCCGGCGAATCACCCTCTGCGGTCTACCGCATGGTGACGCCGGGATATTTCGCGGCCATGCGTCTGCCCATCATTCGTGGGCGAGATGTCTCCAAGGACGACGGTGCGACTGCGCCGGGGGTCGTCATTATCAATGAGGGTGCGGCCAGTGCGTATTGGCCCGGCGAAGATCCCATCGGAAAAAGAATTTCGTTCGACGACGACAAGGCAAACTCTCCCACATGGCTGACCATCATTGGAATCGCCAAAAACGCGAAACAGGGCGACTGGACAGCTACGCCCGATACTGAGGTATACCTTGCGGCGTTTCAGAATC
>Ga0187784_10004406_pt1 | contig 11396 bp, 12 predicted proteins | sample 1015_SJ02_MP15_2_FD_132964 | JGI IMG/M metagenome (GOLD analysis project Ga0187784, IMG submission 132964) | Tropical peat soil microbial communities from peatlands in Department of Meta, Colombia - 1015_SJ02_MP15_20_MG | ecosystem: Environmental > Terrestrial > Soil > Wetlands > Peat | place... | reverse complement strand
TGCAATTTGACTAATATCTCTTAGCGATCTGACCCGCTTACCCATTGAGACATACCTTTCCGTGCATTTTAGGAGCTTCTAACTGTCCTTTATGCTTGTCACGTCTTGCACTTCAAGTTCCTGCCACGATAAACTTTGATCAAATTCTCCGAAATCTTTCTCTAGCCTCACCGGTTCTTGATCTAAACAGATTGTCAAAATTTCAAAAGTTTCTCTTTCAACTCTTTGAAGATGCCTCTCCTGAAAGTCATTACAGAAATGACAAAAAACAGCCCTAAAAATAATGGCCAAATGTTTATATATGATGTGAGGAGATCTTTTAAGAACAAAATGACCATGGCTGCTAAAATTGGGCCATACAAAGTACCCTTACCGCCAACCAGAGTGATTAATACGATATCGCCGGACGTATCTAAATTAAGGGCATGGAGAGGAACGAAATTCTGTAGGAGTGCATAAAGGCCACCGGCCAGACCAGCAAACGAGGCTGAGATGACAAAGGACATGAGTTTGAATCGGGTTGGATTGAAACCCACGCTTCTTGCTCTATCCTCATTTTCTCTTAAACATTCAATGGCCTTTCCAAAAGGAGAATGAATGATTCGAATTCCCAGGAAAACTGAAATCATGAAAAAGAAAAGGATGAAGTAATAGAGTGTAAGTTCTGAGCTCAAATTGATCGGACCGACATTGGGTCTAGGTACTCCTTGAAGGCCATCGCGTCCGCCAGTCAATGACCTCCATTTGAAAACAATGAAGTAAATCATTTGGGCGAATGCCATGGTAACCATAGCAAAGTAGATCCCTCGGCGACGAATACTGAGATAGCCTATTACAAGAGCGAGGAGAACGCTGATGATGACACCAATTAGAAGAGCTGGAAGTGTCGGGACTGAGAGATGAACGAGACTGAGGCCTGCCCCGTACGCCCCGAGTCCGAAATAAGCAGCATGTCCGAAGGATAAGAGGCCCGTGTAACCAAAAAGGATGTCATACCCAATCGCAAAAATTGCGAAAATCAACATCTGGCTTGCCAGCGCTTTGTAAGGGGTGATGAAAGGAAGAACCAGGAAAAACAGGGCGGCGAGAGGAAGAATCCAGAACGAACGTTTATCATCGATTTTCATAGGCTTGTAGCCTATTCAAAAAAAGCTGCTCGGCCCATCAGGCCTCGGGGTCTGATGATGAGAACGATAGCCATAAAAATGTAGATTAAGGTTGTCGCTAAGGGGGGCCAGAAAATGATCCCGATTGTTATCAGCTCACCAACTATTAGTCCAGATATGATAGAACCCTTAATACTTCCCATTCCGCCAATAATCACGACAACGAAGGCTTCCACCAGAAAATTCATCCCCATCAGTGGCTGGACGTCTTGAACGGGAGCCGCGATGACTCCTGCGAGTCCTGAAAGAGCTGCTCCCATGCCGAAAACCAGTGTAAATGTTCTTGGAATGTTGATGCCCAGTGCATCCGCCATTTCGCTATCATCTGTTCCTGCCCGGATAATTGCTCCCAATTTTGTCTTGTCGATAAACAACCAAACTCCCAAGGCTAGAAACCCTGTAATGAGGATAATAAACAGGCGATATTGAGGAAGGAGCATGAAACCCAAATTAATAGACCCGTCCAGGAATCGGGGGATGTTAAAGGGCTCGCCCTCTGGGCCATAGACGATTTTGATCACATCTTGAATAAAAAACATGATTCCAAACGTCAGCAGCAAATTATAAAAATGTGGAAGTTTATACAATTTCCTAATGAGAAGTCTTTCCAAAAAGATCCCAATTAGACCGATGATGATGGGGCAGATAAGGATGGCAAAAATAAAATGAAGATTCAAAAGTGTGACAAAGGTATAGGTGGCGTAGGCTCCCAACATGTACAATGCACCGTGGGTAAAATTGACCACACCAAGGGTTCCGAATATAACGGTGAGCCCGAGGGATAAAAGAACATAGATCGATCCCAAAATAAGACCGTTAAAAAGTTGCGCGAAGATAAAATTGTAATCCATACCCTTCGAATCGAGAATGATCTACTTTTTAAGTACGGAGGGGGTAAGGGCAGCCCCCTCCGTACCCCCGAATGAATTAAAAACCTTTCATTTGGCAACCAAACAGGTTTGGAGGCCCATAGGCCTCTTCTGGTGGTACGGAACCCACAATATCGAAGAAATCTTCTTTTTCCTTAACGTTTTCAGGCCTTTTAACCCTTAGAAGATAAGCCTTTGCCACCGTCATATGATCCTCAGGCCGTATGTAGCCCGGATTATTGAACATATCTCTGAACGTATGCCCTTCCAAAGCTTTGATAACCGATTCAGGGTTTGTTGTTCCTGCCCTTTTAACGGCCTCAAGGTACTGCCACGTCGCACTATACGCTGCCGCAGCCATGTAATGAGGCCGCTCATTATGCAGTTTCAGGTACTTGTCAGCGTATTCCCTCGCCCCGGGATGATCTACCTTCCAATGCCACGGTGCGGCAACATAGTTATCGGCAAATATTTCGATTCCAGCGCCCTTAATGCTGGGCTCAAACAGTTGTGCATGGACGATCTTGCACTGCTTCTTGAGTCCATATTGCACCGCCGCTTTCATTGCATTTACCGTGTCCGATCCGACGTTTAAAAGCACCAGGACATCGGGCTTTGCTTTGAGTGCATTGAGAATATATGGACTATAGTCGGCTGTTTGCAAAGCAACCATGTCATTTCCAACGTGGGTCCCGCCTTTCTTCGCTAGAGCAGCGGTAAAATTCTTCAACAAATCATGCCCAAAGGCATAATCTGTCGTAATCGTGTACCATCTCTTCCCGAGATGTTCTGCTCCCCAAAGTCCGGCTGTTGTGGCCAGCATATAGTCATTATAATTCATTTTGATCACATATCGGTTACAGTTTTTTCCGATGAGATCCGTTGTTCCTGCTGATGTGGACATAAAAGGCTTCTTATGTAAAAGAGCTTGTTGTGCGACGGCGAGGGCAGCCGCACTATTCGGGCAAGCAACAATAACGTCCACGTTTTCTTTCTCATAAAGTTCCTTGGCTTTTTCGTTTGCGAGGCCTGGATTGTAAGCGTGATCTCTTGTTACAAATTCAATCTTTTTCCCTAAAACAGTACCAAAATCCTTAACCGCCATCTCGGCAGACCATGCTTCTCCATTACCGATAACAGCAAGCGGCCCTGAGAGTACACTGATGAGCCCCACTTTTACAGTATCCGCTGCCTTTGCAAGAGAGGCGATGCAAAATACGGCAACAACTAAAACGACCAATACCGCTGAATACCTTTTCATGAAAATACCTCCTTTCCATTCTTGCTGATCCTTTGCTCTGGTTCCTTATTCGCTAAACAATGGTTCATCACCTCCTCCGTTAAATCTTTTAATATTAAGCGCAGTATTAGATCCCGAGATATTTTTTTTGTATTTCATGGTCATCTTTGAACTTATCATTCGTCTCCGAATAGACAATCTCTCCCGTATGAAGAATGTGATGTCTATCGGCGAACTGCACTGCAAATCGAGTATTCTGTTCTATCAGAAGGATAGTCAGGCCACTCCCCTTAATGCCTTTCATGATGACGCCAATGCTCCGTATCAGAAGGGGCGCAAGACCCTCGGTCGGTTCATCGAGAAGTATCAATTCCATCTTTGCCCTTAGAATCCGAGCGATGGCGAGCATTTGTTGCTCTCCCCCACTAAGTTGCGATCCTCTACTGTTTGCCCGCGCTTTTAAAGCAGGAAAGAAACTGAATACCTTCTCAAGACTCCAAGCATCTTCTCCCCTCCCCCATACTGGAAACGTGATATTTTCGAGTACGGTTAAACTTGGGAAAATCCTTCGTTCTTCAGGGACAAATCCGATCCCTCTCCTGGCAATTTCATGCGGTGGCAGTCCAACGATGCTCCTTCCTTTTAATGTGATGGTCCCGGATTTCGGAGTTAACAGTCCCATGATGGTTTTAACAGTTGTTGTTTTACCCGCTCCATTTCGACCGAGAAGCGTAGCGATTTCTCCCTGATGGATACGTAACGATAAGTCCTTTAGAATATGGCTATCGCCATAAAATGTGTTGATCTTATTCAGTTCTAACAACGCTAATATCCTCCCAAGTAGGCCTCCTGTACCTTCTCATTCTCCTGTATTTCATCCGGTCCTCCTTCGGCAATAACAATTCCCTGATTCAGGACGGTTATCACATGGGAGATAGAAATGACCAAATCGATATTATGATCGATCAAGACGACGGTGAGAGTCTTTGAAATTTGCTCGATTAGACGGATCATCCACTGAAGATCCCCGGAGGGTAATCCGGCAACCGGCTCATCAAGGAGGATGACCGTAGGATCTGTTGCCAAGGCGATCGCTATGTCGAGAATACGTTTCTCTCCATAAGCGAGGTTTTTTGCGATGATATTTTTCTTGTCAATGAGCCCGATAAATTCGAGAACGTTATTTGCCTTCTCTCTTTCCTCCTTGAGTCCGCTAAAGTGCTTCAGGAAATTATAGGAATATCTTTTTCTTGCCTGAGAGGCAATCCTCACATTTTCATGGACAGATAGTTCAGGGAAAATACTGGTAATTTGATAGGATCGACCTATCCCTTTCCTTGAAATAATCTGAGGTTCCTGATTCGTGATGTTTTCTCCCTTAAAAAAGATCTCACCAGAAGTTGAGTGGATAAAACCTGTCAAAAGGTTAAACAGAGTGGTTTTTCCTGCGCCATTCGGGCCGATGATCGAATGAATTTCCCCCGGATAAACTTTCAGGTCGACCTCGTTCACAGCCCTTAATGCTTCAAAATTCCTCGAAAGCTTCCTCGTTTGTATAATGGGAATGGTTTCCATAAACTCATTGAACCATTTTCGGGGGGGAGATATAAAATTCTTCTGGCATCCTCAGGGGTTGCAATTTCCCTTCCTAGTTCCTTGGCCAAACGGACGATCTTATCCACCAGATCGGCATTACTCTTGGCTCTCACTCCATTCGAGACATAAATATTATCTTCAAATCGTACACGGACATGCCTTCCCACCAAGATGGCCATCGTTCCCATCGTAAACTCATTCAATCCAACCGCACAAACTGACTAGGAGCTTCCATCGGGAATACTTCGAACCATGTGGATGAGATTATCAACCGTTGCAAGGATTTGCCCAAATACTCCCAAGACGAATTGAAAATAAAGGGATGTTTGAACGTACCCCATTTCTCCCAGAACCTTGGCATTATTGATCATCCCGATATCGTAGCACTCCAGCTCGGGTTTAACGCCGCAAGACTTCATGGTTTCTGCTACGTAGACCATATCCGGAAAGCTGTGAATCATCACAAACTTGAGGATGAACTCCTTTTTCCTGGAATCATAGATATCGATCACAGGGGATCCAGCGTTAAAGGATGCCAGGTCCGGCTTTGCGAGAGGGTTTTTACATAATTCAAGCATAACAGACACTTTTCCTTTCACACTTTCCGTCGGTATCTCCTTATATAACCAGTCCCCATCCACTCTCCTGCCCGAACCTCCCGTGGTTGTATTGATAATCATGTCACATTTCTCTCGAAAAGAAACAATAGCTTCCTCAAACCACTCGGGCCTTTACTCGCCCCTGCCGGTTTCTGGATTTCTTGCGTGAATATGGACCACCGCAGCTCCCAGCCTGATACGCCTCTAAAGCCGCCTTCACTTGCTCCTTTGGAGTCTTCGGGAGGTATAGATTATCCTCAAGCGGAGCCCCCCGGTGATCGCTGCAGTAACGATAAGTTTTTCCATACGGACCTCCTAAGGACTTTTATCATTTTTTTGGGCGATGCTTCCTTTTTGGTACAATCGCGCGTCATTAAGCAAATTCGAAAGTATACTTTTGGAAAGCACTTTGTCAAGCCATATATAAATCATGAATTGCACTCTGGTAGCCAAGATTTCCATATAATTTCGAAGAGGACTCCACCCACTTTCTGTGTGTCGAAGTAACAGGCTTTTAGATATCCTTTATAAGTCTCCACATATGTTTCCGCCCTCAACAATGGTTGGAATCCTTCTCGAATAAATTTTTTAAAAAGGTCCTCGTAATTGTGTACATTAAAACCGAGATGATGTAACCCTTCGCCCTGGCTTTTAAGAAAGTCCATATGCAGTGATTTTCCCTCCAACGGTTGAATCAATTCTATCTCTATATTCCCCCAAAACGCTTTGCCCATCGCATATTTTGCGGGGGATATTTTCTCCATAAACCACTGCTTCTCCGGGACAAATTCATAGACGGTAAACGGACCTATTCCAAACATGGATGAAAAATATTGAACCGATCTGCCCATATTCTTCACGATGATTCCAATCTGACTGACCGGTGGCAATTCCAGTTTTGCCTTTAATTCATCGATGCCGCTCATGCTTCAGCCTCCTTCTTTTATGTTTTATTATTAATTAAAAGAGAATGAATTCGTCTTCAAAAATGTTTTATCGATTCAATACTCAGAGAAATGAAGCTACTAATTTGCTGCGCTGATCAGATGCTCTTGCCTATGTCCAAGCCACTAATTAGAAGGTGATCCCTCTTTCATGATGTGGATGGCTTCATCGCTCACGTCGAGGGCCGCCTCGAAGAACGCCTCCGAAAAAGTGGGATGGGCAAAGATCATTTTTTTGATGTCTTCCACTCCAATTTCATGTTTCATTGCCATAGCACCCAGATGGATCAATTCAGTGGCCCTAGGTCCAAGGATATGAACACCCAGTACCTCTCCGTATTTGGCATCTGAAATGATTTTCACCATTCCATCCTGTTCCGAAGCCGCGACCGCTCTCCCGCATCCGACAAAGGGAAACTTTCCGACACTGATTTCTCCATATTTTGCCTTTGCCTCTTCTTCGGTGAGACCAACGGATGCAGCCTCCGGGTACGAATAGAGGCAGGTAGGAATAAATCGGTAATCCACCTTATCCTCCTCGCCTAAGAGATTCCTGACAGCTGCCTCTGCCTCAAGAAATGCCTTATGGGCGAAGAGATGATTTCCCACGACATCTCCGGCAGCATAGATTCCAACCGATCCGGTCTTCATCCTGGAATCCACCGGAAGGAACCCATCTTTCAGGGTGAGTGAAGCCTTTTCAATTGCGAGTCCATCTGTATTTCCACGCCTGTCGCCTACAAGCAATACTCTCTGAATCGCCAATTTCTCTTCTTTGCCTTTAATAAGAAGATGAAGCATTGCCGAGTCTTTTTTCTCGGATAAATCCGCTTCGACGACCTTTGCGTCCGTCAATATCTTTACGCCTCTTTTGGTCAACAAACCTCTGTACCGGATCGAGATCTCCTTGTCCATTTTAGGGAGGATCCGCCCTTCCCGTTCAATCAAAGTTACAGCCACTCCGAAGGTATTAAAAAAAGTAGAAAACTCCACCCCCCGTTTTCCCCCCCCTACAATGGCCATGCTCGCAGGGAGGTTTGTCATGTTGAGCGCTTCATCGCTTCCAATAACCCTTTGTCCGTCTTTTTTGAGCTGGGGGACTTCCACTGGAACCGCTCCGCATGCAATCAGAATTCGATCCGATTCTAATCGCTTGATGACTTCTCCGTCCTTCTTGATAGAAACCGTCCTGAGGTTCACAAAGGATGCCTCTCCCGAAGTGAGTGAGATCCGGTCGCGGCTCAAAAGCCTGCGAATGCCTGAAACAACCTGATTGACTGCAACATTCTTTTTTTCAAAAGCATATTTGAAGTAAGAAGCAGCCAATTTGGCATCCTTCATCAACCCAGAATTCAAAAGGTGACGCCAAACGAAGCCCTCATGGAGGAGCGTTTTGGTGGGGATGCAACCCCGATTGAGGCATGTCCCCCCGATGTCGCTCCTCTCAACAACTGCAACGGAGAGACCCTTTCGAGCGGCAAGGATCGCCGAAAGATACCCTGCGGGGCCGCTGCCAATGATGATTAAGTCCACCTTCTCAATTTGTGATTCCATAGATGTCACCTCTTTGGAGGATGTTGTGCATCAGAGGCAAGAAGAACGGAGAAATGGTTTTGGCCTTAGGCCTTTTCGGGAATCACTCTCTGCGATTCTCCATGAACACTATTCTCCTCCTTGACCTCTGTGTCTTGAACGGATTCTGCCACTACGAAAATCTGATTCTGAAAGTCAGGGATCAAGACCTGCATCGGGTCGTATGACTCCGACCCAGTCTAAATAAACTGTTATTTCTGCTTCTTACAAGGCTTCCATCCAAAATCTTTAGGTTTGTAGTCATGTTATTCAGCAGAGGTGATCTGAAGAGGCTTTAGATAGGGAAAATTGTAATACTTCGTCTTCTTCACCGCTCTACCGGCCAGAGCCTGCCTGGACCGAATCCCAGAGAACATTCATTCCCAAAGTATCTCGGTTGGAAGCCATCGATCTCCATGTGTAACGTGACCGTCAAACACGTGTGATCGATCCCCCCATCGTCGTTTCCTCCGTAAGATGCCACCGCCCGTTTCACCCAGAATAGGAGTATTTGCTCCTATTCTGAGTGCAAGGTATTGAATATTCCAAGTACGACCGGCTTTTCACGACTCACTGGCACCTGGGATTATGATCAGGCGTCGGGGGAAAAGCCACTTCGCTCGCTGGAAGCATTTTGGGGGTCCCTTCAAAAGGAAATTTGACATCTGGCCTGATACTCCCGTTGTAATAAGGATTCGAAGGCTTATCAATAATCGATGCGTACATCGGCAGGATCATCTGGTGGTCACACTTCCGCATCGTATAGGTTGTTCCGAGGGGGGACTTCCACTGAAAATCTTCAAAGGTCTGAATGATTTTCTCCGGATCCAGCGAGCCCGCTTTTTCAATTGCGGCAAAGAACGCCTTCCATCCTACGATGGGCGCGCCGATGAAATGAAAGGGCCACCAGGTTAAAAAGTCTTTATCATTCTTGTGCTTTTCATGATATCTCTTGATGAGTTCCTGGTTCTCGGGTGTATTTACATTCATGGAATAGGACTCGATAACGATGAGCCCGATCGCATCGTCTTTGAGGTCGTTTAGAACATACGGCTCCCCCGCGCTCATCGAAAAGAACGGGAACGGCTTCTTCAGGCCGAGTGCTCGTGCCTGTTTAATAAAGTTGTTCAGATCGGGAGGGGTGCTCTGAAGGGCGACCAGGTCTGGCTTCGCGGCTATGATTTTCGTAATATATGGGGCAAAGTCCTTTGTTGCAAGCGGGTGAAAGTCCTCTCCAACAATGACGGCATCTGGCAGTTGCCTCTTAAGATGTTCTTTAAAGACCTTCGCAGCATCGTACCCCGCCGCCATATCCTGCCCGACGAAATAGAACCTTCTGTAGGGTTTATCAGCCAGGAAAGCGACAAAACCTGACCAGATGTTGTACATCTGCTGGACCACTCGAAAAGAGTACCGGCTAAACTCTTTCCCCTGGACGATGTCGCTCATCCCGCCGTAGTTGATCGCGATCTTCTTATTTTCCGTCGCCGCCTTGTTCATCACGATCGCCGTAGCGCTGTTTGTGCCTGCACCCAGGATATCGACCTTTTCCTCAACAATCAGCTTCTTGAATTTGCGGACGGCAACGTCGGCTTTGTATTCGCTATCTTCCCTGACAATCTCAATTTTCCTGCCCAAAAGACCCCCCTTCGCGTTTTGTTCGTCGACGGCAAACTGAATCCCCGAAAGATACATTCTACCAGCAAACTCAAAAGGACCCGAGTACGCATCCGCAAGGCCGATCTTGATCGTGTCTGCGGCTGTTGCTGGAAGGGGGCTTCCCACCAGAAGAATCACCGTAACGAAAAAGAAACTCGAGACAATCTTCATCCACTGTACCTGAACTGCTCTCATAAATGCCTCCTTTCAAAGTTTTCCGTCGCTTCCGCTCAAAAATCTATATCGAAGTCAAGCCCTAAACCTCAAGGTATTTCTTCCTGACCTCTTCGTTAGCATAAAGCGCTTCCCCCGTTCCCTCAAAAACAATCTTTCCCTTAGACATAACATAGGCACGTCGTGCCAGGCTGAGCGCGACGTCGATCGAGTGCTCAACAATGAGAATCGAACAACCGCCTGTGTTAATCGCATGAAGAATGTTCATTACGAGTTCCACCAGAAGCGGGGCCAATCCTTCCATTGGTTCATCCACCAGCAGCAATTCGGGATTTCCCATTAACGTGCGGGCAATCGCCAACATCTGCTGCTCGCCCCCTGAGAGGTTACCTCCTTTCTGCCCATCCCTTTTTTGAAGCTGCGGGAAATAGCCGTATATTTTTTCAATCGTCCAGGGATCATCAACTTGCTGGAGGGGCTTCATTCCTACGAAAAGATTCTGTCGGACGGTAAGAGTGGGGAATATCCGGCGCTCTTCAGGTACGTAGCCAATGCCCCCTCGGGAGATCTTAAAGGGTCTCAGCCCGACGACATTTTCGCCCTTGAATCGTACGGAGCCCTTTTGCGGAGACACCAGACCTGCGATTGATTTTAACGTCGTTGACTTTCCGACGCCGTTTCTCCCGAGTAATGCCACGATCTCCTCCTTTTGGACACCGAGCGAAACGCCCTGGAGGATATGGCTCTTCCCATAATAGGTATGAATTTCATCGACCTTCAGGAGCACGTTCTTTTCTCCCAAGGTACGCTTTCTTTACCTCTTCGTTTTGGCGGATCTCGTGAGGCGTACCCACCGCTAAAACTTCTCCGTTATTGAGCACAGTAATCCTATCCGAGATGTTAAAAACGACGTCCATATCGTGTTCCACCATGATCAGCGTCTTTCCCTCCGTTGCCTGCTTGATCAACTGGATCGCACTTCTTGTTTCGTCCGAGTTAAGACCTGCAGTCGGTTCGTCGAGCATGATCAGTACGGGGTCCCTTGCCACTGTGAGCGCGAGTTCAAGGTGCCGCTGCCTTCCGTAGCTTAGCTCAGTGGCAAGAACGTCCCGAACATCGCCGAGCGAGAGGATATCGAGGATTCGTTCGCTCTCCTGGGTTGTTGATCTGTCACGATGCAAGAGCCTCCCCCAGTTTAAACGACGATTGTGTTTGGAGACAATGGCATTTCGCACGTTCTCATAGACTGTCATTCTAGGAAATACATTGATAATTTGGAACGATCGTGAAATTCCCATCCTCGCGATTCGGTGGACGGATGATCCCGTGATGTCGCTGTCCAGAAATCGAATCTTGCCTTTGCTCGGCTTGTAAAAACCCGTGATGATGTTGAAGAGCGTTGTTTTGCCAGCGCCGTTTGGGCCGATAATCGCATGACGCTCCCCCTCGCATACGTCCATCGTGATGTCCGACAGGACCTTCAACCCTGAAAATTCTTTGAAAAGACTTTCAATCTGAAGTATTTCTCTCATTGACCTGCTTTCTCCGACCGCCTTGTCCAGACCCGCATTCTCGCT
>Ga0187784_10004404_pt1 | contig 11401 bp, 9 predicted proteins | sample 1015_SJ02_MP15_2_FD_132964 | JGI IMG/M metagenome (GOLD analysis project Ga0187784, IMG submission 132964) | Tropical peat soil microbial communities from peatlands in Department of Meta, Colombia - 1015_SJ02_MP15_20_MG | ecosystem: Environmental > Terrestrial > Soil > Wetlands > Peat | place... | reverse complement strand
GGTGCCATATAGATTGCCGGCGGAGTCCATGATCACGCCGCCGATGGGTCCGCCCCCGTCCTTGCCGCCGGTGAAGGTGTGGAGCACCGTCTCCTTCCAGGTCCCGTTCCCGCTTGGAGACAGTTCAAACACCACGCCGCAGCCGGGGATGCCCGTATACTTTTCACAATCGGTGGATTTGTTGCCGCCTCCGGCGGTCGCCCCATACAGGTTGCCGGCGGCGTCGGCGACCAAGTTGAACCCTCCAGCGCCACCGTCCTTGCCGCCGGTAAAAGTGTGCGGAATTGTCTCTGAGTACTGCGCGACCGAAAATACGGTCAGGATCAGCGTGACCGCTACCACCGCGAGTACGTTTCGTGTTGTTCTGGCATGACTTGTCATCAATTTGCTGGCTTTCATTGGAATCTCCTTCATAGGTGAATTTTCCTCTGTTGCGCTTAGTTTCAAGCCGGCATAGAATGTGCTGCGGATGGCTTCCCAGGCTGCATCAGCCCCCACTAGCCACGCATTGTAAGTCGATAGCGGCTTTGGAGTCTTTCCAAAGTTTTGGCAAATTCTTGGCAAAGTTATGGCAGTCCCTATGAGCCAGCAGGCAAAGCACTTCTACGCGTTTGGTCCTTTCCGCCTGGACGCGGAAAAGCGCGTTCTGGTGCACGACGGCCAGCCGGTTCCCCTTGCCCCGAAGGCTGCCGAAGCGCTGCTGGTACTGGTCGAAAACGCCGGGCACCTGGTCGAGAAAGACGACTTAATGAGGCGGGTCTGGCCCGACGCCTTTGTAGAGGAGGTAAACCTCAATAAGAACATCTTCTTCCTACGGAAGGCGCTGGGCGAGTTGGACGGGGGGCGGGAGTATATCGAGACTGTACGGAAGCGCGGCTTCCGGTTTGTGGTGCCGGTCAGCGAGGTCACTCATGCAGAAGTTGACTATCGGCCTCAAACTTCTGCGACGGCAATCCTGACCGGGAAGAAAGTCTCCCACTACCGCGTGCTGGAAGTGCTGGGCGGTGGGGGCATGGGCGTGGTGTACAGGGCTGAAGACCTGAAGCTAGGCCGCCGCGTGGCCTTGAAGTTCCTGCCGGAGGAGATTGCCAGCGACCCGAAGGCTCTGGAGCGCTTTGAGCGTGAAGCGCGGGCCGCATCCACGCTCGACCATCCCAACATCTGTGCGATCTACTAATTCGGCGAGCACGAAGGCCAGCCCTTCATCGCCATGTCGTTGTTGGAAGGGCAAACCCTGCGCGACCAGATCGCCGCGAGGGCAGCCCCGTTCGCGACCGACGAATTGTTGGACCTGGCGATTCAGATCGGGGACGGGCTGGCCGCAGCGCACGAAAAAGGCATCATTCATCGTGACATCAAGCCGGCCAATATCTTCATCACGAAACGGAACGAAGCCAAGATTCTGGACTTCGGTTTGGCGAAGCTAACGGAGGCAGGCGACCGCGAAAACCTCCCACACGAGGAAACGCAGACCGCATCCGCGCGTGACCTTAGCCTCTCTCTCACTGGCGTGGCTATGGGCACTGCGCCCTACATGTCGCCAGAGCAGGTTCGCGGCGAGAAGCTGGATGCTCGCACCGACCTGTTTTCTTTTGGCCTGGTGCTCTATGAGATGGCGACAGGGAAACAGGCATTCAGCGGGAACACGGCGCCTGCGCTGCACGCGGCGATTCTGCATGATACGCCCGTCCGGGCGCGTGAACTGAATCGTGAAGTTCCGCCCGGGCTGGAAGAGATCATGGGCAAGGCGTTGGAAAAAGACCGCAATCTCCGCTACCAGAGCGTGGCCGAGATGCGAGCGGACTTGCAGCGATTGAAGACCATCACGGCCGGTATCGCCCCTGCACATTCCCGGCCGAATTTCGTCCGCCGGCACAAGGAGCTGGCGGTCGGCGCGCTTGTCTTTCTTGTCCTGCTCGGGAGTGTGCTGGTTGTCCTGCGCCGAAGCCTGAGAAAGAAAATCTCGGAACCGCAGCGGGATGTTGTTCGCCGACGGCTCACCGCAAACACCGCCGGGAACCCGGTGATTTCGGCGGCAATTTCCCGCGATGGCAAGTACCTGGCCTACAGCGACACAGCGTGGAAGATCTACTTGCTCCAGATCGACGGAGGGGGGCTTCGCCAACTCCCCGCCGCTGACTTCATACCCGCTGACTGGTTCCCGGACGGAAACCACTTGTTGGTAGTGGGCCGAGGTCAACATTCCGGGCTTTGGAAAATGTCCATCGCCGATGGCACTTCGCGAAGAATCCTCGACGATGCTGATGCACAAGCAGTCTCGCCCGACGGATTGCATATTGCTTATGAAAAGACTTCCTCGGTCCCTGAAATTTGGTTGATGGGAGCTGATGGCGAGGAACCGCACCGGATCGCAGAGTTCGACGCCCTTGATGTACTCGGTGACCTTAACTGGTCGCCAAGTGGGCAGCGGTTGGTTTACATCCGGCGCCACGGCGACAGCCAACAACGCGAGGTTGTGATTGAGACCTGCGACCTTCAGGGAGGTCAGCGAATTCCGGTTTTGTCAGAGCCAGGACTGTGGAGTCCAGACGGCGGATTCTCCGATGTGTATTGGCTTCCTGATGGACGCATTTTCTATAGCATTCGTAATCCCCTCTTTGCCCACGGCGCCGACATTTGGGCCGTTGCTACGGACACTGGGAGCGGGAAGGCTTTGGGCCCGCCAGCGCGATTGGCGAACGTGGAACAGGTTGCGTCGAATTTCACGGCGAGCGCCGACGGCAGGCGGTTCTCCTACCTGTCGCAGCATGTCGCTGATAACGCTTACCTGGGAGATCTGAAACCCGGAGCCAAGGAATTCCGTCCACGGCGGTTGACGTTGGATTGGGACAGCTTTGTATTTGATTGGGCCCGCGACGGTAACGCGGTTCTTCTTCAGTCCTTCCGAGGGGACAGGGCGGTTATTCTCAAGCAGCGAATTGACCAGCAGACACCGGAAGCCCTGCTTTCTGGCGAGGAGAGCTACCGGTGGCCCATACTCAGTCCGGCTGGTGACCGGTTACTGTACACGGTGGCACCGACAATGGACCGTCGCGACCCCAACAAACGCCTCATGAGCATGCCCGCGGGCGGAGGCGCCAGCTCCGTTCTTCTGAAAGGAGAAAACAGCTACAGGTGCGGCATTGTGCCATCGGCTGGCTGTGTTTTGGCGGAAGTCCAGGGACAAGAACTCGTCTTTTTTAACCTTGATCCGGTCAAGGGCGAGGGCGCGGAGATCCAGCGCGTCCAAGTCCGCCCTGATGTGGATACGGTTTCGGGGGGCTGGTCTCTCTCGCCCGATGGAAACAGAATCGCCATTGCTGCCGGGGTGCCCGCAGCAAGGTTGCAGATTCTAACGTTAGGCGAACGCGAGGTCTCGAACATACCGCTGCAAGGTTGGAAGTGGTGCAGGCACACCGCCTGGTCGGCGGATGGGAATCATTTGTTCGCCATTGCCGGCAAAGATAGTTCACCCGATACGCTTCTCTTCCTTGATCTGCGCGGCAACCTGCAAGTATTGGCCGAAGCGGCCGGCGAAGGGGAGCAGTTCTTGACTCCCGTAGCTTCACCCAACGGTCGTTATGTTGCCTACCAGAAGAGGACTTGGGAAAACAACGTGATGATGCTCGAACACTTCTGAGCCGCCGGGGCCGGAGTGGCCTCGAAAATTCCGGCCTTAGCTACTGCGACTGTTCCTGCCCCGGATAATAACCGCTGCGGGTGCGGACGACCAGCTTGCCGTAGCCTTTGGCCTTGGCCTCCACTCGAATGCTGCGATACCCCCCAGCGCTCTTCGGGGTGGCTGGTTTGTATCCGAGCGTGTACTGGTTGCGGATATCGTGGGCCACGGTTTTGCTGATTTCGTCCACTTCATCGAGCGTCTTGGGAAGAAACGCCATGCCGCCGGTGCGCTGGGCAATGGTTTCCAGAGCGCGCCTGGCCCGGTGGGCGCGTTCTTCCCCCAGCAACCCGATCGCATAAACGGTGGGACCGTTCTCTTCCTGCAGGTGGCGCACGGTTTGCTCCAGATTGTTGCGGCTGGCGTTGTCCTCGCCATCGGTCACCACGAAAAGGACTCGCTTCTGCAAGCGGGCGTCGGTTCTCTCGTAGAGGGCAGACGCCAGCAACGCGTCGTAAAGCGCGGTCCCGCCGCGGGCCTCAACTTTTTCCAGCGCTTCCCGCAACTTGGCTACGTTGTTAGTGAAAGCCTGATCCAGGTAGTACTCGTCGTTGAAGTTGACAATGAACACTTCGTCCTGAGGATTGCTGGAGCGAACCAAATTCAGCGCCGCCTTGTTCACCTTGTCGCGCTTTTCCCGCATGGACCCGGAGTTGTCGATGACGATCCCCATGGCCACTGGGATGTCTTCGTTGCGGAAAAAAGACACGTTCTGGCGCTGATCGTTTTCAAAAACGGCGAAGGCGTCTTTGTTAAGGCCAGTGATAAGGCGATGGCTCTTGTCGTCCATGACGGTGGCGTGGACGAGAACCTCTTCCACCTCTTTTTTGAAAACGAAGACGCCGCTCTCCTGATCGCCTGTGGCAGTCGGTTCGGCCGCAGACTTCTGCGCTGGGGCAGCTTGTTCAGTTTGCGATGAGCTCTGCGTTGGCGCCGCTGGCGGCTGACCAGTAGTGGGACTCGCGGTCTGGGCGGCCGGAGAGCTCTGCCCGCTGCTGCTCTGTCCCCAGCCTGCCGCGGAGGCAATCACCAGAAAAAGGAGCAGCAGGATCCAGCTTCTGCATGGGGGCCTGTCCTGAGCGAAACCGAAGCAACGCCCGCGCGCACATCGAGACCGCTTTGAAATGCGGCTATTCCGAGGGGGCGTAATATCCGGTTCTGGCGTAAACACGAAGCGGCGGCAATCCTTTGGGTGGAATGAGCTTCACCTTTATCTTACGCCATTTGCCGTCGTGGCCGGGCTTAGTGGGACGGTAAGCCAGCACATACTGGTTGCGCAACTCGATTCCGATTTTTGTGGCCACGTCGGCCAGATCGTTGGGATTGTCGATAGTAAATGCCCGCCCGCCGGTCACTTCGGTGATTTCGCCCAGCAAGGCCGGACCCAGGCGTTCCTCTTCGGTGGGGAAATAATGATCGTAAATGCCGATGGCGTAGACAAGCGCATCCGCTTCTTTCACCACCGACTTAATCTCGCCTTCGGTGTAGCGGCTGTGGTTGTCGCCGCCGTCGGAAATGATCAGCAGAGCTTTTTTCTGGTAGTGCGCCTGGCGTACTTTGTTCACTCCCAGGTAAATGGCGTCCAGCAGCGCGGTTCGGCCCTTGGGGATGGCATAGACCAGCTTACCCTGGATGTCTTCTACTTTAGAAGTGAAGTCGGAAACCTGTTCCGGCTGATCTGCGAAGGTAATCATGAAGAATTCATCCTGCGGGTTGGCGGTCTTGAAGAATTCCACAACCGCCTCACGGGCGCGCTCGATCTTGCTGGCCATGCTGCCGCTCATGTCGAAGATGACGCCAATCGAGACTGGAGCATCTTCGCTGGAGAAGTGGCGGATCTGCTGCTCTTCCTTGTCTTCAAAGACCTGGAAGTTCCCCTTGTCCAAGCCGGTAACCAGGCGGTTGTTGGGATCGGTGATGGTCACCGGCACCAGAACCAGAGGCACATCAACCTTCATGGGCGCATCGTGCGTCCGCAGGGAAGGATCGATGTCTTTCATGGGATCGGGCTTGGGCTGCTCGACCCGGGGAGTGACGTGGACGTCGGGAATGGAGAGCTGTGCCCACAGCGCAGTTGCCGAGCAGAAGCTCAGGAGCAGCGTTACTAGGAAAAGAAAACAAAGATGAGAAGGACGCGGATTTCCTCCTGCGGTCCACGGCCGGACTGCTTCGGAGGTATGAACCACTTTGCCGGGTCGAGATGACCCGCGCCCATCACGGCGGGCCATAAAAACCTCACCATCCGAACTGATCCTATCACAGAGGGGGAGCGGTTTCGTCAGACTTTTTGCAGGGCACCTAGTCGGGTTAGTTGGTCCCCCATCAACCGAAATAGCCAAGCGGCCCCACCCTGGTTGACTCACAGCAGTCCGAAAGCTCGGAGGGCTAATGATCGCCTGGGGGGCGCCAGCACAGCCGAAGTTGAAGCAACCGGAAAGGTCATCCGCGCAAAAATCGACATATCCCAGAGAGGGTGGGGTTGGGCAAAGAAGAGCCTGCCGCTAAGGATACGCGGCAGGCAGGCGCTACGCCGAAGAGGTTCATTTGCCAGGGCCGGGCTAATCATCATCCGGGTCGAGCGGCGGACGCTTATCGTTGATGAAATAGCCAGCATTCAACGGTGCCTGTATCTGCTTGAATTCATGGCGATGACCGAAATAAAAGCAGTCGGAAAAATCGTCGGCGTAAGCGTCGGCATAGCCCAGTGAAGGCAAATTGTAATTCTCTTCGATAAACCTCAGAATGCTTCCGAAGTCGTGGGTCACATGGGAAATATAGCCTTGTTTCACATAAGGGGAGACGATGATCAGCGGAACCCGAAGACCGTACACATAGCCGGAGCCCCAACTGTAACCGTCGTTCACCACCTGCGGCGCCACATGGTCGAACCAGCCGCCCCAGTCGTCCCAAGTAATGAAGATCACCGTATCATTCCAATAGTAGCTCTGCCCAATCGCGTTCACGATCGAGGCTACCCAAGACGGACCCTCGCCGTTGTTGCCTCCCGGATGGTCAGACTCCGCGCCCGTCGGGATGACCCAACTCACCCCAGGCAGCTGGAAGTTGTCGATGTCGGTGAAGATTTGGTTGGGGGTGGAATTCACGTACTGCCAATCGGGGCCGTTACGGATGTGCTCGATTGCGTTGGGAGCGGTCCAGAGATTATTCGGCGCTGGCGTGTAATACGTCCAACTGACTCCGGCATAGTCAAGCAAGTCCGTAAGCGTGGGATGCTCAAAACAAGGGTACTGGTGGGAAGATTCATTCCCGAAGGGATCAATCAGCTCAACGTACTCCTTGGGCGGGGCGGTACACCCCGTGTTGTCGTTTGCCTTCGGAACCCCGGCCGCGTTCTCTGCATCGAACAAGTTACTGTCCGTAGTGGGTGCGGACGTCCCAGAAAGAATGAACTGGTGCGCGGGCAGACTGGGTCCCTGATTGGTCTGAAACATCCGGTCGGCAAACGTGTATTGCTCGGCCAACTGGAAATAAGGTTGTACGTCCGATGGGTCCACGTACTTAAATTGGGGATTTGCCGGTGGGCAATTTGGGGCCCCCTTGTTGCAGGTAACCGTGACGTTGTTTGCCCCGTCCATCCGCCCGTTGTCGTACTCGGCCACAAATGCTGCATGGGTGTGGCTCAAATCGTAGTTGTTGGCCAGAGGAATGGGGGTCAACGTGATGTTTTGCCCCTGGGAGTTCTTCCCGCTGCTGGCAATGTCAGCGCCGTTGGCGATCAGATTGGGATCCTGAAACAGGTTGTCGGGAGTGCGGTTCTCCATGAAGATGATCACCACGTGCCCAATCCCGCGGTGCTGCCCATGGGCCGTAGCCGCCAAAGCAAACAGGCAGAAGGTCAATACAACCGTTTTCGTGGTGAGGCTCCGGGTGTTCATAACTAGCTCCTGGATAAAGAAGCCAGACGCGCACAGCCACCAAGGACTGCCAGTCGGCTGGCCCTAGATCACCATAATTTACGCCCATGGCTTCGTTGCGGTCAACACAAAAATATGTAGACGGCTTGTTGGGAGCCTGTTTCGCACAATTTCCCAGCACAGAGCTGCAAACAAATGCACATCAGCCGCCCGCGTTCGCGGCCCTGCAACTCCCTTCCAGAGGCTCCTCAAGTTCGGCGTTGCGTATCTCTGACTCCTGTACAATTCTCTTACAGCTATGGCGAATATCAAACCTTTTCGTGCCTTGCGTTACGACTCCTCGCGGGTCGATGTGAAGCAAGTGGTGACGCAACCCTACGACAAAATCACGCCGCAGATGCAAGATGGCTACTATGCCGCCAGCCCCTACAATCTGGTGCGCATCATCCTGGGCAAGCAGCAGGTGGGCGATCAGCCGGGCCAGAACGTTTATACGCGCGCGGCGGCTTCTTTTCAGGAGTGGCGGCGCCAGGGCATATTGCAGCAGGATTCCCGGCCGTCCTTATATCCACATGTGCAGCGTTTTACTGCGCCGGGCGGAGGACCCGAACGGGACCGGCGCGGTTTTATCGCCCTGGGAAGAATTGAGGACTACTCTGCCAACGTCGTTTTCCGTCACGAACAGACACTGGCCAAGCCTAAGGCGGACCGCCTGGAGTTGCTGCGCGCAACCCGGGCCCACTTTGGGCAGATTTTCATGCTCTACAGCGATCCTGCGGGAGAGATCGATGGATTGCTGGCCGGACAGGGTGACACGGTCACCAACGTCAGCGATGAGTATGGTGTACAGCATCAGCTCGGGCGTGTTTCGGACCTGGCAGTGATTGAGCTGGTCCGCAGCAAAATGAGGGACAAAAAGTTGATTATTGCAGACGGCCACCATCGCTATGAAACGGCTTTGAATTATCGCAACGAACGGCGGAAGCCGTCTGCGGAGGCGAGAGCAGCATCTTCACCGCCGGAGGAACTGGCGCCGTACGAATTCGTCATGATGACGTTCGTGAACATGGACAGCCCCGGGCTGCTGATTCTTCCCACTCACCGGGTGGTGCACGGCTTAGCATCCTTTTCCGCGGATGAGTTCCGCACCCGCGCTCGTGAATATTTCAGCGTTGAGGAGGCCGATCCCGCCATGGACGCGCAACGTGCTACCGGGATGCTGCAAGCGGCGGCGCGGACCGGTACCGCCTTGCTGGCGGTCACCGCCGATCGAGCCTTTCTGCTGGATACGCCGAAGGCCGTCGGTTCGGGCCTCTTCTCCGGGTTCTCGTTGCGGCAACAGGCTCTGGATGTGGTGCAGTTACATCGTTGTCTGTTGGAGGGCGTGCTGGGAATTTCTGAAGAGGCCATCCGCAATCAAACTCATGTCACCTACCTGCGCGAAGCGGCTGAGGCCTTGTCCCGCGTGCGTTCGGGCGGCGCTGACATTGCTTTCCTCATGAATCCGGCGCGCATGCAGCAGGTACGCGACCTCGCCTTTGCCGGAGAGGTGCTGCCGCAGAAGTCCACTGACTTTTATCCCAAATTGCTGAGCGGCTTGACCATCTATGCCCTGGAGTAGCGCGATGGCACGGCGGCTGCAGTTGTCTTTGCTGCTGTTTGCCCTGGTCCTTTTGGTATCCGGAGCTCCAGAGGAACGCCGTCTTTCCATTTACTCCAATGCCGCTAACTACTCGCTTGCCGTGCAGTCGCGGCAAGGTGTGGACTACGTCGGCTTGCTGGAAGCGCTCGAACCGCTGGGAACGGTCAGCGCTAAGGCCAGCGGCCATCACTGGAAGCTTCGCTTTGAAGGCGTAGACGGAGAGTTCACCGACGGCAAACTCCCGGCCAAGGTGCGCGGGGCAAATATCGACCTGGCGGCCAGCTTTGTTCTGGAAAACGGCCGCGGACTGGTGCCGCTCTCCAGCTTGCCGATCCTCCTGCCGCGTTTTCTCGGCGGACCGGTCACGTTTCATGAGGCTGCACGGCGGCTGTTTGTCGGGGATGCAGCGGTTCACTTTACCGCCCAGATTTCCAAAGGCGACCCTCCCACGCTGGTGGTGAACTTCACTTCCCCGGTCAACCCCACCATCACCACTGAGCCGGGGCGTCTTGCGATGCGGTTTACGCGAGAAGGGCTGGTCGGACCGGCAACCTCCACGATCACCTTTGCCAGCAAGGCGATCCCCTCCGCCGCCTTTCAGGAAGACAACGGCGCGGCTGCGCTTACGATCTTCGGAACGGTTCCGCTCATGGCGAGCTTTAGCCATGACAATCGAACCATTACCATTGCTCCGCCTCCGGCGACGGCGGCGCTGGCACCCCAACACGCGGCGCCAACGTCGCCGCCTGCTCCGTCAGCCGGCGCCCCCTCAAACGTGTCTAGCCCTGCGGAAACGCGCCGCTACTTCGCCGTCATCGACGCCGCCCACGGAGGCAGCGAAAGCGGCGCCGCTCTGGCCGGTCAGCTTCTGGAGAAAGACATCACGCTGGCGGTGGCGCGCGGGCTGCGGCAGGAACTGGCTGCCCGCCAACTCAGCGCGCTGCTGGTGCGCGACGGCGACGTGGCCATGACCACCGAACAGCGCGCCAGCCTGGCCAACGCCGTCCATCCCGCCATTTATGTGTGCTTCCATGCTTCCGCGCAAGGCGCCGGCGTGCGTGTATTCAGCTCGCTGCTTCCACATCCCGCCAGCAATCCGGGGCCGTTTGCGGAGTGGGAGAGCGCGCAGTCCGCATTTCTGATGTCCAGCCAGAAGGTGGCTGCCCGGCTCGGCGCTGCCTTGCAGACCCTGCAGGTCCCCGTCCATTCCCTGTCAGCCCCCTTGCAGCCGCTGAACAGCATTCGCACTACTGCAGTAGCGATCGAGATTGCCCCGCCGGACCTCAGCACCGGACCGGGTTCGACAACTTATCAGGACTCCGTGGCGCGCATGATTGCCATTGGCCTGGCCGCGATGCATGACGAACTGGAGGCTGGACCATGATTCCGCGCCACCTCGCCATCGCGGTAGCGGTCATGTTGGCCATCGCTCTGGGCATGAGCTTCTTCCTTTGGCGCATGCGCGGCCGAGGCTCCGTCAGCGAATCGGCGATCGGCCGTACCGTACCGGTTGCGCCACCGGCTCCCGGGCCGACCGAGCAGGTCACCCTCTATGTGGCGCATGATGACTTGGGGGCCTTGCGCGCCGTCTCTGCTCTCATCCCGCTCCCCTCGGACCGCCAACAACGTGGAGAGGAACTTCTGCGCGCTTTGTTAACTGTATACGGCGGCAAGTCTTCCCCGCATGTGTTGGGAAACGGCTCTGAGGTTCGCGCGTTTTACCTGGTCGAGCCGGGGTTGGCGGTCATCGATCTCAACAGCGCTTTCGCGGACGGGCACCGCTCCGGCGTGCTGGTAGAAGAGTTGACCGTAGCGTCTCTGGCCAGAACCCTCTCCGCAAATCTGCCCGGTGTAACTCAAATTCAGTTTCTGGTCGATGGCAAACAGCGGGACACGCTCGCCGGCCATGCCGATCTTTCCGGCCCCTACGACATTTCGGCCATGAACCAACTCGCTGAGCAATTGCAGGGCGGGCAGTAGAAGTGAGTACTTTGTAGGTGCGAGCGTCCCCGCTCGTGCAAAGCTTCGCCGAAGCCCCCAAAAAACGCCAGCGGCGCGCTTTCTTATCACAGGACCCTGTGATGGGCGTCACTCAATTCCCGCTTGACAATCGTGCCGTAGGCGAGAAAATGGGGGACGAAAGGCTAAGGGCATACGTGCGCCGACGGCCTGACCGCCAGTCTTCCCGCCTGACTGCGCCTGCCC
>Ga0187784_10004403_pt1 | contig 11401 bp, 13 predicted proteins | sample 1015_SJ02_MP15_2_FD_132964 | JGI IMG/M metagenome (GOLD analysis project Ga0187784, IMG submission 132964) | Tropical peat soil microbial communities from peatlands in Department of Meta, Colombia - 1015_SJ02_MP15_20_MG | ecosystem: Environmental > Terrestrial > Soil > Wetlands > Peat | place... | reverse complement strand
TGCCGCTCCGATTTTCAGAGCAGGTAGATGCGAGGGAGAAAAGATGCGTAAAGCGAACCAGCCATCCAAAGATGACTTGATGTCGATTCTGGACCAGATCGAGGACATGGCAGAGGATTCGCTCGACCCGGAGCTCCTTCACCGTTCGCGTGATCGCCGTCATACGCAGCACCTCCGCTCCATCTCCGAAAAAACGCCGGTCTCTCCCGGCTGTACCCCTCTTGTCTGGAGCTCCGCGGGCGCACAGTCGGGGGCGCAGACCATCACCGCGTGATCGATCCACCGATCAGCGGACGCGGCTAGACTTCGCGTGGCCAATTGGTGGCCAAAATTTACAGAAATCGAGGAGAAAACGGGGAGAAGAGGGGCCCAGATGCGGGCGATGAATGCAGCTAAGTGCTTTGTTTCTGGTGCGCCCGGAGTGATTCGAACACCCGACCTTCTGGTTCGTAGCCAGACGCTCTATCCAACTGAGCTACGGGCGCAATCTGAGATGAGACTGCTCTAAAGTTTACCATAGCCGCCCATCATCTCTTTTGATGAATCTTCTTCCGGCACGGCGCGCCTGGCGCGATGGAAGCAGAATCGGAGAAAAGGTATCGTGCAACGCCCGCGCGGCAAACTCAGGCTATAGGATGCGCCCTTCGCGATCGAGCTTCAGTTTTCTCCCGCGCCACACCACCGAATTTCCAAACAGCCCGGTGATCCAGACCGCGATTCCGAACAGATCGCGTAACGGGACGGCCCACCATAGCCGTGCCACGTCGGGGCTGCGCAGCACGAACCATCCCGATTCCATCGCCATCAGCATCCGCGCGATCAGCAAAGCCAGGGCGATTTCGAATCGCCCGAACGCCGCCGCGAGCAATGCCCACAGCGTCGCGTTGGTCACCGGCAAGCCAACGTAGCCGGCCAACTTCGAGACACGAATGGTCCGCGCCCAGCGAAGCTGATGATGCCAGACCTCGCGCCAGCTTCCCTCCAGGTGTGTTTCGACGATCACGTCCGACAACACGCACTTCAATCCCAGCTCGTGCAGGCGATGGCCCAGCTGATAATCGTCGGCCAGATAATCCGCGATCGCCGCGAACCCGCCGATCTTCTCGAGATCCGCCCGGCGGAAGGCCATGGTCGATCCCATCGCGAATTCATCGACGCCCAGCATTCGCGCAACCAATGCCGACGGCGCAAAATCCGTCGCGACGCCGAGCCCTTCGAATCGCGCCGCGAACGTCATTCCGATCGGCCGATAGATACAGGTCACCAATCCGACGCGTGGATCGGCGAGCGGCGCCATCACACGCTCCAGATAATCGGGAGCGACGCGAATATCGGCGTCGTTCACGATGATCGTCTCAGATTTCGCCGCGGCCGCCAGGTCCATCAGCACGCCGGCTTTTTGATTGGGCGCCTTGGTCCTGCACTCGACGATCCGGACGCCCGGAAATTCCCGCAAAATGCCCACCGCCGGATCGTCCAGGCTCGCGACCCCGCAGAGCAGTTCATAATCGCCGTCGAGCGCCAGATGCGAAGCGATCGCCCCGCGAAACCCGGCATCCGCGCCGCGAACCGGCTTCAAAATCGAAACCGGCGGATGCGGATTCGTTCCCGGCCCCTGCCTTTTTCTCGCTACGCATGCGAAAATCGCGACAACCTGATACGCGCCCGCAATCAGGCACAGCGCGACCAGGAAAATCACTTGGCGAGCAGGGCCACGCCGATTGCCACCAGGCATGCTCCTGTCCAGCGGCGCGAATCCACGCGTTCTTTTAAGACAATTCTTGCAAGAATTGTTTCAATCACCAGCGTCGCGGCCGAGGCCGGAACCGCAAAACTCAAGTCCGCCGATTCGAGCAGCGTCATGAACGCGAAAAACGAAACGGCCATGAACACGATCGAGAGAATCAGGAATTTCTTCACCGCCAGCGCCGCCAGCACGCGCCCGATGCCGCGCGGATGAAATTCCTTGATTTCGCCGTGTTTCTTCATTTCCATGCTCTGAAGCACGTCGGCCATCACCGTGCTGCCGACGATCACCGCCAGCAGGAGCCAGGCCCTCACAGCTCGCCTTTCGTGTGCGGCGCGCCGGCGCCCACCAGCATCGTCCCGGCGGCGATCAGCAGCGTGCCCGCCCATCGCGACGGCGTCACGTGTTCATACAGGAAAAATCGCCCCATCAGCGCGTTGGCGACATAACCGAGCGAAGTCACCGGCATCACCCAGCTCAGATCCGCCCAACTCAGCAGCGCCATGCGCGAGAACATCCACAGAATCAGCAGCGAAATCGCCAGCATCACCCACGGCGTGAAAATCGCGACGATATAGTCGAAAACCGAGTCCGTCGTCCGGTGGCGCATTCCGCGATCCAGCGCGAAGTTCCCCAGAGCGTTGCTGGTGATCACGATGAATGCGAACAGCCCGGTCTTTGAGCGAAGACGCGCCTCAGGCTTCTGCCGTGGGTCGAAAAAGGAGACCGGCGGCTCTGTCCCGGTTGGTGACTTGTGACTCATGCGCGGCTATCGGCCGTGGACAGAGTGGTCTGTCCCCTGTTTCGCGCGCCGGTTCATCCCACTTGCGCGCGTTCTTGTTCCAGCACGCGCTCGGCCTTCTGCTCGGCGACGTACCTCTTGCGCTTATGGCGCAGCGAAAGATAGGTCTTGGCTTCCTTATAAAGACGGCTTCGCTCGTGGTTGTCGAAAATCGCCTTGCGGACGATGCGCCAGGCGGCTTTCGGGCGGAAATAATATTCGCCGTAGAAACGCTCCACCCAATCCACCAGCTCGTCTTTTTCGAGAATTCCCGGATACACGACGTTCGGCAACTGGTGGCCTTCTTCGTCGGCCATGTGGATCTGCACCAGGTTGTTTTTCTTCGCGAAATCGTAGAATTCGGTGCCCGGATAGGCGTGCGCGATGGATACTTGAATCGTCTCCACGTCCAGGCGCTTGGCGAAATCGATGGTGTTGCGCAGCGTGTCGCGCGTCTCGCCCGGCAGCCCGACGATGAAATCGCCGTGGATCACCAGCCCCAGCTTGTGGCAATTCTCGGTGAAGCGCCGCGCCATGTCGATGGTCGCGCCCTTCTTGATGTTGCGCAGGATCTGTTCGTCGCCCGATTCGTAGCCGACGATCAGCAGCCGGCATCCGGCTTCCTTCATGGCCTTCAGAGTCTCGTAATCGGTGGTCACGCGCGACGTGCACGACCACGTGAAATTCAGCTTCTTCAGCTCCGCGCACAGCTCCAGCGTCCGCGCCTTGCGATAGTTGAACGTGTCGTCGTCGAAGAAAATTTCCTTGAGCCCCGGAAAATTCTCGAGCGCGTAGCGGCACTCGTTCACGATGTCGGCCGTCGAGCGCAAGCGCCAGCGGTGGCCCGAATGCGTCTGCGGCCAGAGGCAGAACGTGCACATCGCCGGACATCCGCGCGTCGTGTAAAACGAAATGTACGGATTCAGCAGGAACGGAACGTTATATCGCTTAAAATCCAGATCGCGCTTATAGACTTTCGAAACCCACGGCAGCTCATCCAGATTTTCGATGTAGCCCGATTCCGGATTGTGAACATTTTCGCCGTTCTTGCGGAAGCTGACGCCCGGAAGATCCTCGAGCGCGGCGCCCTTGGCGAAGTTCGCGATCTGATAATCGAACTCGCGCCGGACGATAAAATCGATAGCCTTGGTCGAATTGAGAACTTTGTCGGGCTCGATCGTTACCGGAGGCCCCACAAAAGCGACCTTTATTTTCGGATTCGCGTCCTTCATCATCTCCGCGATCTTCACGTCCACGTGAAAACCGGGCGATGAGGTGAACAGCGCCAGCAGCTCGAAATCCTTGGCCATCGCGACCGTCTGTTCGATGGAAACTCCGTGCGGCGGCGCGTCCAGAACCTTGCTGTCCTCGAGCATTCCCGCCGGATAACACAGCCACACCGGATACCAATACGATTCGATTTCGCGCGTCGACGGCCAGCGTGATCCCGCGCCGCCATCGAACCCCTCAAACGATGGCGGATTCAGAAAGAGCGTTCTCCTCGACAAGCCGGAAATCTCCTTTTTTATCGGTTGGAGTCTGGCGCCGCGTCCTCGGCGCTCTCCTGCCTGGTGAAATTGCTGAAATCGATGCTGAGCTCGGCCCGGCCGACCACGCGAACGTCCGCCGTGCTCTCGATGTGCGTCGGAATCGCCACGCCGTCCTGAATTTCGTATTCGCGGACGAACTCGACCTTCTTGAGACCGATCGACGGGTTCTTCACGAACCGGCCGGCTTCGCGCACCGGCATGGCCGTTTCCGCATCCATCCAGATCTCTCCCCGGAACAGTCCCACCATCTTTTTCCTCGGCGTAACCTGCAGGATCTGGACCCGGCGTCCGTTCTGGTTCATCGCGCCCTTGTACTTGAACTTGTAATTGGCCGGCGTGATCGCCAGCGCGCCCGGATCGTGAACTTCGCTCTCGGCAGAAAGATATCGCGTGATCACTTCGTTTTTGATAAAGCTGTCGCCGGAAAATCCCAGCGCCTTATAAGTGATTTTTCCGAACTTCGAGATCGTCCGCAGCGCCTTCAGCGTCCCCTGTTTTTCGAGCCTGGGCAATTTTGCGGCGATGCGAACTTCCATCTGCGCGCCGCGCATGCTCCGCTGTTGCGTCTTGGCCGCGTCCAGATACTTGGTGATGATCACCTGGGAGGCGGCGTCTTCTTCGGGTTCGGCCGCGGGTGGCGCTGCCTGCGCGAGAAAGGGGGCAATGAGTACTACAACCCCCGCCAGACGCACCAACCGCATATGCCTTGATCGGCTCATTCGCAATTACCTAGTGTATCAGATGCAAGCTTCGCCGGATCAGGTACAAGCGTTTTCGCAATGATTCTAAACGAGAAAAGGACGTTCCGATTTACCAGTTGCTCTCCATCGCCCAGTTGAAGCCGCGTTCGCCCGTCCACCAAGCCGAGAATCCTCGCCATACCATCGTATCGGCCCAAATTCGCCGTCCATCCGTTCGGACCGTGATTAATCCGTCAACATCGGTACGAAAAACGGCGCTATGGCGTTCTCTCAGCCGAGCCAGAACCTCGCGATTCGGGTGCCCGAACGAGTTTTCGAATCCGTCCGAGATGATCGCGATCGACGGCGATACCGCATCCAAAAACGGCTGCGTGGTCGATGTTTTCGATCCGTGATGGCCGACTTTCAACACGTCGGCTCGCACTTGTTCCCCGCTCGAAAGGGCCGCATTCTCCATCGGCCGCTCCATGTCGCCGGTCAGGAGGAAACTGCGCGATCCGTACACGATCCGGAATGCGAGCGAATCGTTATTGCCGGGCTTCGCGTTCCCGTAGCCGGACGGCGGCGACAGAACCTCGATCCTCGCGCCCGAAAATTCGAACCTCGACCCGGCCCATTTCGCCTCCACCGGAATATGCAGCCGCCGTGCCTGCGCGACCACCCGATCCAGCGGATTCGCCCCTACCCACAACTCCTTCGGCCGGAAATCCTCGAGCAGCGCGTTAATCCCGCCCGAATGATCCTCGTGCGCATGCGTCGCCACCACGATATCGACCCGCCGGATATCCCGGCTCCATAAATACGGAGCGACCACATCTTCCCCCAAATCCAGATTCGAGCGCCTCTGCCGCCCATATTGCAGCACGCCGCCGCCGTCGATCACCATCGTCCGCCCTTCGGGAAATACCACCAGCAGACTATCGCCCTGCCCCACGTCGATGGCCGTCAGCTCCAGCGTTTTCGGCGGAATCCCGCGTCGAATAGGGGCCGGCCAGGGCTGCCACAGCAGAATCGCGAACAGCGCCAGCACCGCCCCATATAACGGCCATCCCCGCCATCCACGCTGGCCGGCGCGGCCCCAGATCGCCAGCGCGATCAGCGCAGCCATAAACCCGGCCGCCAGCCACAGCGGAGGATCGGGTATCCTCCAGTCCGGCTCCAGATTCGCGTGCCAGTCCGCGATTCGCGCCGAAATCCGCAGCAGCGCGCCTGCCACGCCCGCAACCCAGCGCCATCCCGTGAAAATCGCGAAAAATCCCACCGGAATCACGGCATTCATCAGCGGCACGATCAGCAGATTCGCCGTCACGCCCGAAAACGACACGCGATGAAAATATTCCGCCATCGGCAGCGCCAGCCCGACCTGCACCACCGTCGAAATCACCGCCATCTCGAACGCAAATAGAAAAAACCGGCAGATCAGGGCAATCGCCCGCGCCGGCCACGGTTTCACCCAAGGCGCCTTTATCCTCGCGTTCACCCTTGCGTTCACCTTTTTCGCCACCCGCCGCACCTCCATGCGAAACTTCGCCGCGCGAGGCTCCAGATGCGGATCGATCCCGCGATCGTCAATCGACCGGCACGCCCTCGAAAACGGCCCCGACGTTCGATCGATCAGCGGCACGGCCAGCGCGCCGATCGCCGCCACGCATAAAAACGAAAGTTGAAAGCTCGCGTCGAACATCTCGCCCGGATCGGCGATCAGAAACGCCAGCGCAACGGCGGCCAATAAATTCAGCACCCTTCCGCGCCGGAAAAAAGATCGAGCGGCCAGATACAGCGTGAATCCCGCCGCCGCCCGCCCTACCGGAGGCGAAAATCCCGTAACCATCGCGTACAGCCACGCCGCGCCCGCCGTGAGCGCGAGCGCGGGCATCTCCGGCGCCGCGCACACCCTCAGCAGGAACAGCAACACTCCCGCCAGCACGGTCACGTGCATCCCCGCGATCACCAGCGTGTGATACGTTCCCGTGCGCCGGAAATTATCGGTCCACACCCGTTCCAGCTTCGACGATTCCCCGATCAGGGTCGCCTCCATCATCCCGGTCGCATAGTCGTCATTCGGGTAAAGCCGTTCAATCCGGTCGAGCGCCGCAACCCGCAGCGCGTAAACCAGGCTCATCAATCGCGACCCGCAGCGCCCCGGCAACACCCGCGCCGTCGATCCCGCCGGCATCGAAGCGGTCCAATAAATGTCCTTCCGCGCAAGATACGCCGCGTAGTCGAACGACCCCGGATTGTTGTAATTATGCGGCCGTCGGACCCGCGCTTCGATCTCAACCCGCTGCCCATAATCGAGCCTCTGCGGCGTCTCGTCATCCCGGAGCGCCTGCGGCTCGTTTGGAAGCGAAAGCGAAACCCGGGCCCGGGCCTTCCAGTCCAGTTCCAACGTAAACTGCTCGCGGTCATTCGAAAAAACCGTGGGCTCGACCACGCACCCGCCGAGAATCACAATCTCTTTCGGCCCCGCATCAATCACCGGAGGCGCCCCCGGCCGCCGCCAGGCTTCATCGGCAACCCCCGCAAACAAAATCGCCAGGAAAATGCAGACGAGCCTCAAACCCGGAGTCCGGGCCGCCGCAGCCAGTCCGAGAAACGCCGCAATCGGCCAGATCGATTCAGAGAGCGTAAATCCAAACAACCGCCCCATGAGAATCCCCGCAGCAAACGCGGCTACCGGCCCAATCAAAGGATTCCGCACGTAGAATTAGTCGCGCGATGCACGTAAAAATCTCCGGCGCAAACGGCGATAATGAGGTATGCAAATCGAGCTCGAGCCCGAGCAGCAGCGTGTGATCGACCTGGCGATTCAGTCCGGCGCATTCCACGACTCGAAGGAAGTCATCGCCACCGCGCTCGCCATGCTGGCCGAGGACATTGAGGACGGCGCCGTCTCCGAAGCGCGAATCGACGAGGCGCGCTTCACCTTAGCCGAGGTAGAAGCGGAATTGCGCGCACTCGGCAAATTGGAGTGACGGAATACTCAATTACCTTCGCTGCCTCTGCCAAAAAGGAGCTGAAGGATCTAGAGCCCAACGCAACCGGTCGGGTGCTCCCCAAAATCCGCGAACTGTCCGGAAACCCGCGCCCCACCGGCTGCAGGAAGCTCCATGGCTACAAAGACCGCTGGCGGATTCGTGTAGGAAACTACCGCGTCGTCTATTCGATCGACGATGAACAAAGAATCGTGGACATCACGCGGATCGCACACCGTAAGGACGCGTACGAATAATTCCCGCTGCCTTGGTATTTCAGGCCGGACCTCACCACCGAAGTAAGCGGCGGCAGGCCCTTCACAAGCCGGACTTCCCGGAAGAGAGAGTCAAAGAGAAGGAGGCCGCCGCTGGAATCATCGCCTCCTGATCATCGAACCAGCGGCCCTCAAACGATTCCCAGCGGAAAGGAGGGGTGGCCCGCCGTCTCGTCAAACCATCTCCAGCCGCTTCAACTTCATCCGGTCCGCTCGCACGTGAGCCAAATCGTACTGTGCCTGTTGCACCAGCCAGCTCTCGGCGCTCCCGCCGAACACCTTCGACAGCCTCACAGCCATCTCGGGCGATATGCCCCGCTTCCCGTTCACCAGCTCCGATAACGTGGTGCGCGTCACTCCCAGGGCGGCGGCGGCATCCGTGATGCTCAAGCCCAACGGCTCAATGCACTGGCGCAGTACAAAGCCTCCGGGGTGCGGGGGGTTTTTCATGGGCATGGTTTTGAGTCTCCTTTTCAGTGGTAATCCACATAATCGACGTCGAATGCGTCCGGGTCGACAAAACGAAAAATCACCCGCCAATTTGCGCGAACCGATACAGCCCAAAAGCCCTTTAGCTCGCCCCTGAGCGGATGAAGCCGGAATCCGGGCAGGTCCATATCCGCCGCGGTCCGGGCCGCGTCTAGGCGCGCAAGAATATCGCGCAGCTTCGCAGCATGCTCAGCCATCACACCGCGCGGATCATCGTCCTCGTGAAGGCGTTTCAATCCCCGGTGGCGGATCGAGCGGATCATTCCGGTCCGTAATGCGTAATGTAACGCACGTCAAAAGCCATCTTAGCGCAAAGAATCGCACACGTTCCCGCCGCACCGAAAAATTCTTTCTCGCCCCAAATCACCCACTTCCCGCTTTCGTCGAACCCCATCCCCGCGCAGTCTCCCTTATCTTTAAGCCGAGGAGATCGATCGCTCCTCCGTCAGAGTGGTTGGTCCCACCGAGCGCGGCATACTAGTCAAAGCCGTGCGACGTGTGCGCATGACGGATGTGTTGCCGGACGAGATTCCGGCCCCTGGCCGTTGCGGGTTACAGAACGGCGAATTTTTGGGGAGCTCTCCGAGAAGAACATAACGGCGCGGAATTGAGCGAAAATCTTGGATGAAGTGCGTTGTTTTTTCATCCTGGCGTTGACCGCCTCGCTCGCCTCCGCCGCCAATTGGGTCGAGTACAAGATCGGTCCCTTCCGCGTCGCCAGCAATGCCGGCGATAAAGCCGCGCGCGACCGCCTTAACGAGATGGAACAGCTCCGCCACGTCCTCGGAGCCACCCTCGGCAAGGACAGTCTCGGCGTCGGCGGAGCCGCGCTCAGCCAGCTCGATACCGTCTGGCCTATCGACGTGGTCCTGTTCTCGAATCAAAAAGAGTATGGCCCGCACGCGTTGAAGCAGCCGTTCATCGAAGGCGGATCGGCGATGCTCGGCGCCTGGACCGCCGATACGCCGCTGCCGCGCGACATGCTTGGCGCGCTCACCCGTCTGTTCATCGATCAGAATTCCGGACGCATGCCGGACGCGATCGAGACCGCGGTCTGCGATCTGTTCTCCACCATAAAAACCAACGGGCCGAAGGTGACGCTCGGCGCGCCGCTCCCGGCGGGCGAGCTTCCTCCCGATCGCCTGCGCGCGTGGGCCAAAATACAGATGATCGTCGCCGGCCCCGATTTCGAAGGCAAGGCGCGCATCTATCTCAACAATTTGCAAAACAGCGGCGATGAAGCGCTCGCCATTCGCAACGCCTTCGATATGACTCCGGCGAAATTCGAGGCGGCCGTGGACGCTTACCTCAAAGCCGCGCACTTCGCCGCCGTTCCCGAGCCCGGCGAGGCGTTGAATCCGAATCTCGATTTCGTCGAAAAACGCATGGATCAGGCCGCGGTCGACGCGCTGCTGGGGGAACTGGACGCCGGCGGAAAGAATTTCCCTCCCCAAAGCGCCCGGGGATTGCTCGCCCAGAGAACGCGAGCGTCGCTCGAATTGGCCGCCAAGGCGAATCCCAAATGGGGCGAGCCGCATGAGAAGCTCGCCGGGCTCGAATCGGACCAGAACGCGCGAATCAAGGAACTGAAATTCGCCGCGACGCTCGAGCCTCGCAATTCCGCCTACTGGCAGGCGCTCGCCGAAGCGCAGACCCTCGCCAATCAATACGTGGATGCCGATAAATCCTGGGCCTCGGCGATGAAGGCCGCGCCGAACGAAGCCGAACGCGCCCGCATCCACAAAGTCCGGCTCGATCTGGACGAGAAACGCGCCGATTACGAGGCCGCGGAAAAGCGCCGCATCGCCCTCGAGCAAGCCGCCGAGCTGCAGCGCATCAAGAACGCGGCTGCCGCCGAAGTCCACGCCGCCGAGGATGCCGAGAACCGGAAACTGGGCGGATTGCGGCCCGGCGAAAAACCGGTCGAGTGGTGGGACGCGCCCGAGGGAGAAAAGGTCTCGGGAACGCTCGCTCGCGTCGATTGCCTGGCGGGCGGAGCCATGCGGCTGACCATTCGAATCGAGGGCGCCGGATCGAAAAATAACTCGATCAAGCTGCTCATTCGCGACCCCAATCACCTCTCCGTCAAAAGCGGCGACGTGAAGTTTTCCTGCGGCCCGCAACGGACGCCGCGCCAGATTCGCGTGGTCTATAACGTCAAGGCCGACGCGAAACTCGATACCGTGGGCGAGGTCGCAATGGTAGACTTCCCCTGATGCCGCGAAGCTCGCTGCGCTGGGTCGCGATTTTTATTTTCATTTTTTCTTCGATGCTGAATTACCTCGACCGGCAGTTGCTGGCCGCGGTGGCTCCTTCGCTGCGCAGCGAATTTCATCTTTCCAATCACCAGTACGGGCAGATTCTTTCGGTTTTTTCGATCGTCTACGCGCTCGTCGCCCCGGCCGCCGGATGGTTCATCGATCGCGCCGGTTTGAACGCCGGCGTGACCGTAGCGGTGCTGGTATGGTCGGTCGCCGGCGCCTCGACGGGACTCACGCGCAGCGTATCGGGTCTGGTCGTATCGCGCACCGCCCTCGGCGTCGCCGAGGCCGCGGGCATTCCCGGATTCGGAAAAGCCAACTCGGTCTATCTCGCGCCGAGCGAGCTGGCCCTCGGCACCGCGTTCAATCAGGTCGGCATCAGTCTCGGGCTGATGGCCGCGCCGTTGATCGTCGCTTCGGTCGCGCCGGCGCACGGATGGCGATCGGCGTTCATCGTTTGCGGCGCCCTCGGATTCGTGTGGGTGCCCCTTTGGCTGGTCACCTCGAAATGGATTCCCGCGCAGCCCATCGTTCCCCGCAAATCCCAGGCGAGCATTGCCGAGCTTCTGCGCGACCCCCGCATCTGGGGCCTCATCGCCGCGACCCTGTTCCTCATGTCCCT
>Ga0187784_10004402_pt1 | contig 11402 bp, 8 predicted proteins | sample 1015_SJ02_MP15_2_FD_132964 | JGI IMG/M metagenome (GOLD analysis project Ga0187784, IMG submission 132964) | Tropical peat soil microbial communities from peatlands in Department of Meta, Colombia - 1015_SJ02_MP15_20_MG | ecosystem: Environmental > Terrestrial > Soil > Wetlands > Peat | place... | reverse complement strand
GTGAACGCCGGCCAGCGGGGTCGCGCAACGGGTTTTGGAAAAGCGAATTGGGAAATGGGAAAAGCTGGTGGCCAACTATTTGACTGACCAAACCATCCCGATTATTTCGGAAAACCGGTTTCCACTTTTCCGGATCATGCTCTAGGTCGGCAGCCGATATGCTTCCCGTGCAGCGCCGAAAAACAGTCCCGCCTTTTCATCAGCGCTGTAGTTAGCGGCAAGCCGTTTGAACGCGTTCCACATAACGCCGTAGCTGTAATAGCGCTTGTCCACCGGGAAGTTGCTCTCGAACATCGCCCGCTGCGGTCCGAACGCTTCAATGCAGGTCTCGACATAAGGCCGCCACGCCTCGGCGAGATCTTGCGAGGTCGGCGGCGTTGACCGTGTCTCGAAGGCAAAGCCGAACATGTGCATCCCCATCCCGCCGAGCTTTACTCGGGTGTTCTGACATTTGGCGAGTTCGCGGATGTTGCCTCGCCATTCTTTAAACACTTCAGCGCGCCGGCCGGCATAGGCGGCGCCGATGCCAAGCGGCATGCCGATGTGATCGAGGACGATCAGCGTGTCCGGAAACGCGTTGGCGAGATCGGTGAGTTCGGGGATTTGCGTATGGTAGATCAGCGAATCAAAGGACAGACCAAAGCGCGCCAAGCGCGCGAAGCCGGTGCGGAATTTAGCGTCGAGCAGAAGCCGCTGCGGGTAATCGAACGGCGTCGATTTAATTGAACGATCCGCATCCCAGACCGAGCAATGACGGACGCCCTTGAAGCGTTCGCCGGCGGCGCGCAGATGCGCCTCCAACACCGCATCGACCTCGGCGCCGAGCGAAAGATCGGCATAGCCGACAATGCCGGCGCAAATGCGGGCCGGGCCGTAGGTGTTGCTTGCGCTCATCGCGGCTACACCGTTGACGAATTCGGTCTCGCCGATCGGCGCGAACTTTGCATCTCCATCGGCCCGGTACATCGAGTCGCACTGCGAAAAGACGGTGGCCCGCACGTTGTGCCCGCTCGTATCGATGTCGCTTTTGATCTCTTCGAGCAGGTAGCGCGAGCCGCGGTCCCAGAGATGGTGATGCGGGTCGATGATCGGCATGCCCGGATCGATCGGCGCCTCGCGGTGCAAGGCAAGCCAGTCTTCCCTGATCTCAAAGAGGATTTTCTTCTCGATCTCCGTCTCGCCGATCTTGACGTTCATCGCCCCGGCCTTGGTCGTTTCCCCGCGCACGAGTGATGATCCTAGCGGAGGCTGCGGCGAAGAGAAGCGGGCTAGTTATTCAGCCGGCTGTTTCGGCTTCGGCTTGACGAAGGTGCGCTTGAGATTGTCCCACAATTCGATCTTGGCGCCGTTGCGGTGCATGATCGCGCTCTGCTGGACGACCGAAAGCGTATTGTTCCAGGCCCAGTAAATCACCAGCCCGGCCGGAAAATTCGCCAACATGAAGGTGAAGATGAGCGGCATCCAATTGAAGATCATCTGCTGGGTCGGGTCGGGCGGCGCCGGGTTGAGCTTCATCTGCACCCACATGGTGATGCCCATAATCACCGCCCAGGCGCCGAGATGAAGGAAACTGCCGACGAGCGGCAACACCGTCGGATCCCAGGGGATGAGCCCGAACAATGTGAAAATGTTAGTCGGATCGGGCGCCGACAGGTCGTGGATCCAGCCGTAGAACGGCGCATGGCGCATTTCCAGCGTGATGAACAAGACCTTGTAAAGGGAAAAGAAGACCGGGATCTGGATGGCGATCGGCAAACAGCCGGCAACCGGGTTGATCTTTTCCTTCTTGTACAGCTCCATCATCGCCTGCTGCTGCTTCACCTTATCGTCGGCGTAGCGCTCACGGATCATGGTGAGCTCCGGCTGCACCGCCTTCATCTTCGCCATGGACGCGTAGGACTTGTTGGCGAGTGGGAAGAACAGGAGCTTGACCAGGACCGTGACGATAAGAATGGCGATACCGAAATTGCCGACCAGGCGGAAGAAAAAGTCGATGGCGAGAAACATCGGCTTGGTAATGAAATAGAACCAACCCCAGTCGATCAAGAGATCGAAATGGTTGAGCTGAAGCGCCTGGTTGTAACCGCCCAGCGACGACAGCGGAAAATTGATGCCCACGACCGATACTTCCTTGGCGCCGGCGAATAGCCGCGCGTCGGCCGAGCCGGTGCCGCCCGGCGCCACCGTCACCGCATCGAGCAGATAGTCGGTCTGATAGGTTTGCTCGCCGCCGACTTCGGCCGCGGAAAAGCGGGCATGAACCTTTGCGTCGGTGTCGGGCAATAAGGCGGCCGCCCAATACTTGTCGGTAAAACCGAGCCAAGCATCGGTGACATCCCAGTGCTCTTCTTTCTTGTCGGCGATCTTTTTGTAGGTCTCCGTCTGCTCGCCGTCGCTGCCCATGACACCGATCAGTCCCTCATGCAGGATGTAATAGCCGAGCGTCTTCGGCGTGCCGTGGCGCGAGATCAGAGCGTAGGGGAACAGCGTGACTGGACTGCCGCTTTTATTCGCCACCTCATCTTTGATGGTGAAAAGGTAATGGTCGTCGACGGCGATGGTGCGGCGGAACACCAATCCCTCGCCGTTGTCGTAGGTCAGCGTCACTGGATGGTCCACGCCGAGCCCACCGCTGCCTTCCTGGGTCCAAACCGTGTCCGGCCCCGGCATTTTTTCTTTGGTGCCGGCGGCCGGTACCCAGCCGAACTCTGCGTAATAGGCTTCCGGTGCGCCGGACGGCGAAAACAATACGATTGGCGGTGAATTGGGATCGACCGTTTCCCGATATTGTTCGAGGGAAAGGTTATCGATCCGTCCGCCTTTGAGATCGATGCTGCCGTTAAGCCGTTCGGTGTTGATTGCGACATGCGGCGTCGCCGCAACGACGGCGTCGCGTGTATGAGAATGCGGCTCGGCCGCGTTTGCCGGCGCCGGAGCGCCCGTTTGCGGACCGGGCGTTGCCGGCGTCGCGGGCTGTGCTGAAGATGGCTGAGCTGGCGAGGGGTGCAGCTGCGCCTGCTCCTGCTGTTTGAGCAGCGCTTCGCGGCGCTGCTTTTCCATTTGCGGATAGCCGATGAAGTACTGCCAGCCGATCACGACAATGAGCGACAAGGCGATGGCAAGAATGGTGTTCTTATGCTCGATCATTCAGCGCCCTCGCGAGGGGCCTCCATCGGCTTTGTCGACTTCGATCGCCCTTGGTTGCGGGCGCCCGGTTGAGGGCGGCCGCGAACCATCTGCATGTAAGGCCTCGGAATGGGTGCTTCCAGTTCCACGGCGCTCCGGATGGGCATTCCGGCCCTGAAGTCGGGTATGGATTTGGGCTAGCGCCGCCTGGAGAGACCGTGTCATCTCCGCGAAGGGGGCCGCAAGAGCCGCCCGCCGCCCGATCAGCACATAATCGTGGCCGGGACACATCGCGCCCCCGGCAGCCGACAGCCTTACCGCCTCGCGCAAGCGCCGGCGAATCCGGTTGCGCTCGACGGCACCACCCGCTTGCCGCGTCACAGTGAAACCGACGCGCACGGCACCAAGATCTCCTCGATAACGCGCCTGCAGAACGAACGCGCGGTTTGCACAGCGCACGCCGCTGGCAGCGGCCCGATAATCGCTCCGCCGTCTTAGCCGCTCAATGACGACGGCACTGCGACGCGGATCAGGCACTGAGCCGCTTGCGCCCATGCGCACGGCGCTTGGCGAGCACTTTGCGGCCGCCCTTGGTCGCCATTCGGGAGCGGAAGCCATGCCGTCGTTTGCGCACCAATTTGCTCGGCTGATACGTTCGTTTCACGGGGTTTTTCTCCGGTGCACGCCAGCGCGCGCCCGCCGATCGAGGCAATTGCAAAAGATTTGCGCGATCGGCGCGGCTTATACGAAAGCCCCCCCGGCGCGTCAATGCGATGGCAAGTAAACGCCGCACCGGCAGAAGATTCGCGTCGCTGCCGCAACCTTCGTCATTCGTCGTGCCGTGCTGCAGGAAAGATAACGGCATGGAATGCCTTTGACGGAACCGGCACTTACGGCGTCCGCCCTGCCCCTTCGATTCGCCCAACTAGGAAACCGCTCGGCAATTCCCTATTTTAGTCGGGGTTTGACGCTGCGGTGCACCGGTCGCATCATGTGCAGTGCGTGGCATCAGTTAATTAAAGCGAGCCACAAGGCTCACAAATGAGCGAAGAGACCGCACGGCAGGCGCCGGTCCGGGCGCCGCGCCTTGGGCTTTCCGGCAAGCTCCTCGTCCTCACGATTCTGTTCGTGATGATCGCGGAAGTGCTGATCTACGTCCCGCTGGTCGCTAATTACCGGGTGAACTGGCTCAACGATCGACTGGCCAGCGCCTACACCGCAGCTCTGGTGCTCGATGCCGCGCCCAACGGCATGGTGTCCGACAGTCTTGCCAAACAAATCCTCGATTCGATCGGCGCCCGCGCGGTGGCGATGAAAATGGGCAAGCAGCGCCGCATGCTCGCGGTCGGCGACATGCCGCCGCCGATCAACAACGACTATGACATGCGCAATGTCATGACCTTCGACTCGATCATCGACGCGTTCATGCTGATGTTCGACAGCGCCGCGGACAAAAAGGTGATGCGCGTGGTCGGCCCGGCGCCGATGGGCGGCGACTATATCGAAATCGTCATGGACGAGGCGCCGTTGCGCAAGGCGTTGTTGCGTTATTCCGTGGATCTTTTGCTGATCTCTCTGTTGATCTCCGGGATTACCGCGGCGCTGGTTTACTTGACGCTGCACTATACCTTCGTGCGTCCGATGCGGCGGATCACGGCAAACATGATGACGTTCCGCGCCGATCCGGAGAACTCTGCCCGCATCATCGCCGCCTCGGCGCGGATGGACGAAATTGGCATAGCCGAGCGCGAGCTCGCCTCCATGCAGAGCGAACTCGCTTCGATGCTGCACCAGAAAAGCCGGCTCGCCGCGCTCGGCCTTGCGGTGTCAAAGATCAATCACGACTTGCGCAATTTGCTCGGCTCGGCGCAGCTGATTTCCGACCGGCTGTCGAGCCTGCCCGATCCCGGAGTACAACGCTTTGCGCCCAAGCTCGTGCGCACGCTGGAACGCGCCATCGCGTTTTGCCAATCGACGCTGTCCTATGGACGCGCACAGGAACCGCCGCCGGAGCGAAAGCCGATTCTGCTCGGACCGCTGGTGGAGGAAGTGCACGAGACGCTGGGGCTTGGCCCTGACGCGCCGATCCGCTGGATCACCGCGGTCGAACGAGATTTGGTCGTAGAGGCCGATCACGATCAGCTGTTCCGCATTTTGCTCAATCTCGCCCGCAACGCCATGCAGGCGCTGGAAAGCCGTGCCGCGCGCGATCCGGGCCGTGATCAGATTCGCATCACCGGCCGGCGCGAGGGGGCCGTGGTCGTCATTGAAGTATCCGATACCGGCCCGGGATTTTCCGATAAAGCGCGCGCGCATCTATTCGAGGCATTCCAGAGCTCAACGCGCGCCGGCGGTGCTGGGCTTGGCTTGGCGATTGCCGCCGAACTGGTGCGCGCCCATGGCGGCGACATTCGCCTGGTCGAAGGCACAATCGGAGCGACGGTGCGCTTCACCATTCCCGACCGTGCGGTGGAACTCGCCGCCCGCCGCGGCGCCCGCGCGCAGGCTTAAATCGCGCGATGCGATGTGCTTGTGTGCGTAAACATGGGTGAGGTTCCCGTCACCGACCTCGGCGCGAAATCACACCTCGATGCCTTGCTGGAAACAACCGGTCCGGTTTCGGGGCTCGACATCGTCGATGTCGGCTGCGGCGACGGACATTTGACGCGCGCTCTTGCCGCACTTGGCGCGCGCGTGACCGGCTGCGACCCGTTCGTTTCCGAAACCGGTTGGGCGGCGCATGGGAGCGGCAGTTATCGCTTGGTCAAAGCCAGCGCTAATGCGCTGCCAGCACCCGATGCTAGCGGCGATCTGGTCCTGTTTATCTTTTCGCTCCACCATGTTCCTGCCGCCAAGCTTGATGCCGCGCTTACCGAGGCCCGGCGCGTGCTGCGCCCCTCGGGACGCCTCTATGTAGCGGAGCCGGTGGCCGAGGGCCCGCATCAATACGTTATTGAGTTATTCCACGACGAGACCTCCGTGCGAAAAGCGGCGGCCGACGCGCTTGCCCGTTCCGCCCAGCCGAATTTCGCTGGCGATTATGTTTCGCGTTATATCGACGCGCGGCGGTTTAAAGATTTCGACGATTTCGCCGGGCGGATGATCGCCAATATGCGGTTCAACGGCTATACCACGGAAGCCGTGCTGGCGCCTGCCGTCCGTGACCGGTTCGCCGAGACCTTCGCCGCCCACGGCGGAAAATTCGATCAGCCGGTTCGCATCGATTATTTCTGTCCCTGACCTTCTCGATGCCGTCGGCGTTTCGTGACCGGGCCATCTCGAACAAGGAAAAGCCGCGCCCCGAGGGATTGTCCGACCACCGCTACGCGAGAAATAGCGTCAGCGCAAACCGGCCTGTTGCAGCAGCGGAAAAGTCTCGGCTTTGAAACGCCGCATGTCTTCAATATAGCGCGGCCAGGTCAGCACAATGCCGTCGAAACCGGCGCGTTCGAGCAACGCGAGTTCGTCCACCACCTGCTCCTTGGTGCCGATGATGCCGTAACCCGCCCACCCGGCGATGAAATGCTGCTTCAGATTCTGCAGCGCCGGTACCGGGATCGACATTGAATTCAGCCCCATGATGTTGACCAGGTTTTCGACGCCCTCCCAGTCGCCGTTCTCGAATACGCAATAATTGTAGAACGCGCGCGCGTCGGCCTCACTGTCGCCCTGGAAAATGTACGCATTGGTCCAGACTTGGATGTCGCGTTTGCACTCGTCCCAGGCCGTCTTGCGCGAAGAATCGACTCGCGCGCGCACGCTGTCGAAATCGTGCGCGTCGAGATTGATGAAGTTCACGTCGGCATGTTGCGCGGCGAACTGCCGGCCTTTCGGCGAAACACCCGCGCTCATGACCGCCGGATAAGGTTTTTGCAGCGGCCGCGGCGCCATGATGGCGCGCTTGACGTTGTAAAACTTGCCGTCGAAGTCGAACTCTTCCTCGCTGGTCCATAGCCGCTTGATGATCGCGATCCATTCGGCGGCCATGTCGTAGCGCGTATCGTGCTCCATGAGCGGCACACCGAACATTTCGATCTCCGGGCGGTACCATCCGGTCACTATATTCAGGGTAAAGCGGCCGCCCGAGATGTGATCGATGGTGGCGGCCTGTTTGGCGGCCATTACCGGATGCATGGTCGGCACGTGACAGGTTGCGAATACCGCAGGGTTCTTGGTGATCGCGCCCATCGCGGCCGCCCAAGTGAAGCATTCGAAGCCTTCGCCATTGAAGTTGGTGCTGCCGCCAAAGCCCTTCCATCGGCCGACCGGAACAATGGCCTCGAATTGCATCTCGTCGGCGAGCCGGGCGAGCGCCGTGGTACTTTCCCATTTGACCTGCAAGACGCCGTCGATCGACGACATGGTAGCGCCGCCGGACAGGTTGGAGCAGAAGGTGCCGAGTTTCAGCTTGCGGTCGTTGAACAGCGGATTGCTTGCTTCCCGCAACTGATCGGCTCGGTTCGGCGCATCCATTGAACTTCACTCCCCATTTCTTTCGCGTTTTTTGTGACGCTACAATCAGAATCCTAGGATAGCGTCGGAAGCGCCGCAAGCTGAGCCAGAAGATGCGGCGCGTGAGGAGCAGCGCGTGAACGAACCCTTGCCGCTCGCAGGACGCGTGGCGATCGTCACCGGCGGCGGACGCGGGCTCGGCCGCGCCATGGCGCTTGGGCTTGCCAACGCCGGAGCCGCTGTGGTCGCAACGGCTGCGCGCGAGCGCAGCGAAATCGAAAGTCTTTCTGCGGCGGCACAGGCAGGCGAGATCGTGCCCGTCGTCGCCGACGTGACCAAGGAAGATGATTGCGCGCGCTCCGTCGCCACAGCGATCGAGCGCTTCGGACGCCTTGACATTCTGGTCAATAATGCCGGCCGCGGCATGAAATATGTCAGCGAACACTTCCTGACCGAGCCCACGCGCTTTTGGGAAACGGCGCCGGACACGTGGCGTCTGATTATCGATACCAATGTAGTCGGCCCGTTTCTCATGGCCCGCGCCGCGGTGCCGCCCATGCTCGCCGCGGGTTGGGGCCGCATTATCAATATCTCGATGAACACCGAGACCATGCGGCGCCGCGGCTTTTCGCCTTACGGCCCGTCCAAGGCTGCGCTCGAATCCGAGACCATTATTTGGGCGCAGGATCTGGCCGGCAGCGGCGTGACCGTGAATGCGCTGTTGCCTGGCGGCGCGACGCGCACCGGCATGATCCCGAAAAGGTTCCCCGACGACTTGCGCTCGACGCTGCTCGATCCGGCGATTATGGTGCCGCCGCTTCTCTGGCTGGCCAGCACAAAATCCGACGGCGTCACCGGCCGGCGTTTTGTCGCCGCGGAATGGCGCGAGGACCAGACCGGAGCAGCAGCCGCGGCCGGGTGGTAGCTCGATCGGCATGCGGCTGTTCCCTCTTTTCGTCGTTGCGCGACGTATTCATCGCCTCGTCACCACCGGGCTTGACCCGGTGGTCCATGCTGCCGTCCGGTGAACGGAAACCTTCGGTGAATCTTTCTAAGCGGCGTCCCTGCATGGATTGCCGGGTCAAGCCCGGCAATGACGAAATAAAGAAGGTCCCCCTCACCCGCTCGCGCTGAAGCGCTCGCGGCGCTCTCTCCATTGGGGAGAGGCGAATGATCGAGCGCACGGCGATCCCCCGTCCTTTCGTCACCACCGGGCTTGACCCGGTGGTCCATGCTGAAAAGACGGGAGCCGAAGACCTACCGCAGGTGTTCGCTGGATGGCCGCATGGATTGCCGGATCAAGTCCGGCAATGACGAAGAACGAAAGCACCCCCCACACCCTACGAATTTCCGCCTACTCCGGCGGCTCCCAGGCCGGCGCGGTGAGCCGGCGCTTGCCGTCGCGGGAGCGGCGTTCGCCGGGCGCCGACGGCTCCTTGTCCCAGAGCTTGCAGGTGACCTGCTTGTGTTTCTGGTCGAGGCCTTCGCAATAATTGGTGTATTCGCACACCCGCACCTCCCCGCCAAAGCCGAGACGGATTTTGCGAAACCAGTCCGGATCGGCGAGCGATTGCCGCGCCGCGCCGACGATGTCGCAAACGCCGCGCGCCAAATAGCCTTCCGCCATTTCGAAATTATGGATGCCGCCGGCACACACCACCGGCGTTTGCCTCCCACCCTCGCGCACCGCGCGGCGGACCGCCGCAGTCGGCGCGGCGTTCCTTCCAAACGGTCCGCGCTCGTCGGAAATATATTGCGGCATGCATTCGTAGCCGCTCGGGCCGGTATAGGGATAAACCGCATCGCCGATTCCGGGCTGCTTGGCATCGTCGAACTTGCCGCCACGCGACAGCGACAGAAAATCGGCGCCGGCTCTGGCAAAGGCGGCGCCGAAGACCACCGCATCCTCGGCGGTGCTGCCGCCGGCGATGCATTCGTCGGCGAGAAAACGGATGCCGACAGCGAAATCTTTGCCGACACGGCCGCGCACCTCAGCGAGGACTTCGAGCGGCAGCAGCGCGCGATTGTACAAACTGCCGCCGTAGCCGTCGGCGCGCGTATTGGTGCGCGAGAGAAACGACGACATGGTGTAGGCGTGAGCGTAGTGAAGCTCGACGCCGTCGAAGCCCGCGGCTTCGGCGCGCATTGCGGCCTCGGCGAAGAGCGGCGGCAGCGTCTGCGGCAGGGCGCGGATGTGCGGCAGATGCGTATCGGTGACGCGTTCGCGATAGCCGAATTGCAGCGCTTCCCATTCCGCCGGCGCGAGCACGCGCTTGAGGTCGTCTTCGCTTAAGGCACTCAGGCGCTCGCGCAAAGCGGCGTCGGGGAGATTTGGATCGCCCAAGGCGGCGCGATGCCGATCGGTGATAACGAGAAACCGCTCGAAGAATTTCTTCGGCTCGGGCCGGCGGCGCACGGCGAGAAAATCGATGAGCTGCACCAATAGCCGCGTATGGCCGCCGCTCGCGCGCCGCACCGTGTCGACGAGGCGCCGCAAGCCGGGCAGAAAACGGTCGTGGCCGATGCGCAGGAGGGGCCCGCTCGGCACGTCGCGGATGCCGGTGGCCTCGACCACAATGGCGCCGGGCTCCCCGCGCGCGAACCGCTCATACCAGTCGATGACGTCGTCGGTGGCGTCGCCCGCTTCGGTCGCCCGCCACGGCACCATGGCCGGCACCCAGGTCCGCTGCTCAAGTTTTACCGGGCCGATGTCGATCGGCGAGAACAGGAGCGATGCAGCAGCCTCGGCGGCCGACGGCACGCGGCCGGCTTTTGCGGTATAGCGAATGCGCTGCGCTGGTCGCCACACGAGTGCTATGCTTTCTTCTTAAGCCCGCACGAAGGCGCAATTTTATAATAATAAATAGGTGCGCGCGGTAGTTTTGTCCCGCCCGCGCGCTTTGGCCCGGCTGCTTGCCAATCAGTAGCCAAGCCTATAGCTATGGCGCGCCTCGTGGCTTACCCCGCGGGTCGCGATTTTTCCGCGATCCAAATGCGCGCCCGTAGCTCAGCTGGATAGAGCACCAGACTACGAATCTGGGGGTCAGGAGTTCGAATCTCTTCGGGCGCGCCACTTTCTCACATTTTCCGTTATTTCACCCGAAATTCACACGGCGGCCTTGTTAGCTGTCGAGCTTATCGCGGGATTGCCGCTTGGCAGACGCGGCAAAATCGGACGCTTTGATCCGCATCAATGTTCCCAGGACCGGGAACGCGACAGCCGGACCAAGGCGGCATTCCACTGTGCCGCCCAATTCTTTGGTTAGAACAGCGACGGTGGGTGACAATGGAGAAGACGCAAATGACCTTGCAAGAAGTTGTCGCTCGGGTTGTCCAACGGAAGTTGCGGAAGCTCGGCGAAGCGATAGCGGCCTTGCTACGCTCATTGCAGCAGCCGCCGGAACCACCGATTAAACGCCGTCCATTCTGAATAACATCAAGAGGCCGCCTCGCCGGGCGGCCTTTTCTTTTTCCGCGGCTGACAAATGCGGCCTCAGCTATTTGGTAAGACCTGGAGCGGGGTCGTTCGTTAATGCGAAACGACTGACATTCGGCTTTCTGCGACATGGTCTCGGCGAGGTCCTGATCCAGGGGTCTCAGTAGGAGCCGGTATCTTCGGTTCACGCGGGCGACACTGCAGGAATGTGGGGCGCCCTCATCCAGCGCGAGCTGCTTGATAGATTGCCGCCACGCCAGGTTTAAGGACTTTACGGCGCAAACCGTCAGCTCGCCCAATTCTGAGCGGCAAAAAATCTGACGCCGAGGTTTATCGTTAAGGTAAAGGCTCAATTGTGCCCGGCCTGGCGACCGCAAGCACCGAATAG
>Ga0187784_10004401_pt1 | contig 11402 bp, 8 predicted proteins | sample 1015_SJ02_MP15_2_FD_132964 | JGI IMG/M metagenome (GOLD analysis project Ga0187784, IMG submission 132964) | Tropical peat soil microbial communities from peatlands in Department of Meta, Colombia - 1015_SJ02_MP15_20_MG | ecosystem: Environmental > Terrestrial > Soil > Wetlands > Peat | place... | reverse complement strand
GGACTTTGCGCCTGCGCTACTTTGGCCCGCGCTATTTGACGTCCGACGCCATTTATCGCTCACACTTAACGGCGCTCGTCAACGCGGAGGTCGGTCGTAAGATTAACGGCACATTTCGCGTTTCGGTCGTGTTTTTGAATTTGCTCAACCGCCGCGATCACGACATTGACTACGCCTATGTTTCCCAAGTAACGCCAACAGCCACACCGGCATTCACAGACGTTTTCCACCCCGTCGAACCGTTTCAGGTGCGATTCAAGATAGAAGTAACCCCTTTCCATCGTTGATTCCACCTACGAATCGTCGGATGTTCGTCCGTATCAATCTCCATAGGCGGGCTGGCGCAGACTCCGTTCTGTGGAGTCTGCGACCTCCTGAAGGGACCTGTCATGCGATGAGCCAAGAGCGCTGGGGCGGACTTTCGACTGCCCCGCCGGGCCACCGCAGACCTCAAACGGCGAGGTCTGCGCCAGCCAGCCTGTCCCGGCCCGTGTTGCACATTGTGGCTCCTTGCGCGAGTACTACATCGGGGCAGATGGCTGGTGCTCGACCTGATTGGCCACGGGTGGTCGCAGGTCGTCCGGATGATCCGCTGGACACCCCCGACTACAATGGAGGGCCCCTCGACATCAAAAGGAATGACCTCGACGGGCATGCCATTTACATCGATAATAGTCAGGGGGATAATTAGACTAAACTCAGAGATAGCGAGGGCGAAATCCTTACGCGGTTGGAGCTGAAATGCGGAATGAATCCAATCGGATGACACTTCATTGGGCCATTTGCAGGGCAGTAGGCTATCTTCTTTTCTTGTTGTCGAGTGCCCTTTTCCTCAGCGCCCAAAACGTGGTACTGACAGGTTCGTTGAGCGGGCGGGTCTCCGACCCGAGCGGAGCGGTAGTGCCCGGAGCATCGGTGGTTGTGCAGAACCTGGCAACAGGTGTGCGGCAGTCTGCAAGGACTAACCACGCCGGAATTTACGGGTTTCCGGCGGTCGTGCCGGGCACGTATTCGATCACGGCTAATTTCAAAGGGTTCCACGATGTCCAGGTTCTGGCGCGGGTGCTGGTGGGAAACACCACGTTGCAGGACATTAGGCTGCAGGTCGGAGCCGGCGCGGAGACAGTCAGGGTATCCGCGACTCCGCCCTTGCTGCGGCCGGCGGAAACCTCAGCCAGCACCGTGATGGAGCGATCGTTCATCGGGGAATTGCCGCTCAACGGACGACGTTACACAGACTTTACGTTGCTTTCCCCGAACACGAGCTACGACGGCGACACCGGTCTGGTCAGCATTGCCGGGCAACAGGGTGGAGAAGACTCAGGTTACGCCAATGGCAATGGGTCCAATGCGTTCACTGTGGATGGGACCAACTCGACTAACAACTATTTCGCCGACATTCTCGGGCGGTACCGCATCCCTTACCTCTATGGTGAGGAGGCGATCCAGGAGTTTCAAGTTTCGGTGAGCCCCTACTCGGCCGTCTACGGGGGTGGAGCGGGATTCGTCAATGCCATCACCCGGTCAGGCAGCAACGCGTTCCATGGCAGCACTTTCTATTACAACCGGAACTCCGCCACGGGCGCCAACGACGCTCTTGACAAAGCCAGTGGGTTCCCTAAACCGCTGGATGCCTTGCAACAGTTCGGCGCCGGGGTGGGTGGGCCGATCCAGCGTGGTCGTTCATGGTTCTTCGTCGACTATGAGCAGCAACTGCGAAACAACCCTATTTCGGTCATCAACCCGGCACTCACGACGACGGCTTCGAACTTAGCTGCTTTCCTCTCGGCGAACTTCGGGATTCCGAGCGGGACGGAGTTGCCGCCTCCGAATGGCCCGCTCCCGGTACCGGGGAGCGACACCGCGCCGGATCCCGGTAATCCGTTGTACCTCCAGCAAGTATCGAATGCTCTAAGCGCATTGGAATCCAATCTGGGCAGGAAAGCAAGAAAGCGCAACGACCTGGTGATTACACCCCGCTTCGACTATCAACCCGGTTCGCGCGACAGCCTCTTCCTCAGTTTGAACGTCAACCGGTTCAACTCACCCGGAGGCGTTATCACTGATCCCACGGTGGGCGATTATGGAGTTCAGACGCTCGCCAACGCTGACGTTCGTACCTTTCAAGCCAGCGTGGGATGGACTCACACGTTCTCCACGGGTTTGCTGAACGAATTCCACGCAGGCACGTCGCAAGACAACGAAATCGCCACGCCCACCGGTCTGGCGCCAAATATCCCTACCGTGATCCTAGATAGCCCTGCCCCTTTCACTCTGGGCAACGCAGCCTTCTCCGTGGGAAGAGTTTTCGAAAGACAATACTCCTTGGCCGAGCGAGTCGATTACGTGGTCGGCAGGCACACTCTCCAGTTCGGCTTCGACATGAGCCGCGCCTGGGATGCGGACACTAATGACGGCGGGGCGGACCCCAACGCCGCGGTGGACTTCGGATCACCCCTCGGCAGCTATGAGTTTTCGAATCTGGAAGACTTCGCGCTGGGGGAGTATAACGTCTTCAGTCAGGCTGCGGGAAAGCCGACTTTCTCTTTTGCGGTGCCCTACTACGGATTTTATGGGCAGGATTCCTTTCGCGTAATGCCGCACTTGACGCTCGAGATGGGCTTGCGCGAAGATTTCCAGGTCTACCCGCAACCGGCGGAGAACCCGGCCTTTCCGCTCACCGGTCAGTATCCGAACCAGTATCTGCGCCTCGCGCCACGCTTTGGGTTTGCCTGGCAACCGGCATCGAAGACCGTGGTCAGGGGAGGATTCGGCGAGTTCTATACCAACATGAACGGCCTGAACTACCGCAACGCCGTGATCTCGAACGGCCTGGCCTCGCAGCAGTCGTCGGTTAGCATCAGCTACACGGGGGGCCCGCCGAACCAACAGGCGCCGACATTTCCGAATATTCTCCCTGCGAACTCTCCCCTGTTCCAAGCTTCTCCGGACATTTCTCTGGTATCTCCGCAGTTGAGGGCGCCGTATGTTTTGCAGGCAAGCTTGCAGATTGAACGCCAGATCTCCGAGAACACGGCCATAAGTGTCGGCACCATGTGGAACCGCGGGGTGCACATCCTCTCGGGCTCCGCCTATGACTTGAACCTGAAACCGCTGGAAGGCACGACGACGTACATCGTATGTCCCCCCGACGCCACCACGGCGCCTTGCAGTGGGCAGACCCTGACGCTTCCGAATATGGACAATGGCCTGCTCAGCGAGGGCCGCATCAACCCCAACCTGGACCAGATTAACGAACTGATCAGCCCCGCGCAGAATTATTACAACTCCCTCTTCGTGCAGATACAGCATCGCCTATCAAAGGGCCTTTCCTTTCAATTCTCCTACACTTTCGCCAAGAGCATGATGCTGGACGGGATGGACTTCAACAATCAGTTCGACTTCAGCAATACCCACGCTCCTTCTTTGCTCGACCAGCGTCACCGCCTCAGTTTTGCCGGCGTTTACAGGCCCGGGTTGGAAAGACTCTCCTCATCGCGCCCGGCACGCGCCCTGCTCGCAAGCTGGAGGCTGAGCAGTGTCATGGAGTTCTCGTCCGGCCGCCCGTACGCGGCGATGCTGAGTCCCGCCTGCACCAGCTCCACTCTTTCCTTCAGCAATTGCGATGGGGCCAACGGGAACCTGAATGATACCGCCTTCAACCAGGACACTGCGAACACGGCGGCAGGCATCAATGGCGGCGGTCCCACGCCGGGAGTCGGCTTGAACTCGTTCTATGGTCCGTGGTTGGAGAGGATTGATTTTGGAGTGGCCCGCAGCTTTTTGCTTGGGGAAGGCAAGGAACTGCAATTTCGTGCGGAGGCATTTAATCTGTTCAATCATGCCAACTACTATGTCCAGAACGGTGACGGGATCAACCAACTGCAATATAACCCGATCGGGACCAATTGCGGCGACGGCGCGAGCCTGAACCAGACTTGCTATCTTGTGCCCAATTCGGGGCCTGGAAATTTTGGGGCCTTGCAGGAGATTAGTCCGAACGGCCTTCCCCGCGTCTTGCAGTTTTCGGCTCGATTCACGTTTTAAATTCCTTCACCCAGCTTTGACTACCACCACACCTTCAGGAGGAAAGACGCACTGCCGAAGGGGTGTGAGTCGTCGGCTCCACCCGCAGGAGCTGTGGAAGGGCGTCGAGGTGGCGGTCGCGGTCGTACAAGAAGAGCGAATGCTGAAGAACGAGCGCCGCGATTCACATGTGGTTGGTGGGGATGGGGGTTCCCTGCTACTCCGCCTCGTCCGAGAAGGTGAAAGAGTGGCAGGAATGGGGAGACAGGTAATATCCGGCGGCGATGCTAGGGTCGAACAAATCGGTAATGAGAAATCGTGGTGGCGAGAGCGGGGAAAACCTCAGTACCTTTTGGGCGTTCCGCCCTTACCACGACGCCCCGACAGAGGACCTCGGCAGAGGGCACTCCCGCGATCTGATCGGGGAGCAACAGATTCAAATCGAGGAGAGTATTGGGCGCGGCAAATTCCTCTCCCCGGAACAGCACTCCCGAATAGCTAATGTTTTCTGTGGTGCCCTTGCGCCACTTGCTTTCCCCGTTTAGCCGATAGCGCAGGGGCATTTGGATTCCGAAGCGCTCAGCACGCGTCTTGACTGTCAATGCGGCCCTCTCACGACCCTTTACGCGTTTCATTTGGTCCCTGACGCAGTTCCCTGTCTCAAGAGCTAGCCCCGTTCCTCATTCCGGGACTACATACTAAATTACTTCGTCGCGATTTTTCAAGCCTGCTAATTGAGCTTGCTATTCGAGGCTCATCTGGACACGGTCGAGCAAGTGGTGATCGATGGAGAAGAGCGCCAGCTCCAAGCGGTTGGAGACACCCAGCTTGTCAAAAATGTTGGTCAGGTGATGCTTGACCGTGTGCTCGCTGATGACAAATTTATCGGCGATGTCCCTGTTGGTAAAGCCGGCCACGATCAAGGCAATGACTTCCGTTTCACGCGGGGTAAGGCCAAAGAACTCCCTGGGGCGCCCGACAGCCTCCGGGCGAGGAGCGAAGTTAAGCAGCGCGTGGGCGAGGTCGGAAACGCTTTCGTGGCAAACCCAATATTGACCCGCCCTCACGCTACGAATGCCTTCGAAGAGCACAGCGGTTGCGGAGTGTTTCAAGATGATGCCGCGGGCGCCCAATTGAAGAGCCTGAACGACCTGGTCTTCATTCACGGCGACGGTAAGCACTATGGTGCGGGGCGGAACCGAAAAGGCTTTGAGCTTATTCAGGACCTCCAGGCCAGACAACTTGGGCATTCGGACGTCCAGGAGAAGAACCTCCGGCTCGAGTTGGCGCGCCAGCTCGAGGGCTTCCTCGCCGTCCCCGGCTTCGCCAAGCACGCGGAAGCCCGGCTTGGCTTCCAACAGCTTGCGCAGACCCTCACGAAATATGGTGTGGTCATCCGCAATGAGAATCCCGATCTCTTCATTCCGCTTTTCCATAAGTCCTCGGCAACAGCGAAATCCGCAAGCGCCAAACCCCTTCCCGCGGGATGGCGAAGCATGCTTCCCACTCGCCCTGCGGGAGCAGAGAGAACTAAACGCCCTCTCCCTGGCGCTAATCGCAAAAGCAGTGAGAGAGTCAAACCCAACTCAGCGACAAGTCTGGAATTTCCCCTCTGACTAAGTATTATCCTCTCCAAGTTCGCCCCCGTCAAGCACGGCACGGTGCCAGACCATGGTTCGGGATTCAGGGGTTTGCTTGCGGCAGGTTCCACCCCTTGGCGCCTCGGTTATCGGCTGCGAGAACGTATGGTTGGGCCTCGACGCCGCGCTGCGCGAGGGTACGCCGGATCAGCTCGCCGACTGCGGCAGCCTGGGCGCGTACAAAAGCCAGGATGGAAGGTCCCGCGCCACTGAGGCATATCCCCAGAACATCGGGGTGCTTGGTGCTGAGCACCTCTGTCAAGCCAGGCACCAAGGCTGCCCGGTAGGGTTGATGCCAGCGATCAGCAAACAACTCCGCGTGGAAATCCGTCTTGCCGGAAAAGAACTGTGCGGCCAGGACGGTGGCGCGCTGCAAGTTATAAATCGCATCGCCGCGCGAGTAATGGCTGGGCAAGACCGCTCGAGCCTCTTCTGTGGCCAGCGCGTAATTCGGCACGACCAGGACAAGCTGAAGGTCTTCAGGGACCGGGCAGGAATAGGCGAGCACCCGCTCCCCTTCGCTGACCGCAACTGTGAACCCACCGTGCCAAGCCGCTGCGACGTTGTCAGGATGGCCTTCGCGCCGGGTTGCGAGGGTCACCAGCTCTTCATCAAGGAGGGGTCGGCCCGCGAGCCTGTAGCAGGCCACCAGGGCGCCCACAATGGCTGCGGCACTAGAACCGAGACCCGCGCCCACGGGAATCCGATTATGAATCTCCAAGTCATAGCTGCAGGGTTTGCCCCAGCTTGCGAGAGTCTCCGCCATGACGCGAGCCACGAGGTTCGCGGAGTCAGCCGGAATCCGCTCCGGGTTCACACCCGCATAGTGAAGTGAGATGTTCCCCTCGCTGCGCGGGTTGATGTGCAAATCGAGGTAAAGACCCAAAGCCAATGCAGCACAATCGAAAAGGCAGCCCAGGTTCGCGCACGTTGCCGGCACTCTTACCGAAAACCGCTCACTCATGCCTAGTCCGCTCCGGAACGGCAGGAGTCATCATACGCGAGACAAGGCGGCGCCGACAATGGCCAAAATCCGCAATGACCCGGCGGGCTTAATTCCCCCTTGCCCATCGACAGGGGAAGCCGTATGCTCAGCTCTCGAAGAGAAGGAGGAGGCATGGCCGCCGGACGGAATGTGTTGCGAAGCCTATTCGAGAGCACCGCTCAGGATGCGAGTTACGCGGTCAGGATTCTGCGCCACCGACCTGCCTTTGCAGTGGTGGCCGTGCTCACGCTGGCGCTGGGCATTGGCGCCAACACCGCCATGTTCAGTGTGATGGATGTGATGCTGTTGCGCGCGCTGCCGGTAAAGAACCCGCAGGAACTCGTCGAGTTCGTTCGCTGGGACCCCCGCGGGGCCATAATGAGTAACCTCCCCATCGCGGTGTTCCAGCATTTTCAGGAAAACACTACGGTGCTGTCTGGTGTCCTCGCTTTCATGCGGGATACTCGGGTCCTTCGAGCCGGGGCCGCATCGGAACGCTTCATGGTCCATGAGGTGTCTGGCGGGTTCTTCTCGACCCTGGGAGTCAACCCGCTGCTAGGGCGCATCATCGCTCCGAGCGACGTCCTTCCCAACGCCGAACGCCAAGTGGTCGTGCTCAGCTACCCCTTCTGGAGCCGCCGCTTCGGACGCGACCCTTCGGTGGTGGGCGCGACGGTGCGAGTCAACGGCAGGCCGTGCACCGTGATCGGGGTGATGCCGGCAGGCTTTTTCGGCGTGGACCGCAGCCAACTCCCGGACATGTGGGTTCCTCTCGCCTCAGACACTGACGAGGTCTGGGTAGTGGGTCGACTAAAGCCGGGAGTGTCGATTCCGCAAGCGCGCGCGCAACTCGCGCCGCTGTTCCAACAGGCGCTCGAGTCATTAAGGGATGCAATGAAAGGTTGGCCGGCGCCTGATCGCGAAGCAGTCCTGGCGGAGAAACTGCTGGTGAACCGCGCCACCACAGGCACCTCCGGCCTGCGCTGGCAATACTGGGAATACTCGAATACGTTGAAGATCCTTCTCGGCATGGCCGGCATGGTGTTGCTTATTGCCTGCGTGAACCTGGCGAATCTGCTCATGGCCCGGTCTGCTGCCCGCGCGCAGGAGATTGGCGTCCGTTTGGCAATCGGGGCGGGCCGGGGGCGAATCTTGCGTCAATTGCTCACTGAGAATTTGGTATTGGCGCTGCTTGGGGGAGTAGTAGGTTTGCTGGTTGCAGCGGGCGGGCACCGGTTGCTGGTCACGTTTCTCAGCGGCAACCTGGAAAGGGTCTCGCTCGAGTTCCACTTGGACGAACGCGTCCTTGGCTTCAGCCTGGCCATGTCGATCTTGACCGGGCTGCTCTCCGGCGTGTTACCCGCGCTGCGCGCGGCGGGTGAGGGTTTCCTGCCTTACATCCAAGGCACATTGCAACTCCGCGGCGCCACGCGCCTGCCGTTCGCTAGAAAACTACTCACGGCGCAAGTGGCGCTATCGTTGATGCTGCTCGTCGGCGCCGGGCTGTTTGTGCGCAGCCTGCGGAACCTGGCCACCACGGACCTGGGCTTAGCGCACGAGAACTTGGTTTTGATGAAGGTCGACCCGTCGCTGAGCAAGTTGGTCCGCGATCGCCGAGAATTCTGGATGCAGTTGACCGAGCGCCTGGCCACTGTGCCCGGGGTGCGCTCCGTGAGCCTTGCGGGAGACGCAGTCTTCGGCAGCGGCGGATGGAACACCACCGTCTGGATCCGGCAGCCCGACGGCTCGGAGCACTATGCGCAAGTGGCAGACAATTTAGTAGGCCCTGGCTTCTTTGAGACGGTCGAGATCCCGCTTCTTGCCGGGCGAGAGTTTGGCTGGCAGGACCAGGCAAAGTCGCCGGCTGTCGCGGTGGTGAATCGGGCTTTCGCGAGCAGGTTTTTCGCTGGCGAGAACCCGCTCGGGAAACGCTTCGGCAGGGCCGGCCCTGGCTCGAGTAGCCAGATCGAAATTGTGGGCCTTATTGCGGACGCCAAATACGGCGGTCTGCGCGAACGGCCGCAGCCGATGTTTTACTCGCCGCTCTTCCAGCGACTGGAAGAACGCCCGTATCAAGTGCATGTGCGCACGGCGGGTAACCCCGCGGCAGCGATCGCGGCCATTCGCCGCGAAATCCAGGCTATGGATCAGGACATCTCGATCGACGATGTTCGCACGATCAACGAAGTTGTACACGCTTTGCTCCAACACGACCGCATGTTCGCTTTTCTGGCCAGCGCGTTTGGCCTGTTAGCGCTTTTGCTGACCTCGATCGGGATTTATGGCGTGGTGTCCTACCAGGTAACGCGCCGCACGGGCGAAATTGGCATCCGCATGGCGCTCGGCGCACAACCCACGGACGTGCTTTGGATGGTGATGCGCGAGACTCTGATAGTGCTGGCCGCGGGCGCGGCGCTCGGGTTGCCGGCAGCAGTCGCAGCGGCCCAGGTGCTTCGTAGCCTCCTGTTCGCACTGGGCCCATCCGACCCGGCGGCGATCATCTGGGCAACCGCGACTCTGCTTGCGGCAGGCGCCTTGGCCGGCTTCCTGCCCGCGCGCAGAGCGGCGGCGCTTTCTCCCATGGACGCCCTGCGATATGAGTGAAAGCTGCGCCATCGAGGAAATCAACTATGAAGAAAATCGTGCTCGCTTTTTTCTCCGGAAATTTGCTTCTCCTTTCCCTCGCTCTGCTACCTCTTTCGTCCCAGGTGCACCCGCCGGAGCCGCAAACCCTGCCGCTTAAATGCGCGGAAGGAGATTGCGCGCTGCTTCATGGGCTACCACAGACCGCGGGCATGCGCAGCGGCTTCGTCCGCCTGAAGCCACGAGGAGCAGTCGGCTGGCACACCACCGGCCAGAACGAAGAGGCGCTAGTGGTGCTGCATGGCCGGGGCGAGGCCCGAATCGAAGGTCAGCCTGGGCGCGCCATTGAGGCGCCGATGCTCGTTTACATCCCTCCTGCCACCCGCCACAACGTCGCCAACACCGGCGACGAGCCGCTGGAATATGTGTATGTAGTGGCCCCGGCGAAGGCCCCATAGCTGCGTTGATGGTCGATTGCCGATTGTCGAGCTTGCGGTACGAACAAGGGATCAGCGGCGATTCGGTTCTGCTTCGCCTCCCGGCACGGGCTCCTTTGGCCGGGCGACCAGGCTCAGAAGGACAACCACGCCCCAGCCCAAGATCGCCAGCATGAGGAAAAAACAGACGGCTGATACCTGTTCCTGGTTCTTGGCGACCAGATAAGACCGGTCAGCGATAATCGATTGATAGCTCTGGTGACAACTCTGGTAGTCCACCGAGAGGAATCCTGCGAGCGCCGGCAGCACTAGCCCGGCGGCGAAAAGCCTTTCGAGAATGGAGGCGAGATGCCGATTGGGGAAAGCGCTGGCGAGCCCCGCGAGTGGGCGGCGCAGATAGGCGTAAACCGCCACAGCGATCACAATCGCCAGCCCGCCCACGCAGAAGTACGAGACGATCAGGTACTGTTCATTGCTCATGCTTGGCTCGCAGAACCGCCACCAGGATAGTGACCAGAACGAGATAGCCCAGCAGAAATGCAAATAAAAACTCGCAGACTTCTTGCACGCCCCCCGCTACTCTCCAAACGTACTCCATAAAGTGATCGCCCGGCTTGAAGTTGAAATTCGTCCCGAGGCTGCCCGCGCAGGCGGCCAGCAATAGGCCGAGGAGAAAGCTTCGCCTGTAGAAGGCGGTACCTTCAGGCAGCTTCAGGGCTTGGTCGAGCAGGCCTTGGAGGCTCTTCGACACGAGACCCCAGATTGCAAACGTCAGGCCGAGCGAGAGCGCGAACAGAATGACGAATCCAGCCAGGTTGTAAGAACTCATACTGATGCTCCATCTTTATCTCATCTATCTCTACACAAATGGCATTTCTTTGTAGGCCTTCCGAACCACCTCGACGGCGGCGGCGTAGTCAGGGTGGGGGCGAAAATCCGGCGGAGTCCCCCAAGCGTATCCGAAGAAATCACAGCCCGCCTTGAACCATTTCTTCCAGGTGTTGGGGTCGCTCACCCCGTCCTGTCGTCCCACGATAGTGGTCATCACGCGTTGATGTGCTTTGCGGATGCTGAGGAGCCAGGGTACGACCGTGTCCGACGACTCCGCCAAGAGCATATCACTCTCGTTGAGCATGGGGTGATTGACCCACAACTCCTCCGCAGGTTTGCGGTAAGGCACGTTGAAGTAGATTTTGGTCTCGCGGTTTCCTCGATGCACAGCCTCGCGGATGCGGTAAAACTGGCGAGCGAGAATCTCTCGCTTGTATTTGAGGCTTTCCTCCGGCGCTATTTTTGCGGCTTCGTCCGGCATGTCACGGCCGATAATCTCTCGAAACGGGCCTTTCACAAACCATGCGGGCTGCACGGGAAGATTATTGGACTGGAGGTTCCCATACACGAACCAGTCGAAGACAATCCACTCGACCGGATAGAGGCGAAGAAACTCCTCCACCCGCGCGCAAAGCAGGTCCGTCCAGGGACTCTCGGGCGCCAGGAAACCCCACCAGCCATAATTTCGGCTGGTGGGAATTACCCAGGAGTTGCGCATGTTGCTCATGACCAAGTCTGCCCCGACGCAGAAATACGAGTGGAAAGGCAGATGTGCCTTGCGCGATAACTTGAACAGTTCCGGAAACAGATTCGCGCCAGGCCCAGGCGCCACTGGGCCGAGTTTTGTGGGGTAGAAAGCATACCCGCCAAAAGTGTAGGCTTGGCAGAACATCACGTTGC
>Ga0187784_10004400_pt1 | contig 11403 bp, 7 predicted proteins | sample 1015_SJ02_MP15_2_FD_132964 | JGI IMG/M metagenome (GOLD analysis project Ga0187784, IMG submission 132964) | Tropical peat soil microbial communities from peatlands in Department of Meta, Colombia - 1015_SJ02_MP15_20_MG | ecosystem: Environmental > Terrestrial > Soil > Wetlands > Peat | place... | reverse complement strand
GTTGCTGGTTGGCCGCCACGTTTCGGCGATGCCCACCGAGACCTTCGCCATGTCCCGGTCGGTCCAGGCGGTGGCGCTGCGCGAGTACGAATACACGGTGCGCGATTGGCTGGCGGCGCTTGACTGTGGCGCGAGCCTGGATTCGGTTGAAGGACTGAACTGGCGCAACGCGGATGGCGAAATTGTGACGAACAAGCCTCGCGCTGCAATCAGCAATCTGGACGAGCTCCCCTTTGTAAGCGAGGTCTATAAGCGCTTCCTGAACGCCAGAGACTACTTCTACGGACATTCGCTGTGGCCGCTGGTGGTCTTCGATACCAGCCGCGGCTGTCCGTACTATTGCAGCTTCTGCGTCTATCCGCAGACTTTCAGCGGCCACACGATGCGTTATCGCTCGAAGGAGAATGTGGCCGAGGAGTTCGAGTTTGTCGCCCGCGAGATGCCGGAAGTGAAAACCGTGATGCTCGAGGACGATACCTTCATCGTCAACAAGAAGCGCACGATGGAGTTGGCCAAGGAGCTGATCAGCAGGCGCAACCAACTGCCTTTCGACGCCAACTGCCGGGCCGACATTGGCGCCGACCTCGAGCTGCTCTCCGCGCTGCACCAGGCCGGTGCGCGCCTGTTCTGCGTCGGCTTCGAAAGCGGCGATACCGACGTGATCCGCGGCATGAAGAAGAACAACACCGCGGCCAGGGATGCCGGCTATCACGAGGAGGCGAAGAAATTCGTCAGTCTCTGCCGCAAGGCCGACATCATGGTCCACGGGTGCTTCATGGTCGGCAATCTCAATGAAACTCCGGAAAGCATGGAGAAGACGCTGCGATTCGCCAAGCAGCTGCATCCGGACACCGCGCAGTTCTTCCCGATCATGGTCTATCCGGGCACCTCGGCCTACCGCGAGGCCAAGGAGCGAGGCTATCTGTCCACCGAGGACTGGTCGGCTTGGCTCACTGCAGACGGCCTGCATAACAGCGTGGTCAATCTTCCCCATATCACGCATCAGCAACTGGTGGAGTTCTGCGACCGCGCGCGCCGGCGTTTCTATCTGAGCCCCGGCTACATGTTCGGAAAATTGGTGCAATCGCTCCGTGATCCGCGCGAATTCCAACGCAACCTGAAAGGGTTCGCGACTCTCTGGAGGTACTTGTTACGTGGCAGCTTCGGAGCATCCGGCCCGGCTCCAGTGAGCGGGCCCGCGCAACCTGAGGAAGCATAAGGATGGGGGAGACTCGTTCTCCGGTGTCAGTGTCGGTTATTGTCCCGACCTGGAACGGCGCCGGCAAAATCAAGCATTGCCTCGCGGCCTTGCACAATCAAAACTTCGATCGCCCGTTCGAGATCATCGTCGTTGATGACGGCTCGACCGACGACACTGTGGAAGTTGCGGCGGGGTATCCGCGCGTCCGGGTAATCAGTCAGCCTAATGCCGGGCCAGCCGCGGCGCGCAACCGCGGCGCGCGCGAGGCCTCGGGCGACATCGTCGTCTTTACCGACGATGACTGCGAACCGCTCTCGGGCTGGCTGACCGAGATGTCGAAGCCGTTCGCCGACCCGGAGGTGATCGGCGCGAAGGGAATCTATCGCACCCGGCAGAAAGGAATTGTCCCGCGCTTCGTGCAGATCGAGTACGAAGACCGCTATCGGCGGATGGGGCGCTTGTCACAGGTCGATTTCATCGACACCTATTCAGCCGCCTTCCGGCGCGACCGATTTCTCGAAATTGACGGCTACGACGTCATCTTTCCGGTCGCCTGCGCGGAAGACGTTGAGCTGTCTTATCGGATGTCGGCGCGCGGGTGGAAAATGGTTTTCGTGCCCACCGCGATCGTCTGCCACAGCCATCCGTCGGACCTCGCCGGCTATCTGAAGAAGAAATACAAGTTTGCCTTCTGGCGCGTGATGGCCGTGAAGAAGAACCCGTCCAAGGCGATCCAGGACAGCCACACGCCGCAATTGATGAAGCTGCAAACGCTGTTCGGCCCGGCGTTGGCGGCGGCGATCGTCGCCGATCTACTCCGGCTGTCGCCGGTGCCGCTGGCGGCTCTGGTAGCGCTGGTGTTCCTGTTGAGCGCCCTGCCGTTCTCGATGCGGGCGTTTCGCAAGAGTGCCTTGGTCGGGACGCTCTCGCCGTTCATCTTGGCCGCCCGCTCGGGCGCTCAACTTCTCGGCGTATTTTCGGGCGCGCTGCATGCATTCCTCGGTTCCGCGACTGACTTCCTGCATGTCGCGGGCAAGTCCCCGGCCGAGAGTGATGATATTCCCTGACGGGTGACGCCCCTGCGCTGCGCCGAGCTTCGCGAATCGTCGGGAAACGTGATGCCTAGGAACGAGAGAACTTTCGTCGAGCTGACGCTGGCGGCCGATATGGTCACTTTGATTGCATGTGCTGCACTCGCGTGCAGTCTGACCGATTTTCTCTCTCCCGCCAAGGGTCCGCAGCGCCCAGATTACCTATCGATAATTTGGATAGCTCTGCCAGCCTTTATGGCATCAATGGCGCTTTCGGGCCTTTACCGCTCTGCCTCTTATCTGAAGGAAGGCCGCCTAATCGGCTACGTAGCCAAGGCCGGACTATTCGCTATCCTGATCGTCTTGAGCACGCTCTATCTGGCGAAAGGACCGAACTTCAGCGTGTTTGCGCTCAAGGCCTTTACGATTGTCGCGATCCCGACCTTGGTAGCCGAGAAACTGGTGGTCAAGCATGTGATCGATCGGTTCGCCGAACGCTGGCGCAAGCACAAGGAGTGGCAAGTGCTGGTCATCGGCGAGCGCGAAGATGCCGAGGAATACTTGCGCCTGGTCGCCGCTCATTCGCACTGGAGCGTGACGATTGCCGGAGTCGTGAGCCCGCAGCAGAGCGCGCTGGCGCTCGCCGCTGGCGGACGGAACCGGCGCGAGCACCCAGTTGCGGGGGCCGTTAACTGGCACGAAGTGCTCAAGGGCTATGTTGTCGACGAGGTGACCGCGGTTCTCCCGTGGGAGAAAGCCGACAGTCTTTACGATTTGCAGAAAACTTGTGCGGAACGCGGACTGGTCTTTCGAATGCTCGTGAAGATGCCGTCAGCCGACTTCGGGCGTTATCATATCGACGACATGGGTGCCGGCCGCTATTTGGTCTCGCTCGAGACCGTCCCGCAGGACTTTCTGCCCTTGCTCCTGAAACGGGCGATGGACATCGCAGGCTCGCTGGTCGGAATTGTGCTCTGCGGCTTGGTCTACCTCTGGTACCGGCCGCGCCTTCTCAAGGAATCTCCGGGCGACGTGATATTCCATCAGCGGCGGATCGGGCGCAACGGGCGCGTGTTCGAATGCTACAAGTTCAGGACGATGTGCGTGGATGCAGAACGGCAGCAGAAGGACTTGCTGGCGCGCAGCAAGCTCGGAGGCATTTTCATCAAGCTTGAAAACGACCCGCGCGTGACCTCGACCGGAGCATGGATGCGGCGCTACCACCTCGATGAACTGCCCCAGCTCTGGAATGTCCTCAAAGGCGAGATGAGCCTGGTTGGACCGCGACCCTCGCAACCTATAGAGGTCGGGCGCTACCGGGACCGAGATCGCCGCCGGCTCAGCATGAAGCCTGGAGTCACCGGTCTGTTCCAGGTCAACGGCCACGCCGCGATCCACGAGTTCGACGAAGTCGTCAAGCTCGACTGCGAATATATCGATAGCTGGTCACTGTGGCTCGATTGCAAAATAATTTTCAAGACTTTCGGTAAAATCCTCAGAGCCGATGGCTGGTGAACGTCGGCTCGTCTGTTTTTCCAACTCCGCTACAGTAACTCTTTTCACCCGACCGTAAGCCTGGGCGATCACCCTGGCTTACGCGCTCAGCACGGCTGCGGCCTTGTGCGCGCTGTTCCTTATGAAGATCCCGCGCAGGCCGCTACGCGGAAAATCTGACAGCGGTAGCCATCCGGCCGAAGACCGATAGTTTAGCGTCGAATGCCTAGCTTGTGGATATAGACGGCGATCAACATCCTCGTCGCACTCGCCGCCGAAATCGCGGCCAGAATGTCCTGCCATTGAACCGAGTCCGTAAAGCTTCGGCTAACCGCCTTCATTGAATGGATGACCAAACACCACTTCTGCATATTCTGGTTGCGCTGAACGTGATGCTGCCAATCGCGGCGGTCTTCGGACACTGCGGCGTCAAGCGTATACAGATAGACCACCTCGCAACCTTCACCCTTGGTTATCTCTTCTACTGGATCATGCCGGTGGCCGCGGGTCTGGGCGGAGTGTTCGCGGACCCAAGCCATCCAGGAATGTCCGCCTGGTACTCACTGTTCTATAGTGTATCAAACTCGACTCTTGAGCTGTTCCTGGTTTTGTCGCCCCTATGCTATTTCGCCTTCCTGTGCGGGAGCTACTGGGGTAGCCGCATTCTCTCCCGGCGGTCGCCGCGCCCCGTCGCGCTGGCGTTTGATCGCCGTCTCCTGATACCTCTGCTCTGGCCCTCGGCCATCTGCCTTGCTGCGCTGAGCTTTGCGCTGAGAGGCCAGCTCTTCACCGGATATGCAACCGGAGTAGATCCCTGGAGACCGGATCCGCTGCGGAGCGCGCTTGCCGCGCTCTCGACGGTCCTGATGATCCTGCTTCTGCTCGATTGTACCGCCAAAGACCGGGGCGACCGGAGTAAAGGAGCGTTTCGCAGGCTGATGGTCAGCCCCTTCCTTATGTTGTATCTGCTGGCGTTGCTCCTTGAGGTGAGCCTGGGTGCGAGGATGTACATAGTTTCCGGAATCCTCATGTTGTGCGTATACAGGTCGGTCTTCTTCCGGCGGTTTGCCGCGGTCAATCTGCTCTGCCTGGCCGGCATCGGACTTTTGCTGGCGGGGTTGGTCGGCGTGTGGCGCATGGGCAAAGCCGAATATGGAATCTTCGAGAATCTGGCCGGCGAGCCGATGTTCACGGCCATGTCGCTGATGCATTTTCTCGCCCGCGACCGGCTGCCACTGCTGAGGTATCCAGTCCTTCTATTGAGCGAGTTTCTCAACTTGGTACCGACGTTTCTGTTTCCCGGCAAGATGGATCTGTTTTTGCAGCCAGAAGATGTCGGTTATGTGACCTTTTCGCCCGGCGGCGGTCTGAATTCGTTCTTTTCCTTCATGATTAATTTCGGCGTGCTCGGCACGATCGGCGTGCTGTTCGGGCTTGGATATGGGATGGCAGTTTTGAAAAGGAAGGCCGGCTCCCCGCTTCTGCGCGTGATTTACATTATGATAGCGGGATGGCTCGGGTTCTCGTTCTTTCGCGATCCGTTCTATGTCTCGATCGTCAAGTGCATAGTTGAATTTTCAATCATAGTACCGGCGCTGGTCGTCGTGTCACTTCATCTGTGCGCGCAGCTGATGGCGCAGCGCGGTGCCCAGGATCGTAGAGCGATCGAAGTGACAAAGGTCACGGCGTGAACCCCGGGAGCGATCTCTCGTGGACGCCGCCGGGTCTGGCCGACGGCGGCAGAATGCACGTATGAACAGGCCGCGCTCATCCTTGATGACCCGGAGGCATCGCGCGCTTGAAATGCTGCTTCGTCTTGCGATGCCCGGCGGCCCGGTCGCTTTGTCGCAAGAGCCCTTGAGCCGGCCGCCGCGAAAACTCCTGGTCGTGAAGGTAGCCGGACTCGGCGACGGTCTAATGGTCCGTTCGCTCATAGGACATTGGCAACGAGTCAGTCCGGGGATGGAACTAGGGGTGCTGGTCTGCCCCCCGACTCGCGAGGCTCTGTCATCCTATAGCAACTTCAGAGTTCATTTCTACGATCCGTGGCGCGACAGCGTGGTGACGTTCCTCCGGCTGGTCGGAGAGGTCCGGCGCGTGCGATACGACGCGGCTGTGGATTTCGAGCCCTATTCGTTGTTGACGGCACTGTTCATGCGCCTGGCCAGCATCCCGAGTCGAGTTGGTTTTGCGGGAGTGCCTGGAAATCCGCGGACGGTCCTGTTGACCAATGCGATCGAACTTCTGCGACGGGATCCGCTTTGGAGCAACTTCGTCCGCCTGGCCCGGATGGTTGCGCCGCTTCCTAGCGGCGAGCTTTCGACGTTGCCGCTCCCGTGCGCCGCCGAAGGCCAGGAATGGCTGAACAGTTGGCTCCAGGAACGCAGGTGCCCTCCGGGTTCCCGGCTTGTTGGCCTGCACTTGGGCGTTCACGCCAGGACTCATTACAAGGCCTGGCCGCTGGATCGGTTTGTCAGCCTCGCCGAACACCTGAAAGCTACCGTGCCTGGCTTGATCGTGGTACTGACGGGAACGGCGGCAGAGCGAGATCTCATCCAACGGTTTCGCGCCAGTTTTTCCGGCGAAGCGATCGACGCCGGCGGCATCGGTGCTTTGGGGCGCACGGCACTGCTCCTGAGTCGTTGCGATTTGCTGGTGAGTAGCGACACCGGCGTGATGCATCTGGGAGCCAGCATGGGCGTGCCCACGGTAGGAATATTCGGCGCGACCAGAAGCGATCACTGGGCACCGGTCGGTCCGCGTGCCACTTTCGTCTACGCGACTCAGGTTGACTGCAGCCCATGCGTGGACGTGCTCAGACAAATCGCACCCTTTGAGTGCGTGAACGCGAAAAAGAGCCGATGCATGTGGGACGTCGGCGTTGACCGCGTATTGCAGGCGGCCCGGAAAGTGGTTGCAGGTGACTGGCTGGGCCAACGAGACTCGGTCTTGATGACGCAGGTGCCCGAGCCGGTGAGCCCCAGGGATTCGTGAAAAATCGCACCAGGCAAATTGCTTGATTTCGCCACGCCAGAAAACAAGAGTGGTCGTGACCGGTGGTTCGGGGTTTATCGGCACCAACCTGGTCGAAAGTTACGTCCTCAGCGGCGGCGAGGTCCTGAACTTTGATGTTGAGCCTCCCCGTAATCCACGGCATCGGCACCTATGGCGCGCGATCGACTGTCTGAACCGCTCAGACCTCGGCGCAGCCCTGGAGTCCGCCAGCCCGGATTACATCTTCCACCTGGCCGCGCGCACCGACCTTGGCGGGCAGACCGAGGAGGACTACGCAGCGAATACCAGCGGCACGGCCAACATCTGCGCCGCGGTCCCGCGTTGCCGGGGGCTAAAGCACGTCGTGTTCGCGTCGTCGCTGCTGGTCTGCAGGCCCGGTTACCGCCCAAAGCACGAGACCGACTATCTGCCCACCACAGCTTATGGCAGAAGCAAGATGATCTCGGAACAGATCGTGCGCACCGTTCCTGAGCTTGGCTGTCGCTGGACGATCGTTCGCCCCACTCATATCTGGGGCCCGTGGTTCGGGGCTCCATATCGGGACTTCTTCACGATGATCGACCGAGGCTTCTATATACATCCGCGGGTCGGAAACCTGCGGAAGGCTTTTGGATTCGTGGGTAACGTCGTTCATCAGCTTAAGAGAGTCGCGGAGAATGAGAGCGCGGACCACCTGACTCTCTACGTAACTGACTATGAGCCGCTTGAAGTCGGATGCTGGGCCGAGGCTATTGCCAGGGAAATGAATGTTCGGAGGCCGCTGCGAGCGCCGCTGTCGCTCCTGCGCGCGATGGCGAAGATCGGTGATTTCGCCAGCACTGTGACAGGCTATAACGCGCCACTGACCTCCTTCAGACTCGACAATCTGCTGACGGAGACGGTCTTCGATCTCGGGATGACGAAGACTATCTGCGGCCCGCTTCCCTACACTCTGCAGGAGGGCGTTCGAATGACAGTCGAGTGGCTGCGGTGCAACCCGCAAACATAGCGGGAAAGGACGGGAAGGCGGGGCCGAACTAGGCTCAAGGTTGGCCTGGATGGCGGGCAACAGAGGAAATTCCCCGATGGAGCCGGAGAAGCGGTTGGGGTTGCTCTGCCAGCACTTCTACCCGGAGATAAAGTCCACCGGCCTGCACATGACGGAGCTCGCCATCGGTCTGGCCCGCCGAGGATGGCGACTGAGAGTCTATTGTTCTCATCCGACCGGTCCGATCGCCGATGACGACGCCAGCCGGGAGTTCCGCGGCGACCACGAGGGCGTCGAAGTCGTCCGCGTCCGGCCGCTCGGACGCCACGAGGGCGGCGTCGCCGGGCGCCTGGTTTTCGGCGTCTCTTACCTGATCGCCATAGCGCTCAAAGTCGTGCGCGATCGGCGCGAATTGGCCGGATTTATAGTCACTACCAATCCGCCTTTCGTCGGGTTAGCAGCCCTTTTGATGAAGCGGCTATTCGCGATGCCCTATGTGCAGATCGTCCACGACTTGTTCCCGGATTCGGCGGTCCGGATGGGCGCGATTGGAGCGAACTCTCCGATAACCCTAATATGGCGGACCGTCACAAGGTCGATCTTCCGCGACGCAGCGCTCGCGATCGCGATCGGGCGCGACATGGCGGAGACTATCACTTCCCGCATGGGATCGCGCCCGGCCAAAGTCATCATCATTCCCAACTGGTCCGACGAAGCCAAAGTATGGCCCGTACCGCGGGCCGACAACGCGTTCGCTCGGGCGACAGGGGTGGCAGACAAGATAGTCATACAATACTCAGGTAATCTGGGCCGAAACCACAACGTCGAATGCCTGATCGAAGCCGCAAAACTGGTCTCGAATGATTCCCGGATTGTATTTCAGTTTATCGGCGGCGGCGCGAAAAAGAGTATCGTGGAAAAAGCGATTCGCGATGCGGGCCTGACCAACGTTCAATGTCTGCCGCTCCAGCCGATCGCCGACCTCGCCGCCGTGCTTTCGGCCGCCCAGCTTGGAGTGGTCGCCCTCGGCGAAGCGTTCACGGGTCTTTCGGTGCCGAGCAAGACCTACGGGATAATGGCGAGCGGGGTGCCAATCCTGGCGATCCTGAATGAGCGCAGCGAGATCGGCCGCACCGTGTCCGAGCATCATTGCGGCGTGGTTCTGCCCCGCGCGGACGGCGCAGCGGTGGCCGCCATCGTGCGCCAACTGGCCGGCGACCCAGCGCGATTTGCGAGCCTGGGCGGCAACGGGCGGCAGGCCTTCCTGAAAAACTATACCTTGTCGAGAGCCACCGATCGGTACAATGCCGCATTGAACGGCGTTTTCGGCGAAGCCGCCCGGAAGCGGATCGCACCGGTAGCGCAGCGGGCGGTCTAGGCCGCGGAAATTCGGAGCGGCTTACGCGAGCCTCCCGAGTCAGAACACAAGTAACTCATGTTTGCTCCGAAGGGATTGGGCAGGCGCTGGGCGCTTCTTATCGGGGGCGATGCCGCGGTCTCGATGTGGGCGGCATACTACGCCTTCGCCGAGAACGGGCATATCGGCTTCAGCTTCCCCTCGCCCGAGCATTACCACCTCGCCGCGCTGAGCCTTACCACTATGTACGTCGCCTTGTTCTACTTTCAGGACCTGTACCAGATCACACGGCGGCGCACCCATGGCTGGGTCGCCAGCTCGGTGGTTAACGCCAGCGCGAAGGCCACGGTGCTGGTTGCGATCGTCGCGTTCGCAATCCCGGCCTTCGGCTACGGACGGCGGTTCTACATCATGTACATGCTGTCGTCTTCGACCGTGCTGTTGCTCTGGCGGGTGACCGTCAACCGGCTGATCTTCGACCGGTTGAGCATCGGCGTGATGGCGTTCGGGTTTGCGGAACACGCGCCGCTGCTTGCCGAGGAGTCCGAACGCCTGGGCCAGCTCGGCTGGCGCTTTCTGGGGTTTGCGTCCTACGCGGACGGCGCGAATCGAAACCTGATAGCAGGCGCGCAGCCGCATACGATTCATCAGGTGTCGTCGATTGACGATCTCACCCGCCGCTACCACCCGAATATTCTGGTGCTGCTCGGCGACGGCGCTCACTCGCCGTCGGTGCGCGAGCTGGGAGAATGCCGTTCGCGCGGCACTCAGGTCTTCGACTTCGAGACCTTCTATGAACTGACCACCGGCAAGTTGCCGTTGCCGTTCGTGCGCGAATCGTGGCTGCCGTATGCGCCGGGATTCGCGGGGTCGCACTGGCGGAGGCTTATCGAGCGGGGCCTGGATATCGCGGCGGCGCTGGCGATCGGCCTCGTGACCCTGCCGGTATCGCTCGCCGCCGCGATCGCGATAAAGCTCGACTCAGAGGGGCCGGTCTTCTACTCGCAGGATCGCGTCGGCTTGGACGGCGCGCCGTTCCGCATCCGCAAGTTCCGCTCGATGCGCCAGGACGCGGAACGGAGCAGCGGAGCGGTGTGGGCCTCGGCCGAAGATCCACGGGTCACCCGGGTCGGGCGCGTAATCAGGAAGCTCAGAGTCGACGAGTTGCCGCAGTTGCTGAACGTGCTGCGCGGCGACATGAGCCTGGTTGGTCCGCGTCCCGAGCGTCCGGAGATCGTCGCCCGGCTCAGCAAGCAAATCGCGTACTATGACTGCCGGCATTTCGTAAGGCCGGGCCTGACCGGATGGGCACAGGTCTGCTACCCCTACGGCGCGAGCGTCGGGGACGCACGTGAGAAGCTTTGCTACGATTTGTACTACATCAAAAACTGGTCGCTGGGTTTCGAGCTTCAGATCATTCTGCAGACCGTCAAGGTGGTGATCTTCGGCCGCGGCGCCAGATAGAAGGATCATCGAAGCCTCCGGGCGCGCCGCGCGCCGAAGCCCCCAAGCGTGCGGCCAGGTACTTGACGAGCTTGAGAACCAGCCGCACGGGCCGGGTCAGGTAGTGCAGCGGAAGCAGAAAGCGCGGCAGCGGGAAGAACTTGGCTTCCGCTCTGGTTGGAGCAAATGCACGCTCGAAGCAATAGCGGACTCTCTGGCCGGCCCGCTCGATCGAAAGCAGCGGGACTATCCAGGGCTCGGAGAGCGGCGTCACGTCCGCCGGCCGCAGGAACATTTGCCCGATCACGCGCCTGGTCAGCGCGATCACACGCCGGTCATCCTGCGCCATCCGCGCGATCGTAGCCGGGAACTCCGCACCGAGAAGTTCCCGCGCCAGGTTGAAACCCAGCAGCACCATTCTTTGCGCCCCAAGCGGGCCTGCCTTGTCGAGCACCTCTGCCCAATCGACATCGGGATTCGCCCGAACCATCCCGGCGATGTCGCACGGGTGCGAAAGGTTCACCCAGCCATGCTGGGTGCTGTGCAAGCATAGCACGAGCATCATGTCCGCCGGCGAAAGCGTGAGCACCGCGGTCTCGCCGATCGCGATTCGCCGCGCGCCGGCGAATAGCGAATCAGACTCGGGGGCGAAGGGAAGGTAGTTTATTATTCGCCAGTGCAGGTCGAGGATGCCAAGGCCGCCCTGGTTGTGGAATACATCTTCGTAATCCCGGATAACCGCGGTCTCGTTGAGGTTGTAATCGGCCGCCCGCGAATAGCCCTGCCCGGCAAGAACCTGCGCCGCCTTTCCCACCTCGGAGTCCCGAACCAGAACGTCGAGGTCGACGAACTGGCGTAACGCGACATCGCCGTAAAGCATCAGCGCGAGCGTGGG
>Ga0187784_10004399_pt1 | contig 11407 bp, 9 predicted proteins | sample 1015_SJ02_MP15_2_FD_132964 | JGI IMG/M metagenome (GOLD analysis project Ga0187784, IMG submission 132964) | Tropical peat soil microbial communities from peatlands in Department of Meta, Colombia - 1015_SJ02_MP15_20_MG | ecosystem: Environmental > Terrestrial > Soil > Wetlands > Peat | place... | reverse complement strand
GTACGTGAAGCCTACTACGCTGCCTGAGACGAAGCCGTTCAGGTCGACTTCGAATATGGCTGAGGCTTCACCGCTGTTGTGGGCTCCGGCTATTTGCCAGACGCCTTCCTGCGAGTACGGGCCCAAATGGTTTGGGATCATTGAGTGACGCAGGAGCTGTAGTGCGCTATCGTCGGTTAGGCTGACGCCTGAGCTGGCGGTGGTTCCGGCTATCATGTGGAATGATTCGCCCATCAGGAGACCAAGGACGGGCGGGTAGTATGCGGGCTCTGCGCCGGTGTTGTTTGGATACCAGTTTACGAAATCCACTTCCGCCGTCCAGCCTCCCTCATAGTCCGGGGCTCCGGCGATTCCGATCTCGGCGAAAGGTGAGGTTGTTTGTCCTATCGGTTGCCAGCGACCGTAGGAGCCAAAACATGTGATTGCGAAACCGCACGAGTAGGGTGTGAAGATTGGGTCGCCATAGTAACCGCTTATGGGTGGTTGTTGTGGAAGTCCTGCTAAGAGGACGTGGAGGAGCGTGGTCCCCCCGGGGACGAAGTTATAAGCTTGTAGTCCGCTTCCCGGCACGGTCTGAAAGTACCGCGCGGTAAACGGGAATGCGGTGGTGCCGTCGGCGGCTCGCGCTAGGCCGTTGCCGGTCACGTAGACGCCTTCGCTTGACATCCATGTGGCGACCAGGTAGCCTGCTTGATTGTAGAGGCGAACTCTCGCCGACATATTGGACGGAGTGCCGGTGATTATCTGTTCCTTCTTGAAGAGGATGTCGAGGGAGACGTTGACGCCCACTACTAGGTTGATGCTTATGTCGGCGACGGACCCGGCTTGAACGAATACATTTGGATCACCGGTTTGAATGTATCCATAAGTGAATGCTCTTAGGTCATATCTGCCGGGCTGGAAGGCGTAGGGTAAGATTCCGAAGTACGGCCACAGGCTTGCTCCTGTCTGGAGGAAGACGAAGTTGCCTCCCGTTGCGCCTCCAACCCATGGGTCCGTGTCTTCATAACCGAAGTAGGCGTAGTTCGCGTTCTCCGATCCGCTAGGTCTGATGTTGCGTCCGCCGCCGTCGGCTACCGTGCAACTGCGGCTTAGTACGGGGAGCGTTGACTGATTGGGGCAGGGGTTTCCTGCTACGCCTTGGAACATTCCTGAGGTTGTGATGGTGACGGGGAGGTCTCCGATCTCGTCGCTTAGAAAGCTGACTAGGCCGCCGTTGTAGAAGAACCCGAGGTCTATCTCGGACCCGCGCCCGACTCCGTTGCCGGCGGCGCCGCCTTGGTCGTTGCCCCAAACCCATGGGCGGGCGACGGTGGGTTGTTCCCAGTCAATGCTGTTGAGGGTTATGTTGAAGCCTCCTCCGCGGTAGAGATGGTCGCTTATGCTGGTCGGGTTGCCGCTGAGGGTGACGGAGACTGAGGGGAGCGTGTTCTCCTGTAGGAACCCGAGGCTTCTGACAATAGGAGTATAGGTGCCTGATGGTATCCCATAGTTTTCTCCTCCCCATGTGTCGTTGATACCCCAAAACTGGATGACTGCGACGCCGTCTTCTACGGCTTGTGCGTTGAGCCGTGCTGGGTCCAAGTTCTCGCCGTCGATGAATGGAGTCGGGAGGACGTATCCTCCGGCTCCTGAATATCCGTACATTCCTTGGTAGCCGAGGGCGGTCAGGTTGTAGGAGTAGACTGTGCCTGCCGCGTCTTTGAGGTATCCGACGAGAAATCCGGCGCCTGTGTCTATGGGTTGGTCGACGAGTGTGCTGTTATTGATGTGGTAGTGAACTGTTTCGTTAACCCAACTGCTAAGGCGTAGGTCTATCGGTAAGGTTACGTCGCCGGCCCACTCATTCGGTGTCACGTCGAAATAGTATTCCTGAAATGTTGATCCGTCCAATCCTGATTGGACGTAGCGGAAGATCCACGCGCGGACATAGTATCGTCCGGCCGTGAGTCCGTTCACCCATGTAGCGTAGACCTGCGGGACCATGCCGTCGAGGTCGGTGGGCGCGCCGTACTCGCCTTTAACTCCGAATTCGAAGTGGAATGGAGTCGTTGTGCCTCCGAGAACATACCAATGTTGTGGGGGGCCAACACCCATCGGGTCTGAAGTCAACTGTGTGTTGCCGAAGAAGCCACTCTCGGAGACATCGTCCACGTAACCGTTCTCATTACCCGTGAAGAGAGATGGAGGGTCGTTATACGCCGGGCCGCTCACGGTGCTGTACTCATGCCACGGGAACGCGATTTCCGACCCGTCACGCGGATCTCCACAACCTGCGGCGTGTCCTGCGTCACCCGAGTACTCCCCTTGTCCGCCGGCCACGCAGGGGACGGGTGACCATGACACCATATTAGACTGGGAATTGGGAATGTGCGTTATCGTCGGCGAATTGTACAGTTCGACCTTGACGTACGTGTTCTCCGGCCATGGTTCATCTCCGAACTCATGTTTGCTGAAAATGTTTCCGTGGATTACCGGCCCCGGTTGGAGGTAGCAGTCGAAGTGCAGTGACTGTCCGCGAAGCACGGTCACGTTGCTTTCGCAGAGCGACTGCGGATAGCCGCCTGCTGACGCGTAGATGTCGAATATGCCGGGTGCAAGCCCTTCGATTTCATAGTGGCCGTTGGCGGTGGCGTTGAGGTAGGCTTGTGCGTCGATCGTGGGCAAGTCTGGCCGCTGCAGTCCCGTGTACGGGTCGAGGCGCGTAATCATGTGCGCCCAGATACGGGCGGCTTCGCCTATGGGTTGTTGGTATAGGGTTGCGTTATAGCCGCCGTAGCGGAGTGTCCCGGTTATTATGGCCGGATCAACCTCGCCCTTAACGAGGAGCACCGGCCAGTTTTCGGTTGGAATGAACTCGGTGGGTTGGTATTCACCGTTTAGCATCATCTTGAAGAAATATCTGCCGGCAATCGACGGGGCCGTCACTCCGTTGATTCTCGCGTAGTACCATTCTCCTGCCGGGGTGAAACCTATGGTTTGGTGTTGGTAGGAAGGGTTGATTGTATTGTCGATCTTGATTACGACCATCGTCCACCCGGGTCCATACCGATCGTACGGGGAGAGCTGGCCAACCCAGATGTTGACGCCGTTGTTCGTGACGGTGGAGACGATCTGCGAAGGGTCGCTCGGAACATGAAAACCCGGTGGTATTAGAATGATCCAAGCGTCCCAACCGGGCTGCTTCGTGAATCGGGTACAGCCTCCGCTTGTGCCGTCGGAGGCTTGGCATGGGGCTGTGGACCATGCGGTTGCGTTCAGCGCAAAGATCAGGTCGCCTGTCGAGCCTGTCAGGACGGCTCCGAACGGCGCGTACGCGTCTCCTTCCAACTGGTACCACGAGTTGCTTGGTGCACCGGGCGGGTTACCGTTCGGGTATGGTGCCTGATAACCGGGCGCGCAGTTATCGCTCGCCAGATTCTCATATCCCAAGTAGGCGCACTGTCCGCCGCCGGGCCAAACGTAGCCAATAACACCGGGAACATGCGGATCGAAATCGTTAACATGAAACGGTGGAGTTCCGGTCAAGTCGCCAAGCGTAAAACTAGCTCGGGCGGGAACTGCGACGGCCAAAATCCCCACGATGAAAACTCCGACTAGGAAAAATGCTTTCAATCTGCCACTCAATTGCAGCATATCCAGTCGATTTAATGCGGCTTCGTGGGTTTCGGGGTCAAGTCTCTTCATCCCGTCTCATTATATATAATGGGCGGTTCGTTCCTGATACAGCCCTTCTCCTGGAACTCTCGGCCAATTCATGAACTAGAGACTCTTAAGCTAGTTGCGTTTAAAATCTTGACGTTTTCATATTCTCCGAGTTTCAGGAGACGACGATCTTCCGATATTATGAAATCCCCCCTAGCATCCATGGCGCAAGCGAGCACCAAATTATCAGCAGGGTCATCTTGTATTGCCTCTACGGTTGATTTCGCTTCGACCAGTGAACATAAGCTTACGATCGTCGCCATTATGGAGCTGGGCTCCCTGGCGCCTCGTTTCAAAATCCTCAGGACATTTCCGCATTCAACAACAGAATGAATCTCTTGGAGAACTTCGACAGGTGCAAGCCTGAGCTTGTCCCTCTTGGCGAGGAAAAAGCGGGAATAGAAATCACAGATAAGTGGGTGACGATAATTCAAAGTGGTTCCAGAAACAACGACAGTCGTAAGTGATCGCTTTGGGTTTGGATGAGTTGAGGAGTGATGTAGCTAAGATTAGTTGGTACCATTCCATCGATTTAGGTAATGGGATAGTGACTCCTGGGCGCGAGAGGGAGAGTACGGCTTCACGGCTTGAGAAACTTAAGATTCCGGAACAGCTGCGTGGTTTGAGTGTGCTTGATGTGGGTGCTTGGGACGGATTCTTTTCTTTTGAGGCCGAGCGCAGGGGTGCGAAGCGCGTTCTGGCTACTGACGTTTGGACGGCGGAAAATAAGAGAGGTTTTGAGCTTGCGAGGAAAGCATTAGGTTCGCATGTTGAGGATATGGCTATAGATGTTTTCGATTTAACACCTGAGCGAGTTGGTGTTTTTGATTTAGTCCTCTTCCTCGGGGTTCTCTACCATCTACGGCATCCTCTGCTTGCGCTTGAGCGCATATTCAAGGTGACTTCAAATCAGCTCATCTTGGAAACCCATGTCGATATGCGCTGGAACAACCGTCCCGGTATGGTATTCTATCCAAATGGTGAGCTATATCATGATCCAAGCAACTGGTGGGGGCCAAATCCTGCTGCTGTAATTTCAATGTTGAAATCCGTAGGGTTCAAGAGAGTGGAACTTGTTTCCAAATACCATTCGCAACTCTTTATGCTGGGAGCTGGTTTTTACCTGAAGATACGTTATGGAACTCCGTTCTTAGCAACGGTTCAACAGAATCGTATGGTGTTTCATGCTTATCGCAAGTAGCATTCTTCTGGGAGCGTAACGTCATATCGCATGAACGTCTCTCGCGGTTTGCAACAGCACTAACTGAAAAGGAACAGCCTTGTGATTTGAGAGGTACGTAGATCTAATTCAGCCGAGAGTTATCGTGGGGGTTGCTGCGGGGTGGCTCCGTTGTCAATCTTACGCGGCAGCTTTGGTTTTGCTGTCTGTGGTACCGATGGGAGCCTGGCCGGTTGATGCTGGTTCAGGTTCGAGTGGGGCGGGCGGCGGTGTTGTTGCCATCGTGTACCCGATCCATGCCGCTATGACCAGAACTAAAGCTACCGCCAGGAAGGCCGTAATCTGAAGCGTGATTAGCGGCCAGCCGTACACGAACCAACCATAGAGTATGATCCCAAGAACACTAAGTACCAAAATCGCGAAACCCCATGTCTGATCTTTACTCATAACCATTTCCTCTCCAGTCGGGCGGAAAGAGCCATGTTTGTTCTTAACATTTTTCATCGAGTAATCGGTTTTCGCAGTTACTACTCAAAGCCATGGCTTTATGACATGCGACATATTGGCGTGAACATAGCATGGCGAGGGTGGCGTTCTAAAGGGTTGTAATCTGTTTGACCGGTCTGGTAACTCGAAATTTGTCTAGAGTTCTTCGGGGAATTTGGGTTCGAGTCTCTGAAAGACGAATACGCCTAGAAGAAGCAAGAGGGCCATGGCTGAAAGGATGACGGCCAGATCGAATTGCGTCGGCGGCTGGGCATAAAGGAGCGCATCGCGTACTAACTGTATTAACTGTGTTACTGGGTTCAGGGAGTACATGAACTGGTAATGTGGTGGGATGAGGGTTGGGTCGTATACTATGGGGGAGAGGAAGAACCCTAGTTGGAGTGCTATGTCCCATATTTGGTAGAAGTCTCGGTACTTGACGTTCAGTGACGCTAAGGAGAGCGAGAGCGCAAAGACGAGTAGAAATTCCATTAAAATGATAACGGGCAGGTAGAGCGCGTACCATGTCAGTCGGATTCCGAACACCAGCAAGAGGGGTAGGAGCACAATGAATTCGAGGCATGAAGCGATTAGGTTGGCGAGGTTGTTCGAGAGGATTATCAGGTAACGAGGAATGTAGACCTTGTTCACAAGCGAAGGGTTTCCGATTATGCTCTGCAGGCTTTGGGATGTTGAGACTGAGAATAGTCTCCAGATGAGTAAGCCGATTAGGACCCAGGGAGCGTAGTTGGGGATGCTGGACCTGAGAAGCATGGAGAAGACTGCGGTAAGGATCGCCATGTATGCGAGTGGGTTTAGGAGCGACCAGACAAAGCCCAACACTGAGTTGCGGTACCTCAGCTTGAAATCCTTCGAGGCCAGCACGGCCACAACATCAAAGTAGTAGCGGGAGTTATCCCTACGGTCTGTGTTCAAATGAACCATGCCACTGTAATGGTGTCGGAAGCAATGTTAGATTCCGAATGTTGCCGTTCAGAAATAACGGTTTCCGAACCGCAATCTTTGACGGCTACGGTCCCAGTCCTGCGGCATGACTATTACGCGTTCTGTAATGCCATCTGATTCGTGTTTCTGGCTATGAGTCGAGGGCTGAATTTGTCGGCGGTGGCGGCTCAAGGTGTGTGTAAGCACTTCAGGGTTCCGCATGAGAAGCGAACTACGGTTCTCGACCATGCTTACGGCATGATTTCGCTCTTGGGTGGGAGGGCGCAGTCATACGAGGACCTCTGGGCTCTCAACGGCGTAACGTTTTCCGTTCAACACGGGGAATCTCTAGGTATCGTCGGTCCGAACGGCAGCGGAAAGAGTACGCTCCTCAAGTTGTTAGCGGGAATTATGAAAGCCGATAGTGGGACCATTGCTGTGGATGGTAGGCTCGCTCAAATCCTTGAACTCGGAATTGGTTTCCACGGAGATCTGACGGTTCGAGAGAATGCGACCGTCTACGGTGTGTTAATGGGCATTCCTAGAAGTCGAATCCGGCAGAGAATCAGTTCAATTCTTGACTTCGCGGATCTCGTCAAATTCCAAGACTCGAAACTCTCCCATCTGTCATCCGGAATGCAGGTTCGCCTGGCGTTTGCCATAGCCGTGGAAACGGAGGCAGACATCTTCCTAGTTGATGAAGCGCTCGCCGTCGGTGATGCCGAGTTCCAGGTCAAGTGCCTTGAGAAATTCAAATCCTTGAAGAAAACTGGCAAGACGATAGTGTTCGCCTCGCACAACATGGAGATGTTAAGCAGCTTCTGTGAGAGGACTCTTTATCTCCTAGGTGGAGAGGTCAAATCGTTTGGCCCCACTGAAGAAGCGATCGTGCAGTACCTCGCAGATACCAACGCTGGTCTGCTATAGCCTCGCATTGGCCAGCACGTGGCTTTCCTCTCTAGGACTTATTGATCCGTGGCAGGCTTCATATTGCGGACAATGGTAATCGCTTCACTTGCTGAGCGTTTGGGGGTGTGGGGTTGTGAGGGGGATTTTGCTTGCGGGTGGTTTGGGGACTAGGTTCTATCCGCTAACTAGGGTTGTGAGTAAGCATCTGCTTCCGGTTTATGATAAGCCCATGGTGTACTATCCGCTAAGCACGTTAATGATTGCTGGCATTAGAAATATTCTGGTCATCAGCACGCCACGTGACGTGCCCATGTATCGCACGTTGCTCGGAGACGGTTCAGACTTGGGGTTGAAGATTTCATATGCAGAGCAGGAAAGGGCTGGAGGCATAGCTGAGGCATTCATAGTTGGCCGTAGTTTCGTAGGAACTGATTCCGTTACGCTGGTGCTCGGGGATAACATATTCTACGGCTACGGGTTGTCAGGGCTGCTTCAAAGGGTCGTCGGAGAGAGCAAGGGTGCTACGGTTTTCGGTTATGAGGTGAAGCATCCGCAGAGGTACGGGGTTGCTGAATTCGATAAGGCGGGCTCTCTCATTGGCATTCAAGAGAAGCCATCGAATCCCAAGTCGAATACAGCAATAACCGGCTTGTATGTCTACGATAATGACGTGGTTGGAATCGCTGGTAGCCTGAAACCTTCGGGTCGTGGGGAACTGGAAATAACTGACGTCAACTCTGAGTACCTTCGACGCGGCAAACTGCGCTTAGTGAAGTTCGGTAGGGGGATCGCGTGGCTTGATACTGGCACGCCTGATGCGCTTCTGGAGACTGCGCAGTTCTTCGCTGCAATAGAGCACCGGCAAGGGCTCAAGGTAGCCTGCATTGAGGAAGTAGCGTACCGGATGGGCTACATTGACGCAACTCAGCTCAACCGACTCGCCGAGGGATATCGGGACGAGTACAGAGCCTACCTGAAGGCGGTCGCCTTAGTACAATCCGACCCAGCTTGGTCGTGATACACGTGCCGTTCACTTTTCGTTCACTAGACAAACTCAGCGACCTCATCCTCATCGAACCTACGATCTTTCAAGATGAGAGGGGATGGTTCCGCGAAGAGTACAAGCGAAGTGACTTCTTCGAGCATGGAATCGACTGCGATTTTCTACAGGACAACACGTCTTACTCAGTGATCCGCGGAACAATTAGGGGATTACACTTTCAGATGGCGCCTGAGGCTCAGGGGAAACTTGTCACGTGCTTAGCTGGGGAGGTGTACGACGTGGCTGTCGATATTCGAAGACGCTCGCCCACATACGCGCGCTGGGAGGCTGTTCTTCTCTCCGCCGAGAATCACAGAGCCCTATGGGTCCCGCTAGGGTTCGCGCACGGTTTTCAAACCCTCAAGGATGACACCGTTGTAGGGTATAAGGTGACGCGCGAATATAGCAGGGCGAGCGATCGCAGCATCAGATGGAACGACCCCCAACTCAACATAACATGGCCTATCGCGAACCCAGTACTTTCGAAGAAAGACGCAGAGGCGCCGCAGTTGAGCGAGGTTGATAATAATTTCGAATGGCGGGCTCTTGATTCAGGCTAGCACGTCGGCTTAGCTTAGGCACGTGTGCCCCTAAACGATTGAAGTGCCTCAGGAAGCATCATCGGTTTCGAGTTTAGGGTTCGTGTAGCTTTGCTAACGTCTAGCGATGAATCGCGCGGTCGCGCCGCTTTCAAGTTGAGAGTACGGGAATTGACGGCTATGATGCCCGTCGAATCCAGATCAAACGAATTCGCTAGAGCCCTAGCGAACTCCAATCGACTTGTTCGGGTTGCTCCTGCGGTATGGACGATGCGTATAATCTGACGTGTGGCTAATTCTAGTAGCATTTCAGCCAAGTTCGTGTTCAGCGTTGGGGACGAATACAGATCTTCCGCGGCCCTAACCTCTTGTCTTCCCTCGAGAGCTTGAACAACGTAAAGCGCGTAGTTGGGTCTACTGCTTCTTCCCCACCCGTAGATCACGCTCGTCCTAGCTACACAACACCTGCATCCGCTTTCCCCAGCCAATCTCTCACCCATCAACTTGGTTCGGCCATATTGGTTGATTGAGTTTGGTTGTACGTCCTCCGCATAGTTCCCTAACTCTCCGTCGAAGACGTAATCGGTGGACACATAAGTCAGGTGGGCACCGATGATTCGGGCTGCTTTCGCAATCTCGCCTGTAGCGATTCCGTTTACGCGCTCAGAAAGCTCTGGTTCTGTTTCGCATCTATCAACGTCTGTAAGTCCGCCTGTGTGAATGATTAGTTCAGGGTTTAGATTTCGAACTCTTTCTGCTGCTCCGGGTTTGGGCAGCTCCATATGGATTGGTTTTCCTTCCGGAGGAGGGTTGGACATGAAGCCTGCAAGGACTTCGTGGCCGCGCGCCGTCGCCCTTACACATATTTCTCCGCCCATCAGCCCGCTGCCACCGGTCACAAGAATGCGCATTTTGGCCTAGGCGCCTCGATGGTGCAGGAAATTCAACTCGGCAGCTTGTCCCACTTCTCCTTCCATGGGGTTGCCGACAGCAGGCGGTGTGATAGTAGTGGTCTCCACCAGCCCTCATTATTGACGTACCAGTTTATTGTCTCGTCTAAGGCGTCATCGAAAGTGTGAGCGGGCTTCCAGCCCATCCTTTGTCTTATCCTAGTTGAAGCGAGGCTGTATCGCACATCGTGACGCGGCCTATCCTCCACGAACTCGATCACGGATTCAGGTTTGCCTAGCTTTCGCAGAATTCGCTTAGCAACTTCTATGTTGGGGAGTTCGTTTCCAGCTGAGACGTTGTAGGTAGCGCCTGAGTCTCCTTTTTCGATCGCGGCGAGAATGGCTTGGCAAAAGTCGGTCACGTATATCCAGTCGCGAACTTGCAATCCGTTCCCGTAAATCGGAATCTTGCGCCCAACCACGCTGCTGATTATTGCTTTGGGTATGAATTTCTCCGGGAACTGATTTGGGCCGAAATTATTCGTGCATCTGAGAATCATCGTGTGTAGGCCGTAGGTCTCGTGGAATGATTCCACGATTAAGTCCGCGGCTGCTTTAGATGCTGCGTAAGGGCTTGAGGGGGACAATCTATCCTCTTCGGTGAAGCTTTTTCCGTCTAACGCCTGACCGTAGACTTCGTCCGTCGAAATTTGCACAAATCTAGCATCAGCCCTACGAGCGTTATCTAAGAGAGCCATTGTTCCCATGGTATTGCTTTCGAAGAAGACGCCTGGGTTGGCAATGCTCCTATCAACGTGCGTCTCGGCCGCAAAATTCACGACTACGTCAACCTCTCGTAGCAGGCTCGTGAGCGTGCTAGCGTCAGTTGTGCTGCCCTTCACGAAGCGGTAGGTAGGGCATTCATCGAGGCCCGTTAGGTTGTTCGGGTTGGCGCCATAGCTCATCACGTCTAGGTTGATGACTCTAAGTTGTTCTCTCTTTTCGTGGAGAAGTTTGATGAAGTTGCTACCAATGAAGCCCATACCACCCGTAACTAGAAGTCTGCTCAATGAACGTCAACTCGATTTTCTCAACGACCGATAATATTAACGGTATCCAATGCAGACGAGAACCGAATGATTGCCCTAGTGGGTCGTTATCTAAACTCGCCAATTTTTGGGGCACAAGAATTGGTTCTGGTTCGCGCAAATTGAATGTCTTATGGCATCGGGTCTACTTATTAGGGGATAGAGCTTCTAGCGTCGGCTATTTGTACGGCGAGGAATTGCGGTCATGAGCCAATCGACGGTCACGGTTGCGAGAGGTGCGACGGAAATCTACCTGGCAAACGTGATCGTGCTCACGGCGAATACGCTCTACTTCATCACTATGACGAACATCTTCCGTTCGACGGTTGACGTTGGCGTCATAACCGCCCTCAACTTGATGATCTGGCTGCTAGCCGCCATCTCTGTCCTCGCTCAACCCGTAACGTCTCAGTCCCCCGTGCCCGCCCCGCCGGCCGTTTTGAAATTTATTCCCGAGCTTCTAGCCCGAAAAGCCCATTCCGCGGCCACCCGCGCATTTAATGCTTCTCTAGTTAGCTCTGCTCTGATTGCGGCCGTAATAGGAGGTGTTTTGATCACTGCGCCGCGCATTGCGATTTCGCTTTTGGGCGGCAGCTCGGTCTCACCCATTTTCGTTCAATTAG
>Ga0187784_10004397_pt1 | contig 11410 bp, 10 predicted proteins | sample 1015_SJ02_MP15_2_FD_132964 | JGI IMG/M metagenome (GOLD analysis project Ga0187784, IMG submission 132964) | Tropical peat soil microbial communities from peatlands in Department of Meta, Colombia - 1015_SJ02_MP15_20_MG | ecosystem: Environmental > Terrestrial > Soil > Wetlands > Peat | place... | reverse complement strand
GACCTGCAGACGCTGCTCGTCTCAGCGAAAACCGGCGAGGGACTGCCCGCCTTCTACGCCTGGCTCGAAGGACGGGCGGCTCGATGGGCGCGCGCCAACGCGCCGACGGCCGTGGCCGAGTAGTCGCCATGGAGCCCACGCCCGACCGGCTCGAAGCGCCGCAGCGGCTGCGTGTGCGTGTGCGCGGCGCCGTGCAGGGCGTCGGATTTCGTCCTTTCGCGCACAGTCTGGCGCGCGAATTGGATCTCGGGGGCTTCGTACGCAACGACTCTGAAGGCGTCTTGCTCGAAGTGGAAGGCGCCCGCGCGGACGAATTCGTCTCCGCGCTGCGCCTTCGTCCGCCGCCCCTGGCGCGTATCGACGCGGTCGAATCGCGGCGCATCGCATTGAAGGCCGAAAGGCGATTTTCGATCGAGACGAGCATCGCCGGGGAGACGCTGACGCGCGTTCCCGCTGACGCTGCGGTCTGCGAGACGTGTCTCGATGACCTCTTTGATCCGCATAGCAGATTTCATCTCTATCCCTTCGTCAACTGCACGCATTGCGGACCGCGCTACACGCTCACGCGGCGCCTGCCCTATGACCGGGCGCAGACGGCTATGGCGCCTTTCGCGATGTGTCGGGCGTGCGCACAGAACTTCAGCGACCCCACCAATCGGCGCTTTCACGCTCAGGCGATCGCCTGCCCGGAATGCGGGCCGCAGCTCGACGCGCCGATCGACGCGATCGTCGCCTGCCTCCGCGCAGGCAGGATCGTCGCGCTCAAGGGCGTCGGCGGCTTCCATCTGCTCTGCGACGCGCGCAACGAGAGAGCCGTGACGGAGCTGCGACGCCGCAAGCAGCGCGACGCCAAGCCATTTGCGGTCATGGTCTTCAATGCGACATCGGCCGACCGCCTGGGCGTCTTCGACGACACGAGCCGCGCCCTGCTTTGTTCACCGGCGCGACCAGTCGTCGTCGTCGATCAGGCTGAGCCCCTCGCGCCCTCTGTTGCGCCGGGCCTTTCCCGCATCGGGGTGATGCTTGCCTATGCGCCGTCGCATCACCTGATCTTCCATGTGGCGGCGGGGAAGCCGGAAGGACGCGCCTGGCGCGCGGCGCCGCTCGACATTGCGCTGGTTGCGACGAGCGCCAATATGAGCGGCGAGCCTTTGATCGTCGATGACGCGGAGGCGCGCGAAAAGCTTCGAGACGTCGCCGACCTCGTCGTCGGCTTCGACCGCGCGATCGTGGCCCGGGCCGACGATAGCGTCATGACCATGATCGCCGGCGCGCCCGCCTTTTTGCGGCGTGCGCGCGGCTTCGTCCCCGAGCCGATCGCGCTCGCGAGCGATGGTCCCGACACGCTCGCGCTCGGCGCGCATCTCAAGACCGCCGTGACGGTGACGCGCGGACGAGAAGCTTTCGTTTCCGCTCACATCGGGAGTCTCGACGATCCGGCGACGGCGCGCCATCACACGGAAACCGTCGCACGGATGCTCGACATTCTCGACGTGAAGCCCGCCTGCGTCGCTTGCGATCTGCACCCGGATCTCCACACGACGCGCGTCGCCGAAGCGAGCGGCCTGCCGATTTTTCACGCCCAGCATCACGCCGCGCATGTCGCCGCCGTCATGGCCGAGCATGGCGTGGAGGAGCCGACGCTCGGCGCTGCGCTCGACGGCTTCGGCTATGGCGACGACGGCGGCGCCTGGGGCGGGGAGCTCATGCTGATCGAGGGCGGACTATGGCGTCGCGTCGGACATCTGGCGGAGGCGCCGCTGCCGGGCGGCGATCGCGCGGCCCGCTCGCCCTGGCGCATGGGCGTCGCGATGCTCGCGCATCTCGGGCGCGGCCATGAGGCGGCGTCGCGCTTCCCCGACGTCCCCATGGCGACTGACGTCGCCCGTCTCGCCCTGGCGCCGGGCGTCGCGCGAACGACGAGCCTCGGCCGTCTGTTCGACGCTGCGGCGGCGCTTCTGGGCGTGCGCCTGGAGCAGCGGTATGAGGGACAAGCTCCGATGGAGCTGGAAGCGCTCTGCCGCGCTCCTCGCGCTTTCTCGCCGGGCTTTTTGTTGCGCGACGGAGTGCTCGACTTCTCGCCCTTGTTCTCGCATCTCATCGAAGCAAGACCTTCCCCCGTCGAGGGCGCCGAGACATTTCACGGGGGGTTGATCGAGGGCCTCGCCGCCTGGATCGCAGACGCGGCGTTGCGCCTCGGCCACAGGCGCGTCGCGCTCGGCGGCGGCTGCCTCATGAACGCCGTCCTCTCCCGAGGCCTCGCCGGGCGACTGAACGAGCTGGGCGTCGAGCCGCTGTTGGCGCGCAAGCTTCCCTCGAACGACGGCGGTCTCTCGCTGGGCCAGGCCTGTCTCGCGCGACGCGCCATGCGAAGAGGAGAGGAGAAGTAGGATGTGCCTCGCCATACCCGCGCGTGTCGTCGAGCTCTTGCCGGACGATATGGCGCGCGTGAGCATCGACGGCGTCGTGCAGACGGCGTCGCTCGCCTTCGTCGAAGGCGTCGGGATCGGCGACTACATCGTGCTGCATGTCGGCTATGCGCTCGCCAGGATCGACGAGGAGGAGGCGCAGCGCACGCTGAAGCTGTTGCAGGAGGCGGCGATGTTCGGAGCGCCGGCATGAAGCATCTCGACGAATATCGCGACGGCGGGCTCGCGCGCGGCCTCGCCGCGCGAATTCACAGCGAGGCGAAGCCTGGTCGCGCTTACGCCTTTATGGAGTTTTGCGGCGGGCATACGCACGCCGTCTCGCGCTATGGCGTCCAGGATATCCTGCCCGAAAACATCCGTCTCATTCACGGCCCCGGTTGCCCCGTCTGCGTGCTGCCGATCGGGCGCATCGACCAGGCGATCGAGCTCGCAAAGAACCCCGAGATCACGCTCTGCGTCTATGGCGATCTGATGCGCGTCCCGGGCTCGAATGGCGCGAGCCTCACCAAGGCGAAGGCCGGCGGGGCGGACATCCGCATGATCTATTCGACGCTCGACGCGATCAGCGTCGCCGAACGCGAGCCGCAGCGCGAGATCGTGTTCTTCGCCATCGGATTCGAGACGACCACGCCGCCGACCGCCATGGCGATCCGCTTGGCGCAGAAGAAGCGGCTCAGGAATTTCTCCGTCTTCTGCAATCACGTGCTCACGCCTGCGGCGATGCGGCAAATCCTCGAGACGAGCGATCCGCAGTCGCTTCCACTCGACGGCTTCATCGGTCCCGCCCATGTTTCCACGATCATCGGGACCGCGCCCTATGACGCCTTTGCGGGGGAGTTCCGAAAGCCGATCGTCATAGCGGGCTTCGAGCCGCTCGACGTCGTGCAGGCGATCCTGATGCTCGTGCGCCAGGTCAACGATGGCCGCGCCGAGGCGGAGAACGAATATATCCGCGCCGTGACGCCAGACGGCAACCGCATCGCGCAGGCTGAAATCGCCGATATCTTCGAATTGCGAGAGAGCTTCGAATGGCGCGGGCTCGGCGAAATTCCAAAGAGCGCCCTGCGGCTGCGCGAAGCCTATCGGGACTATGACGCGGAGCGCCGCTTTTCGATGGAACGGCGTGTCGCCCGTGACAATCCGGCCTGCGAGTGCGGCGCGATCCTGCGCGGCGTGAAACAGCCGCGCGACTGCAAATTATTTGGGACCGCCTGCACGCCGGAGACGCCGATGGGCGCCTGCATGGTCTCTTCGGAAGGCTCGTGCGCGGCCTATTGGGCCTACGGACGTTTCCGCGCATCGCAGAGAAGAGCGGCCGAATGAACAAGATCCTGTCTTTGGGACGAAAGCTCGATCTGCGCCATGGGAGGGTCGACCTGTCGCATGGCGCGGGCGGTCGCGCGATGGCCCGGCTCATCGCCGACGTCTTTCACGCCGCCTTCGACAATGACTGGCTGCGCGCCGGCAACGATCAATCCGCCTTCGACGTCGCTGGCGGTCGCATGGTCATGACCACGGACGCCTATGTCGTTTCGCCGCTTTTCTTTCCAGGCGGCGACATCGGCCTGCTCGCGGTCAACGGCACGATCAACGATATCGCCATGGCGGGCGCCAAACCTCTCTACATGTCGGCGAGCTTTGTCATCGAAGAGGGCTTTCCGTTAGCGGATCTCCAGCGTATCGCGCAAAGCATGGGCGAAGCGTCTCGCGCGGCCGGTGTTCCGATCATCACCGGGGACACCAAGGTCGTCGAGCGCGGCAAGGCCGACGGCGTCTTCATTTCGACGGCTTGCGTCGGCGCCGCGCAAATCGAACTGAGCCTTTCCGGCGACAAGGCGCGTCCGCGGGACGCTATTTTGCTGTCGGGGTCGATCGGCGACCACGGCGTCGCGGTGATGTCGCGGCGAGAAAACCTCTGCTTCGAGACCGACGTGCTTTCCGACACCGTGGCCTTGCATGAGCTCGTGGCGGCGATGGTCGCGGCCGGCGGCCCGTCCATCCGGGCGATGCGCGATCCGACGCGCGGCGGCTTGGCCGCGACGCTCAACGAGATCGCGAACCAGTCGCGGGTCGGCGCGCGCATCGACGAGGCCGCTCTGCCGATAAAGCCGCAGGTCGCCGCAGCTTGCGAGCTCTTGGGGCTTGATCCGCTCAACGTCGCCAATGAAGGAAAGCTCATCGCGATTGTCGCCCCCGAGGCCGCAGAAGCGACGCTCGCCGCCATGCGGGCGCATCGGCTCGGCGCGCAGGCCGCCCGGATCGGCGAGATCGTCGAAGACGACTGCTGCTTCGTGCAGATGAGGACCACCTTCGGCGGCGACCGCATCGTGGACTGGTTGTCCGGCGAGCAACTGCCGCGTATTTGTTGAGGAGCTGAAGGCAGCCCATGAACAAGATGCTCGACGACACGCAGTTCGAGGCGGCGCGCGGACCGGGGGCGACGGTGCTCGTCATCGACGACGAACAGCGCTCGCTTGAGTCCTTGCGCCGCGTGCTCAACGTCGAGTTCGAGGTGCTGTGCGCTACGAGCGCGGAGGAGGCGGAGGCGATCCTCGCCGGCGACCTCGTCCAGGTGATCCTCTGCGATCAGCGCATGCCGCGGCAAAGCGGCGTCGAATTCCTGAAACGCGTGCGCGATCAATGGCCGGAGCCCGTGAGGATGATCATCTCCGGTTACACGGACGCTGAGGATATCATCGCCGGCGTCAATGAGGCCGGAATCTATCAATATATCACCAAGCCCTGGGACCCCGAGAAGCTGATCGATAGCGTGCGCGAGGCCGCAGAACTCTATCGATTGCAGAAGTCCGGGGCAGTGACGCCGGTGGTCGAGGCGAAGCCCTCCAGACAGCGGCTCCGCAGCCTCGCCAGCGATCAGGGACGGGCCGAGCGACGCCTTTATGAATTCGGCCGCATCGCGCATGCGCCCGACAGCCCGATGCGAGAGACGATCGCGCTGGCGCAGCGCGCCGCGCGCTACGATGTTTCTGTGCTCATCACGGGCGACTCGGGCACCGGCAAGGAATTGCTCGCGCGCGCGATCCATCATAGCTCCGCTCGCAGGGAAAAATCCTTCGTTATCGAGAACTGCGGCGCGCTGCCCGACGAATTGCTGGAGAGCGAGCTGTTCGGCTGCAAGAAGGGCGCCTTCACCGGCGCCTACCAGGACCGTATCGGCCTCTTCGAAGTGGCCGATGGCGGCTCTATCTTCCTCGACGAGATCGGCGAAACGTCGCCCGCCTTTCAGGTCAAGCTGCTGCGCGTGTTGCAGGAGGGGGAAATCCGCCCGCTCGGCGCACAGCGCTCGCGCCGCGTCAATGTCCGGGTCATCGCCGCGACCAATCGCAAATTGGAAGCCGAGGTCGCCGCCGGCCGGTTCCGACGCGATCTCTACTACCGGCTCGCAGCCTTCCCCATTCATCTGCCGCCGCTCGCCGACCGCAAAGGAGACATTCCGATCATCGCGGCGCGCATACTCGTCGACGTCAATCGCACGTTCAACCGGCGCATTCCGGGTTTCGATCCGGAGACGCTACGGCTGATGCAGCGCCATTCCTGGCCGGGCAATATCCGCGAGCTGCACAACGAGATTCAACGCATGTGCGTCCTTTGCGACGGCGACGCGCCGCTTGGACCTGACCTGCTTTCGACTGCGATCGCACATCGCGACGCAAGCCCGGAAAGAGCAGGCCAGTCGACGCCCTTTACGCTGAAGGAGCGCGTGGAGCTCCTGGAGTGCGCCGTGATCAAGGAGTCGTTGCAGCGCAACGGACGCAACATCAGTCGCGTCGCTGAGGAGCTCGGACTCTCGCGCGTCGGACTTCGAAGCAAGATCGCGCGTTACGACATCTGCCGGGTCGTGGATGACGAAGCTTGAGACATCCGATCCCGCGAAGCGCGGCGACCTGATCGCTCTCGTCGCCGGCAAGCAGGAAGTCCTGCTGTCGGAAGACGGCGAGTCCATGTGGTTGCAAGTCATCCGCAAGATGGACGAGGTCTATTCGGATCTCATTGGCTATGAGACGGACCTCGAACGCAAGAACGCCGAGCTCGAAGAAGCGCGCAATTTCATCGCCGGCGTGGTCGCCTCCGTCTCCGACGTGCTGCTCGTCTGCGACGAGAAGGGCGTAATCGTCCAGGTCAATCCTGCGTTCCAAAGCTTGATGGGGCTCCCGGAGCCGGAGCTGCTCGGCCGGGCGCTCGGCGAGGTCGTCGCCGAAGAGCATCGCCAGCACGTTGCGGCGATGCTTGCAACAGGGAAAAGCGCCGTGGCTAGCAGTCTTGAGCTGCGCTTCTTCACGGCGTCGGGCCCGTCAGACCTCATGGCGGTGAACTGCTCGCTGCGGCTCAATGCGCAGGGACGGCCGGCGGGAGCCGTGTTTACGGGGAGGCCGATCGGCGAGCTGCGGCGCGCCTATGAGGCCCTGCACCGCGCGCATGTCGAGCTCCAGCAGGCCCAAGCGCGGCTCGTCGAGCAGGAGAAGATGGCGAGCCTCGGGCGTCTCGTCGCCGGCGTTGCGCATGAGCTCAACAACCCGATCAGCTTCGTTTACGGCAATATTCACACGCTGAATCGGTATAGGGTCGCCATAGCCGGATATCTCACTGCGATTCATTCGGGCGCGTCCGACGAGGCGCGGGAGGCGCTGCGACGGCGCCACAAGGTCGACGCCGTTCTCGAAGACCTGGAGCCGCTGATACAGGGGACGCTCGAAGGCGCGGTTCGCATCAGCGACATCGTCAAGAACTTGCGCAGGTTCTCCTTCGGTTGCAATGGCCCGCACGTGTCGGTGGAATTGTCGAAAGTCATATCGACCGCTTCCCATTGGGTGTCGCGCAGCAAAGGCGTGAAAGCGAAAATCGAGACGAAGCTCGAACCCAACCTTTACGCTCTCGGGCACGAGGGGCAAATCTATTCCGCCATCGGCAATCTGATCGACAACGCGCTCGACGCCGTGAAAAACGTCCCGGTTCCGTCGGTGTCGATCGTGACCCGCGCGGACCACGAATTCGCCGTCGTCGAAGTGTCCGAGAACGGACCGGGCGTGTCCGAGAAGATCCGCGACCGAATCTTCGAGCCCTTTTTTACGACCAAGCCGGTCGGGGAAGGAACGGGACTAGGCCTATGGATCACCTATTCGATCGTTCACGAGCATGGCGGGACGATAGACTGTGACAACCTGCCTGGGGGCGGCGCCAGATTCACCCTCCGGCTCCTGCGTAGGGAGCCCGGCGGTTAAAACTGGCGTGGGCCCCGTGCGCCAAGATTCCCCAAGCCGATCGGCGGCGCGCCATCGTCTGCGCCTCAAAGCGCGCGCAATACGTCGCAGCGGAGGTTCTGAGCTCCACCTCTGAGCGGCGGGAAGCGGCGCCGAAGCGGACATCGGCAATCTGGGGATGTTTCAAATAAAAATTTCATGGCGTGATTATAATGCTCGCGCTCATGCCGGCCGGCTCGAACTTCAGTTCCACAGCCCCGCCGAGCTGCGGGGGCAGGACTTTTTGCAAGAGCTCGAACCCCAGGCCGCAATGCGTAGGCGGACGCGTCGCGGGGCCGCCATGCTCTATCCACTCCACGACATGCTGGTTGTTCGGAGCGCCTTTCGCGGGCCGCCAATGCAGTTCGACCCGCCCTGCGGCTTGCGACAGCGCCCCGAACTTTATAGCGTTCGTCTTGAGTTCATGCAGCGCCAGGCCGAGCGCCAGAGCGACCTCGGAGCGCATGCTCAATTCACAACCCGACGCCACGATCTGGGAGTGGCCCAATGTTTCGGGCAGAGCGTTCGCCACCAGCTCCTCCATCGGCACAGCGGCCCAGGAGTTCATGCTCAGCATGACTTGAGCGCGCCCGAGCAGGTTGACCCTGCCGCAAAAGGCCTCCCGAAAGTTCGGCGAATGACTAAGATATCTGGCGCTCAAATTGGTGATCGACTGGATCATGGCGAGCGCATTGTTCACGCGGTGATGGAACTCGAGGCACAGGGCGCGCTCGCGCGCCTGAGCCTGCTTGGACGCTTCGATGCTCGTGACGCAGACTGCGGCGCCTGAGAGGTTCCCATCCCTGTCGCGAAGAGGACCTCCGGCGATGCTAATCCAAAGAAGCGATCCGTCGCCGCGACGATAGCGGCACTCCATGGATGGGTTTTGCTCGCCGCGCATCACTCTCGCCAAGGGATATTCATGGGCCTGGACGAGCGTTCCGTCCTCGTGAAATGAGACCCATTCGCCATAGGAACTCAGATTCTTCGAGTAGCGAATCGAATGTCCAAACATGCTTTCGAGCGTGGCGTTGCCAAACACGATCCGCCCGTCGGGCGCTGCCGCTAGGAGAACCCCTACAGGCAGGGAGTCCAGAACCATCTTGAGACGACGCGCATGTTCCGGGGCTTCGACGGGCTCCGAGAATATTCCCTCGAACCCCGATAATGGCACGAGCATGCCTCCTCTGTTTATTGTTGACGCCCGGCTAGAGGCGTTCTTTCCGAGATAGGGGATGTGAAGGGGCGCCGAACGGGCCGCCTCCCTGTCCTCCTGATCTATTTAATGTGCGGGAGAAGCTTGACCATGGTCGTTGCCGTCGACGGCTAAGGTGAATTCGCTTCGGTGGATGCCCGCTTGCTTCCTTCCCCTCGGCCTTGTGAGGGAAACCGCCAGGGCCCGGCCAATGTTCCTTCACACGGTCTCGGCGCCGGCACGACCTCGACACCGCCGGCGTGCGCGCGCAACGCGTCCAGCCGCCGCCGTCAGGCTTCATTCCCCAGAATCTGAGCGCCGAAGCACGGCAGGCGGTCAATTTTTCTCCGCGAGCGAACGGAACATGCGAGCTGATCCGAAGCTTATTGGTTCGGAGGGGGGGCGATAAGGCAGTCGACCCAAGGTTCAGCGCTCAATTGTTTTTCTCCGTGGCGATGGTGCTTTTGGTCGTCTCGTTGGCGCCGGGGGTGATCGGACGCGTCTGAGTCGCGCTTGGGGTGATCGAGAGATCGCCGCGCCGATGCGCAGATTTGGCGGCGTTCTGTGCTCGGTCGGAGGTCGCGACGGCGCGCTGAGGGGCTATTTTCATGAGCTCCGCGAGGTGGGCGCGCGCCCGATTCAGCCGGCTCTTCACAGTCCCCATAGGAAGACCGAGCGCCTCGCAGGTCTCCTCGTAGCTCAGTTCGCCGACGCAGATCATTGAAATGACATCGCGCTGATCGGGCGGCAGCTGGTCTATCGCCGCCTGGACCTCGTGCAGCTCAATCGTGGGCATCTGATCGCCGTCAACCGCCATCTGCTCCGAATACTTGCCGTCTTCGTCGGCGACTTCCCTCCGACGTCGCTGATGCTGGGTGAAGTAGGTGTTTCTGAGAATGGTGATCAGCCAGGCGCGCAGATTTGTTCCTTCCTGAAAGGAAGCAGCGTTCGTCCATGCTTTTACGAGCGTCTCCTGAACCAGATCGTCGGCGGCGGCGCCGCCGCCGCTGAGGGAAAGGGCATATGCGCGCAGACGCGGAAGCTCTTTGACCAGAAGCTCCCCGAAACCGGGCCTGTTCATTGGCCGCGTTCCTTCGCTTCTAGCTCGGCGAGCAAGGACAGAAAAATGTCGGGGATTGGTTGATTGACCAATTCATTGCTATATTTCGCCAGCACACGCCCGAGTTGAGCTTGGGTCGCGTCATCGAGCTCCGGCGCGCCGTCGTCCGAGAACTCGGTCGGCGGATCGCCGGGCGGCTTTCCTGATTGACCGGAGGAAATCCCCGACATCGATGTCGCCTCCCGTTGAGCCTCTCCTCTTGCGCCAATCTGACGCCTGCACACATATTGTGTCGTTAGCTCCGCAAGGCAAACTGGCGTCGGGTCGACCATTAAGAGGGATGAGCTAGATGACGCTGTCGCAAGAAATCGCTCCCTATCTCCCCTACCTGCGCAGATACGCGCGCGCTCTGACCGGATCGCAGAAGAGCGGAGACGCTTATGTGGTCGAGACGCTCGAAGCGATCGTCGAGGATCCGGCTTCTTTTCCTAGGCAATATGGCGCGCGCGTCGGTCTATTTCGAGTGTTCTCGACTCTGTGGTCAGCTATTTCGGCGAGGACTTCCGCCGCGCAGCCGCAGCCGCAGGAGCACGCCGGCGCGCCCTTTTCGGTGATGGGCAATCTCGCCCGACTAACCCCGCGTTCAAGACAGGCGTTTTTGCTCAAAGCAGTGGAGGGCTTTGCGCCGTCGGACGTCGCCGCCATTCTCAACGTCGATCTCCAGTCCGTCACAGGCTTCATTTCGCAGGCTGGACGAGAGATCGCCGAATGCGTCGCCACGGATGTTCTGATCATCGAGGATGAGGCCGTGATCGCAGCGGAGCTTTCAGTGATCGCCCGCGAGCTTGGGCATACGATCATCGGCGTCGCGCGTACTCGTGAGGAGGCAACGAAGCTTCTCGCGCAACGCATGCCGCGCCTGGTCTTGGCCGACATCCATCTAGCTGACGGAAGCTCGGGGATCGACGCGGTGAACGACATCCTGCGCGTCGCGGACACGCCCGTCATCTTCATCACCGCCTATCCGGAAAGATTGCTGACGGGCCAACGCCCCGAGCCGACCTTCCTGATCGCCAAGCCCTATGACGTCGAGGCGGTGAAGGCGACGATATGCCAGAGCCTGTTCTTCGATCAAAAGGCCTCCAACCCCCTCAGCGACGCAAGTGCGCGCACGGACGACGCGGGTGGTCAGGAATGAACCTCCGGCGGGGTCGGCTGGAGCTTCACGCAAAACGGCGTTGGCCCGGACTTTGGCGACGCCGGCGAGGACTGAGCTCGTCTGATTCGCCCCGACGAGAGGGGCGAGCGCCGGCGCAGCCGGCTGGTGACAAGACCGCCGCCGCGAAGCGGGAAGGCCGGGCGCGGCGCCTCCGCAACGCTCAGGCAGGCGCTTCGCCTCATTTCGTTCGCGGCGTCTGCGGTGCGCGGCAAAAGATTTTGCGAAGGGAACAACAGTAGGCTTGCTCAG
>Ga0187784_10004396_pt1 | contig 11411 bp, 8 predicted proteins | sample 1015_SJ02_MP15_2_FD_132964 | JGI IMG/M metagenome (GOLD analysis project Ga0187784, IMG submission 132964) | Tropical peat soil microbial communities from peatlands in Department of Meta, Colombia - 1015_SJ02_MP15_20_MG | ecosystem: Environmental > Terrestrial > Soil > Wetlands > Peat | place... | reverse complement strand
TGTAGAGGTCACCGGTTCGATCCCGGTTGGCTCCACCACTTCAATCAAAGGCTTAGCTTACGACAGCTAAGCCTTTGTTGTTTCGCCTTCAGTCACTGTGCAAAAACCGCAAGAGGGTCTTGCCGACCACCGCCAGCTTCTCGCCCGAGCATTTATCGAGCGTGTCCTGTGTGGTGTTGAACCACGGGTCGTAGTCGAAATCGATGGTCAGGAACGCGGGGATGCCGAGGGTGCCGAACGCCGTCTGGTCGTCGCTGATCGGCCCCACGGTCTTGCCGAGCTTGAAGACGCGCGGGTCGATATCCCAGCCGATGCTCCAGAACTTGGTCATTTCGGGCTTCGCGAAGACCAGCGATGTCGTCTCTTGGAAGAGCTTCAGTTCGCGCCAGCACACCATGTCGAAGATCGCCGCCCATCGCGGTAGATCGGCCGGATAGAACTCCTTGATATGCTTAACGAAGTAAGGGGAGCCGAGGGCTTCCCAGTTGGGGTCGCCGGCCCCCAAGGCAAGCGGCCCCTCCTCACCGTCGAAGAACACGAAATCGACACCGCGCCGCGGCGGCGGTCCGCCGGAGACAAGCACGCGCGCCGTCTCCAGCAACATTGCGACTCCGGAGGCGGAATTGTTCGCCCCCGGCATTGGCGCGTCGGGATTTATGGGATCGTGGTAGGCGCGGATAAGGCTGTCGTAATGCGTGCCGACCAGCACTCGTTCCTTGAGGTCTGGCTGATAGCGGCCGGCGACATTGGTGAGCCGCAAGGTGCGGCCGGCGACGTCGGTGTAGTCCCAGCTTTGCAACGTGACCGGGATGCCCAGGCCCTTCAACTCGGCGGCGATCCAGTCGATCGTTGCCTGATGGCCGGGCTGTCCAGGCGCGCGCACGCCAAACGACAGCTGTTTCGCGACGTCGCCGAGCGCGCGCTTCCCATCCCACTGATCGCCGGGCGCGGCGGCCGCCGCCGCCGAACAGAGCATTTGGGCGGCGAACAACAGCGAGCGGATGCGCATCGCCGCTAGCTCCGGCGCTCGCGCAGCAGCACCATGCCGACGGCCGAAAGTCCGAGGATCGCGGCGAAGAGATAGGTGATCGCCCGCGAGCCGATCGTCGGGATCAGCGCGAAGGTCGTGCCGAGCGTGCCGAACACGCTGCCCAACGTCGAGACGCCATAGATGAGGCCAGCCCAGCGTCCGGCCTCGTGGGTCGAGCGGATGATGAGACGCAGCGACACCGGCGAGAACATGCCGAGAAGCGACATCGGGAGCAGCAGCAGCGCCGACGACGCGGTGATGATCCCCGCCGGGCCGTCACCAAAGCCGATGAGGATCGCATGGATCACGTCGTCCGCCGCGGCGGGGATCAGCGCCAGATAGATCGCCGACACCGCGATCGCCGCTGCGATGACCAACGTCGAGGGAAAGCGGTCAACCACGGCACCACCAGCAAAATACCCTATCGCCAGCGCCAGCAGAATGGTCGAGATGAGCCCAGCCCAGGTGCCGATACCGCCGCCAAAATACGGATAGAGATACCGGCTGCTGAGCATCTCAAAGCCCATCAGCACGCCGCCGACGACAAAGGCGTTGAGGCAAATCCAGGCAGGACGCCAAGCGGCCATCTCTCGCTTCGCCTTTATTGGTTCGGCAGTTTTTCGTTGTGCCGCTCGATCGCCTTCAATGCCTCGACCGGCGCGAAATCGTCGGTCAGCACCGGCGCGTCCGGGTTCATCGGGCCGATATCCGGGGGAAAGCGCTTGCGTACCCCGAGCAGCGTCGGCAGGTCGTAGCGGAAATGATATTTAGCCTGCCGCTCGGCGGCGATCTTCGCCAGCTCGTCCTGCGTCATGAATTTGCCGGGATAGGCGACGGTCACGACATTGCCTTCGGCGGAATAAAACTCGATCTGCGGAAAGACTGCATGGATGGTCTTGACAGCGGAATCGAACAGCATGGTCGTCGGCTCGACATTCTGCGCCACCACGCCGCCATCGGTGAGATGGTCCTTGACCAGCTGGTAGAACTGCTGCGTCAACAGGTGAAACGGCACAAAAGGTCCGCGATAGGCGTCTATCAGGATGATGTCGTAATGGTCCTTCGAGTCGGCGAGGAACAGCCTCCCGTCTTTGACGATCTGCTTGAAATGATCGTCGTCCTTGACCGCGAAATACTTTTTCGCCAACTCGACCACCGCCGGATCGAGCTCGACCGAGGTGATCTGCGTGTCGGGCAGATATTGGTGGAGATAGGACGCCGTCCGGCCGCCGCCAAAGCCGATTTCAAGGATCGAATCGAGATGCGGCGGATACATCACCGTCGCGGTCATCATCTGGGTATATTTGACCGGCAGCGCCCCCGGGTCGGCGGTGTCGTAGATGCTTTCGGTGTAGATCCTGGTGTTCTGCCCGAACGTCATGCTGATCGACGAGCCGGTCTGGTAGACATAGATGTTGTTGTAGAGCGACTCCTTCGCTTCGAGCAGCTTGCGGTCGCCGCCTTGGGCGAAAATCGCCGGCGGCACGAGCAGCGCCGCGAGCGCCGCCGCGACGGCAAGTTTCACCCCGACGCGCCGATTCCCCTGCATTAAAGCTCATGCCCCTTTTTGCTTATGGCGGGTCGTAATAGCTCATCATCACGGCAAGCATGCCGAATTGCGGAACCCAGTGGCCCACGGTCCAGTAGCCGCCCTTCCATTCCGCCGGGCGGTCGTAGGTTTGGTGCACATGCGCCAGATAGGATGAGAGCCAGTATTGATCGCCGGTCTTCCGATAAAGCGCCCACAGACCCCAGGCGCGGCTGAAATTCAAGCCGGATTGATGCACGGTGCTCACTTCGGTTATCGGGGAAAGCGGTTGCGTCCTCGGTAGGAAACGTTCGAGCCAGGCAATGAACTCGTCGCGCGGCAAAATTTTGCTGACCAGCCAGGCCCAGTTCGTGCAGATCGCCATGAACTCGCCGGAGGCGACCTCGGCCGCCGCAGCGGGGCATGCGCCGACGTCCAGAAAATTCGCGCGGATTTGCGCGGCAACAAAGTCGCGCAGTTTCGCGTCGCCGACGGTTTCCGCGTAGCTGTCGAGGTTGATGAGCGCCCAGCTGTCGCTGTCATAGGCGCCCGAAGTCGGGTCCGGCGCCTTCGCCTTGTAGCGGTCGACGAGACTGTCGGCGACCATCCGAGCGAAATTGTCGAGCAGGTCGTCCTGGAACAGCCGCTTGTAATCGACCGCGAGGCGCAAAAACCACGACCGGCCATAGGGCATCTCGAAGTCGCGATTACCGGAGACGAATTGCTGCTCCTCGGCAATGCGGCCGGGATCAAGCATCGAGCGCAGCGCCGGCTTGTAGCGCTCGTCGCCGGTCGCCCAGCTATAGGCGGTGAGCGCCCACACCCCGTGCACCGATGAGTGCCAGTCGACGCAGCCATGGAAGAGCGGCCGGTCCGTATCGCGGCGCGCAAGACAGCTCACGATCGGCACGGACAGATTGGCGGCGATGCGCGCCCGCTCGGCCGCGAACCGCGCCAGTTCGGGCGGCGTTTGTGCGACAGCGACGTCTGCCGCTACCAGCGCCCAGAGCAGCGCCGCATACATGCGCATTAGCGTCACACCCTCCCGATGCAGCGGCGGCGATGGGAGCATCTAGCGAGACGCGGTGATTTGAAAGCGGCCATGTGTCGCGCCGCCTCACTGATGCGGCAGCTGCTTGAGCTGCGCCTTAGCGATCGCCGGCCATCCCGCCTGATCTCCGATAAGTTGCCCGTCGTTTTGCAGCGCGTTCAACGTGGTCACGACCTTCGCCAGCCGCGCTTCCGGCTGATCGCCATCGGTGGCGGCGGACCAATTGGCCAGCGCCAGGTCAAGCTGCTTTTGCGGGTCCTGCGGGGCGGCATTCGCCAGCCGCTCGCGCAACGCCACGACGTCCCGACGCAGCGGCAGAGCATCGGCGGATTTATGCTGCGCCACCAGCAGGTTGGCGATCTGGGTCTCGAGCGCCGCTGCCTGGCTCTGCAACGCCGGCTGATCGGGCGCGGCGCCGGCAAGCTGCTGAACGATGGCGAGCGCGGCGCGGTCTTCCTGCACGGCGCCGTCGAGATCACGCTGCCGCGCCAGGATCGCGCCAAGCTGGCAATGCTGCATCGCAAGCGCATATTGCTCGCCCGAATCCGCGGGATTGTCATGCGCCTTCCGCTCAACGACCGCCAGCGACGCACGCTGCATCGCCGCGGCGTCGGTTCCCTTCCCTTGCGCCTCCAAGGCCGTCGCGAGCTTCTCGTTGACGAGCCGCAGACGCACCCTCGCCTCCGGGAGCCCCTGCCCCAGGTTCGCGAGGCGTTGTCGTGCCGCCGTGTAGTACGACACAGCCTGACCCGGATCGTCCTCCTGCAAGAGCGAACCGATCTGGATGTCGGCATCGACGATCGTTAACTCTTGGCGGCTGTTCAAGCCTTCCAGCGAGTCGATCTGTTTCCAATCGGCGAGGCTCTGCTTGTAAAGCTCGATCGCGTGGCTCAAGTCCCGGGCGTTGGCGCGCAACTCGGCGATCTTGAAATAGCTGATCGCGCGGTCGGCGATCAGGCTGGCGCTCCGCGGATCCCGCTCGACCAGTTCACTCGACAATTTCAGGCTCTGGCGGTATTGCGTTTCCGCTTCGTCCGGGCGCCCGTCAGCCACAAAAAAATCGCCGATTCGGTCGATGCTGAGCGAGAGGTCGCGCCGCAGCATGGGGCTTTCGGGATGTGCCTCCGAAAGCTTTTCGCGAACCGCGCGCCCCGCCTGATAGGCGGAGAGCTGCAGTGCGCGCTCCCGTGTATTCAACAACCGTATATCGCCAAGCCAGATATAGCTGCGCGCCAAACCGATTTGATATTCGACATTTTGCGGGTCGGCGTTGGTCATCAAGTGCCACATCTCGACCTTGAACTCCGCCGCCCGTTCAATCTGATCCGGATTGCCGACAAGGCTATTGTCGTTCGCCAGCTCGCGGCGCAGTTCCTCCGAACCGTTAAGCATCTTACGGTCGACCTCCTGCTCCGTCTGGGCCGATTGCAGGTTCAAGGCGGCGAGCGCTTTTTGCGCCCGGTCGCGTTCGGCGCGCGCGACCGACCATTGCCAGACGGAGAGGCCGACCAGGCATAGCGCCACGACCAAGCCGATCGAGGTTCCCGTCAGCAGCAGGCGCTGAGCCCGGCGACGCCCTGCCTCGGCGTCGCGCATCGCCTGCGCGGCGGCCTCGCGCTGGGTTCGGTCGTCCTGCAGCGCCTGGATGCTGCGCTCGAATAGCGCCGTCACGCGGTCGAAGCCGCCACCATAACGTTCCGCCCAGGCCGCGGTGCGCGGCTGATCGGGCCGGTTCCACCATGCCGACAATTTCTCGACCTGGTCGAGCGGCAAGGTCGCGCTCCGCGACGCGGCAAGCGCGACCAGTCCGCGATAGAGGCGGCCGTCGTATTCTTCGACCCGCAGCCAGCCGCCGAGGAGGGCCTCTTCGGATTCGTCGCCGGGCGCGGCGCTCGGCTCCGCCGAAACACGCTCCCAGCGCCGCAATAGGGCCTCGTGGCCGACATCGATGCGTGTCGTCGGGTCGAGAGTGGCCACGATGGCCGGTGAGGTCGTCAAGAACGAGCAGTCGGGCGCGCGAAACCGATCGACGATGGTACGGAGCTCGTCGTGGTCCACCCCCGTTTCCGCCGCGAGCCGCGCGAAGGGCAAGGCACGGCGGATGGCGCGGCCCTCGCTGTCGATCTCGGACAGCGCGCGGAACACAAGCTCGACCGCCGCGTCGTGCCCCGACAGTTCGGCGAGCACCTCATCGGCGTGCAGCGACAAGGCCTTCTCCATGCCGCCGAGCGCCTCGTAATGCGCGATGCGCAATTCCGGCGGCTTGTCGTCCGGGTGCTCGCGCCTTGCTTCCTCCCACAACCGCAGCAAGCAGTGCTGCAGCACCGGCAGCGCATCGAGATCGGTGCCGCAATCGTTGATCAGCCGTTCGACGACGGCCGGCTCGATCTTCGCCCCGGCCTTGGCGATCGGGCCGCGGATGACCTCTTCGAGCTGGTCGCGGGTGAGCGACGGCACGAGATACTGGGAGGCGCTCACTACTTCCGGCAGGCCCTGAAACAGCGCACAGTCCCCGATGAAGTCGGAGCGCATGGTGATCAGCACATTCGCGCGGCGCGCCCGATCGCGTGACAATTCGAGCAGGAGCTGGACGAAGAGCACGGCGTCCTGCTCCGCGTCTTCGGCGGCCGCTGGCGCGCCGCGGCGGGAAAAACGAAACAGCTCCTCGAACTGGTCGATGACAAAAATGACCGGTGAATCCGGTGCGATGCCGAGCTCATCAAGCGCGTCGCGCAAGCCGAAGCTCGACCGGCGCAGAACGAACGGGATGCGCTCGCTCAGCACCTCGAGGTCGGTCGGGTCATCGCCCGCATGGAGCGCGATGAGCCCCTCGGCGAGATTGTCGATTGGCCGGTCGCCCGGGCGCATCTCGATGATGCGCCAGAGCGGGCCCCCCGACGCATCGCGTTCGGTTTCGAGCAGAGGCAGCAAGCCGGCACGCACCAGCGACGACTTCCCGCTGCCCGATGAGCCGACCACCGCCACGAAACGACTGCGGTCGAGCAGGCGGTAGAGCGAGTAGATCTGGTCGTCGCGGCCGAAGAAATAATCGTGGTCGCCGGCGGCGAACGGTCGCAATCCGGGAAACGGCTGACGTGCCGAGAGACCGCTTGCCTCGTCCTGCTTCATGGAGCGGCGGGGCGCGCCCTACGGACCAGCGGATCAAGAGCCTCGGGTGTCGGCTCCTGCAACCCCGTCAGATCGAGCGCGACGTCGATCTCGCTTTTGGGAGGGAGCTCGACGAAGTAGGTCTTGCGGTCGTCTTCCGGCGGCCCGGCGACAAGGCCGCGGCACAGAAAGTTTCGCAGCCGGCCAAGCGCGGCCCAGTCCTTCAGTTCATTCGCGGTCGCCTTGGCCCAGGCTTCCGAAGCGTTGGCCCAGCAGAGCACGATGGCGTCGCAATTCGCCATGTACTGACGATGCACGACCTCGCGCTCGCCGGCATCACCCTGGGTCGCGGGCAGCAGCGGCTCGATCTGCCGCTTTACCAGCGCCCGCGCCAGCTGGAACGCGTACCGCTCGTCGCCTGCCCGGTGATAGACGTAGACCCGCGCCTCGGGGGCGATTTCCGGCAGCTCCTCGGCTTCGCCCGCGACATTCGCCAGATTCTGCAACAGGAAATCGACAAACCGGCCGAGCGTGTTGCCGTCGACCTTGTCGGTGGGCAGCTGCCGGTGGAAGCCGGCCAGCACCGCGACCGGATCGCGCTCGGCCGCCGGATCGACGGCAATGGCCCCCTCCATGACCTTTGGCGCCCAGATCACGCGGCGGAAGCCCGAACCCGCGGCATCGCTCCGGGCGGCGGCGCGATCCAGCTGGTGCGGCACGATCTCCCGGCTGCCCTCGGGCTTATAGCCGGCATTCTCGCCGAGCAGATGGACCGACAGCCTGGCCTGGCCGAGCGCCTCTTCGATAAACGCGTCGGCGCCTTCCTCGATCGGGATCGAAGCTTCGACTGGAGGCACGACCTCATAGCCGCGGCCCTTCAGCTCCTCGGCGACGCGGAGATAGGGCTGACGCATGTCGGCGGCCGGTTTCGCAAGATAGACCGTGATGCCCCTGGCGGGCTCAACGCGAGGCGCGGGTGCGGGCGCTATGGTGGAAGGCGGCGGGGCGATCGGCGGCGCCGAGATGGCCGTCTGCGGAGGCAACGTCACTTCCGCAGACACCGGCGCCGACGCGGCTTGCGGCGCCGCGAGCGAGGCGGTCATGTCGCGGGCAGTGCGCCAGAGATAGGAGCCTATCGTGTGGACGACGTTGAGGCAGGTGCCGTCCTGAAACATGCCGCGCGAGTAGAGCGCCAGCTCGCTGCCCGGATCGCCGATATAGAAACGGTAGCCTTCCTGGTCGCGAAGCAGCGGCGGCCGCTCGCCGAAAGGGAGATGATGGAGGGCGACAACGATGATCCGCCGGCGGATCCCTTCGTCGCCCTCTGCGGCCCAGCGGTTGGCGAACCATTCAAGTTCCTGCCGGCAGTACTCGCTCGACAGCCAGTTGCGCGACAACACCGCGATGAAGAGCGACGACGCCTCGACCGCCGCCTGGATCACCGGATTGAATTGATGCGCGGGCTCGACCTTTTCCTTGTCGCGCCAGATCGTCGGATAAGGCTGACCGAGCAGCTTCATCCCGTAATTCAGCTGATCGCGCAAAAAGCTGACCGAGCCCTTGGCGTTCGGCACGTCCGGCGGGACCTCATCGTCGGCCCGCGCGTACGAGATGAATATCTGTATCGGATCCACAACAGCCCCCGCTGTCGCCTGTCCCGCCGCAATTCGTTGACCCGATGCTACCAAACCGGCGGCTGATCGCAGCGATATTTGTGCGGCTTACCGGCCGATCGAGAACGGCCCCCAGGACGTGCCGATATGCCACTCGCCATCGATGCGGTGCAGGTCGTCGGAAACAATGCCGACATAGCGAACCGTGTGCGAAACGCCGCCGCCATTGTAGCGCTTTAGCACGACAACGCGCTGGCCGGGCGCGATCACGGCCGCATCGCATTCCAGCGCGGCGGTGAGCACCTTGGCCTGGGCGTCGCCGAACGTCGCTCCCTCCTCGGACGTGCCTGTACAATGTTCACCGACGCCCTTCAGGCGGAACGTGAAGGCCACCGACGAGCGGTCGTCCGGATAGTAATACCAGCCGCTCCAATCGCCGGTGATCGTCGCAGAACGCAGCGTCGGCGCAGCGACCGTGGCAGGCGGTTGGGCGGCGTCGGCCCAGGCCGATCGGGTCGGCAACACTCCGCCTGCCAACACGACGATGGCAAGCCCCGCGATAAAGGCCGACGCGCTTCGCACCAGCAGCAGCTTCCCCAAGGGTTCTGTCACACAGTGTGGAATTTCCGGGCCACGCCACAAGCGGAATTTGACAGGCGCGGAACCCGGTCCGCACAATCCCGCAAGGCGGAAATCGAGAGGACGGCCATGACGAGCACACGCGAACTTCGCCCGCTGGGGGAGACGCTCGGCACCGAGGCGCTGGGTGTCGACCTGTCGCGCCCGGTGGATGCCGAGACGCTGGCCTGGATCGAAGAGGTGTTTGCCGAGCACCCGGTGCTGGTGTTCCGCGAGCAGAATTTGGGACCGGCCGAGCTGGCAGCGTTCGGGCGGCTATTCGGCCGGCCGAAAATCCATTCGCTGGTCGATTACCGCCACGCAGAGCACCCGGAAGTCTCCTGGCTCACCAATGTCGACAAGGACGGCAAGATCGACTGGTTCGGCGTCAAGCGCGCGACCGACTGGCACACCGACAGCCCCTATGAGGCGGTGCCGCCGCGCCTCGCGATCCTGCACGCGAAGGAGGTGCCGTCGTCAAGGGGCGGGACGATGTTCGCCGACATGCGCGCCGCCTATGACGCGCTCGACGGTTCGATGAAGACACGGCTCGCCGGGATGACCGGGCTGCACGGCCGCCATGACGGGCCTTACGGCGTGCGGCTTTACGAAGGCGATCCGGAACAGAACCTCGACCGGAAATACACCGAGAAGGCGTTGCCGGCGGTGGTCAACCACCCGGTCACCGGCCGGCCGATCCTCTTCGTCAACCCACTACATACGCACGGCTTTACCGGCATGGGGAAGGACGATGCCTGGGCGCTCATCGAGGAGTTGGCCGAGCATTCGACCCAGGACCGCTTTGTCTATTACCACGCGTGGCGGGTCGGCGATTTGCTGATGTGGGACGAGCGGGCGACGATGCACCGCGGCGCCGGCGACTACGAGCCGTCGGAACGCCGCATCATGCTGCGCACGATCGTCTATCCGAATTAGGCGCTGATCGTCGCCGCGGCGCCGCGCAGCAGCGCCTTTTTCGCCGCCCATTCCTCGGCCGGTGCCAGCGTTTCGAGGAATTGCGTGTCGCCGCCGGCGTGCAGCGCGATCGGGATGCCGTCGCGGTAAAGCACGCGGTTGCCGGTCAGCGCCGCGAGTCGCGGCCCCGGCGTCAGAATCCCGACAAGGTTCAAGGGGTCGGCCGCCGACAGCGACACCAGGACGCCCGCGGCCGGTTTACGCCGCGCCTCGCGCAACAAGCCCACGGCCTCGGGCAGCGCGAATTGTTCGCCGGCGAACCCGGCGACAAAGCGCCCGCCGCGAATATCGCCGCGCGCCTCGAGCCGGCGATAGACGCGCAAGAGATCGCGCCACGGCGGCAGCCACGCCGCCTCGCGCTCGATGAGCCGCCAGAACACCACGCCGTAGCGCCGCAACAGCGTCCGCGCGAGATGCTCGGCGGCATCTCCGGCGGCCGGCGACGGGTTGTCGGCGACGCGCGGCCGGCGCGTCAGCGCCCAGCGCCCGGCATTCTCCATCGCAAAGCTCAACGCGCGGCGCTTGCGGCGGTTGGCGGACGAGGTTGGGGCGAGTAGCGCACGCAACCCAGCAAAACTGTCCGAGGTCACGAGGCCCAAAGCCACCAGCTCGCCGAGCGCCTCCTCGACCTGCGGCCGCAAGAGGCGGCTGCCATCAACCAGCTCGTCGAAGAATGAGGCGCCGTCCTGCCGGATCACCTCGGCGACGCGGCGCGCGGTCGCGCTCGGTGCAGCCTCGTCGGGGTTTGGCGACAACAGGGCCCACAACGCGGCGTTGCGGCGCGCGAGCAAGGTGATCGGCGTCGAGCGCACCGGCGAGACGCCGCGGCCGCCGCCCTCCGGCGGCAGGGTGCGCGGCCTCAGGCGCGCCCAAGCGACGCGACCCGAGAGGCACAAATCGTCAAGCCATACCGGGTCGTAATCCTTGAGCCGCGCCGGCAATATTTCGCTCTCCCAGGCGCCGGCCGCCGCCTCGAAGCCTTCGAGCTGGCCGGTGATCGCGGCCAGCGCGTCGGGGCCCTCCATCCGCGCGCCTTCGGCGACGCGCTGCCAGTTGAACAGGAAGCGCAGGAAATCCTTTGCGGCGACCGGCTCGATCTCGGCGCGCAGGCGGTTGACCGTGTAGCGATGGACGCGCGCCAGCAAGCGGCGCTCGCACCATTCGTCGCCCTCGGCGCCATCGGTGAAACTTCCCTTGAGCGCGAAGCCCTCGGCTTCGAGCGCGGCAAGCGCGCAGGCGATGTCGTCGGCGGCAAGGCCGAGCGGCACGGCAAGGGCCGCGGCGCCGACGGGCCCCAGGCCTTCGAGCCGCCCGCGCAGGATTTCAACCAGCGCCAGATCGGCCGACCAATCACGCTCGGCAAAGGAGGCGGGCGCGGCGATGGCGGGTTCGGGTATTGCCTCTGGCCACAGCGCCTGGAATTGCGGCAGCCGCTCGGCGGCGATCCACACGCTCGCACCGCCGGCGTGGCGTAGCCGCGCGGCCCGC
>Ga0187784_10004394_pt1 | contig 11412 bp, 11 predicted proteins | sample 1015_SJ02_MP15_2_FD_132964 | JGI IMG/M metagenome (GOLD analysis project Ga0187784, IMG submission 132964) | Tropical peat soil microbial communities from peatlands in Department of Meta, Colombia - 1015_SJ02_MP15_20_MG | ecosystem: Environmental > Terrestrial > Soil > Wetlands > Peat | place... | reverse complement strand
GGTCCAGAGCTCGTCCGCGTCCGGAAAGAGCGTGAGCCCGTCGGCGGCGTTCGCCCCGGCGAGCACCCGGCGCACGCGGTCGAGCCGGGCCGCGGCCTCGGCCGCGTCCGCCGCTTCGACCTCGAGGAGGAGGAGCGCGGCGCCCGCCGGCCACGGCGCGGCCCGGCGCTCCGAGAGCGTGGCCGCGCATCCGCCGTCAAGGTACTCCATCGCGGAGAGTCCGCTCCCCGGGATCCGCGAGAGCGCTCCCGCCAGGGACGCGAGGGAGACCGAGCGAGGGAGCGGGGCCACGAGCCCCTGGCGCACGGCCGGAAGCGGCGCGAGCCGCACCGTCACTTCGGTCGCGATCCCGAGCGTTCCCTCGCTCCCGATGAACAGCTGGAGGAGGTCGGGACCGACCGAGCGTTTCGCGACGCGCGAGCCCAGTCGAACACGCGCTCCCGTTCCCAGCACCACCTCGGCCTCGCGGACCCAGGCGCGGGTCGAGCCGTAGCGGTACGACCGCATCCCCGACGCGTTCGTCGCGACGTTCCCTCCGATCGTCGCCCGCGTCCACGACCCGGGGTTCGGAGGGAAGAAGAGGCCGCGGGGAAGGAGCGCTCGGTGGAGGTCGAGATTCACCACGCCGGCCTCGACCCGGGCCGACGGGCCATCGAGGTCCACCTCGAGGATCCGGGACCACCCGGAGAGGTCGACCACCACGCCTCCCTGGGTCGGCGCCGACTCGCCGTCGAGCGACGTCCCCCCGCCGCGCGCGACGAGCGCCGTGCGGGAGCGACGCGCCCAGCGAACGAGGTCGACGACATCGTCGGCGTCGGCCGGGGCCACCACCGCGACCGGGACGCCCGATAGGTGCGATTCGTCCTGACGGAACGGGGCGAGCCCGTTCGCCTCGGTGATGACTCGGCCCCGGACCGCCCGTCGGAGCGAGCCGGTCGGGTCGGCGGGCACGGAGGAGCGTAGCCGCGGCGCGGCTTACGGCTAGCGCGGGGGGCGTCAGCCCGCCGGCGCGCCCCGGCCGGCCGATTCCACCGCCTCGACGAAATCGTGGATCGCGAACGGTCGGACGAGCACCGCGCGCGCGCCGGCCGCGCGCGCGCGGCCCTCGAGCGCCACGTCGGCGCTCGGCAGGATCACGACGGCCCTCAGGTCGGGATGGCCCCGGAGGATCTCGGAGAGCTCGTCGGCCCACGTGGCCGCCCGTTCCGAGCCGACGTCCAGGACGAGGATCTTGACCTCGTCCGACCGCGCGAGGCGACCGATCCCTTCGGGTCCGGACGCCTCGAGCAGCACCGGGTGGCGGTGCAAGCGCAGCAGCCCGCGCAGCAGGAGGCGGGTGTCCTCGTTCCCCCCCAGGAGGACCGCCGGGAGCGCTCGCGCCGGAGGGGCGGTCACCGCCGCGGACCCCCCTTGAGAGTTTTGGCCCGAGGCCGAGAACGCGGAAATGGTGGTCACCCAACGGGCGGACCCGGCCCGCCCGGCGCCCCTAGGCACACTCCCTAAAGAACTAACCGCCGGCCGGCGCGATGGAGGCCGGAAATGCGGAAAATCGGCTCATCGCCCACGTTCCGGCCCCCCGGATAACTATATAGTCTCCTCCGGTTATACATTCTTTGGCCTCGGGCATCGGCGGAACGCGGCTCTTGGTGGCACCGTCCAAGAGACCGAGGGTCGCCCCGCCGGTGCCTCCCTTATTCACTGCATCTCGAGCGATAGGTTCTTTTTGGGGCAGCGGCGAGTGCGCGCGATGGTCGCCCTCTTCGGACCCTCTGAGCAGGACCTCGAACGTCTTCGGTCAACGGTGCAATCCCTCGGCACGACGAGCGTGCCCGGCCTCGCGGCCGCCCTCTCGATGCGGGAGCGCAAGGCCGAGAAGCTACTTGCCCACGAGCTCGCCCGTCCGGGGACTCCGGTCGTCTACGAGCCGAGCCGCCGCCTGGTCCGGTGGGCGGCCGTCGTCCCGGCCCCGGTCGCGGCCGAGCCCGCGGAGAGCGCCCCGGCGCTGCCCGTCAGCCCCGCGGCTCCGCGCGCCCCGTCGCCGACCTTCACGTCGGTCGGCCTCAAGACGCTCTGTCCCCACTGCCACGTTCCGCTCCAGTCGACCGGGAGCGGCAGCCTCGTCGTCTGCCCCCAGTGCGGGCGGCTCTCGACCGCCCGGGACGGACGGGCCGCCGAACCGCCGGTGACCGCGGCCCCCGCGACGGCGGCCGCCACGAGCGTGCCGGCGTCGAACCTCGACGACCGACGCTCCCAGGAGATGTTCGCGGCGTACGTGAGCTCGAAACCGATCCCATGCCCGAAATGTCGCACCTCGCTTCGCCACCGCGCGCTCAGCGAGTACGTCTGCCCGAGCTGCGGTCAGAGCGTACGGTTCCCGAAGGCGGCCGACCCCCGGGCCGCGCCCGTCGCGCCTCCCCCGGCCTAGAACGGGGCCTGGGAGCGCACTTCGCGAGCGAGCTCGCCGGACGCGATCGCGGCCGCGACCCGCTCGATATCGGGAGTGGGAGTTCGGTCCTTGGTCCACGGGGCGACCCGCGCGCGCAGCGACCGCAGCGCCGCCTCGCTGCCTCGCCCACCGGGGCGCGGGCGGCGGAGCTCGAGCGCCTGACCCGCGACCACCCACTCGACGGCGACGACCCGTCGGGTGTTCTCGAGGACCCGGCGAAGCTTCGCGCCGGCCCACGGCCCCATGCTGACGAAGTCCTCCTGGTCGGCCGAGGTAGGGAGGCTCGTCGCGCTCGCCGGATGCACGAGCGTCGCGTTCTCGTTCACGAGCGCGGCGGCGAGATACTGCGGCACCATGAAGCCCGAGCTCACGCCGGGCTCCGGGGAGAGGAAGGCGGGGAGGCCGCGGCTCCGCGCCGGGTCGACCAGGCGCGCGACCCGTCGCTCGGAGAACCCCGCGATGTACTGGACCCCGAGCGCGAGGGTGTCGAGGGCGAGCGCGAGCGGCTGGCCGTGGAAGTTCCCCCCGTTCACGAAGTCGTCCGGCTCGAAGACGATCGGGTTGTCGGTGACCGCGTTCAGCTCCCCGGCCACGACCGACTCCGCGAACCGGATCGCGAGCCGTGCGGCCCCCAAGACCTGGGGGATGCACCGGAGCGTGTACGGGTCCTGGCCCGTCCACGAGGTCCGATGGACGGCGAGGGCGCTACCGTCGAGCAGCCCCCGCAGGGACCTGGCGACCTCGCGCTGGTCGGGAGAGTTCCTCACGTCGCCGAGTCGGTCTTCGAGTCCCTCCGGCGTCCCCTCGAGAGCGTCGTAGGAGAGGGCCGCGGCGATGAGCGCGGCGTCGAGGAGCCCCCGGGCGTCGGCGACGGAGAGGGCGAGATAAGAAGCCATGAGGGCGGTCCCGTTGAGGAGCGCGACCCCCTCCTTCTCGACGAGCTCGAGCGGGGCGATCCCCTCGCGCGCGAGGACCTCGCGCGCCGGCTCCGGCACCCCCGACCGACCGACGAACGACCCCTCCCCCAGGAGGGCGAGCGCGAGGTGGGCGAGCGGCGCGAGGTCGCCCGAGGCTCCGACGGAGCCCTGCTCGGGGATCCACGGGACGAGGCCCCGGTCGAGGACGGCCGCGAGACGCTCGGCGACGTCGACCCGTACCCCCGAGTGGCCCCGGGCGAGCGAGTTCAACCGTAGGAGCGTGAGCCCCCGAACGACCTCGCGGGGGAGCGGGGAGCCGGTACCACTCGCGTGGCTGCGGACGAGGGAGCGCTGAAGCTCGCGGGCCTGCGAGGGGGAGATCGGCCGGTCGGAGAGCGCCCCGAACCCCGTGGTCACCCCGTAGACCGAACGCCCTGCCGCGACGGCCCGCTCGACCGCCCCCCGGCTCGCCGCGAGCGCCGCGCGCGCGTCGGCGGTCAGGACCACGGGTCGGTCGTGGCGGACCACCTCGAGGAACTGCTCGAGCGTGAGCGACCGGCCGTCGATCGGCAGTGGTTCGCTCACGGGCGTCGTGCCTCGGAGCGGTCGAGGAGAGGCAGGTCGGCCCACTCCGTAGGATTACGCCGACACCGGTACGACGAGCTCGCCGCCGGATTTCTGCATCGACGGCTGGCGTTTCGTCTTCGCGCCCTTGGTCTGCCAGAAGACCTCGGCGAACTGCTGGACGAGGCTCAGGAGCTCCTGGGCGTCCGCGACCGCGACGCCCTGGCGCGCCTTCGACGCCTGCTTCATGATCTTCCAGACGAGCTCCTGGGTCTGCGGGAACTGCTTCACGTGGTCGGGAGTGAAGTAATCGCCCCAGATCACGCGGACCTCCTGCTTCACCCGCTCCGAGTGCTGCTCCTTGACCGCCGTGTAGCGGGACATCTTGGAGACGTAGGTCGCCCGCTCCTCGAGCTTCGCGTCCGCCGCGGGGTGCGCGAGCTCGCCGATCAGCTGGTCCATGCGCAGGACGGTGAGCGCGGCGATCTGCGCTTCGTGCGGGTCGTAAATACCGCACGGGATGTCGCAGTGCGCGTAGACCTCGCGGGGGGGATGCACGGCGTCCAGCAGGCGTTCCATCAAACCGAGGGATCGGCTCGTCGCGGGCATGCCTCCGCGAGCCCCGGGAGTCGGATAAGGATGCCGCAGTCGCCGGCCGACGAAGAGGCCCCGACCTGGACGACTTCGCGAATCCGCCGTTGGGGGAGCCGAAGGGTCGTGGTGCGCGACGAGAGCATGCTGCCGACCCTGCGGCCCGGCGACCGGCTGCTCGTCGACCCGCGTGCCTACCGCGACCGGCCGCCGCGCGTCGGAGAGGTCGTGGTCTGCGTCGACCCCGAGAACCCGTCCCGCTGGCTTGTGAAGCGTGTGTCCGGGGTCGACCTCCCGGCCGCGACGGTGGAGGTTCGAGGGGATGCGTCGGAGAACGCCCGCGACAGCCGCCGTTTCGGACCGGTGCCGGTCCGCTCGATCGTCGGACGCGTGTACCGATGCTATTTCCCGGTCGACCGCCGGCGGGAACTATAGACGTTGGGCTCTCGACGAAACCCTTAAGCGATGTGGCGATTCCCCACATCGATGGCCGCTACCACCTCTCCTTCGACGACCCCGAACGCGAACCCGACCCCGAGGGGCACGTCCACCGCCGTGTGGATCGTGGTCGTGATCGTTGTCGCGGCGGTCCTGGGAGGAGTGGGCTTCTACGCCGGATATGAGTACCGGGGCTCACCGGCCGCGGCACCCGCGGCGACCGTGAACTCGACCCTCTCGATTCTCGGCGCCGGAACGCTCGACACGATCTTCCCAGAGGTCGCGAGCCAGCTCGTGAACGAGACGCCGGGGATCTCGGCTCCGTCCGCGGCGCAGACCTACGAAGGCTCGCTCGATATCACGAGCGCGATCACCAGTCTCGGTGCGCTCGCCGATGTTGCGGCCCTCGCGGACTTCCGGCTCATCCCGGGGATGCTCGAGCCGAAGTACGCGAGCTGGGAGGTCGTCTTCGGTGCGACCCCCGAAGTGCTCGCCTGGGAGCCGGGCAACCCCGCGTTCGCCGGCGCCAACGCGACCAACTGGCCGTCGCTCCTGCAGGCGGCGACCGCCAAGGTCCCGATGGGGATCTGGAACGCGTCCACCGACCCGAACGGTTACAACGAGATCTTCAGCATGATGCTCCAGGGAATGCTCTACGATGGCGGGAACATCTCGGCCGTCTACAGCCACTTCTACAGCGGCGCCCCGGGCTCCCTCGCGACGGGCCTCTCCAACACCATCATCGAGCACGAATCCCATGCGGCCGCCCTGCTCGCGGCGGGCACGGTCTCGGCCGTGATCACCTACCGGTCGTACGCGGTCGTGAACGACCTCTCCTACGTCTCGTTCAACCCGATCGTCGGCCTTTTCGCGAACAACTCGACCGCCCTCAACGATTACTCGAAGATCTCCACGATGATCACGCCGTCCCTCGGCGTGCTCCAGAAGGTCGTTCCCGCGCCGGTGCTCTTCGCCGTCACCGTTCCACTGAACGCTCCGAACCCTGCCCTCGGGGCGGCGTTCGTCCACCTCCTCCTGTCCCCCCAGGGCGGCGCGTTGCTCGCCGCCGGAGGGGCGTTCCAGCCGATCTTCCCCGGATGGGCCGATAACCCGTCGGCCGTCCCGTCGGTGCTCGCCCCGGACGTAACGGCTTTGCCGCCCTGGGCCGTGCCGCTCTTGCCGACGTGAACAGTCCTTCCGCACCCCTGCGACGGCGCTGGCGCACCGGGCCGTTCTGGCTCGCGCTCCAGCTCGTGCTGTCGGGCTCGCTGCTCCTCCTCTTCCTCCTGCCGATCTACGCCCTGTTCACCTACGCCCCGCCCGCTCGGATCGTTTCCGACGCGGGCAACCCGGCGGTGCAGGCCGCGCTCTGGCTCACGTTCTTCGCCTCGGGGATTGCCGTCCTCGCCGCGGTGGTCTTCGCGATCCCGCTCGGCTACCTCCTTGCCCGGCACCGCTTCCGGGGTCGCGCGGTCGTCGAGTCGCTGGTCGCGCTGCCGGTGGTCGTCCCCCATCTCTTGGTCGGGGTCGGCCTGTTCTTCCTGCTGATCCCCGGAAGCCCCCTCTACCGGTTCACGACCGCGATCGGGTTCCCGGTCTACGACACCATCTGGGGCGTCGTGCTCGTGATGGTGTTCGTGAGCGCTCCCTACACGGTCCTCGCGGCGGACCTCTCCTTCCGCGCGGTCGACTCCCGCGTCCTCGAGGCGGCCCGCTCGCTCGGAGCCGGCCCCGCCGGCGCGTTCCTCACCGTCACCTTCCCGCTCGCGCTGCGCGGGATCGTCGCCGGGCTGCTCCTCACGTGGGCCCGGGCGGTCAGCGAGATCGGCGGGATCCTCATTCTCGCCTACACGGTCTACCCCGGCGGCCCGTACAGTGGCCCCGTGACGTCGACGCTCTCCGTCTTCGTCTACAACCTCTTCCAGGCCGGGGACCTGGTCGACGCCGCGGCGGTGAGCTCGGTCTTCCTCCTCATCGCCTTCGTGCTGTTCTTCCTCGTCCGCCTCGGAGAGCGCTCGGGCTGGGTGCCGTGGCGCCGCGGAGACCTGTTGCCATGAACGAGTGGACGGTCGAGGGGCTCGAGTCGCAGCTTGACGCGTTCCGCCTCGGACCGATCGACCTCACGCTCGCTCCCGGTCGTGTGACCGCGGTCCTGGGGAGCTCGGGCGCCGGTAAGACCACGCTCTTGCGCACTCTCGCGGGGTTCCTACCGGCCCGGGCGGGCCGCATCGCGCGCGACGGCGTCGACCTCACCGACCGCCCGCCCGAGGAGCGGAGCCTCGGTTACGTGCCGCAGGGGCTCGGACTCTTCCCGCACCGCACCGTCGAGCGGAACGTGAGCTACCCGCTCGACGTGCGCGGGCGGACCGACGCGCTCGCCCGCGCCCGGGAGCTCCTCGACCGGTTCGGTCTCACGCCGCTCGCCCGCCGCTACCCCGCCCGTTTGAGCGGCGGCGAGATGCAGCGGGTCGCGCTCGCCCGGGCCCTCGCGGCCGAACCGGACCTCGTGCTCTGGGACGAGCCGTGGCAGGCGCTCGACGTCGAAGCTCGATTCGAACTCGGTCGGGTCCTCGAAGAGCTCCGCGAGATGGGGCGGGTCCCGGTCGTGGTCGTGACCCACGACCCGTCGCTCGCGTTCGCCGTCGCGGACTCGTTCCTCGTGCTGCGGGCCGGGAAGCCCGGGGTCCGGGGCGACGCGGCGACCCTCCTCGCCCACCCGAGCGACCTCTTCAGCGCGCGGTTCGTCGGGTACGAGAACGTCTACGACCGGGCGACGCTCGCGGTCGGCCCCCCGGGGTCCCTTCCCGCCTGGCTCGCCGAGCGCTCGGGGACCGAGGGCGTCGCGTTCGCGCGTCCGACCTTCACCGGAGGGGGCGCCTCGGGAAGGTGGGAGGGGACCGTACGCAGTGCCCGGCCGACTCCGGACGGCTTCGCCATCACGCTCCGGGTCGAGGAGCTCGCGGTGGCCGTGAAGGTCGCCCCGAGCGACTCATCGCGCCTTCCGTCCGTCGGGGCGCGGGCTCGCTTCGATATAGACGAGAGGAGTCTCCTCGCGCTGGGCCCGGCCGCAGAGAGCCCCCGGAAGGATCCGTGACGCGTCGCGGAAACATGGTCACGAGCACGGACGTCGCCCTGCTGCGCTCGCTCGCGCGGGAGCGCTCGATCGCCGGCGCGAGCCGTCGGCTCGGGATCTCCCGCGACCGCGCCGTCTACCGGATCTCGCGGCTCGCGGAGGCGTTCGGGGGTCCGGTCGTCCGCGGCGTCCGCGGGGGCGCGGGCCACGGGGGAACCACGCTGACCGCCCTCGGCGACCGCATCGCGCACGGCGGGTTCGATTCGGTCGAGCTCCTTGACGCACGTCCCGTCACGCCGCTTCCCGCCCCGAACCTCCTTCACGGCGTCTACCGAAGTTCTCCCCATCCCGAGGTCCGCGTGGGGGCGACGCTCCGCCTTCGGGTCGCGTTCCCGGCGGACGACGGGGAGAGGGTCTCGCTGCTCCTCGAGCCGGAGACGGTGGTCGTCGCACGGCGTCGATTTCCCTCCAGCGCGCGAAACGTGATCCCGGCGACCGTCGTCTCGGTGACCCCGAGCGAGGAACACCTCGAGCTCACGGTCCTGGTCCGGACCGCCGGTGGGCGGCTCCGGGTCGCGATGACCGAGGAGCCGGTCCGACAGCTCGGCCTGCGACCGGGGACCCCCGTGTTCCTCTACGTGAAGGCGACCGCGCTACGTCGCGTCAGCGCGCCGCCCCGTCCGGTCGCCTAGCCGAGGACCGCGCGCGTCCGGTGCTCCGGAACCCGAACAACCCCCACTCGGCGCATCGCACGGGGGTCGCGCGGCGGGAGCGGGCCCACCGCTTCAGCGGCGCACAGAGACCTCCGCCGGGCCCGTGGTCCGCGATTGCCACCGAACCGTTGCGGAACCGACGGTCGATCGTGGCGAACTCCCGGGCGGCCTCGGATTCGACGTGGGGGACGTCGTAGACGAACATGTCGACCGGAAACTCCTCTTCCACGAGGAGCGGGACGACCCGGCGCTTGTCGCCGAGGCGAAGGTCCCAGCGGCCGCGCAGCGGCAACGGGACCGCCCAGCCGGACGAACGGCCGGGCGGCAGCGCCCACGACGGGTAGCGCGAGCGGCCCCGCGAGAGCGTTCGGGTCTCGAGCTTCGGAAGGTCGACCGAGTGGAGCGTCCCGCGCCCGACACGTTCGAGCGCCTCGAGCATGTACGCCGAGGAGACGCCGGACGAGACGCCGACCTCGACCACATGTCGGGGGCGGAGGAGACGGACGAGCGCGTAGAGCTCGAGCGGAGCGTCGATCTCGACGTACGACGGGCGACCGCCCAGGCGATGCACCCGGTCGAGGTGTCGATAGAGGGTCCGGTCGTCCTGGGCTTCCGTGACGAACTTCTCGGCGCGGGCCTCCGAGACGTTCGCGAGCGCGGCCACCCAGCGCACGTCGGGGTTATTTTCAGGGTGCATACGATTCAGGCGCTCGCTACGACTCGAGCTCCTCCGGGTGCCCGATCCACTCCCGCGCGGTCTCGATCTTCGGTCGGACGGCACGGATCCGCTCGTACGCCTGGTCGAGCGAGAGCTTCTCGGCGCGGTGGAGGTACCACGCCGCACCGAGGGGGCCACGGCGGACCCCGTGGCCGCAGAACACGATCACCGGTTCGCCCGCCCGACGGGCCGCCCGCATCTCCGCGGCCAGTCGGTCGAGGTTGGGAACGATCGGAGCGTCCTTCGCGTCGTCGTAGATCGGTACGTGGGTCCCGGGCGGCATTTCGTCCGGTTCCTCATCGAGCACGCAGAATCGCTTCCCGGAGAACTTGACGGCGTCGTCCCAGCCTCCGACAAAGACCCCGGGGGCGATCTCCTGCGGGCTCGGGACCGATCTCTTCGTCGATGAGGTTCGGGGGGCGCGGGGTTTCGCGGACATGGAGGCGCGAACTCCGCCGGGGGTTATCAAAGGATGTCGTGGTGGAACAACTATCGTGCTACTTATGGAGGCAGAGGATTTCCGATGGGGCTAAACCCCTTAGACGACATCCCCGGTCGTGCGGGTCGCACCGGGCGTGGCATTGAGTCCCGAAGAACGGGCCACTCTCCTGCGTTGGGCCCGGAGACGGTCGACCCGCGACCCCCGAGCCCTGCGCGCGCGGATCGTCCTCGAGGCCGCGAACGGCCGGCAGGACCGCGAGATCGCGCGTCGGCTGAGCGTGGGTCGGTTGACCGCCGCCCGGTGGCGGCGCCGTTTCCTCTCGGCCCGACTCCGAGGGATCGAGCGCCCCACCCCGCGGTCTCCCCGGCGCGGCACGATTCCCGAAGCGAAGCTCCGCGAGATCCTCCGGGACTCGGCCCGAGGGAGTTCGTTCGGTGCTACGCGCGTGAGCACCCGCCGCCTGGCCCGGAAGTTCGGAATTAGTCACACGACGGTCCGGCGCCTTTGGAACGAGTTCGGGGTCCGCCCCGCGCGCATCGGTACTTCCCCTTCTCGACCGGACCCTGCACCCCCCCTCGAACCGCACGACGTGGTCGGACTCTACCTCCGTCCTCCGGATTTCGCGGTCGCGGTGACCCTCGGCCCTGCGTCACGTTCCCGGGGGACCTCTCGGTCGAGCGACGCCGGCGCCGTTGCACGCATCCTGGGCCCTGAACAGCCGAAGGGGGTCGAGGCGTTCTCCCCAAATCCGTTGCCGGCCCTGGCGCCCCGCCGCGTGGCGCGCGAGCGGACCAGGGGCGCGTTGCGGTTCATCGGAGAGCTGGAGAGAAGCACCGGCCGGAGCCGCCCTGTTCGACTGGTCGTGACGTTCCCCAACATCGGACCCTCGGGCGAGCTCCGGGAGTGGCTCGCACGACGCCCGAATTTCCGGATTCATTGGTCCGAGGATTACGAGGCGTGGAAGGCCCGCGTCAACCGGGAGCTCGAGCGAAGCGCGCGACTCGCTCCGACGAGGGTCCGGGGCCCCGGTCGCCTGGAAACGAATCGCGCGATCGGGCTGTTCCTGAGCTCGTACTCCGCAGCGAGCGGACCCTTCCAATGGGTGGCCTCGGCCAACGAGATCGCCGCTCGAGAGGCCGGAGCTCGCTTACGGTACGACCTTAGTGTTACAGGCCACCCCGGATTCAAGAACCCCACCGCGGTCCAGTCCGGCGTGAGGACGTCCCTCGCGCCCGGCGCCCCCGCCCGCGAAATGGCGCGGGTCGTGCTGCGAAAGTCTCTCGGCGTGCGACCGGGCGAGCACGTCACCGTGGAGAGCTGGTCGGAGACGCTCGAGTACGCGAACGCGTTCGTGCTCGAGGCCCACCGCCTCCGCGCGCGGCCGCTCCTGGTCTACCAGGACGAGCCTACCTACTGGGCGGCGGTCGCGGAGAACCGCCCCTCGGACCTGGCGCGCGTCGGCGACCACCTGCGTGCGGCGATCGCCAAGTCGGACGCGCTCGTCACGTTC
>Ga0187784_10004393_pt1 | contig 11412 bp, 8 predicted proteins | sample 1015_SJ02_MP15_2_FD_132964 | JGI IMG/M metagenome (GOLD analysis project Ga0187784, IMG submission 132964) | Tropical peat soil microbial communities from peatlands in Department of Meta, Colombia - 1015_SJ02_MP15_20_MG | ecosystem: Environmental > Terrestrial > Soil > Wetlands > Peat | place... | reverse complement strand
CGCTTGCTCAATCGGTCGACCAGGGCGCGGGCCTTTGGCAGTTGCGCCGCGTAGTACGCAGCGAATGGCGCATGGTTGCCGTCGCGCATGGTCGCAAGAGCCCGCTCGATCTGCGACACGGCCGTCTCCGCCATTCCAGCGTCGCCAAGCCGTTCGGCAAGCGCCATCAGCGCCACGCCCTGATTGCCCGTGCTCATGGCCCAATCGAGCGGCACGCGCTCTCGGGTCCGTTCCGAAAGCGCGTCGCGATAGGCGGCCACGGCCTCCTCGAGGCGGGCGGTGCCGGCCTCGCGCTCGCCAAGCGTTAGGAGCGCGTTGCCGAGATTGTTCTGCGTCATGGCCCATTGGAGCGGCATGTGCTCTCGGGTCCATTCCGAAAGCGCGGCGCGAAAGGCGGTCACGGCTTCCTCGAGGCGAGCAGTGCCGGCCTCGCGCTCGCCGAGCGTCAGGAGCGCGGTGCCGAGATTGTTCTGCGTCGTGGCCCATTGGAGCGGCACGCGCTCTCGGATCCGTTCCGAAAGCGCCGCGCGATAGGCGGCCACGGCCTGCTCGAGCCGGGCGGTGCCGACCTCGCGTGCGCCAAGCGTCTGGAGCGCGGTGCCGAGATTGTTCTGCGTCGTGGCCCAGTTGAGCGGCACGCGCTCTCGGATCCATTCCGAAAGCGCTTCGCGATAGGCGGCCACGGCTTCCCCGAGGCGGGCAGTGTCGGCTTCGCGCTCGCCAAGCGTCTGGAGGTCGTTGCCGAGATTGTTCTGTGCCGCAGCCCATTGGAGCGGCACGCGCTCGCGGGTCCATTCAGAAAGCGCCGTGCGATAGGCGGCCACGGCCTCCTCAAGGCGGGCAGTGCTGGCCTCACGCTTGCCAAGCGTCTGAAGCGCGGCGCCGAGATTGTTCTGTGTCGTGGCCCAATCGAGCGGCAAGCGCTCTCGGGTCCGTTCCGAAAGCGCGGCGCGATAGGCGGCCACGGCCTCCTCCAAGCGGGCGGTGCCGGCCTCGCGCACGCCAAGCGTCTGGAGCGCGTTGCCGAGATCGTTCTGCGTCATGGCCCATTGGAGCGGTACGCGCTCTCGGGTCCGTTCCGAAAGTGCAGCGCGATAGGCGGCCACGGCCTCCTTGAGGCGGGCAGTGCTGGCCTCGCGCTCGCCGAGCGTTGCAAGCGCGTTGCCGAGATTGTTCTGCGTCATGGCCCAGTCGAGCGACGAGGTTGCGCGAGGGACCAGAGCGAGGGCTCGTCCGTAAGCGGCGATAGCTTCCGCGAGCGCTTCGTTATCGCCGAACTTGCGCCCGTGGTCGTAGAGTTCGCTGGCTTGGTTCATTAGAAATCCCCACTGGGCGCTGCGGTCGAAAGAGGCGACCAGAACGGCGGCTTCGGCAAATTTCGCGGCGGCGGCGCGATAGGCGAGCTGCAAATGGTCGATGCGGGCTTCGTCCGCCAGCAATTCCGCCTCGCTGCGGCTCGCTTCCTCGCGCAGCGCGCGGGCGGTTTCGCGACCGCGGTTGAGCACGGCCCGCGCCTGATCGAAATCGCCGCGATCGATGAGCGCCAAAGCCCGTTTCCGGATGGCGGCAAGCTCGGGCCGCTCATTCGTCAGCCGGAGAAGCTGCGCGCGCAGCGCGATCAACTCGTCGGCCGCGGCATCGAGCCGCTGAGGGATTTCATGATCGGGGACATGAGCCTCGCCGAGCTTCACAAGGACGGCGCGCAACGGCGCGGCGGGAACACCTTTGTCGCGCGCGACCTGTTCGGCTAACGCAGCAAATTGTTCACTTAATTTGTCGACCCCCGCCGCCGTCGAGCGGATCAGTCGATCGCTCACGATCTCCTTAAGCTCGGCGTCGGCGACCAGTTCCGCGCGCAGAAACTCCAGGAAGTCCTCGCATGCCGCCGGCAGGCCGGGAACCTCTCTCTTGAAGTAGGCGGCGTAGGCCGTCGCAAGCGCTTCGGCATCGGGATTCTCGTCGAGGGTGAGAAGCTTCCCGATTTCCTCGCCGGCGCGGGTCTCTATGAAGGTTTCGTCGAAGAACGAAGCGGATAAATCGGGATGCTTGTCGGCAAAGCGGGCGAGGGCGCGATTTGCCACTTGCCGCAACGCCTCGCGGCGCTTCCGGTCCTCCCACCAAGCCTTGGGCCGCTTCAGCGCGGCATTGGCGCCCTGGCGCACGATATAAGAGACCACGCCGCCGGCGAGCTTGTCGGCGATATGAGCAATCGAGCCTGGGTCGGGCATGGCGGCGACGCTCGGACCGCGGGTCCGCGTTGCAAAAGTTCGATGCCACTATCGCGCGAGATGTCGGCGCGCACAAGCATGCGGTGCGATGCTTCGGCTGCGCCGCCGGACGCTCTGCCGCGCAGACCCACCTCATCCTAAATCCTTCTCCGCCCTGAAGGGCGGAGAAGGACTTGCAGCGGGGGTGGTGGACGGGGTGCTGAATCATCGTTAGGGATGGCGGACATGGCCAGGGACATGCCCGACCCTCTCCCGCAGGCGGCGGCTGCCGGCGGGGGGCTTGCCGCTTCGCCGGGGGCGCTGGTGGCGGTGCTTTGCCTCGCCGAAGTGCTGGGCATGCTGGGCTCGTCCAGCTTTCCGGCGCTGCTGCCGCAATTCCAAGCCGAATGGAGCCTCTCCAACACCGAGGCGGGGTGGATCAGCGGCATCTTCTTCGCGGGCTATGTCGCGGCGGTGCCGGTGCTGGTGGGCTCGACCGACCGCGTCGATCCCCGCCGCATCTATCTCCTCTCCTTCGTCATCGCCGCCATCGCCTCGCTCGGCTATGCGCTTTTCGCCCAAGGCTTCTGGTCGGCGCTGGCGTTGCGCGCGCTGGCGGGAATGGGACTCGCCGGCGGCTATATGCCGGGCCTCAAGCTGCTCACCGACCGCGTCGGCGGGCCGCGGCAGGGCCGCTACATCGCCTTCTATACCGGCGGCTACAGCCTCGGCACCGCCTTCTCCTTCGCCTTTACCGGCGAAGCGGCGTCCTGGCTCGGCTGGCGGGGCGCCTTTGCCGCGGCGGCGGCGGGCGCGGCGCTGGGCTTCCTTCTGGTGCTGTCGCTGGTGCGACGAGCGACGGAAGAAGAGCTGGCGGGCGAGGCCGCGCCCCGCTGGGCGCTCGATTTCCGGCCGGTCTTCGCCAACCGCGCCGCCATGGCCTTCATCCTGGGCTATAGCGGCCATGCCTGGGAGCTGTTCGCGCTGCGCTCCTGGCTCGTCGCCTTCCTGGTCCAGGCGGCGCGCCTTGCCGGCGACAGCGCCGGCATCGCCAAGGCGAGCGGGCTCACCACCGCGATCGTGCTGATCAGCGCCGGCGCCAGCATCTACGGCGCCGAGCTGGCCATCCGCTCCGACCGGCGCCGCGTCATCGGCCGCATCATGCTGCTCTCGGTGGCGGTGGCGATCGCCACCGGGCTCAGCGCCGGCGCGCCGGTGGCGCTGGTCGCGGCGCTGTGTCTCGCCTATCACATGGTGATCATGGGCGATTCGGCAGCGCTCACCGGCGGCGCGGTGCTGGCGGCGGCGCCGGGCCAGCGCGGCGCCACGCTCGCCGTCCATTCCATCCTGGGCTTCGGCGCGGGCTTCATCGGCCCGCTCGCCGTGGGCCTGGTGCTCGATCTCGCCGGCGGCGAAGGCTCGCGGCTCGCCTGGGCGCTCGCCTTCCTCGCCATGGGCGCGGGCTCGGCCGCGGCCTTCCTGGCGATCCGGCGGCTGTAGATAAGGTCGCGGGCCGGTTCTGCTATGGTGCGGCCGAAAAGGCCGACAAGACAAAGCGGGGAGGAGGGCGTGCGCGGATTGAAGGATCGGGTGGTCATCATCACCGGCGGCGGCGGCGGCATCGGCTCCGCGACCGCGCGGCGGTTCGGCGAGGAAGGCGCCAAGGTGGCGGTGCTCGACATCGACGGCGACGCCGCCGCCCGCGTGGCGGCGGACATCGCCGCGGCGGGCGGCGCGGCGCGGCCTTTCCCTTGCGACATCACCGATTATGCCGGTGTGGCCCGGGCAGTGGCGGCGGCGGAGGCCGCGCTCGGACCGGCGGACGTTCTCGTCAACAATGCCGGCTGGGACGTGTTTCGCCCTTTCCTGAAGACGGCGCCCGGCGAGTGGGAGCGGCTCATCGCCATCAACCTCGTGGGCGCGCTCAACCTGCATCACGTCGTGCTGCCCGGCATGGTGGCGCGCCAGTTCGGGCGGGTGGTGAACATCGCCTCCGACGCGGCGCGGGTGGGCTCTTCGGGCGAGGCGGTTTATGCCGCGTGCAAGGCGGGGCTGCTCGGCCTCTCCAAGACGCTGGCGCGCGAGCATTCCCGCCGCGGCATCACCGTCAACGTCGTCTGCCCGGGCCCGACCGACACCAATCTCTTCGCGGAATACCGCAAAGGCGCCGGCAATCCGGAAAAGCTCGAAGAAGCCTTCCGCCGCGCCATCCCGATGGGGCGGATCGGCAAGCCCGCGGATCTGCCCGGCGCCATCTGCTTTTTCGCGAGCGATGACGCCGCCTACATTACCGGACAAGTGCTGAGCGTGTCCGGCGGATTGACCATGGCCGGCTGAGGCGGAGGCTCTCATGACCTACGAAGACATTCTCTACGACGCGGCGGACGGCGTGGCGCGGATCACGATCAACCGGCCCAAGGTGATGAACGCCTTCCGCGCCCGGACCTGCGACGAGCTGATCCACGCCTTCAACCGCGCGGGCTGGGACAAATCCATCGGCGCGATCGTGCTCGGCGGCGCCGGCGACCGGGCCTTCTGCACCGGCGGCGACCAGAGCGCGCATGAGGGCCAGTATGACGGCCGGGGACTCATCGGTCTGCCGATCGAGGAGGTTCAGTCCCTCATCCGCGACGTGCCGAAGCCGGTCATCGCGCGGGTGCAGGGCTACGCCATCGGCGGCGGCAACGTGCTCGCGACCTTGTGCGACCTGACGATCGCCTCGGAAAAGGCGGTGTTCGGCCAGGTCGGGCCGAAGATGGGCTCGGTCGATCCCGGCTTCGGCACCGCCTATCTCGCGCGCGTCGTCGGCGAGAAGAAGGCGCGCGAGATGTGGTATCTCTGCCGGCGCTACAGCGCGGCCGAGGCGCTGGCGATGGGCCTCGTCAACGTCGTCGTGCCGCATGACCAGCTCGACGCCGAGGTGTCGCGCTGGTGCGCCGAGATCCTGGAGCGCAGCCCCACGGCGATCGCCATCGCCAAGCGCTCGTTCAACGCCGACAGCGAGGCCATCCGCGGCATCGGCGCGATGGGCATGCAGATGCTGAAGCTCTATTACGACAGCGAGGAATCGCGCGAGGGGGTGCGCGCCTTCACCGAAAAACGCAAGCCCGATTTCCGCAGATACGCCAAATGACCCAAGCGCAAGTCAGGCCCGGCAGGAGCGCAGAGCAATCCCATGTGCCTTCTCGTTGGCGATGGAAAAGATCCGCCACGAAGGCACGGAGGGCACAGAGAAGCAAAGAATGGCGCGCTTTATGCGCCAAAATACCCTTCTCCGTGTCCTCCGGTGCGCCACCGTGGTCGGTCTTTCCTGCCAACGCTTCGATAGCCCATGCGACTGCCCTGGATGGGGGCGGGTGGCTCCCGCCGCGGCCGCGATGAACGGCGCGCTGCCCGCTTGGCTGAGCGAGGAGCAGCGCCTTTTCGTCGAGACGGCGCGCCGCTTCGCGCGCGAGCGGATCGCGCCGCACTATCAAAAGCGCGAGCGCGAGCAGCGCATCGATCCCGCGCTCATCCGCGAGATCGGCGGCCTCGGCCTGATCGCGCCCGAGCTGCCGCAGGCTTATGGCGGGCTCGGCCAGCCCGGCGCGACCAGCGGCCTCATCATCGAGGCGATCGGCCATGCCGACGTCAACGTCGCCTATCTGCAGCTCCTGGGCTCGCTCACCGGCAAGATCATCGCCGAGCACGCCGCGCCCGAGCTTTCGCGCCATTGGCTGCCGCGCATCGTCTCCGGCCGGTCGGTCATCGCGCTGGCGCTCACCGAGCCGCGCGGCGGCTCGGACGCGGCGCATCTTGCGCTCGCGGCGCGGCGCGACGGCGAGCGTTACCTGCTGAAGGGCGAGAAATCCTCGATCAGCATGGCGGACCAGGCCGACGCCTTCATCGTCTTCGCGCGCACCGGCCGGCCCGAGGAGGGCGCGCGCGGCGTGAGCGCCTTCCTCGTGCCCGCCGACACGCCCGGCATCGCGCTCGCGCGCTACGACGATCTCGGCAGCAAGGCCATCGGACGCGGCTCGATCTTCTTCGACGACGCGGTGGTGCCGGTGGCGAACCGCCTGGCGGCGGAAGGCGCGGGCTTCGTCCAGGTGATGCAGGGCTTCGATTTCAGCCGCGCGCTCATCGGCCTGCAAGTGCTCGGCGCGGCGCAGGCCTCGCTCGACGAGAGCTGGGCCTATGTCCAGGAGCGCCACGCCTTCGGCGGCCCCTTGGCGCGCCACCAGGGCGTGACCTTCCCGCTGGCGGAGGCGGAGACGCTGGTCGCCGCCGCGCGCCAGCTCTGCTATCACACGCTCCAGCTCAAAGATGCCGGCCGGCTGCACACCGCGGAGGCCGCCATGTGCAAATGGCTGGCGCCCAAGATCGCGGTCGACGCCATCCATCAATGCCTGCTCACGCACGGCCATTACGGCTGGTCGATGGACCTGCCGCACCAGCAGCGGCTGCGCGACGTCATGGGGCTCGAGATCGGCGACGGTACGGCCCAGATCATGAAGCTGATCATCGCGCGCGAAAGGCTGAAGGCGCCGGCGGGCCGGGACTAACGCAAGGGGCGCGAAGACGCCCGTCCTATCAGGGAGGAAGCTCATGCTGCTCGACCAGGAAAAGGAAACCTTGTCACGCCGGCGCGCCGCGATGGTCGCGGCCGGGTATTGGCGCGATCGCACCCTTCTCGACCATCTCGACCGCGCCGTCGCGCAGACGCCGGACAAGACGGCGATCGTCGCGATAAGGTCGGAGACCGGCGCGGAAACCCGGCTCAGCTATCGCGAGCTGCACCGCCTCTCCGACCTGGTCGCGCTCGGCCTCGCGGAGCGCGGCATCGGCAGAGGCGACGTCGTCTCCTTCCAGCTTCCGAACTGGTGGGAATTCCCGGTGCTTCACCTCGCCTGCCTCAAGCTCGGCGCGGTCAGCAATCCGCTGATGATCATCTTCCGCGAGCGCGAGCTGAGCTTCATGCTGAAGCACGCCGAGGCGAAGGTGCTGGTGGTGCCGGCGCGCTTCCGCACTTTCGACCACGCCGCCATGGCCCTGGCGGTGCGCGAGAAGCTGCCGGCGCTGCGCCATCTCTTCGTGGCCGGCGGCACGGGCGAGGGCGCGCCGGCCTTCGACGCGCTGCTCGCGCCGCGGAGCGGCGAAGCGGGCCGGGCGCGGCTGCGCGACCGCCGCCTCGGCCCCGACGAGGTGATCCAGCTTCTCTACACCAGCGGCACGACCGGCGAGCCCAAGGGCGTGATGCACAGCTCCAACACCATGCTCTCGAACCTCGTTCCCTTCGCCGAACGCCTGCATCTCGGCGCGGACGACGTCATTCACATGCCTTCGCCCTTGGCCCACCAGTTGGGCTTCATGTACGGCCTCGTCCTGCCGGTGATGCTCGGCGCCACCGCGGTCCTCCAGGACATCTTCGTCGCCGAGGAAATGGCGCGCGAGATCACGCGGGAAGGGGCGACCTTCACCATGGGCGCGACCCCGTTCCTCAGCGATCTCGCCGACTACGTCGAGCGCAAGGGCGCCGCGACGCCCAGCCTGCGCGTCTTCGTTTCGGCCGGCGCCCCCATTCCGCGCGCGCTGGTGAGCAAGGCGCGCCACGTCCTCGGCGCCGCCATCGTCTCCGGCTGGGGCATGTCCGAGAACGGCGCGGTCACCACCACCGGGATCGAGGATCCCGAAGAGAAGACGACCGCGACCGACGGCTGTCCCCTGCCCGGAATGGAGGTGCGCGTCGTCGACGCGAAGGGTCGGGCGGTTGCGACGGGCGAGGAAGGATATCTTCAGGCGCGCGGCTGCTCCAATTTCCTCGGCTATTTCAAGCGTCCGGATCTCGCCGGGATCGACGCCGCGGGATGGTTCGATACCGGCGATCTCGCGCGCATGGACGCCGAGGGCTACATTCGGATTTCCGGGCGCTCCAAGGACATCATCATCCGCGGCGGCGAGAACATTCCGGTCGTGGAGGTCGAGAACCTGCTGTTCCGGCACCCGGCGATTTCCGCGGTGGCGATCGTGGGATATCCCGACCCGCGGCTCGGCGAGCGCGCCTGCGCCTTCGTCACGCTGCGCGACGGCGCCTCGCTCAGCTTCGAGGAGATGGTGCGCTATCTCCAGGCGCAGAAGATGGCGACGCCCTATATTCCGGAGCGGCTGGAGGTGGTGGCGGAATTGCCGCGCACGCCCAGCGGCAAGGTCCAGAAATTCAAGCTGCGCGCGCTCGCGCGCGGCGGCGGGTGAGGCGCCGGCCGGGTATGGTGGGGGCCTTTGAACCTCAGGCAATAGTCATTATCTATTAGAAACTTATGCTTGATCATAAACTTGATCAATGTCAGGTGTTTGGATATATTGGTGTCAGGTTTTTGCTAATGGGATTTGGCGATGCGCGCGGCGAAAACGCTCGAGCAGAGGATCAAAACGCGGATCGTCCGCAAAGGCGACGCGGTTTTCCTCACGCGCGAATTTACCGACCTCGGCGGGGAGCGTCAGGTGCTGCGCGCGCTGCGCAAGCTGGTCGACGGCGGCAAGCTGATCCGCCTCGGTTATGGAGTCTATGCACGGGCGGAAATCTCCCCCCTTACCAAAGAGCCGATGCTCGCGGCCGATGGATTTGGCCCCGCCGCGCGCCAGGCGCTCACCAAGCTGGGCGTCCGCTGGGAACCCAGCGCCGCGGAGCGCGCCTACAACGAAGGCCGCAGCACGCAGATCCCGGTGAAGCCAATGGTCCGCTTGCGCGGCCGGTTTGCCCGCAAGCTCCGATACAAATCCATGGAGCTTGCGTTTGAGCAATGACCTGCCGGGCGATCTGAGACCCGTTGTCGATTTCTTCAGCCTTCCCGATACGGCCGTCGTCGAGAAGGATTGGTACGTCGTCAAAGCGCTGGCCGCCATTGCTTCAGTCGATCCGGCGCCTCTCGGCCTGGTGTTCGGCGGGGGCACGGCTCTCGCGCGCGCCCACCGCGTCATTCGCCGCATGTCGGAAGATATCGGTGCGCCGTGACGGCGCGGGAGGACGATCATGAGTTAGATTCGACCTCCCAAACCTGCTGATCATCGATCGGCGGCTGCAATGCCGCCCGTCTACAGAGAGCAGTAGATCGAAGGGGGCCGCAAAGCTCGATCGGGTGTCGCCGATTGAGTGCCATAAGCAGAGCGGCCTTAACTGTACCGGATACGCCCATCGAGCGTGGGTCGGGCTACCGTAATGTCCATGGTGAGACAACGAAGTGAGTGCAGAAAACCTCTATATCCGACAACGCCTCCAAGTCTTGCGATGGCATGGGAGGCAAAGTAACGCGAACAGAACCGGCGCGGCTCGATGTTCCGCGCTGGTGGGTGCGTACAACGCATTCGGGATGGGAATGGCTCTCCCTGGCCCATCCCCAGAGTCGCAAGGGGCATAGCTCACCACCTAACGACATTAAGATCGAAGATCGGAACACGGGAACTCGGCGCGTCTGCTCAGCACGGAACTGAGCTCGCCGCGACGACCGGAGACGGGCGACGCCGAGGACGGAGCTTTCATAGTAGTCTGCGCATGAGAAAGTCATGCACATGGCGAAGGAAAGCAGGAAGACGATAGACTTGTGTGACGGAGAAAAGATCCATGGACATGGATCGTCAAGCCGATGAGGCTTGGATACTCAGCGTTCAACGCAAACTCTATCAGTGGAGTCAGGCAAATCCTAGCGACAACTGGCGGGACATGTGGGGTTGGTTAACTGACATCCGCACGCTTCGCTGCGCCTGGCGGCGCGTCTCCTCCAATCGAGGGGCACGCACCGCCGGGGTCGACGGGATGACCGTGGGGCGCATCCGCACCAAACCGGGAGAGAAACGCTTTCTGGAAGGGCTAGAAGCCGAATTGCGCTCCGGCGCATATCGGCCCAATCCGTCCAAGCGTGTTCTCATACCAAAGGCCGGAAAACCGGGGAAATACCGACCCCTGGGCATTCCCACGATCAAAGACCGCGTTGTTCAAGGCGCGGTGAAACTCTTATTGGAGCCCATCTTCGAAGCGCAGTTTTGGCATGTATCTTACGGGTTTCGACCCGGACGAAACAGCCACGGTGCTTTGGAGTACCTCCGCCGTGCTGCCTCGCCGCAAAAGCGCGATCGAGACAAGCGACGGAGCCGGTTGCCGTATCCATGGGTTATCGAAGGCGATATCAAGGGCTGCTTCGATCATATTTCGCATCACCATCTGATGAACCGTCTGCGCTCGCGCGTAGGCGACCGTCGGGTGACGCGGTTGATCGCGGAGTTCTTGAAGGCCGGCGTATTAGCTGAGGATCAGTTCCTTCGCACGGACGCTGGAACGCCACAAGGTGGAATCATCTCTCCGCTGCTCGCCAACATTGTGCTCAGCGCAATCGAGGAACGGTATGAGAGATGGGCCTACCACCGAACGAAACTCCATCCTCGTCGCAAAAGAGACGGGGTTATGGCTGCGGCAAGCACACGGGGCGCTGACCGGCAAGCTGGTCGGTGCGTGTTTCTCCCCGTGCGCTATGCAGACGACTTCGTTCTGTTAGTATCGGGCACAAAGGAAGAGGCACTGGCGGAGAAATCCGCTCTGGCCACCTACCTGCACGAAAACACGGGTCTCGAGTTGTCGACAGAAAAGACAAAGGTCACGGCCTTAACGGAGGGAGCCGAGTTTCTCGGATTCCGTCTGGGCGCGTACTGGAATAAATGCTACGGCTTCGGCACGCGCATTCAAGTTCCAAGAGCGGCGGTCGTTGACTTGCGTTACCGGATCAAGCAACTGACAAAACGGAACACCACTCTTGTCAGTCTTGGTGAAAAGCTCCAGGAGATCAACTCCATCCTACGCGGGTGGGCAAATTACTATCGCTACTGCGCCTATGCGTTCGACGTGTTTACCAGCATCGACTGGTACGTCGGAGATCGAATATGGCGATGGTTGCGGTACAAACGCCCAAAAGCAACAGCGCACGAGATTCTGGCCCTTCGCAGGCCGAGTCAATATCGGCGCACGCGAAAGGTATGGCGGGATGGATCTGTCGAGCAATTCGTGCTTGCATGGACTCCGGTCTGCCGGTACCGCCTCGCATGGATGGAAAAGCCTGACTTCGCCATGTCTTCCGGAGAGCCGGATGCGGAACGAAAGCCGCATGTCCGGTTCGGGAAGAGGCGGTGAGAAACCGATCGCTGAAATGCGACGCGGCGCTTACCGCCTACTTTTACACCT
>Ga0187784_10004392_pt1 | contig 11413 bp, 5 predicted proteins | sample 1015_SJ02_MP15_2_FD_132964 | JGI IMG/M metagenome (GOLD analysis project Ga0187784, IMG submission 132964) | Tropical peat soil microbial communities from peatlands in Department of Meta, Colombia - 1015_SJ02_MP15_20_MG | ecosystem: Environmental > Terrestrial > Soil > Wetlands > Peat | place... | reverse complement strand
GCATCAGCGAGGAGGTGGTGGGGGCGAGGTTGTGCGGGCAGGCCTCGCGCGCCTTCGGCAGCACCAGGACGACGTCAGCGGCCTTCGCGAGCGTGCTCTCCGCGTTGGCGGTGATGCCGATGAGCCCGATGCGGAATCGGCGCGAGTAATCGATGAGGTCCTTAAGTTCCACCGTCTCGCCCGACCACGACAGCGCCATGATCAGGTCGTCGGCGGTGATCATGCCGAGGTCCCCGTGGCTCGCCTCGCCCGGGTGCACGAAGAAGGCGGGCGCGCCGGTCGACGCGAAGGTCGCGGCGATCTTGCGGCCGATGTGGCCGGACTTGCCCATGCCGGTGACGATGAGCCGGCCCTTGGCGCCGTGAATCAACTCGACCGCGGCGACGAAAGCGGGGCCGAGACCGTCGCGGAGGTTCGCGGCGAGTGCCGCGATGCCGCCGGCTTCCGCCTCGAGCGTGCGCAGGGCCGAGGCGACCATTCGGTCGGCGCGCTCGCCCGTGCGGTCGGTTATCGATGTGTGGGGCTTTGCCATCGCAACGCTTTCGCAAGACTTGTGGCGCGGGGCGCGGGAATAGCACGGAACACCCGCACGCGCGAATGGCCCCGTTCAACCGGGCATTAACCATACTCGTTTTACATCCATTAACCAAAGGCCTGCCGTGCCGCCGGCCTCGAGGGTGTCGCACGTGCCGCGTCGTTCCGCATTCCGTTTTGCCGTGCCGATCGGCGCTGCGCTTGCTGGATTATGCGGCGCGTCTCTGTGGGCGCAGACGGCGCCAACGCCGCCGAACGGATTGCGCCCGACCTTCGACGACACTGGCCAGGACCTCGCGCCATGGAAGAAAAAGGCGCGCCGCCCGGCGGCGCCGGTTGGCGTGATTCCGAAATTCGGCAACCCACCCGGCTCGGGCGCCGGCACGACCGGGTTCAACTCCTTGAACGTCCGGCCGCGGGGCAAACGCCCGGACAACGGCACGCCCGCGCCCACCGACCAATCCCCGCGGGCCAAAGCCGCCGCCAAACCGCCCGGGTTGCCACCCCCGCCTCCGCCGCGCGCCGCGCGGCCCGGCAAACCACTGGCTGCGGTCGTCGTGCCGCCGCTCCCGCCGGCTGGGCCGGGCGGGTCGACCGCGCCGACCGGCGGCGGGGCGACGCCGACATCGCCCGATGTGACCGGGGTGGTGCCGCCGAGCGACGCGGTCGTCCTGCCTGTGCCGGCCGAGGTCAAGCCGCGGCCGCGCCCGATTCCGCCCGACGAAGATCCGTTCGGGCCGACGGGATTCTATGCGGGAGGCTTCCTGTGGCGCCCCGCGCTCGAGCTGATGACCGGCTACGACACCAACCCGGCGCGCCTGCCGCTCGCCACTTTCTCCCCGCAGCTCATCGTCGCGCCGGAGCTCGTCGGGCACTCCGACTGGGAACGCCATCAGCTCGATATCGCGATCCGCGGCAGCTACAATTATTACTCAGACACGCCGCTCGGCGATCGTCCGAGCCTGGACGCGCGCGCCGACGGCCGCATCGACGTGACCAAGGATACGCGCATCGACATCGAAGGCCGCTTTCTGGTCGGGACCGATTACCCGGGCAGCCCCAACATACAGGCGGATTACGCGGCGCTGCCGATCTACACGGATGCGGGTGTGACGCTCGGCATCGGGCAGCGGTTCAACCGACTCGACATTTCCCTCAAGGGCACCATCGACCGCATCGAGTGGCAGGATTCGCTGCTCACCAACGGCACGCGCGAGAGCAACGACGACCGCAATTACGATCAGTACGGCGCGCAATTGCGCGGCAGTTACGAGGTCCTGCCGGGCCTCAAGCCGTTTGCCGAGGTCGACGCCGACACGCGCATCCACGACCTGCCCATCGACCGTACCGGCGCGGACCGCGATTCGGACGGCGTCGCCATGAAGGTCGGGAGTTCGTTCGAGTTCACGCGCACCCTCACCGGCGAAATCGGCGTCGGTTATCTCGAACGCTTCTACGGAGATCCGGTCCTGCCCGACATCCGCGCGCCGCTGATCGATGCGTCGTTGATCTGGGCGGCGACGGCGCTCACCACGATCAAATATGTCGGCACGACCACCGTCGACGAATCCGTATTGCCGGAGGTCTCAGGGGTGGTCCGACATAACAACGGCATCGAAATTTCCCACGCGCTGCGGCGCTGGCTCATCACCACGGTCAAATTCGGCTACGGCATCGACGATTACATCGGCGAGTTTCGGCAGGATCACCGCTACCTCGCTTCGCTGGGAATAATCTACAAGCTCAACCGCGACCTCTGGCTCAAGGGCGAGCTGCGCCAGGAATGGCTGATCTCGAACATCCCGAACTCGAATTACGCAGCGACGATTGCGACCATCGGCCTGCGCCTTCAGCGGTAAACGGCTTACCTCATCTGCCCAGCAACGCCTCGATCTCGGCGCGCAACGCCGGCGCGATGTCCTCGCGCGCGAGCGCATAGGCGACGTTGGCCGCGAGAAACCCGATCTTCGAGCCGCAATCGAAGGTGCGGCCTTCGAATTTGAGGCCGTAGAACGGCAGCGTCGCGGCGAGGCGGATCATCGCGTCGGTGATCTGGATCTCGCCGCCGGCGCCGTGCTCCTGCGTCTCGAGCAGATCGAATATCTCCGGCTGGAGTATGTATCGCCCGGTGATGATGAGGTTGGACGGGGCGGTGCCGCGCGGCGGCTTCTCGACCATCTCCGTGATGGCGAAGGCTTTTCCCTTCGCGCTCCCCACGCCGACGATGCCATACATATGCGTGCGATCGGGTGCGACTTCCTCGACCGCGATGACGTTCGCGCGCTCGCCCAGGTCGCGGTAGACGTCGATCATTTGCGCCAGGCAGCCGCGCTGCGCCTGCACCAGCACGTCGGGCAGGAGCAGCGCGAACGGCTCGCGGCCGACGAGTTCGCGCGCGCACCACACCGCGTGGCCGAGCCCGAGCGGCGACTGCTGGCGCGTGAAGCTGGTCGTACCCGGGCCGGGCAGATCGTGCGAGAGCAAATCGAGTTCTTCGCGCTTGCCGCGCTCGTTCAACGTCAGCTCCAGTTCGAACTGGCGGTCGAAGTGGTCCTCGATCACGGTCTTGTTGCGCCCGGTGACGAAGATGAAGTGCTCGATGCCCGCCTCGCGCGCCTCGTCGACCACGTGCTGGATGAGCGGGCGGTCGACGACGGTGAGCATTTCCTTCGGCATGGCCTTGGTGGCCGGGAGGAACCGGGTGCCGAGGCCGGCGACCGGGAATACGGCTTTGCGGATTTTCATTTGCAGGGGTCCGGATGGCGGAAAGGCGAGGTTCAACCCAAGGCGCCGCGGTTCCACCACAATGATGGCGTCTTGGAACCGCGACGGGCGGCGGAACGGGACATCGGGTGGCAATCTCCGGTTAATGAGCCGTTAAGCGCCCGGCCATAAGTGATATCCGATCGGGGCCCGTCCGGGGAGGAATCCATTGCGCGGACGCAACGCATGAGCGCACGGCTTCGTTCATCGATCGCCCGTTCCGGCCGGCTTGCCTGCAGCGCGGCGGCCGCGGTCCTGGTCTTCGCCGCCGCGGCTTGGGCGCAGGACGACCGTTACCCGCGTCCACCCGCGGGGATTACCGGGAGCGTCTCGCAGGCGGCCTATACGCCCGCCACGTCCGGCTGGAGCGGCGAGCCGGGCTCCTCGGGCGATCCCTCGATGATGCCGGATGCGATCCGCGCGGCCGCCGCCAATTTCCATAACTGCCTGGAAGGCCTGTGGCCGGCAGCAGCCCGGCGCGGCGTGTCGCGCCAGACGTTCGAGGCCAACATCGCCGGCCTCGAGCCCGATCTGCGCATCATGGATTTGCTCGACGCCCAGCCGGAATTCACCAAGTCCTTCTGGGACTATCTCGACCTCCTGGTCAGCGATGAGCGCATCGCCCAGGGCCGCGAAATCCTCGCGACCCATCGGGCGACCTTCGATGCGGTCGAAAAGGCCTACGGCGTCGATCGCCATATCATCGCGGCGATCTGGGGAATCGAATCGAAATTCGGCACCGCGGTCGGCGAGCGGCCGGTGGTGCGTTCGACCGCGACGCTCGCCTGCATCGGGCGCCGGCAGGCCTACTTCCGCGAGGAGTTTCTGGCGACGCTGGAGATTCTTCAGCACGGCGACGTAGCCCCCGACCGGCTCAAAGGCTCGTGGGCCGGCGCATTCGGGCCGACCCAGTTCATGCCCACTTCGTTCAAGCGCTACGCCGTCGATTTCGACGGCGATGGCCGGCGCGACGTGGTCGACTCGGTGCCCGACCTCATCGCCTCGACCGCCAACAATCTGCGCAAGGACGGCTGGGTTTCCGGCCAGACCTGGGGCTACGAGGTCGTCGTCCCCAAGGGGTTCAATTATCTGCTCGCCGATCGCTCGCGCCAGTTCACCGTGCAGGAATGGCAGCGTCTCGGGGTGCACCGCGTCGGCAACCAGCCGTTCGCGCGGCCGAACGAACGCGCCTACCTGCTCGTCCCGGCCGGCGTGCGCGGCCCCGGGTTCCTGATGCTCAACAATTTCCGCGTCATCATGAAGTACAACCCGGCCGAGGCCTATGCGCTCGCGATCGGCCACCTCGCCGACCGGATGCGCGGCGGCGGGCCGATCGTGCAGCCGTGGCCGCGCGAGGAGCGCGTCCTCACCCGCGCCGAGGTCTATGAACTCCAGCAGCGCCTCGTCGCCCGCGGCTTCGATGCCGGCGAGCCCAACGGCAGGTTCGGCGCCAAATCGCGCGCGGCCTTGCGCGATTTCCAGGCGCGCGAGGGGCTGATTCCCGACGGTTTTGCCACGGCAGAGCTGCTTGAGCGCCTGCGGGGGCACTGAGTCCGGGTTGCCGCGACCTTCAGTTCGACACCTTCGTCGTGCTAGGATCGCCGGGCGGGCCGGACCGCCGGAACCGGCTGGGCCCGCACCCGTTTTTCGAGCGGCGTAGGGGCCCCTCGGTCGAGGAGCGCAATGCGGAATAAGACTACCATGGCGCGCCGCCTTGCCGGCTCGATCCTGCTGGTAGCGCTCGAAGCTGTCGCCGCCTGCGCGCTGTTCGCCGTTGCGGCGCCGCCCGCCGCCGCGCAATGGGGCTTTCAGCAGTGGTTCGGGCAACCGGCGCCGCGCCGGCAACAGAACCAGTTCGGCTGGCCTTGGCAACAGCAGGAACCGCGTCGCGAGGCGCCGGTCGATTCCTCGCGTGCGCCGCCGGCTCACAAACGCGAAACGCCGGCCACCACCAACGTGCTGGTGCTGGGCGACTCCATGGCCGACTGGCTCGGCTACGGCCTCGAAGACGCCTTCTCGGAAACGCCGGAAATCGGCGTGATCCGCAAGCCGCGCGCCAATCGCGGCCTGATCAAGACCGAAGGGCGCGACGGCTATGACGCGGTCGCCGCCGTGCGCGAAGCGCTCGCGAGCGAGAAGCCGGATTACATCGTCATGATGATCGGGCTTGCCGATCGCCAGTCGATCCGGGCGCCGCCGCGTCCCGCGGCCCAAGCCAACCCGGCCGCCAAGCAAGCGCCCGCGCCGGCGCGCCCGCCGCAGCAGACGGCGACGCCGGCCGAGCCGCCGCAGGCATCACCGCCGCCGCCGACAGATGCCGAAGCCGGGGGCGAGGATCCCGCCATCATCGCGCCCGCACCGGAACCGGCGGCGGGCGCGACCACCTATCCGTTCCGTTCCGACAAATGGGCCGAGCTTTACGCCAAGCGCATCGACGAGACGATCGCGGCGCTCAAGTCGAAGGGCGTGCCGGTGTTGTGGGTCGGTTTGCCGGCCATCCGCGGCACCCGCTCGACCGCCGACATGGTTTATCTCAACGACCTTTATCGCGATCGCGCGGGAAAGGCCGGCATCGTCTACGTGGACATTTGGGACGGCTTCGTCGACGAGAGCGGCAACTACGTCAACCAGGGGCCGGATTTCGAGGGCCAGACTCGCCGGCTGCGCGCCGGCGACGGCGTGCACTTCACCAAGGCCGGCGCGCGCAAGCTCGCCCACTACGTCGAGCGCGAGATCCGGCGCGTCATGCTGGCGCGCGGCGCGCCGGTCGCGATGCCGGTGCCGACCGAGAAGGAGGCGCCGCCGGCGCCGGGCAAGCCGGGCTCGTCGGCGCGGCCCGTCGCCGGCCCGGTGGTGCCGCTGACCGGCCCGGCAGCGGCCGGCTCCGAAGGGTTGCTCGGCGGCGGACCGGCACGCGCCACCAGTGCCGATCCGGTCGCCAGTCGCGTCTTGGTGAAGGGCGAGCCGGTTTCCGCACCCGAGGGTCGCGCCGACAATTTCGCTTGGCCGCGCCCGGATTCTCTCCCGGCCTCGACTTCGCTTACCGAACCACCCGAACCGGCTGCGGCGCCCGCGACCGGCGAAGCGAAGCCTGCCACGCCGGCAGTGGCCGCAAAGCCCGCCCCCAAGCGCCCGATCGCGCGCGCCCCGCAGCAGCAGCCGTTCGGTTTGCTCGGCGGCGGACGCGACGACCAGCCGCGCCCGCCCGGCGCCGTGCCGCGTACTAACAATAACAATGGCGGATGGTGGAGCGGCTGGGGCCGGTGAGTCGCTTGAGCATGATCCCGAAAAGTGGGTACCGGTTTTCCGCCTGCGCGAAGCCCTTGGGACGGTTCATCGTTTGGCTCGACGCTTCGGCGGGCGAAGGCAGGTCGGAAAAGATCATGCTCCAACAATAAGCTAAAGCGGGATGACGATTCGAAGAAAAGTCATCCCACTTTAGCGCGGCAAATTCGTCGATCCCATCAGAAACGCATCGACGGCGGCGGCCGCTTGGCGGCCCTCCCGGATCGCCCACACGATGAGCGACTGGCCGCGGCGCATGTCGCCGGCGGCGAACACCTTGGGCAGCGAGGTCTGATAGTTCTTCGTGTCGGCCTTGACGTTGCCGCGCGGATCGAGGGCGAGGCCGAGCGTCTTGATCATGCCCTCGTGCACCGGATGCACGAAGCCCATGGCGAGCAGCACCAGGTCGGCCTTGAGTTCGAACTCGGTACCGGCCACCGGCTGAAGCTTGTCGTCGACGCGCACGCAATGAAGCGTCTTGACGTGCCCGTGCTGGCCGCCGAACTTTTGCGTCATCACCGAAAAGTCGCGCTCGGCGCCTTCTTCGTGGCTCGACGAGGTGCGCATCTTGAGCGGCCAGTTCGGCCAGCTGAGGAGCTTGTTCTCCTTGTCGGGCGGCCGCGGGAGGAGTTCGAGGTTGGTGACCGAGAGGGCGCCCTGGCGGATTGCGGTACCGATGCAGTCGGAGCCGGTGTCGCCGCCGCCGATGACGATGACGTGCTTGCCACCGGCGAGAATGGGCGGATGCTCGCCGATCGGCTCGCCGCCAATGTGGCGATTCTGCTGAGGCAGGAAGTCCATGGCGAAATGGATGCCGTAAAGCTCGCGGCCCGGGATCGGCAGGTCGCGCGAGTGCTCGGCCCCGCCGGCGAGCACGATGGCGTCGAAGCCTTCGGTCAGGCGTTCGACCGGCATGCTCACGCCCACGTGGGCGCCGTAATGGAACACCACGCCCTCGGCCTCCATCTGTTTGATGCGGCGCTCGACGTGATGCTTCTCCATCTTGAAGTCGGGGATGCCGTAGGTGAGCAGGCCCCCGGCCTTGGCGTGGCGCTCGAACACGTGCGCATCGTGGCCGGCGCGCGCGAGCTGCTGGGCGGCCGCGAGCCCGGCCGGGCCCGAGCCGACGACCGCGACCTTCTTGCCGGTCCTGACGGCGGGCGGCTCGGAGAGAATCCAGCCCTCTTTCCAGCCGCGGTCGACGATCGCGCATTCGATCGTCTTGATGGTGACCGGGTTGTCCTCGATGTTGAGCACGCAGGCCGCCTCGCAGGGGGCCGGGCACAGGCGTCCGGTGAACTCGGGAAAATTGTTGGTCGAGTGCAGGTTGACGCAGGCGGTGTGCCAGTCGCCGCGATAGACGAGATCGTTCCAGTCGGGAATCTGATTGTTGACCGGACAGCCGTTGTGACAATACGGGATGCCGCAGTTCATGCAGCGCGCGGCCTGATCGCGCGTGGCTTCTTCCGAGAGCGGGATGACGAACTCGCGGAAATGACGAATCCGATCGGAAGCCGGCGCGTAGCGCCGGTCCTGGCGATCGATCTCGAGAAAGCCGGTGACCTTGCCCATCCGCTCCTCAGGCGCCGGCGGCCGCGAGCGGCGGCATGGCGGCTTCGCGCGCCTTGAGTTCGGCGAGCGCACGCCGGTACTCGACCGGCATCACCTTGCGGAACTTCGGCAGGTAGTGGCTCCAGCTGGCGAGGATCTCGCGCGCGCGGGCGGAGCCGGTGTAGCTCGCGTGATTGGCGACGAGCTGGTGCAGGCGCTCGGCGTCGAACCGGCTCATGTCGGCCATCACGTCGACGCGGCCGTGCGAATCGAGGTCGCCGGCCTGATGGTAGAGCCGGGCGATCGCCTCCTCTTCCTCCAACACGGGGTCGAGTTCCACCATGGAAAGATTGCAGCGCGTTGCGAAGCTGCCGTCCTCGTCGAGCACATAGGCGATGCCGCCCGACATGCCGGCCGCGAAGTTGCGCCCGGTATAGCCGAGCACGACCACCACGCCGCCGGTCATATACTCGCAGCAGTGATCGCCCGCGCCCTCGATGACGGCGACGGCGCCGGAGTTGCGCACCGCGAAGCGCTCGCCGGCGATGCCGCGGAAGTAACACTCGCCCTCGATCGCGCCGTAAAGCACGGTGTTGCCGACGATGATCGACTGCTCGGGCACGATGCTCGCCTCGCGCGGCGGATAGATGATGATGCGGCCGCCCGAGAGGCCCTTGCCGACATAGTCGTTGGCCTCGCCTTCGAGCTCGAAGGTGACGCCGCGCGCGAGCCACGCGCCGAAGCTCTGGCCGGCGGTGCCGACGAGCTTGACCCGCACGGTGTCGTCCGGAAGACCGGCGTGGCCGTAGATTTTGGCGACCTCGCCCGAAAGCATGGCGCCGGTGGTGCGATCGGTATTGCGAATCGCGGTCTCGATCTTGACCGGAGCGCCGCGGTCGATCGCGGCACGCGCCTCGGCGATCAGCTTGCGGTCGAGCACGCGCTCGATCATGTGATCCTGCGGCTCGCACCGATAGATGTTGACGCCGTCCGGTGCCGCCGGCTTCTCGAAGATGCGCGAGAAGTCGAGGCCGCGCGCCTTCCAATGTGCGACCAGCTTGATTTTGTCGAGCATCTGCATCTGCCCGATCATCTCGTTGAAGCTGCGGTAGCCCATGGCGGCCATCATCTCGCGCACTTCTTCGGCGACGAAGAAGAAATAGTTGATGACGTGCTCGGGCAGGCCCTTGAAGCGCTTGCGCAGCACCGGATCCTGGGTGGCGACCCCGACCGGGCAGGTGTTGAGGTGGCACACCCGCATCATGATGCAGCCGGCGGCGATCAGCGGGGCGGTCGAGAAGCCGAACTCGTCGGCCCCGAGCAGCGCGCCGACCACGACGTCGCGCCCGGTGCGCAAGCCCCCGTCGACCTGCACGGCGATGCGTCCGCGCAGCCGATTGGCGACCAGCGTCTGGTGGGTCTCGGCAAGCCCGATCTCCCACGGGCTGCCCGCGTGCTTGATCGAGGTGAGCGGCGAGGCGCCGGTCCCGCCCTCGAAGCCCGCGATCGTCACGTGGTCGGAGCGCGCCTTCGAGACGCCCGCCGCCACGGTGCCGACCCCGACCTCGGAGACGAGCTTGACCGACACGTCGCCCGCCGGGTTGACGTTCTTGAGGTCGAAGATGAGCTGCGCGAGGTCCTCGATCGAATAGATGTCGTGATGCGGCGGCGGCGAGATCAGCCCGACGCCCGGGGTCGAATGGCGCACCTTGGCGATCACCGCGTCGACCTTGTGGCCGGGTAACTGCCCGCCTTCGCCGGGCTTGGCGCCCTGCGCCATCTTGATCTGCATCATGTCCGAGTTGACGAGATATTCGGTGGTGACGCCGAACCGGCCGGAGGCGACCTGCTTGATCGCCGAGCGCATGGAATCCCCGTTCGGCAGCCGCTTGAACCGGTCCGCCTCCTCGCCGCCTTCCCCGGTGTTGGACTTGCCGCCGATGCGGTTCATGGCGATCGCGAGCGTCGTGTGTGCCTCGCGGCTGATCGAGCCGAACGACATGGCGCCGGTCGAGAACCGCTTGACGATCTCCTTGGCGGGCTCGACGTCCTCGAGCGGCACCGGCGCGCGACCCTCGTCCGCGGCGCTCTTGACGCGGAACAGACCGCGGATGGTAAGCAGCTTCTCCGACTGCTCGTTCACGACCGCCGCGAAGGCGCGATACTTCTCGAACGAGTTGCCGCGCACGGCGTGCTGGAGCAAGGCGACGGTCTCGGGCGACCAGGCGTGCGCTTCCCCGCGCATGCGGAACAGATACTCGCCGCCCACTTCCAGAGCGTGGCGCAGAACGGGGGAATCGCCGAACGCCTCGCGGTGGCGCCGCGCGGTCTCCTCGGCGATCTCGTCAAGCCCGACGCCCTCGATTCGGCTCGCCGTACCGAAGAAGAAGCGCTCGACGAAGTCCCCCTTGAGCCCGACCGCGTCGAAAATCTGCGCGCCGCAATAGGACTGATAAGTGGAGATGCCCATCTTGGACATCACCTTGAGGATGCCCTTGTCGATCGACTTGATGTAGCGCTTGATGATCTCCTTCTCGTCCATCTTCTCGGGCAAGTCGTCCTTGAGCGCGATCAGCGTCTCGAACGCCAGATACGGGTTGATCGCCTCGGCGCCATAACCGGCGAGGCAGCAGAAGTGATGCACCTCGCGCGCTTCGCCGGTCTCCACCACCAGTCCGACCGCGGTGCGCAGCCCCTGGCGGATCAGGTGATGATGCACGGCGGCGGTCGCGAGCAGCGCGGGAATCGGAATCCGGTCGGGACCGGCGCGCCGGTCGGACAGGATGATGATGTTGTAGCCGCCGCGCACCGCGGCCTCGGCGCTCTCGCACAGCCGCTCGAGCGCCGGCTTCATGCCGGGCGCGCCTTCTTCGGCCGCGTAGGTGACGTCGAGCGTGCGAGTGTCGAACTGCCCTTCCATGTGGCTGATGGAGCGGATCTTCTCGAGGTCCTCGTTGGTGAGAATCGGCTGGCGCACCTCGAGCCGCTTCTTGTTGGCGAGGCCCTTGAGATCGAACAGGTTCGGCCGCGGCCCGATGAAGGAGACGAGCGACATCACCAGCTCTTCGCGGATCGAGTCGATCGGCGGGTTGGTGACCTGGGCGAAGTTCTGTTTGAAATAGGTGTAGAGCAGCTTCGGCTTGTCGGAGAGCGCCGAGATCGGCGTGTCGTTGCCCATGGAGCCGACCGCCTCTTGGCCGGTGGTCGCCATGGGCTCGAGCAGGATCTGCAAATCCTCCTGGCTGTAGCCGAAGGTCTGCTGGCGATCGAGCAAGGAAAT
>Ga0187784_10004391_pt1 | contig 11414 bp, 10 predicted proteins | sample 1015_SJ02_MP15_2_FD_132964 | JGI IMG/M metagenome (GOLD analysis project Ga0187784, IMG submission 132964) | Tropical peat soil microbial communities from peatlands in Department of Meta, Colombia - 1015_SJ02_MP15_20_MG | ecosystem: Environmental > Terrestrial > Soil > Wetlands > Peat | place... | reverse complement strand
CCGGGCTCCATACCCAGAGCTTCGCCAATCGCTGCCGCATAACGCCCGACGCGCAACGAGTGGCCGTGAATGGCCACGTGCTTGACGTCATTGGCGGTGGCGAAGGCCTCGAGCGCATTATCGTAAAAGCCGTGCAGCGAGGCCATCAGGCGCAAATTTTCCGAAACCCGCTGCGCGATCGTCTGCGTGAGAGCGTAATTCTGCACGGCCAGCGCCACGTAGTTGCATAGCAGGTCGAGGGCGTCGAGTTCGCTATCTTCGTAGAGCGCGTCGCCAGCCCGGCGTCCCAGAGCGATAACACCGGCCAGGCGTCCGCCCGCCCGCAGGGGCGCGATGCATTTGAACAGCTCGGGCGCAACGTTCCCGTTAGAGCTCAGGAAAACCGAATACGTGGATGAGTTCAGAACAATCGCGCCGCGCACCGCCGTGAGCGCGTGCACGTGCTTGGGCAGGAGAGGAATAAAACCGGGGTCGGGCATCAGGGCGTAGCCCTGAGCCGCCGCCGAGGTCAGCATCGTTGGCTTATCGTTGAACAGGAACAGCACACCTTCGCGCGCGCCCGCTGCGTCCAGCACGGCAGCCAGCATGCGCTGCGCCGTCGCGGAAAACTCGTGCTCCGCCGCCAGCGTGGGGCCGAGTTCCGACAGCGCTTCTACGGTATGTAACAGCCGGCGAAAATGATCGGTCTGAATCGCCACAGACGAAGTGGGGGAGCCAGATCGCAGAGCAAGATGAGCGTAACACGCGTGCTCCGCCCGCGCGAGAGGCGCTTGTTGGTTAGTTTGATGCGGATGTTCGGAGAAAACGAAGGACTTTTGGCCAGGATGATTCCTGTGAAAAAGCTAGGATGTCTTGCGGCATTTACCATCCGCCCTTCGGCGACAGCAGGAGGGATATTTCGCCATCCTCATTCAGCCATTGGCAAGTGCCCGCTTCCGCAACCGCACAGAAAGGTTCGGCTAACGACGCCACATCAGACCAACGCTCACTTGTGAGGCTGCATTCGAAGGTCGACGTACCTCTTCGTACAACTCCCGTATTTCGTTTGCCGACCTGTAGATTCAATTGACATCCATCAATTGGCTCGATCCCCGCTTGTTCGTGCAACTTCACGCTCGTAGCAGATCTATCGGCCAGGAGACCGAATAGCCGCTTTAATCGCACGACCTCTTCTTCGTTAAAGTCGTACATGCGGATTAGAGGGCAGTCTTGGGACCCGTCGGCCAGGAATTGCAGTTTCATCACGCCCATCCTACTAGAAATGCTCCCTCAACTCCGCGAATCGTCCCAAGATGAGCAATTTCTGATGTGGCGGCGCCGGATTGATCTCCTCATGCTCGAGGATCCACGTATCGCCGTGCGGCACGAAAACGGCGTGCAAGCCGGCAGCCAAGGCGGGATTGATGTCAGATTTCGGGCTGTTGCCAACCATCCAGGTAGAAGCGTGTTTCAGGTCAAATCTCTCGACCAGCTCCGCGTATGCAGTGGCATTCTTCTCAGCCACGACCTCAACCGCAACGAAGTATCCCCTCAGCCCGGAGCGCTCGACTTTGCCGGTCTGCTCGGCGAGTGCCCCTTTCGTCATCAGGATCAACCGATGCCGCTTCGACAAGTACGCAAGCGTTTCGGGGACTTCGGGAAGAATCTCGACCGGATGACCTGCGATGGTCTGGGCAAAGCTATTGATTTGTGCCTGCAACTCGGGCGTGACCGGTCGCGGGCTTAGCCGCTCGAACGTATCCACCAACGCGTGCGCGAAGCTGTGCAAGCCGTATCCGTGCTTGATGATGCATTCCTCTTCCACTTCATTGAGCACTTCACGAACCTGCTCTGGAGAAAATTCGTGATGATTCAAGAACGAGATGAAACGTTCGATGACCCGCTCGAAATAGACATTGTTCTCCCACAGCGTGTCGTCGGCGTCGATGAGGAGGGTTTGGGAAAGCAAGCTTCTAGCTCCTAGCTGCTACCTAGTCTGAATTGCGGGTGTATCACGCGATGGTCCGTTGGCGGACTAGCGACAGTTCCCTTCGGCGTCGTAGTGTTCTCCTTCATCACCACGGACTATTGCATTCAGCTTCTCGGCAATCTGGAACATTTTAGTGAGCGCAGCGCGGGATGGATTTCCCACGGAGACTCTTCCCCTGCTGTGATCGAACACTGCGCGGGATCCGTCATGAGGATCAATCCACTCGGCAAGTCCAGGAGCGTTGATCTCAATCACCTCGCCTTTGGGCGATTTAAATATGGCTTTCCCTTTAAGGCGCATCTCGTGATCAGATGCGACGTACTCAAGCCATGCGGTCAGCGGAATCGGTTCGAATTTGTTCGCGATGCATGGATCGGCGCGAACGATGTGTACAGCATAGGACACGCGCTCACCCCACCCACTCCACTCTCGCTTCCGGCCCAATGATCCCCGCTTTGTGCCCCATGTCGAGCAGGCGGCGGACGGCTTCGCGCCCGTCGGGGCCGTAATCGAGCGTGCGCTCATTCACGTACATGCCGACAAACTTGTCTGCCGATGGCGCATCGAGATCACGTGCGAACTGCATGGCGTAGGCCAGCGCTTCCTCGCGATGATCAAGTCCGTACTGGATGCTCTCGCGCAACGCTGCAGTCACGGCCGGCATGAGCGGTCCCAACTCGCGGCGGATCGCATTGCCGCCAAGCGGCAGCGGCAGACCGGTTACCTGCTGCCACCACCTGCCCAGATCCACAACGCGGTGCAGACCGGATTTGTCGTAGGTTAACTGGCCTTCATGAATGATGAGTCCGGCCTCGTATTTTCCTTCCAGCACCTGCGGAATGATCTGGTCGAAGGGAACGACTTCGGTCTCGACTCCCGGCGCGAAAAGCTGCAGTGCGAGATACGCCGTAGTCAGCGTGCCCGGCACAGCGATGCGCTTGCTTTTGATCTGGCTCGGCGTGAGAGGCCGGGGCGAGACGATCATCGGGCCGTAGCCCTCGCCCACGCTGCCGCCGCACGCCATCAGCGCGTACTTGTCCTGAACGTAGGGATAGGCATGCAACGAAATTGCGGTTACGTCATACACGCCTTCGCGGGCTTTCTGGTTCAGCGTCTCGATGTCGCACAGAGCGTGCGTGAAGCGCAGCCCCGGAGTTCGTACTTTGTTCGTGGCAAGGCCGTAAAACATGAAAGCGTCGTCGGAATCGGGGCTGTGCGCCACGGTGATTTCACGCACCTGGCCGGAATTTCCGCTAGGGATTCTCTGTACCTCTGGAACTGCTGTCATCGTGAAGTGGACTCCTGAAGATCTACAGCCCGGCCGCTACTTCATTCCGGCCGCGGTACCAGCGAGCGGCAATCGCGGCGGCGAACATGATTTTCATGACCTCTGCCGCAAGGAACCAGTACAACCCAAGATACGCAGCTTTCACCAGTGAATGTGTGAACACATACAGCCAGGCCAACCCTCCGGCAAAAAGTAGAATTTCCGACAACAGGGCTGCCAGTGCGGCGCGAGCAAAACTTTTCTTCCCATGTTCAAAAACCAAACCGGCGAGGAACGCGACCAGCGGGTAGGCCATCAGAAATCCGCCGGTCGGACCGAGAATCTGAGAAACTCCATGCAGGCCCAACGTGCTGGGGCTGAACACCGGCAGTCCCGCGGCGCCTTCGACCAGATACAGCGCCAGCGCGGCGAATCCGCGGCGGCTGCCCAGCAGCAATGCGACCAGCAGCACGCCGAAGTTCTGCACCGTGAGCGGCACGGGAGTAGACGGCAGCGGAACCGTGACGCGCGCGCACAGCGCCACAAACAGGCTCGCGCCCACCACCAGCGCAACCTGTTGCGCAAATCCAATCGCCCGCTCTTGCGGCGTAGCGAGAACTACGGCTTTGGACATATCGCTCTCCTCGTCCTAAGAAAACTCCGATCAAGTTCAGCTTTGTCATTCCGAGCGAAGCGGAACTGCCCGGTTTTGGGCCGTTCCGCGAAGTCGAGGAACCTGCTTTTGCCTTTCTCGAACGTAATCAGAGCCTCCCTAACTCGTCTTTCAGCGCTTCACGCCGCTAGTCCTGCGTTCCACTTCGATCGAAGTCTCGTCGTGCGCAGAATGCGAGCGCTGCAAACTTCGCCGCAGATGAAGATACAAGGCAATCGCCACGCACACTACGACCAGCGTACTGACGCCCAGCACGAGGAACCACCAGATCATCCGCACAGCCGATTAGGATAACAGAACGGGCAACTTGGATCGTTCGCCACGGCCGCAACTGCACTGGCTGATACTGACTGCTAGGTCTTCTTGCTCTCCGCGCGCTTCTGCTTCATCATTTCCACGCGTTTGAGCATGAACTGCAGCCGATTGCGGCCCCACTTCGTGCGGGTGGTGGCCTTTTCGATGTTGAGAAAGGCTTCTGGATCGCCCAGTTTCTCGCGCAGCTCCTTCAGGAAAGGACAGATCTTCGCATAAATAAGGAACATTTCCCCACTGAAGGCCGGCTGCAGAAACAAGTCCTCATGTAGCGCTCCCTGCAACACGAAGGATGCCGCCATGCTCCAGTATCCGATAACTTGCCGCAGCCACGCATTCTCTTGCGTGCCCATTGCCCAGGAAACCTTCAAAAAGGCGTCGGCACTATCAGGAAAGAATTCGGCGAACCACCATTGGCGGGCTTTGCGCATCTCCGCCTCACGGCGCAGATCGTAGAGTTGGACAATCAGTTGAGCGTCGGCAATGGTTGGTTTCTTGGCCATGGGCTCCTCCCTGTGGTTTTGTATCGACAGCTTAGACGATGGATGGCTTTGCGGAGAAACTTCCTTGCAACGTCTCCTACCGAGATTGGCCGAATCAATTGCAGAGACAGGATACACAACAAGCGCCGACTCCAGGCGATGTCACGCGCTTGCCGAGGCGCCCGCTTGCGGCGGCGGAGGCGGCGGGGCCGGCCGCTCGTAGTCACACTCCTTGTTTGGGCACGCGATCACGGGTCCGGCCTTTAGATTCTTCTCGACCAAATATTCGCTGCCGCAGCGCGGGCACTTCTCGGCGACCGGCCTGCTCGCCGAGGTGAATTTGCACTTCGGATAATTCGAGCAGCCGTAGAACGTGTTGCCTTTGCGCGCGCGCTTCTCAACCAGATCGCCCTCTTTGCACTGCGGGCACTTCACGCCAATAAAGTTCTGCTTGACGTACTTGCAGTCGGGATATCCACTACAGGAAGTGAACTCGCCGTAACGGCCGTGACGAATCATCAGGTTGCGCCCGCATTTCGGGCACAGCTCGTCGAGGGGAATGTCGGGGACCTTCTTACCTTGATCCAGCCGCCGCGTCGTTTTGCAGTCCGGATATCCCGTACAGGCCATGAATTGCCCAAAGCGCCCGCGTTTCAGCACCATCAGCCGGCCGCAGTTTTCGCAGTATTCCTCTGCCGCTCCGGTCTCCTGCAGGTCGGCCGAGTCGAGGTCCGGCAGATTGATGGGATTCTCTTTCGTGAATGTGCACGTATTCGGATCGTCTTTGTCATACGTGCTGCAAGCGTAGAACGAGCCGTGCTTGCCCCACTTGATTACCAGCGGCGCGCCACAGCGCTCGCACTTCTCGTCCGTGGGCTTTTCCATCCGCTTGATGTTCTCCATATGCTTTTCGGCATATTTGAGATCTTTCTGGAATTTCTTGTAGAACTCGCCGAGAGCGTCGGTCCACTTTTCTTTGCCCTCTTCGATCTCGTCGAGTTCTTCTTCCAGGCGCGCCGTGTATTGCACATCGAAAATGTCGCGGAAATTCTCGACCAGCAGATCGGTGACGACCAACCCGATTTCCGTGGGAACGAACTTCCCGCCCAGTTTCTGCACGTACTGCCGTTCCTGGATGGTCGAAAGAATCGCCGAATAGGTTGACGGCCGTCCGATGCCTCGCTCTTCTAGTTCCTTTACTAGCGAGGCTTCGTTGTAGCGTGGCGGTGGCTCAGTAAAGTGCTGTTCCGGCTTCAGGTGCTTGAGCGTGAGCTTCTGGCCGGCTTCGAGCGCCGGCAGTTTGTGTCTGAGTTCCTCGTCTTCCTCGTCTTTGCCTTCCTTTGACTCTTTATAGACCTTGAGGAACCCATCGAATTTCTCGACCGATCCGGTAACGCGGAACCAGAATGTGTCCGCAGAGGTCCTCGCGTCGATGTCGATCGTCGTTTGGTCGAAGACTGCCGGCGTCATCTGCGAGGCCACGAAGCGTTGCCAGATCAGCGTATAGACCTTGAACTCATCTTCTTTCAGGTATTGCTTGATCTGGTCGGGATGGCGCATGGCCGATGTGGGCCGAATCGCCTCGTGCGCGGCCTGCGCTTCTTTCTTCTCCTTGTAGAAGTTCGGCGACTCCGGCAGATAGCCGGCGCCGTATTCCCTGCCCACATATTCGCGGACTTCCTGAATCGCCTCGGGCGCGACGCGGACCGAATCCGTGCGCATATAGGTGATCAAACCGATCGAGCCTTCTTCGCCCACGTCCACGCCCTCGTAGAGGCGTTGCGCAATCATCATGGTGCGTTTGACGCTGAAACGCAGTTTGCGCGAGGCATCCTGCTGCAACTTGCTGGTGGTGAACGGCGGGGCGGCGTTGCGCCGTCGCTCTTTCCTATCCACCGAGCGGACGACCCAATCGGCCTTCTCCACAGCGGCGCGAATCTTCTCAGCCTCTTCGCCGCTGGGAATTTCGATTTTTTCTTCGCCCTTGCCCAGAAACCGCGCGTCGAACGCCGGAGGCTTGGCAGCGGCAAGATGGGCGTCGATCGTCCAGTATTCCTTTTTCTCGAACGCCTTGATTTCGCGCTCGCGTTCGACGATCAAGCGAAGAGCAACGGTTTGCACCCGCCCGGCCGACAAGCCCCGCCGCACCTTGTCCCAGAGCAGCGGCGAAACCTGATATCCCACCAACCGGTCAAGTACACGGCGCGCCTGCTGCGCGTCCACCAGATTCTGATCGATGGTGCGCGGATGTTCGAACGCGGCCTGCACCGCGCGCCTTGTGATTTCGTTGAAAGTGACGCGCTGAATGCGCGGACGCGCTTCGGCTTCGCCCTTCTTCGCTTTGGCTGCCTTCTTCCGCTTGGCGCCGTTGCCGCCGAGTTCACCCGCCAAGTGCGCGGCGATCGCCTCTCCTTCGCGATCCGGGTCGGGCGCGAGGTAAATCGCCTCTGCCGCAGCCGCCAGCTTCTTCAGCTTGGCCACAACTTTTTCTTTGCCGGGAATGACGATGTAGTCCGTCTCGAACCCGTTCGTGATGTCCACACCCAAAGTGCTTTTGGGCAGATCCTTCACGTGGCCGAGCGAGGCCTCGACGGCAAAGCCCTTGCCCAGATATTTCTGGATGGTCTTCGCCTTGGCGGGCGACTCAACAATGACTAAACCTTTAGACAATGTACCCTCAGTACGTTGGTATCCGTTTTTCGAACCTAGCACGAATCAGTGGAAAGCAACAAGTTACGGCAAGAGGCGCTCTTGGCCGTTGGCCCTTAGCTCTTGGCTCTGAACCCTATGCGCTGAGGCGTTTCTCAGCCTGCCGAAAAGCGCCGATAACATCTTCAAGACGCGCTCTACTCGCGAGTTCAGGTCTGCATATTGCTCTTTCGACAGGAAGCTCAGCTCGTTCGCCAGAAGCAGGTGATAAGAAAGCTCAGATGCTGATCCCATCGCGATTAAGACGAATCTCCCCATCTCTCCGTCTGACCGTCGCCCGCACCCTTCTGCGAGGTTGGCAGCGGTAGATGCCGAAGCCCGCCGAATCTGACTCGTGAGTCCGAAGCGTTCCTCCTTCGGAAAGGACTGCGTCGCCCTGTAAATGGTCAACGTCAACTGGTGTGCCTCATCCCAAACCCGCAAGTCTTTGTAGTTCCTCATGGCCAGTCTCCGAATCGCGGTCGCTCCAAGATGGTTCAAGCCAAAAGCCAAGAGCTAATAGCCGATAGCTAGAAGCTCTTGACGAAATTCTTCCCCGGCATCTGCCTTACCTTGCCGGTCAGCTCCAGCTCGAAGAGCGCCGCGAAGATTTCCGAAGACGACATTTCCGTCTCCAGCTTCTCCACCAGTTGGTCGATGTGCGTGGCTTCGTCGGCTTTCAGCAGGCTCAGGATTCGCTTCTCGTGAGGAGGGAGGCCTTCGTCCGGGAATAGAGATGCAGAGGATGCCCCGCGGGATTCAGGCGAGGCGGCGGGAGTCAGGGCAAGTCGCACTTCTGTCGGGAGATCCTCCCACACGTCTTCCCAGGTCGCCACCAGCTTGGCGCCCTGTTTGATCAATGTGTTCGGACCCCAGGAATTCTTGTTGGTGACGTTGCCGGGCACGGCGAAAACGTCGCGATTCTGCTCGAGCGCGCAGCGCGCCGTGATGCGCGTGCCGGAGTATTCTGCAGCCTCGACCACCAGCACGCCCACAGACATGCCGCTGAGAATACGATTACGAATGGGAAAATTCTGCGGCGCGGCAAACGTCCCCAGAGGAAACTCCGAGATGTGCGCGCCGCCCAGCGCCAGTATCTGCTCCGCCAGGCGCGAGTTTTCCTTCGGATAAATTACGTCCACGCCTGTGCCAAACGCGGCGATGGTCCTGCCTTTGGCCGCAATCGCTCCGCGGTGGCTGGCGGTGTCGACGCCGCGTGCCATGCCGCTGATAATAACCAGTCCCGCCGCCGCGAGATCGCAGGCCAGCCGTTCCGCCATGCCAGAACCGTACGGTGTGGGATGCCGCGTCCCAACCATAGCCAGGCCTGGCTTGGTCAGCACGTCCACGCTTCCGCGAACATAGAGCGCAAGCGGCGGATCGTAAATCTCCTTGAGCCGGGGCGGGTACGAGGCGTCGTCCATAGAAATTACCGTCACACCCGCGTCGGCCGAGCGTGCTAGTTCTTCACGCGCCAGCTCGCCAGACCTCCCCGTAGCCAAGGATTGCGCGGATACGGCCTGAATTCCCGTGCTCTCCAGTTCCGTGAGCGAAGCGCGAAAGACCGCTCCAGGGTTTCCAAAATGTTCGACAAGCTTGCGGGCCTTGGTGGGACCCAGACCCGGGGTCAGGGCCAAGGCAAGCCATTCCAGAATGTGGGTCGCGGCGGGCAATGCGGCCACAGTAGCCAAGTTTGCGCTCCGTGCGGACTGTACTTAGGGGCTAAGAACCCGGTCAAGGTCATCCGTCACAATGGTTTGCTAATATTGTGGAAAGAATGAAACGTTTGCGCGTTTCCGCCATTTCCTACCTCAACACCGCGCCCCTGATGTGGGATTTCGAGCACGGCGAGGCCGGTCGCCATTTCGACATTTCCTACACCCTGCCTTCGATTTGCGCTCGTGAGCTGGCTTCAGAAACTGCCGACATCGGGATCATTCCTGCAGCGGCATACACCCAGATTCCTGGATTGCAGGTGCTGCCCGACGTTGCGATCGCCTCTCGGCGGGCGGTGCGCTCGATTTCGCTGATAAGCAAGGCGCCGATCGAAAAAGTCCGCTCGGTCGCGCTCGACACGTCGTCGCTGACATCGGTCGCGCTGACGAAAATCCTCTTCGAGAAATGGCTTGGGGGCGGGAGAGCGTTCGTTCCGATGGAGCCCGATGTCGAGAAGATGCTGGCTGAGCACGATGCGGGCCTGCTGATTGGCGATCCAGCGTTGAAAGTTGATCGCGCACGATACCGCACGCTCGATCTCGCCGAGGAATGGATTCGGCAAACGGGCAAGCCTTTTGTTTTCGCTTTCTGGGCGGTTCGCGGCGCGGCGCTGGGTGAAGCTGATCCGGCAGTAGATCTAGCAGCGATTTTCCGCGATTCTCGCGATCATGGGCTGGAGGCTTCGAGCCTCGACCGGATCGCCCGCGAATGGTCGCCGCGCGTCGGCCTGAGCGAGGCGGATATCCGCGCGTATCTGACCGAGAATATTCACTACGAGCTCGACGCCAGCTGCCTGGGGGGATTGCAGCTATTCTATCGTTACGCAACGGAGATCGGCGCGTTACCGGCGGCGCCCGAGCTGCGGTTTGTCGAAGCAATTCCGGAAGTTGTTTGAGGCGCTAGCTCGACTCGCCACCGCGAACCTCCCTTGAGTTAAGCTGAAGCGTGCGCCTCTGGCGCGACGAGTCTTGTGAGCTTGTTTCAGCCCATCCCGGACGCTGGCGCTGCCGCCGACGCGACGCGGCCGCTGGCGGACCGCATGCGCCCGCGCACGCTCGAAGAATTCGTTGGCCAGGAGCAGCTCATCAATCCCGGCAAGCCGCTGCGCACCCAGATCGAGCGCGACGACACCGGCTCGCTCATCTTCTGGGGTCCCCCTGGCACGGGGAAGACGACGCTCGCCAAGATCATCGCCCATATGACCAAGGCGGACTTCATCGAATACTCCGCAGTCCTCGCCGGAATCAAAGAAATCAAACAGGTCATGGCTGACGCCGAGCGCGCCCGCCAGTACGGCACGCGTACCATCGTCTTCATCGACGAGATTCACCGCTTCAACAAGGCGCAGCAGGATGCATTTCTGCCGCATGTCGAAAAGGGCAACATCCGCCTGATCGGCGCGACGACCGAGAATCCATCGTTCGAGATAAACTCGGCGCTGCTTTCGCGCTGCCGAGTTTACGTCTTGCAGCCGCTCACCGAAGATCAAATCGTGCTTCTGCTGAAGCGGGCGCTTGCCGACCGCGAACGCGGTCTCGGCGAAATGAATCTGACTGCTTCTGACGAGGTGCTGAAGAAGATCGCCAGCTATACTAGCGGCGACGCCCGCAGCGCATATAACGTGCTGGAAGTCGCGGCTGGGCTGGCAAAATCCCCACTTCTGGCAAAACCGGCCAGAAGTGGGGCACCCGCCGAAACTGATTCGCGTGAGATCACTGACGCCATCGTCCGCGACGCGCTGCAGAAGCGCATTCTGCTTTACGACAAGACCGGCGAAGAACATTACAACCTGATCTCGGCGTTGCACAAGTCGGTGCGCAACAGCGATCCCGATGCCGCGCTCTACTGGCTTGGCCGCATGCTCGAAGCCGGAGAAGATCCGCTCTACATTGCCCGCCGCGTGGTGCGCATGTCGGTCGAGGATGTCGGCCTGGCCGATCCGAACGCGCTGTCGCTGTGCATGGCGGCGCGCGATGCTGTGGATTTCATCGGCATGCCGGAAGGAAACTTGGCCTTAGCGCAAGCCGTCGTCTATCTCTCGGCCGCGCCCAAATCGAATGCGCTGTACACAGCCTATGGCGAAGTCACTCGGGACGTCGAGCAAACATCAGCCGACCCCGTGCCACTGCATTTGCGGAACGCGCCCACATTTTTGATGAAGGGCCTCGGCTACGGCCGGGGATATCAATACGCGCACGACTTTGAAGAGAAAGTCGCCGATATGCAATGCCTGCCCGACAATCTGCGCGGGCGCGTGTACTACCACCCAACCAGTGAAGGCATTGAGAAGCGCATCCGCGAGCGGCT
>Ga0187784_10004390_pt1 | contig 11417 bp, 9 predicted proteins | sample 1015_SJ02_MP15_2_FD_132964 | JGI IMG/M metagenome (GOLD analysis project Ga0187784, IMG submission 132964) | Tropical peat soil microbial communities from peatlands in Department of Meta, Colombia - 1015_SJ02_MP15_20_MG | ecosystem: Environmental > Terrestrial > Soil > Wetlands > Peat | place... | reverse complement strand
TATGCTGCGAATTGCGCGAGCAACCCGGCGAATTGCTCAGTCATTGCTCCCACCAGCATCGACCCCGCTGCCCAGGCCTACATCAGCACTTTCAATTTGATGAACACGGCCACCAGCCCCACGGGCGTGTTCTCTCCCGCCGGCAAGGACATCGACAACACCAACGAGCTCACCGTCAAACTGGACTTCAACTTCAGCGCCAAGGACAAACTCTCTGCCACTCTGGGAGGCTACAGAAATCCCGAGACGCAGCCCTTCGGGCTGAATGGCGCTGACGTGGTCGGTTATCCCGCACTGGTGAAGAACAACACTTACATGGTCAATGTGGCCTACACGCGAACGTTTTCTCCGACCTTGTTGAACGAGGTGCGGGGGACGGCGCAGCGCCGCTATCGGCTGGACGCGCTGCCTCCTGTGGCTCTGACCACGTCGGCCTCCCTAGGTTTTGGCATTCTGTCAGACCTGCCCAATGGTCCGCCGCTGCTGACATTCGATAACGGACTCTCCATTGGACAAAGCCCGCAAGGGCCGGCTTACGAGATTGGGAACACGTTCGCCTTGGCCGATACGCTCACCTGGGTCAAGGGAGTTCATACCTGGAAATTTGGCGCGGGATTTTCCGCTTATCAGCAAAACACGCTCTACGATTATTACGGAGATGGCGATTTCACCTTCACGGGATACGCCAGCGGAGGCTACGGTACCGGCAACAGCCTGGCCGATTTTCTGGTGGGAGCTCCGAACAATCTGTTCGAGGGAGCCAATGCCAGAAACAATATTCGCAGCAAAGGGATGTTCGGATTTGGCCAGGACGAGTGGAAGGTGCGCAAGAACCTGGTTTTGACATTGGGATTACGCTACGAATACAGCACGCCCAAGCTCGATACCGAGGGGCGCACATTCTCCATCATTCCCGGCGACCAGTCGACCCGATTCCCCTATGCACCGCTCGGTCTGGTGTTTCCCGGCGACGCGGGGGCGCCGCGCGGCGTCAACTTTCCGGACCGAACCAACTTTGCACCGCGGATTGGATTTGCGTGGTCCCCAGGCAGCACGGGCAAGACCAGCATTCGCGGAGGATTCGGCATTTTTTATGACGTGCTGAAGGGCGAAGATAACCTGCAATTCAACGGCGCACCGCCGTTCTACAGCGAACCGTATGTCTTCTTCAACTGCTTTGCACCAATTGCCGGGTGTCCTTCTTACACCACTTCGGGAACGCCGTATTACAGCGCGCCTTGGGAAAACTCGCTCACTCCGTTCGCGCAGCCGTTCCCGTCGCCCGGGCCGAACCCGAACAACGCCTTCAATCCCTGCGCCAGCGACGGTTACGTCTGCTCGTTCTACAACTTCCTTCCGACTGCCGGCGGCTCGGTCTATTTTGTGGATCCACATCTGCGGACGCCTTATTCCTACCAGTACAACCTGAGTGTGCAACACGAAATCGCGAGGAACCTGGTCGCGGAGGTCAATTACGTGGGCAGCAATTCGAAAGGCCTGACTTCGCTCGAAGATGTCAACCCCTTCGATTTGAGTACTGTATTTGGGCCGAACCCGATGAGGATTTTGAACGAGCAGCAGACCAACACCAATATGATCAACTACTGCGTCAATACAGGCGGCGGTCTTTCGCAATGCCCGTTTCAGAACGCGTCCGAGTTCCGGAACATCAGCTTCGCCAATTTCAACAGCCTGGAAGCTTCCCTCACGAAAGCAAATGGCTTGAATCGCTATTTTGGCAACACCTATTTCACGCTCGGCTACACCTACGGCCACAGCATTGACAATGCGTCAGGATTCCGCAATCGCGATTCGCAGGTGCCCTACTACAGCCACCGTATCTTCCGCGCCTCGTCCAATTTTGACCTCACCCACCGCATCACGTTCAGTGGAGGATGGGATTTACCCTTCGACCACGCCTGGACGAACGGCCCGAAGCGCCTGACGCAAGGCTTCAGCCTGTATCCAATTCTCAGTTGGCGCACGGGATTCCCGCTTAGCGTCAGCTCCGGCCTGGTCTACTCATTTAGCCCTACATATCCGGGACCATCGGGCGCCGGCGATGGTTATCTGGCCAATGCGATCTTTGCGCCGGGATATTCGTCTCTCCATATCCTGAACGCGCGCAACATCAGTACCTGCAACAATTCCAACACTGGGCTTTCCCAGACCGGCCATCAATATTTCGACTGTGGAACATTTGTGCCGATTTCCGATACGCCCGTCGGATCGTCCAACTATGGCACTCCTCGCGATTTCTTCCGCGGGCCGGGGCGCACCAATCTCGACATGGCCCTGGCGAAAGCGACCCCTATTACCGAGCGGCTCAACAGCGAACTCCGGCTGGAGGCCTTCAACATTTTCAACCACGCGGAATTTGCGAATCCCGACACCAATATTTATGACCAGACATTCGGGCAGATCACGACCACGGATTTCGGGTACCCGCCGCTTGTCACGCACACGGAGCGCATTCTACAAGTGGCTTTGCGCCTCACTTTTTAGACTTTGCTGAAAGGCGGAGCCGAGAGGAGCAGTGTGAGCGTTGCCGATTGGCCTTGAATTCTCAGGCCCTGATGCGGGCGGCGTGGCGACGAATTTCGGCGAGAATTGCCAGCCCAAGTGCGAGCGCCTTCCGCCCATCTTCCAAAGGAACGACAGCCGGTGAACGCTGCCGAACCGATTCAAGAAAAGCCTGGATCTCGGCCAGGAGCGGTTCCTCCGAGGTGATGGCCGGCTTTGACATCTGAATCTGCGGATTCACGGTGGGCTGGGTTGATGGCGAAAGCTGGGGGCCGGCGCCGTCCACCGAGAACACCAGCACATCCTGCCGCCCATAATCGATCGAAATATATTGCCCCGGCTGAAAGAACCGCAGTTTACGCACGCGCTCAGTGGAAACCCTGCTGGCGGTGAAATTCGCCACGCAAGCGGACTCGAATTCTACCCGCACGTTCGCGATGTCAACCTTGTTTGAGAGAATCGGCAAGCCTACGGCGCGAATTTCCTTGACCGGAGACTTGACGAAGGTCAGCACAATATCGAGATCGTGGATCATCAGGTCGAGGACGACATCCACATCGAGAGCCCGGGGAGAGAAGACGCTGAGCCGGTGAACCTCGAAAAACATCGGGCGATTGATCAGCGGCAAAGTGGCGCGGACCGCGGGATTGAATCGCTCGAGGTGGCCGACCTGTGCCACGCGCTGGTGGCAATCGGCCAGCCGCAGCAGTTCGTCAGCGTCATCGAGCGTGGCCGCTACCGGTTTTTCGATCAGTACATCGATGCCAGCTGCCATCAGCGTGCGGGCAACATCCAGATGGAGGACGGTCGGTACAGCCACCGACGCCGCTTGTATGTCGGTTCGCGCGCTTAACAATTGTTCGACGGACCTGAACGCCTCGCAGCCGAACTCGCGGGCCACGGCGTCGGCGCGAGTTGCATCTGGATCGACCACGGCGACCAGATGCACGTCTCCCGCCTGCTGCAACGCGTGGTATACGCGAGCATGGTTGCGCCCGAATGCGCCCACGCCAACAACGGCTACTTGGATCGGAGACTTCTCGCCCAGACGAATGCTCCCTTCGGGAAGTGACGCGTCATTCTCGCAGCTGGCCTCAAGGTAGCACAAGCGATCAGGAGAGCGAGACTCCGTGCGGTATAATCCACACGGCTCACGCCCCCTCGAGGTTCAGCATGCGCAAATTTTTCATCCCGCTTTCCTGGTTGTTGTGCTCTTGCGTTTCGCTTTTCGCCGCCGACGCCAAGCCTACTGGCGGTACGCCGGCGCCGCCGGCCACGCCGGTGCGTGAGGTGGTTGACCAATATTTCGGCGTCAAGATTGTCGATCCATATCGCTGGCTCGAGGACTTAAAAAGCCCGGAGGTCACGGCCTGGATGAAGGCCCAGAACGACTACACGCGGGCGGTTCTTGATCGCATTCCAAACCGGAGCCAACTGCTGGCGCGCATCTCAGAACTCGACCATACTGGCGTACGGGTTACCAGTCTGCAGTCATACGGAGGCCGATGGTTTTACCTGAAGCAGATGGCAGGCGACGACAATCGCCGCCTTTACGTTCGCGATCTTTCAACCGGGAACGAGCGCCTGCTGATCAATCCGGAGTCTTTGACGGAGAAGGGAGTTCATTATTCCATCGACTTCTTTCAAGCTTCTTCCGACGGCAAGCTGGTAGCAGTTGGAATCTCGCCGGGCGGCTCAGAGAACAGCGTGCTGCGCATCCTGGACGCGGATACTGGTCGCGACTTTGGCGAACGCATCGACCGCACGCAGTTTGGCGCCATTTCGTGGCTTCCGGATAACCACTCATTTTTTTACAACCGGCTGCAGAAACTTCCGCCCAACGCGCCCCGCACCGAGTATTACCTGAACAGCCGCGCTTATGTGCACCAACTGGGCAGCGACCCCGACAAGGATGTTGCCGTGTTTGGCCGGGGAGTCACCAACTCGGTGAGCATTGCCGAGCGCGACTTCCCCTTTGTTGCATTGCCGGTGGGTTCGCACTATGCCTTTGCGATTGCCGCGCATGGCGTGCAGAACGAAGTTACCGCTTACGTAGCACGGCTCGACGAAATTCATGGCGCATCGACTCCCTGGCGCAAACTGGTCGACGTGGAAGACGAGGTCACTGGCTTCGATGTTCACGGTGACTACGCCTACCTTGTTTCTCACCATCATGCCGCGCGCTTCCAGGTGCTGCGCGTGGATTTGCGCACCGCCGATGTGGCCCATGCCACCGTCGCTGTACCGCAAAGCGAAGCTGTGGTCACATCAGTCGCCGCCGCTTCTGATGGCCTTTATGTGCAGAAACTCGATAGCGGGCTGGGGCGCCTGTGGCGTTTATCTTACGATGAGGGCGCGCTCCATGAAATTGCCTTGCCTTTCGACGGCGCCATCCAGGAAATCACGACGAATCCCGTCGAGGCCGGCATTTTTGTGCGCCTGGCATCGTGGACCAGATCACCCATATTTTTCCATTACGATCCAAAGACTCAGATGCTCGCCGACACGCAGATTATTCCTCCATCGCCGGTGGACTTCTCCGCCATCACGTCAGAGGAGGTTAAAGTCAAAGCCAGCGATGGCGTGCTTGTCCCGCTCTCCATCATTCATCGGCGAGATCTCAAACTTGACGGGTCGCATCCCACCTTACTGCACGGTTACGGGTCGTACGGGATCACTTTCGATCCCTATTTCGATCCGACGGTACTTGCCTGGCTGGAACGCGGTGGAGTCATTGCGGCCGCTCACGTGCGCGGCGGAGGAGAGAACGGAGAAGACTGGCACAACGCGGGACGCAAAGCGACCAAGATGAACACGATCACCGACTTCATCGTGTGCGCGAAATATCTGATTGCTCAGGGCTATACCTCGCCCGCTCATCTGGCGGGAGAAGGCACCAGCGCGGGCGGCATCACCATTGGAGGCGCAATCACAGAGCGGCCAGATTTATTTGGAGCGGCGCTGGACAACGTCGGCATGTCGGACGATTTGCGGGCCGAACTGCAGATCAATGGCCCCGCCAATATCCCGGAATTTGGTACGGTGAAAAACGAGAAGGAATTTCACGACCTGCTCAAGATCAGCGCCTACCATCGCATCAAGGACCACACGCCGTATCCCGCGGTGATGCTCACTACCGGGGTCAACGATCCGCGGGTTGATCCCTGGCAGATGAACAAGATGACGGCGCGGCTACAGGCAGCGACTTCGAGCGGCAAACCGGTTCTGCTGCGCGTGGATTACGACGCCGGGCATGGAGGTATTGGCGCGACTCGCACGCAGCGCGACGCGCTGCTCACCGACCAGTTCTCCTTCCTGCTGTGGCAACTGGGAGACCCGGATTTCCAGGTCGCCGGGTCGGCCTCACAAAACGAAGCGGGGAGCCAGAAATAACCGTGGCCGTCGCGCCCATGGCAGAGAACACGCGGCGTGCGAACGGCTCTACCTCTTCTTGAGCAGCGCAATCTGGCCGGCGTGGTATGCCTCATGCTGCGCCACGCCATGCAGCATGTAGTAAAAGTTGTAATGCGCGCCGCGCTTGCCGGGGACCTGTTTGCGCAGGGACGCCTCAGGAAATTTTTCTACCGCCGCGATCAACTCATCATGGACCCGGCGCACCTGCGCCAAGGTTTTTTGCCAAGCGGCCTTGCTGATTTCGGTCACGGCGGGGAAATTCTCTGCCGCCGAAAGCCGGACCGACACGCCCGTCATGCGCTTGCGCACCGCCCCGTCCCAAGCCGCGATATGCAGCACCAGTTCCCAGATGCTGTGCGCATTCCTGATGGGCCGCGCGGCAGCCTGCGCCGCAGAGACTCCGCGCAGAATCTTGAACAGCGAATCTCCGTGCCACGCGCCGCCATAAAAAGCCCGGTGCAATTCGTCGGCAATACGCGCAGTCTTTTTCATGTTGATTCTCTCCTTGCCCGGTGTGTCCCTGGTGATCGGCCTCTTGGCTTTGGATGCGGAATCAACCACTCACGATTGCGATTCCCGCCTCATCCGCCGCGCGCACAATCGCCTCGCCATCGAGCAGCAGACATCGCCCGGCATCGATGGCCAGGCAGCTTGCTCCCGCGCGTTTCATGGCCTCAATGGTCGCCACGCCGATCACGGGGACATCGAATCGCATATCCTGAGCCGGTTTTGCGATCTTCACGACGGTGAGGGCGCGGTCCAGGATCGATGCTTCGCCTTCGAGCGAGCGCATGATCTCGCCAGCCCGCGCGATCGTTGCATCCGTGCCTTCCATGGCTTCGACGGCCACGCAAGCCGATTCGGCAATCACTACCGTTTGACCAATGTCATATTCCGCCAAGCGCCGGGCCACGGCGCGTCCGTATTCGATGTTGCTTTGCTCCAGTGCGGTGGGAGCGCGGCGGGTCAGCACGCCCGATCTTGCCAGCAGCGGCTCGAGCAGAGCGGTCGAATTCTCGAGCATGATTCCTTCCTCGGCCAGGACTTTCGCGACCGCCCCGAGGAGAGAATCCGTATTGCGCGTGCCAAGCGACAAGAGCAGTTTTGCCAGCCGCCAGTCCGGCTTGATGGCGGAAAAGATCTGCTTGTGCCGCACCTGCCCGGCCATGATGGCCCTCGTCACGCCTTCGCGCTTGAAGGTGTCGATGAGGCTGGAAAGCTCGCCTAGCGAGAGCCAGTGCACGGACGCGGCGCCCTTGGATTCGATCTCAGGAAACGCTTCTTCGCGAATCGCGGCCACAACTACTTCATAGCCCTGTGCGCGTGCGGCCTCGAGCACAAGGAATGGAAATTTCCCGTTGCCGGCGATGAGGCCAATTCTGGCGCTGCTCTCCATAAGCAGCCCAGTGTAAATGAGAAGTCAAATCTATGTTCGTTAAGGGCCGAGCGGGAAATGTTTAATAATTTTAATTTAATACTTTACAATATTAACATATTGATGCAAGAATCTTGTTATAGCAGAGTTGGATATGGACATTTCTAAAGCAACGTGTTCGGATTGCAACCTCCCGCTCAAGGTGGCCCGTATGGCTTGCTCGTGCTGTGGCCTGGCTGTCGAAGGGAACTTCGAAGTCTCGCCGCTGGCACGGCTGAGCACGGATGATCAGGCATTTGTGATGGCCTTCGTCCGCCATCATGGCTCGCTCAAGAAAATGGAGAGCCTGTTCAACATCAGTTATCCGACGGTGAAGAACCGTCTCAACGCCATCGGCGCTGCGCTTGACCAGAGTTTTGCGGCGCCTTCGCCGAACCTTTATGTCTTGGAGCAGTTGTCGCGGGGCGAACTTACAGTCGAAGAAGCGCTGGAGAAATTGAGCTGAAGGAAATTGGGAAGTCAGGTAGCGGAACGCAGCAAAATACAAGGAGAACATCATGAACGCGGAACGAATGAAGATTCTGGAAATGCTGGCCGAAGGAAAGATCACGGCGGACGATGCCGACAAGCTGCTCGACAAAATTTCGGCTCAACCCACACCCGATGCCAAGAGCGAAGCGAAGCCCGTGGACGGGTCTTCGGCAAAGCGTCGCTTCCTGCATATTGTCGTGGACAAGCCAGGGCAGGACCAGGTCAACGTCCGCATGCCGCTCGGCCTGTTGCGCACGGGCACGCACCTGATGGCGGTGCTCCCCACGCGCGTGCGCGAAAAGCTTTCCGAGCAGGGAATCGATTTGACGGCTGTCGGAGCCATGGACGAGAAAGACTGGCAGACCTGCTGCGAGACGCTGAACGTCGACATCGAAAAGGGAGACGGGAAGAAGGTCAAAATCTTCTGCGATTAACCAGATCGCAATAAGATTTCGAAGGCGCGGCGCATCCGGCCCTGCGCGATTTCATCGTTAATGGTTTTCCCGTCTATTGACGTTCAATCTTGTAGTCTACCGGAATCTCGAACAGCGAAGCGTCAGGCTCAGTGCGGCGAAGTTCTCGAACCTCCGTCGTTGTCTCATTGTTGCTTGGGTGGGTGTTCGTGCTTGTGTCCTTATGAAGCACAGTGAGCTTCAGATCGGGCGAAACCCAGTCCTCAAAGACATACGCGATGTCTGGACCGTGCCCGCTGTCGGAGGGTATCAGCCGCGTGGTCCGCGTACCCTCTGCATATATCCCATTGATCAGCCGTCCACCAAGGCTCTCTGTCGTGGTCTTTCCAGGGGTTTGCCAATGGGTAGGAACCGGCCCCGGGCCCCAGGTCCCGACCGAAGCAGCCTTTCGTCCGGGAAAAAGCTGAATGAACTCGCGGCGCAATGGAACGTACAGATTCACGACATCCGGCTGGCACCCGTCATGGCCGCGATTTAGATCGTGCGATGCGCAAACCTCGATGCGCGTTCTCCCCTGGGAGTCGCGCATCCGGACCAACCTGTCTTCGTACGCCACGCGAGTGCCGTCGGCCAAGGTTTCGAAGCCCGTTCCAACAAGTTGTGCGGTGTAGGGGAGATTCGGAACGTAATCGTGGGGGTCTTGGCTGAAGGCGCGGCTGGGACAGGCAACGGCGGCCACGAGTACCCAGAACCGCAGCACCCGCATTTTTTCGCGCCGGTCCATGGGAGGATTATCATTCAACGAATCGAAGCGAATCAACGAGAAATGTCGTTGTCGCAAAACACGCAAACCCAACCGCCGCGCTGATCGGCAAAAGGAGACGAGAAGAAAGTCAAAATCTTCTGCGATTAGCAAGAAGACACCCGGCGATGCTGGAGGCAAGTAAATTCGATCCGCGCGGATTCTGATTCCCGAAGCTCCATTCACGTAGCCCCGCTTTCTACCAGGCTACGCCGTCCACGCGGGTCTCGGTTAGACGCGAGATGTCCCCATTTGCATTCTCTGCCCGCCAAATAAGACAATCCTGTGAACAACCGATGAACCCTGCTTACCAATCCGCCACCCCCTTCCGCGCCGGTGCGCTGGTCATCGCCACGCTTTCGAACCCGCGCGAAAAATTCTGGGGCGCGATCCTTGATCTATCTTCGATCGGCGTCAGCCTGCGCGGCGTCGATCTGGCGTCGTTCGATGATTTCGTTACCCAGCTTAGAGACGGCGAGCCATTGAGTGCGGGAGTCCTGTTTTTTCCCATGCATCGCATCGAGCGGCTGGAACTCGACCTGCCTGAAGGCAGCCTGCCCTCGCTTGCCCAGCGCTTTGCCCAGAAAACCGGACAAGACCCGGCCCCGCTGCTGGTCAGCGAATTCCTGCCCGCCGCAGCCGAATACACCCCCGGAGACCCGTCCAGGTGAATCTGCGCCAAATCCTCACCGCGCCCAATCAGCTCACGCTGCTGCGCATGATCTTTATCCCGTCCATTGTGATCAATCTGGTCAAACACGACTTCAAATGGGCGCTCATTCTCTTCGTGCTGGCCGGCCTGAGCGACGGGCTTGACGGCCTGCTGGCGCGCCGGCTGCATCAGCAGACTCTGCTCGGACAGTACCTCGATCCGATTGCCGACAAGCTGCTGCTGAGCACAATGTTCCTGGTGCTGTCCATCGAACGGCAAATTCCGTGGAAGTACACGATCGTGGTCTTCAGCCGGGATGTCAGCATCCTGCTCATCAGCGGCGTGCTGTTCATGATCGCCGGGCTGCGCGACTTTCGACCCAGCATTTTCGGCAAAGCCAACACGTTTGCGCAGCTTGGCGCCGTTTTTTTTGTGCTGATGCAACGGGTAGCGCCGATGCGTTGGATCTCGATTGCAAGCGTGACTTTTCTGCGCGCCACATTTCTGTTCACCATCATTTCGGCAGTGCACTACGCTTTCCTCGTGCAACACCGGCTGCATGCCCATGCGCCGGTGCCTGCCGCAGTTTCTCCCTCAGCACGATCGTGAATCGTTTTTGCGCGGCGAGTGCCAGCACATTTGGCAGGAATCGTCCGCGGGCGATTCCTGCTTTTTTAATTTCTGAAGCAGCGAGCACGACTGCTGTTTGCGGCAGGAATGATCGCGTCACCGAACTGCTATGAGGGGTTTGGCTGGAGGCACGACCTCTCCGATCGCGACCGCCGGAACTCCGGCATGGTGGAGCGCGCCGGTGAGAGCGTCGGCATCCTGAGTAGCGACGGAGATCAGCAAGCCACCTGCAGTTTGAGGATCGAAAAGCAGAGTACGAATATCCTGCGCAACACTTTCCGCGTAGCCGACGAGGCATTCGGCGAAGTCGCGGTTCGCCTTGAGACCGCCCGGAATGTAACCCGCGCGGATACAGTCCAGAGCGCCTTCGAGAACGGGGATTCTCGCCGAGTCGAGCGTGAGGCCGACATTCGACGCCAGCGCCATCTCGCGCGCGTGTCCGATCAGGCCGAAGCCGGTGACGTCGGTGAGGGCGTGGACGGAGAAGGCGCTGCTTGCTGTTAGTCCGTCGCTGGCATGCCGCTGCCCCAGATCTGAAGTCTCTACAGGTTGCTGATGGCTGTTCTTAGCCTGCCCTGAGCCGAATGGAGAAGGGGCTGACGGCTGGCGGCTGTAATTGATTACTTCGGCGGCGGATTTGTTGAGGGTCGTCATCGACGCCACGGCGGCGTCAATCCAACTTTGGTGGGCGACACCTTTCTTGATCGCGGTCGAAATGACTCCTGTTCCCAGTGCTTTGGTGAAGATGAGTCGATCTCCCACATGCGCGCCTTGGTTCGTGAGCACTCGCTGCGGATGGATCACACCCGTGACGGCATATCCGAACTTCGTCTCTTCGTCGCGGATGCTATGGCCTCCAACCACCGTGCAACTGGCTTCAATCATTTTCGACAGGCCGCCGGCCAGAATTTGTTCGAGGATGGCGATGTCAGCCTTATCAGGGAAGCAGACCAGAGCGAGCGCGGTCAGCGGCTTTCCGCCCATGGCGTAGACGTCGCTGAGCGCGTTAGTGGCCGCGATCTGGCCGAAGATGTAGGGATCATCGACGATGGGGGTGAAGAAATCGACGGTTTGCAC
>Ga0187784_10004387_pt1 | contig 11419 bp, 7 predicted proteins | sample 1015_SJ02_MP15_2_FD_132964 | JGI IMG/M metagenome (GOLD analysis project Ga0187784, IMG submission 132964) | Tropical peat soil microbial communities from peatlands in Department of Meta, Colombia - 1015_SJ02_MP15_20_MG | ecosystem: Environmental > Terrestrial > Soil > Wetlands > Peat | place... | reverse complement strand
TCAGTTTTCCGCGGTAGCGATTCGGTGGCAGAAGCGGCATAGAAGGGAGGAAATGCCCATTATAGCTTTCAGCGAGCGGGATCGGTTGGGTAGTATTGAATCTTATGCCGCGTTATGCAGCCGTGGACATCGGCAGCAACTCAGTCCGGATGCTGGCAGCGGAGACCAATCCCGGCGCTCCCGCTAAGACTCTGACCGCGGACCGTCAGGTTACCCGGCTGGGCGCGAGCGTTTTTCAAAACGGCCGTATTTCGCCCGAAGCCATGGAGTCCGTCACCCAGATCTTGGCCCGGATGGCGCAGGTGTACCGCAAGCAGGACGTGATCGCGGTTCGCGCGGTGGCCACCAGCGCGGTGCGCGACGCCGGCAATCAGCACGAGTTTATCGAGCGTGCCGCGGCGGTGCTGGGCGTTCCAGTAGAAATTATTTCCGGCCAGGAAGAAGCGCGGCTGATTCACCTGGGCGTTCAGAGCCGCTGGCCGCAAAGCGACAAGCGCGTCCTGATCATGGATGTAGGCGGGGGTAGCGCGGAATTGATCTTGAGCGATCATGGCGAGCTGGTGGAAGCCTATTCCAAACCACTGGGCGCGGTGCGATTGACGGAAGCTTTCCTCAAAAGCGATCCGCCCGCGGCGCTGGAGCTGCATCGCATGTACGAATACATCGAGGAGAAACTGGCGACGCCGCTGCGCCGGATCGGCACTGGTCCGTTCGACCGCATGATTGCGACTTCGGCCACGGCCGCGGCCATCGTTTGCGCGGTGAATCGCGTCGGCCGGCCACGCCGGGAAGACGCCGACCGGTTGAAAGCGTCCGTGCAGCAGGTGCGCAAGTTTTACCGGGAGGTAAGTTCGATCGATCTCGCGCATCGAGAGAAGATCCAGGGCCTCGGACCGCGGCGCGCGGAAATCATTGTAGCGGGAGCGGCCGTGTTTCGCCGTGCCATGGAATTGTTCCAGCGGCCCTCGCTGCATTACTCGGCTGCGGGAGTACGCGACGGCATCATCGCGGACTTGGCGGCGCAGGGGGCGGGCCGCGAGCGGACCATGTTGGATCGCGATCAGCGCCGCGTGGTGGAGCAAATGGTGCGCCGCTACGGCTCCCCTATATTGCACGCGCGTAAAGTGGCCGAACTCGCCCACCGGCTGTTTGAAGCGCTGCAGCCGCTGCACCGGCTTCCACCCGGCCACGGCAAGCTGCTGGAAGCGGCCGGCTACTTGCACGACATCGGACATTACGTCAGCGCCAGCAGCCATCACAAGCATTCCTACTACCTGGTGGCGCACTCGGATCTGCCGGGATTCACCGACCAGGAGCGCCAAATGATCGCGTTGTTATGTCGGTATCATAGAAAGTCTATGCCCCTCCCCCGGCATTCCCCCTTTCAATCCGTGGATCCCGATTCCCGGCGGGCCATTACCTTGCTGACACCTTTGCTGCGCATTGCCGACAGTCTCGATCGCAGCCACGAACAGCGCGTCTTGGACATGCACGTGCAGATTCGCAATGGTTCGGTGACCCTGGCGCTCGAATCGCAGGCCGATACCGACCTGGAAATGTGGGCCGTGGAGCGTGTAGCGGACGCGTTTCGCGAGACCTATCAGACTTCGCTCTCCTTGACCCGGTGAAATCGTGACGGCCAGCGCGACCATGAACGATTACGTTGTGGAGCAGATGAATCGCCTGCTAACTACATTGGCGTTTCAAATTCATCGCGCGGCCAAGAAACCCGGCGCGGATGAGATCCACGACTTGCGCGTCAGCATCCGCCGCTTCACTCAGGGATTGTTACTGTTCGCTGAATTTTTCCCGAAGTGGGAGGCCAAGAAGATCAAGCGTATGTTGAAGCGCATGATGCAACTCACCTCCGAAATCCGCAATCGGGACATCGCGATCGAGTACCTGGCCGGCCTGAATGCATCCGCGCACCAGAGGCGTCTGGAGAGAGAGAGGATGCAATATCAGCGCCGGTTCGAGGAAATGGTGCGCCGCTGGAGCTCGCGCGATTTCTCCGCCAAGTGGCGCAACCGCCTGTCGCTCGGTACCGTATGAAGTGGAAGACTTCAGAGAATGCCACGGGAAATGCGCGCAGCGTGCTGCCTAAGCTGGCGCAGAATTATTTTGAAGCCGGCCGGAAGGCAGCGGGTGGAAAGCGATCGGCGAAAGCCCTGCACCGCTTTCGAATCGCGACCAAGCGATTTCGATACGCCTTGGAGCTATTCCGTCCTTTGTACGGTCCCAGCCTGGACCGGCGACTGAAAGCGGTACATCAGTTGCAAGATGTGCTGGGCAAGATCAGCGACTACCAGACTATTCTGAATATGCTGGCGGGCGACAAAGAGATGGGCGCCAAGGTGAGGCGCTCGCTGAAGCGCAAATCGAAGGATTTTCCCAAGCAGTGGAAGGCCTTCGATTCCGGCGGCCAGCTCAAACAATGGAAGGCCTATCTCGGGCGCGGCCCGCGCTCTGTTCCAGCGCGAAGAAGCAAAGTCCGGTCCAGCGATGGCCAGATGCTAAAATAGTGTGCGTACTGGGAGGTCGTCTAATGGTAAGACTGCAGACTCTGGATCTGCGTATCGGGGTTCGAGTCCCTGCCTCCCAGCCACTTCCTTGAAAATTCTAGGCCAAGCCCCTATCATCCCTCCCCGCCCCGCTATCATCCGTGCGGGCCTGACGTCTAAGATCTCAGAATGATAAAGTTGTAGCTAAGGAGCAAAGCGACTGATGCGGACCCTGAGTCTGTGTGCCTTTTCCCTGTTTGGCGGCTTGGTCATGGTATGTGCTTCGGCATCCGCCCAGAACCCATCACCTCAAACGCCAGCGCCCCAGAGCCCCGCCGTAGACAGCTCCGCCGCACAAACTCCATCGGATGTCTTTGACAAAGCGCCGCCGGCCATTGACGATGTGCTCAGGGAGCGCGTGTCGGCGTTCTATCAGGCGCACGTGGATGGCAAGTTCCGGCAGGCCGATCAGTACGTCGCCGAAGACTCCAAGGACGCTTTCTTCGCGGCCGATAAGCCGCATTTCCTAGGTTTCCAGATTTCCAAGATCAACTATTCGGACAACTTCACCAAAGCCACTGTGATCACCGCCTGTAAGACGGAGATGTTCTTCCACGGCAGGAAAATGCCAGTTACCATGCCGGCCGTGACGCACTGGAAAATCGATAATGGCGAGTGGTTCTGGCATTACGTACAGCCGACCGAAGTAGAGTCGCCCTGGGGTACCATGAAGGCCGGCCCGGATAGCGACAGCAGTTCCGTGGCGGCCAGAATCCCAACAGATCCTGTGGCGGCGGCTCGCAGCATCCTGTCGAAAGTGGCCTTGGACCGCAGCGTGGTCAATGTCGACCAGACCAAAGATTCCAAGCAGGAAATCCATTTGAAGAATGGGTTGCTCGGCCCAATCACGGTGCTGGCGGATCCCACCGGCACGCCGGGCTTGACCGTCCAGCCGGCCAAGTCGCAAGTTGACCCGGGAGAGGAGATCGCGATCGTGATTGAGTTCAACCCTGACGATCCATCGGTCACTTGCCGGGAGTGTCTGATGCATCCGGGCGTTCGGCCTCCCGTGACTGTTAGTTTGACGGTTCAGCCGACCCAGCAGCGCTTTCCAATTCGAATCACGTTCACGCAGCCGGAGCGCGCAAAATAGGTCTGCCCCGGCGGAATGGCCTTCGCCGTGCGATAAAGCCGGCGGAGGCTAGTGAGCAGTGAATTTTCTAAACATAGCAAGCCGGCAAACGGCTCTGAATGCAACCTTGTCGTCGTTGCGCTCGGCGTCCCAAAGTTTTGCTAACTTGTTCAATTCCAGGGCTTCTGCATCTTTTGGAACGACCCTGCAGGAATTGGAGGCGTCTCAGGATTCGAGTCAGGCCACGGCGTTCGACACCCCGGCGCGTCAAAATCTCGTCGCCACACTGTCAAATTATCGTGCCGCGGAGGAGAATGCCTCCGCGGAGGAGAATGCCTCCGGCCTCGCCGCGGTATTCGGTAATGGGATTGCGACCGCCGACACCGCGAGCAATAGCACGAGCTCTGCGACGAGCAGCGGCGGCTCGGGCACTCCAACGAGCACGTCTACCGTCCAGCCGGCCGCCGCGCCGACGCCCTATGTTCCGACTCAAGCCAATAGTACCGATCCTAGCGTCTACGACACCATGAATTACTCCGAACAAATGAACCTGTCAGCGAATGAGGTTCAGGCCAACAGCGAGAATGCGCTCCGCTATGCGAATTACCTGAATGAGTTCAGCAATTGGCAAATGAACGGCAGCCAGGGCCAGCCGCCGCAACCGCCGGTTTATGAAACGGTGAGTCAAAACGGCTTTGACCAGTGGTGGGCGGAGTATCAGCAGAACATGGCCGCCGGGGACTTCCAGCCACCCGACACCAGCATGTTCCTAATTAACGGGCCCGACTACGGTAACGGCTATTACGGAGCGACAGGCACCACGCAAGTGGGAACCTTGTACAACCCGACCGGACCCGCGACGGCGGATCAGATTCAGAATGCAAATAACCCGCCCGGCACGAACTCACCATCCAGCGGGAGCAATTCATAGAGCTCGATCGGCTGCATCAGCGCCCGCCTCGCACCAGCAATTGGAAGGCTCGTTCTGCTTCAGTGTCTCCGCGGGCGTGCGATAGGTAAAGCGACAGCATCCGATACGCGCGTTCGCGGTTGTTGCCCTCTAGCCAGTATTGGGCCATTTTTCGCGCGCAGGACGGCAAGCGTGGATCGTGTTCGATATAGTCAGCGCATTCCGTATCCATGTGATCGAGCACACGCTGGAGCTTTTGAGGAACGGCCGAGGGATCGGGCCGCGCGGCGCGTACGAACAGCAGGCTGTGCGAGTCACCATAAACCAGCTGCCACTCCGGACTCGCGGCTAGCGCCAGGGCCAGCGGATAGATGGCGCCGGTGACGTACTCAAAAGTGTTGGTCAGCACGCATTGAATACCGTAGCGGCGGAGCAGGTCCGCCCGCGGCCCGGTGACGTGTCCCACGTCGGATCCAGAATTGTAAAGAATCTCCTTAAAGTCGCGGTTGGCGGCTTCGCTCAACGCGCGGCCGTCGATAAAGACACGCTGCACGGGCCAGAGCCGCCAAATGAGATATCCTCCGTCTTCCCAGGTATTGAACAGCGGTCCGGCAACGTGGTGTTCCAGGAGATAGTCCGCAGCCCCGGCCGGGAATTTCCAAGTCGCCGCGCGCAATTGAAAGAAGGAGCCGGAGCGCAGGCCAAAGATCAGGGCGCCCGCCAGCACCGCTGGAACCAACCAGGCCGCGAATCGAGGCAGGCGAAGCTGGAACGGAAAATAGCTCGCGATCAGCACCGGCGCAAGAAACGCCATCAACGGCGTGTTACGGAAAGCCATCAGCGAGGCTGCGGCGAACGCGGCGAAGAGCGCCCAGTCAGACCAGCGTACCCTGCGCCAACAATAGATCAAGACCGCCGCGGCTGAGTACAGCAGGACATCGAAGGCATAGGGAGGTCCCCACAGATAAGGAGGGTGCCACTCCACCAGATTGGCCGTCATCGCGCTTTGGCGGTAGCTGACTAGGGTCGCCAGAACACCGAAGCCGTTAGGGTTCAAACCGGACGCTGCGATAGAGCATGCCGCCACCATCCAAAGCTCGCGACGATTAGCCGTTTGCGAACCGGGAAGAAGCGCGGCAACGCTATAGGCCAGCAGCACAACCCAGCCCAGAAAGAATCCGCCATGGCAATTCGCCCACAGCAATGCCAGCGGAGGAATTAGCCACAACCAGCGGCCGGAATCGAGGAGGCACACGAAAAGGGCCGTCATCAAGAATGAAAAGAGAGCCGGCCGGTCCGCTGCGAAGTTCGTGGCCAGAGAGGCAGCGGCGAAAGCGGCGCCGATACCGAAATAGAAGTTGCCCGACCGGCGCGCCGCCAGGAGGCCCGCCAGTCCACAAAAGGCGGCCAGGAGCGCGGCGCGGACCAGTACGACTCCGGGGAAACCGGCAACCCAATAAATGCAATAAAGCAACACTTCCGCCAGCCACTCGTGCGTGAGATTGAAATGGCGGACGCGCGCTTCTCCGGCGCCGGCCGGGGGATTTAAGGCCGTACTGAAGGAGAACGGATCGGGAACCGGGAGCGAGTGGCGCTGCAGGATGTATTGACCCGTTTTCAAATGCCACCAGAAATCGCTGTCGGCGATTTCCGTGCTGAAAAGGCCGATCAGAAACAGGCCCGTAAGAACAACGGACAAAATCGGCAGCCAGGCTGGAATGCGAAAGAGCGGAGCCGCGGAGGCGCCGACAGGTGGAGCGGGCGCCTTGCTGCGCTTGCGGCCGCGCGCGGATTGCGGCGCGTCCAACCGGCTCACGGCCAGATCCGCGGCGTGGAAGGCGGAGTCGAGTTCCGCCTTCCACGAGTCATGTCGAATCTATTGGATCGGAATGACGGCAGCGAGTGCGAAATAAGGATTGCCCGCTGCGTCATAAACGATGAAGCCGACTGGCTGGCTCGGACCGGCCGTGGTATTCGCCGGTACCTGGAGCGTGATCGCATAAACTCCCACCAGTCCAACCACCGTTTGCGCCGAATTATACGCACTACCGGCGTTATTAAATCCAACTGCGATATTGGCTAGGATGTTTTGATCCGGAATGCCGGCGTCATTTGTTCCGAGCGCCGGGCTGGTTTGACCCGCGCCAGTAACGAAAATGATGATGACCTCGCCGCGGCGCGCCGGATTGGACGGGGACACATAGCTTCCATCCGGTCGAATCGCCACGGCTTGATTTGCCAGGCCGAAGACGTTGGTGATGAAGATCCCGGGTGAATACGGCTGCAGGGTGACGGTGAACGTTCCGGAGCCGCCGCCGTTGACAGTGATAACGACGGAAGCGGAACCGAGGCCGGCGACTTCCCAGGGCACTTGAACGGTCACTTGTTGCACGCCGTTCACGTTCGAGACTGAGAAGATCGGCGCGGCAGTGCCATTGAAAGTGACCGAAACTCCAGCCAGCGTGGTGGGTAGCGGCCCGAGGATGTTGTTCGGAACCACAACGCCGTTGACACCGGGAGCTATACCGTTGCCTTGAATGGTAACGATGGCGCCCGCCGCCGCTCCCGGCTGGAGGCTCGCTCCGTTCAGGAAGACGACATTTGTGGGTCCAGGAGGAGTAACTGTAAGATTGAAAGTCACCGAGAAGCTGCCGATGCTGGCGGTGATGACGACCGCGCCCGGGGTGCCGCCCGCTGTTACCGTTGTGGAGGCGTTGCCATTGGTATCGGTAGAGGGATTGGCGGTGGTGACGGTGGCGCTGCCGCTGGTCACCGAGAAAGTGACCGGGGTATTTTGTACGGCGTTGCCGTTGGAATTGGTCACATTGACGACCAGCGGGTTGGCGAAGGCGGTATTCACCACGGTGGCCTGGTTATTCCCCGAAACGATGGTGATGCCGGCGATGGATGCGGGAGGCGTGTTTATGGTGACCGTAAACGTCGCGCTGATCTGGTTGCTTCCAGATCCCACTGTCACCTGCACTTGCGCCTGGCCAGGTGTGTTGCCCAGTGTGCCTTGAGCGGAGGCTTCCCCGTTGGCGTTGGTAGTGGCGGACACTTGGCTCAAGGTGATGGTGCCGCTCAGGACCTTCCAAGTCACTGCAAGCTGAGGCAGCGGATTGCCGGAAGCGTCGGTCACCTGTACCAAGAACGACGTGGTTAGAGCTTGACCGGGATTTCCGGATTGGTTATTGCCTTGGAGGATGTTGATCTTGGAGGCAACTCCAGCGCTCACGCTGATGTTAATGGGACTGAAGTCGAATAGATAGCCAGCCTCCGCTGTTAGTGTTGTGCTGCCCGGGAGGCCCTCCAACACCAGGTTACAAGAGGCCAAGCCGGTGGTGTCGGAAAGGCCGAAAATACCGGCGCACTGCGCGGAAGGTCCCTTGGTGGGATCCGGCGGGTTCGCAATTCGAATACTGACATTGGAAATCGGTGATCCATTGATGCTCGTTACGGCGACTTGAATCGCGTTGTTTATGGTTTGACCGGCTAATCCTTTGAGGACCGCGCCGAAGGGGGGCGCTTGCAGCTGCACAGTTGGAGGGGAGCCGACCGAAAAGGTGGTTTCGTAGAAGGTCACGGCGGAGCCGCTCGGTGGCGTGGCCGTTATAGTGTCTTGGCTAAATCCGCTGACGGTGGCAGGCGGGACCTCGCCGGCGGCGTAATCACACTCCGCGATACCGTTGGAATCCGTATTAATTGTGAGTGTGCCAGAAGACGACTGAACACAAGTGAAAACTTCAGTGGACGAGGACGGACATTGTAAGGACCCGCTTCCGGCGGTTTCGTTAAAAGTAATGGTGGCGCCGACGATGGGATTTCCATTGGTATCCAAATACTGCACAGCCATGAATTGGGCCACGTTGGTGGCGGCGTTAGTTTGCGACGATAGCGTGGCGCCCGCTTCAACCAAAGCTCCCTGGCCGTTAGTTATGGTCAGACCCGTGGGCGTACCGCCAGTGGGACCGCTGCCGCCCGTCGAAGTCGATCCGACGTTCACTGTAAAGGTGTAGCTAAGCGAAGTACCGGCGCTAGCGGTCACCTGGACCGGTCCGGCGGTGGCCGGGGCCGTGATCGTTATGCCGGCCAAGCCGTCGTCGTTGGAGAGCACATTCCGAAATTGGAGAGTAGCGGCCGTGTTGGGGGTGGTAAAGGTAAATCCCACGCCGGCCACTGGCTTGCCTTGCGAATCTACCACACGCACTACCAAAGGAGCGCTGGTGCCGCTTAAGGCTACCGTTTGTTGGTCGCCATACGCGAAAATAGCGGCCGGAAAACCTGCGGTGTTGGCGGGTGTGGCAATCGATAACGCGCCCGGCGAGCCGGTAGTAGTAAGCTGGCCTGCGGTTTGGTTATTCTCGATGTCGTACTCATAGAGAATTCCGCCACTGACGTACAGCAGATACCTGGTCGTACTATGCGTGCCGGCCGGCATCGCGTCGGTATTAGCCAAATCGCTGGTAGTGGCGGCCAGAGCAACTGATCCGGGGACAGCCGGCTGGAATGTGTTAACGGTTTGAGGATTGAATTGGATAGTGTACAGGGTTTGGGTTGAAGACGAGTAAGCATAGGCCCGATTGTCACTGATGGGGAAAATCTGGCTCAGTTGGTTAGGTATTACGGTGGTAGTGAAAAATGAGCTCAACGAGGAAAGGGTCTTGGCGTTTAAGTCGAAAATGAATAGCGCGAAGGAGGTGACCGGGGTCTGATTCGCGGCCAAGCCGAACGCACCATTGGGAGTGAAGGAGAGTTTGCTGGGTGTACCGGTCACTGTAATCGTATTGCGCACAGAGAGGCTGGTGGGATCGATCTCCAGCAGTGCATTGGTGGTCCCCACATACACCAGGCCGTTCGGGCCGACTGTGACGCCTGAAGGCGTGCCTACGATCGACAGTGTCCCGACGGATGTGAAAAGCCTGAGGTCAACGGCGTTGAGTTGATAGCCGGCGCCGGTGTTGACCAATACGAAGGCAAGGGTGGAATCAATGCTGGCCGCCAGATCGACGGCGGTCCCACCAACGCTGATGCCCGACGGATCAGGCAAGGAATCGTTGGCGACGTCGATAACCTGCAAATTTCCCGCCGCGACCAATATCTTCTGGCCATCCGGAGTTCGGATGGCAGCACTCGCGCCGGCGCCGAACCCAATCAACGGTTGAACATTTCCGAGGATCGAGTTGGTCGTGATCACGGTATTGGCGGCAGAGTTGGAGATTATGTAGTACTCGCCTCCATCGGATCTTGCGAGGGCCTCGTAGGCGGATGTGGTCGCCTCAAATGATGTGATTTGAGAAAACGGACTGACCGAGAATCCCGTGACGTCGGAGTTCACCCCGTTCTGACCCGGCAGCAGGAAGGCCGTCTGGGCGTTCAAATTCAGCGTGAACAGCCCTAGACCGATAGCAATCAGCAGATGTAGTTTTCGCATTAGACCTCACCACAAGTTGTGAATTTCGAGGGACGCGGGGGAACTTAAGCTCTTTAGAGTAACACAACGCAGTGAAAACAGTTTGTCAATTTTTCAGCCTTTGGAAGCGGGCGGTGGCACACAAAGAAAATGGGGGAGGCCGAAGCCTCCCCCAAGATAGATACGGCTGAAGCGAAGGGTTTAGTGGCCCTGAACTTCGCCGACGATACCTGTACGATTCAGACCCGTACCACCATAGAGGTCGAGTTGAATCGCAAGGTAGCCTTCCGCCAGTTTCTGGGCCCCCAGGTCGCTGATGAAGGCGAACCCGTGGCAGAACTGGAAGTTGGCTATCGCGATAATGTAGCCCTCGAATCCAGTTTCAGCCTGGATTCCGTGGTCTCCACCGCTGGATAGCGTGAAGAGCAACTCGGTTCCCGCACTGACAGGCGCGGTTGTGGTTTGGTTCGTGATCGGCGCTGGAGCCGGAGTTCCGGGCAAGCTGCCGTAGTAATACAACGTGATGGTGCCATTCTGCGGCGTAGTGCCGTAGGGGTCCATGGTTGTGTTGGCGATGGCGATACCGGTATCAAATCCACCGGTGTTAGTTACGAATGGGAACAGCAGGTCGCAAGTGCAAACCGTGATCAAGAACGAGTTATTTGCACTGGACTTGTTGCACCAACGTGGAATCGGATCGGTAGCGGACCAGGTACCAACCGTGCTGAGCGGAGCAAACGACGCAGTCACGGTGGACTGGCCGGGGGACGGGAGGTTTTGAGCCGTATTGGAAACGTAGGCTACGCCGACGTTGATGACGGCAACTTCTGGAGCGAACGGATCGGCGTTCGCCACTTCGTAAACGGCCGTCAGTGTGTTCCCGGTGCCACTCAGCACAACCGCACTGAGGAACGGAGCACTGGTGGGGCCGACAAACGCCCCCGTGGCGTCACTAAACGACGCAGTTGCACTTGGCGGGAGTGCCGTTGGGTTGCCCGAGAGATCCGAGCTGCTACCAACGAGCTCCAGGAAACCACCGGTCCAACCGCCGATATCACTGGGTGGAACTGGAGAGCCCGCTGCGCCCTTACCATTCACCGTAAGGGCGACGTATTGCGGCACCCATAGCGAGACGCCGGTGTTGACGTTGTTAAAGACCAACAGGAACCGATCACCCTGAGTAGCGGTTCCAAGCGCGCCGGCAGCGGCTCCGGTCGGCTCGAAGCCACTCTCCGAGTTATAGTTCATACCCACGATGTTCTGCGCAGTTGGGCTCGTATTGTTGGCATCGTTCACATCGGTCACAGCTGCGGTCGCGGCGACCTTTCTCTTGAAGGCTGCCGCATAACCCTCGATCAAACTTACTTGGAAGGTTTCCGTACCTACATCGCCCTGACCCGTGAAATTGGTCCCTGCCCCGAAGGTGTTCACGTCAACGCACTGCACCAGTGTGGCGTGGGTCGCGC
>Ga0187784_10004386_pt1 | contig 11423 bp, 9 predicted proteins | sample 1015_SJ02_MP15_2_FD_132964 | JGI IMG/M metagenome (GOLD analysis project Ga0187784, IMG submission 132964) | Tropical peat soil microbial communities from peatlands in Department of Meta, Colombia - 1015_SJ02_MP15_20_MG | ecosystem: Environmental > Terrestrial > Soil > Wetlands > Peat | place... | reverse complement strand
GTTGGCTGCCCCGGAAAGTTTTCCTACTAACTCCGGCGACTCTGGAATAATATGTTGCAGAGTCCTACATGGCGACCAGCGCCGCAAAGACCGCCGATCCTGACCCGGAATTCGCCGCTTCTCCGGGCAATCGCCGTCGGCGCCGCATCCGCCACAGAGTTCACACCCCGGCCTACGCGGCTCTGAACAGTACCCACCAGGATCCCGCGGTCGAACTCCAAGAGATCGTCAATATCAGCGAGGATGGCCTCGCCATTCAGGTTCCAACTCCGCTGCAGGAGCAAGAAGCGGTTGAAATGTGTCTTGATCTGGCGGAGACCGGCGCCAAAATTGAGGTCCGCGGGCAAGTGATCTGGCTGGGCGCGGGCAAAGCAGGAATCCACTTTTCCGAAATGCCGCGCGACGCGCAGCACAAGTTGCAAGAGTGGCTTTTCATCAACGCCATGGCGGCTTGTGAGTATGACGCCGAAGAGAGGCCGTCCAGCGCCGGAGCACCCCAACATCCGGAAGCGCTAACAGCCACCGGCGAACCGTCAGTGCCGGATTCGCAGAGTGCCTCCAGCTCCATTCCCGCTGACTACACCGCGACCCTGGCCGCTTTGGAGGCAGTGCAGCGGGAAGTTCGATTGGCGGGCAGGGGGGATGCGGCTTTGCAGTTAATCGCGGAACGAGCGATGGCCTTCGCGCGCGCGACAGGCGCCGCTATTGCGCTCACTGTGGAACAGGAATTGGTTTGCCGTGCGACGGCCGGTCCAGATGCTCCGAGTCTGGGCATGCGGTTCAAGACGGGAGAGGGGTTTTCCGGCGAGTGTGTGCGCGCTGGCCAGAGGCTGCGATGTGACGATACGGAAACTGATCCTCGCGTCGACCGGAACAGTTGCCGGGCGCTGGGTATCCGCTCCATGATTGCAACTCCCATCCGCGGACGGCAGTCAATTCTGGGGCTTCTGGAAGTTTTCTCTCCGCAGCCAAACTCATTTCATGCCCAGGATGAAGCGGTGTTGGAACGGCTGGCGAGAATGGTGTCGGAGCCAGCCTATCCGGCCGAACCCGACGAAAAAGGATCATCGCCGGCCAGCGCAACGATGGCGGACGATGGAGTTTATGCCGAGCCTGCGCCCCGCCGCATTTCTCTCCCGCAGAGATTGCTGTTAGTGAGCGCTGGCCTGGCGTTGTTGGCAGCCGTGGTTTGGTTGTTTGCGCCATGGAATCCTGGCAGCAAGCGCACAGCGAGGCAGGCCCAGAGCCAGCAACCGGCACAGACGGCCGCCAAGCCTGGAATCCTCTCCATCGTGCCCCAGGATTTCGCCGGACTCCGCCAGTTGGCGCAAAAAGGCGATCCAGCGGCTCAATTTGCCGTGGGTGCGCACTACGCCACGGGCGAGGACGTTCCGCAAGATTACGCCGAAGCGCTGCGCTGGTTCACCTTGGCCGCGGAGCAGGGCCACGTGGGCGCGCAGGCCACTCTCGGGGCCTATTATTGGTCAGGCCGAGGCGCGCCGCAGGATTTGAGCAAGGCCTACTTCTGGGCAGTTCTGGCGCAGAGCGGAGGCGACGATGCCAGCCGCTACCGGGTGGCGTTCCTGGCCTCTCGCATGACCCACGCGCAAGTCGTGGCCGCGCAACAGCGGGCCGACGAATGGATCAAAGCGCACGAATCGGCTTCGCCACCAGCCCGGCCGAGAGACTAGAATCAAGATACGGAGCTGTTCCGGTGGCCACTCTGCGCGAAGTCGTTGACCAGCACGTCCGGGAAGGCGATCTCTACGAAAAGCTCGATCGCAACCGGGTACGCTGTTATGCCTGTGGGCATTGCTGCCCCATCCTCGAGGGTCAGCCCGGGGTCTGCAAAGTGCGCTTCAACCGCGGCGGCACGCTTTATGTGCCGTGGGGTTATGCGGCGGGTGTGCAGTGCGACCCGATTGAGAAAAAGCCGTTCTTCCACGCCTATCCCGGAGCTCTGGCCTATAGCTTCGGAATGTTGGGCTGCGATCTGCACTGCGCATACTGCCAAAATTGGGTGACCTCGCAAGCTCTGCGCGATCCCCATGCCATCTCCGGCCTGCTAAGAGCTTCTCCCGAGGCCATGGTACAAGACGCACTGCGGCAGGGCGCTAGGATTGTGGTGAGCACGTACAATGAACCGCTCATCACCTCCGAGTGGGCGGTTGCGGTTTTCAAGGAAGCCAAGGCGGCTGGGCTGGTGACCGGGTTTGTGTCCAACGGCAACGGCACTCCCCAGGTGCTCGAATATCTGAGGCCGTGGATCGACCTGTATAAGGTCGATCTGAAAAGCTTCGATGACCGCCGCTACCACCAACTTGGTGGCCGCATCGGGCCGATCCTTGACACGATTCGACGCCTGCACGGCATGGGTATCTGGATGGAGATTGTCACACTCCTCATTCCTGGCTTCAACGACGGGGATGACGAGTTGAAGGCCTTGACCGAATTTATCGCTGGCGTCTCGCCTGACATTCCCTGGCATGTCACGGCGTTTCACAAGGATTACAAGATGGAGGATCCGGACGACACCCGGCCAGAAGACCTGCTTCGCGCGGCGCAGGTCGGCAAGAACGCTGGACTGCATTACGTGTATGCGGGGAACCTGCCCGGGATGGTGGACCATCTGGAAGACACCAAGTGCCCTGGATGCGGTCAGACACTCATCATGCGCCACGGGTATTTCATCGAAGATTACCGCTTGACCGCGGAAGGTCGTTGCCCGTCCTGCGCGGCCTCTGTGCCCGGTCGGTGGGCCGCCCAGTTTTCCGGACAAATTGCCGATCGTCCGTTCTTGCCCCGCCGCCGGTCCGGTTTGGTTACAATCCTCAACTAACCGGGAAGCAGAATGATCGGATGTGGGCGCGGACCTGCCCTAAGCGAAGGCGAAGGGACCCTCGCCCGTGCGCAGGCATTCATGAGGAAACCGCAACTCGCATTGGCGTTTGCCGTGCTGGCCCTGTCGCTGGCGTGCTCTCCCCGCGACTTCCTCACTCGGCGGTTGGCAGCCGAACTGATCACCGGTTCCGACACGTTCAAGGCTGTTCAAAAATTCTGGCTGCGTACCGGAACTACCTCTAACGAGGACTATACTTCGCCCGAGTACATGGTTCTGCAACGCCATGGTTGGATTACCGCGGCCAACGTTCCCTGTTCGCCCGAGGTCAAGCGGCCATCCTGCTGGGATGTGGCGCTCACGCCACTCGGAGTGGGCGTATTCCGCGATCTGATTCCGGCCAACGCCATTCAATCACAATATGTCAGCGTATCCGTTGCCCGCCGGGCGCTTGTCGGCATCAGCGGCATCAGCAAAAGCGGCGCTTCGGCTGAGGTTGAGTTTTCCTGGAGGTGGGTTCCTCTGAATGAGGTGGGCCAGGCACTCTATGCCGAAGGGGTGCACTACAAATCAACGGTCACGTTTCGTTTGTATGACGACGGGTGGCGAATAATCGAGGGGGACATGCCGAAGAGCCAGGGGCTCGATGAAGCTCTTAAGAACTCCGAGCCTGACCGAAGCCGCTGATGTGCAGATGCCCGGAACTGCCATCCCGGGTTTGCAAACCGCGACCGCCCGGCGTATACCTTGGCTTCGGGCCCATGACGATCAAAAAAGTCTTTTTATCCGTGTTGGTGCTGCTCTGCTCCGCCGCACTTTTTGCCAACGCTTCAGACAAACCCAAGCTCACGATTGACGAGTTCTTCAATTCGGTGAGCTTCACTGCGATCCAGGTCTCTCCCGCTGGTGACGCAGTGGTCATCGCCGTCGAACGCCCCGATTGGGAGCAGAACATCTTCCGGGATGAACTGTGGCTTTATCGCGACGATGGCCATGGGCCGGGTTCGCTGATTCAGTTGACGCAATCGGGACATGACTCGCATCCGCAGTGGTCTGCCGACGGCAAGTGGATCGCGTTTCTCTCCGGTCGCAAGACTGCCGAAAGCTCGGCAAGCTCGGTTGAGGACACCAAGAACGAACCGGCGCAAATCTGCTTGATTTCGCCCACCGGCGGCGAAGCTTTTCCCCTCACGCAAGGGGACGAAGACGTGCACGCCTTTGCCTGGTCGGCCGACTCGCGCAGCCTTTATTTTTCCACTCGCGCGCCCTGGAACAAAGATCAGAAGGAAGCCCACGAGAAAGAATGGAAGGACGTCGTCCGCTACCGTGGCGATGAACGCGGCGACCTGATCTTCGCCCTCAACCTTGATCAGGCCATGGCGCGTCATCTCTCGCGGGGAAGCAAGCCCGCCGACGATGCCGAAAAAGATTCCGGAGCCACGCCAGGCGCGCAGGCCATTGCCAAAACGCCGTGGAGCGTCCACGAACTGCTGGCTGCGCCCGACGGCCGCAAGCTGGCTTTCCTCACCAATTCCGTTTCCGGGCGCGAAGAGAAGGTCGAGGAGTTTGAAGTTTACTCCATCGACCTGGCCGGCGCTTCCCCCGATCGCCCACCCCGCCAGCTCACTCATAACAACGCACAGGAACAAAATCTGCATTGGGACACCGACAGCCAGCACATTTTCTTCAATGTGGAATTAGGCTCGGTGGAAGGCAAGTATCGCGACACCCAGATGAGGCTCTACCGGCTGGATGCGGAGTCCGGCCAGGTTGAGCGCTGGGGCAAGGACTTCGCCGGCGCCATCCTTCAGTATTCCGTGCTTCCCACAGGCGGCGCTGCAACGGCTGCACGTTTGGGGACCGAAGTTCAGGTTTACACGCAGGCTTCCAGTTCTGCCGCATTCTCCCGGGTTTCCGCCTGGCCCGGCACCTACGAGGTGGTCGCCGCTTCTCCGCATTCGCCTCGTGTCGCGTTCATTTATTCGGCTCTGCAAAAGCCGACTGAAGTTTACCTCGCCGACAGCATCGACAAGCTCGACCAGGCGCGGCCGATCACTTCATTCAATAAGCTGTTCGCCGAACGCGATCTGCCGCCGGGGAAAACGTATCACTGGACGGCGGACGATGGCACGCCTCTTGAAGGCATGTTGATCTACCCGCCGGGTAAATTTGAGGCCAAGAACCTGCCGATGTTTGTTCTTATTCACGGCGGTCCCGACGATGCAGATGGCAACCACTTCGAGGCCGACTGGTACGCCTGGGACCGCCTGGCTGCGGCCCAAGGCTGGCTGGTCTTTGAGCCCAACTATCGTGGGTCGATTGGATACGGTGACCAGTTCCTCAGCCAGATCGTGCCCGAAATTGTCTCCCGGCCGGGAAAAGATATTCTCGCGGGCGTGGACGCGCTGGTGAAAGACGGCATGGCCGATCCGGCGCACTTGACCGTCGGCGGTTACAGCTACGGCGGCTACATGACCAACTGGCTGATCACACAGACCACCCGCTTCAAGGCTGCAGTTACGGGCGCTGGAGCCGTGGAACACACCGCCAACTGGGGCAATGACGACACCACCTTCGATGACGCCTACTTTCTGGGCGGCGAGCCGTGGGAAGCCACACAGCGCTATATCGATGAAGCAGCCATTTACCAAATCAACAAAGTCCGCACCCCCACCCACATTGTGGCCGGCGGCGATGACATTCGAGTTGCGGTGGCCGAAGCCTACTTGCTCGATCATGCCTTGCACAACCTCGGAGTCGCCAGCGAATTGTTGATTCTTCCCGGCGAAGGGCATGAGCTGGACAAGAATCCGTGGCACGGGAAGATCAAGGTCCGCGAGGAGTTGAACTGGCTGCAAAAGTACGGCGGAATTGCTACCGAACCACAAGCAGCTCACTAAAACATCTGTTAGCCTCCATCGCGCGACCGAGCCGGCGTCGGTTCTCCAAATCAACCGTAGCGTTTCCGTCTCTCACCGGGGTGAAGGAGCGAGGGCCTGCGTTTTTTGTGCCGGCAACACAAGTTCTGCAAACCACGCTCGGGCAGCCTTTGCCTTCCTTGCAGGCAAAGATGATTCTCGCAGAGCCTGCCTCGGTCCGTTTGCGCTCTATCCCGGTGGCCAACCTAATTTGCGCCCGCCCAGCAGGTGCGCATGCAGATGAAACACTGACTGCCCGGATCCGGGGCCCACGTTGGTCACAACCCTGTACCCGTCTTCAACATTGCGCTGGCGGGCGATCGCTGCCGCCGCCAGATAACAACGCCCGATGGTTTCACTATCGGCCGCGGTGGCTTCCTTCAACCCCCGAATATGCTTCTTGGGAATGACCAGCACGTGCGTCGGCGCCTGCGGTCTGACGTCGTCAAATGCGTACACGTGGTCATCCTCATACACTTTCTTGGATGGCATCTCGCCTCTAAGAATTCGGCAAAAAAGGCAATCATTCATGAAAACGCTCCCGTTGTATTTCACGCCCGAATAGACACACTACCACGTGCGCTTCCCAGGGGCGTGCCGCGCAAGCTTAACCCAAGTGGCCAGAATTGTCGCGCGGAAACCTGTCCTGTTACGAAAAACGGAACACGTTGAAAATAAATGGCTTAGATACGCGACATTGCGTCAATCGAGTCTTACCAGGAAGATCGACCCCTCCCGGGTCCGGGTGTCGCGGGCCACTTCTTGGGCGCGTTTCTTGTCATCATCCTGCACGCGCACCCGTACCCACCAGTCACCGGTTGGACTGCCGAAGCTCAAAACCTTCGCCGTGTGATAGCGGTGCGAAAGGTGGCCCGCCAACTTGTCTGCGCTTTGCTGCTTTTGGAAACCGCCAATCTGCACCGCCCACCGTCCACCGGTTGTCAGCGGCACCGGAGCATACAGAACCTCCAGCCGCACGGGCGCCACTCCTGTTCGCCACACATCCACCTTCTTGGCTGCCGCCAAAGAGAGATCGAGGATCCTTCCCTCGACGAACGGCCCGCGGTCAGTGATGCGGACTAGCGTCGCGTGGCCGGTTTTTTCATTGGTCACGCGCACAATCGATCCCAGCGGAAGGGTGCGATGCGCCGCCGTCAAGGCGCGCATGTTGTAAACTTCGCCATTCGACCCTCGCCGGTTGTGATAGGGCGGCCCATACCAGCTCGCCAAGCCAGTTTCCACCAGCATCGGCTTGGCGTCGGCGGGAACATGCGGGGCTTCTTCGATCTCGGCTGGACTTTTGCCGGGCTTGCTTTCCTGGGAAGGAGATTCCGCTTCAGTCTCCTCGGTCTGGGATTCCGGCTCACTGATGGCGGGAGGCGCGGGAACTTTAACCTTTGCCTGCTTGTGTTCGGCGCATCCAGCAAGCAGGATCAGGCCAGCAATCGCCATCCAGACGGCGGCTCGGCCGACTATTTCTTCGGCGCTGTGGAACGCTGCTCCAGGTATTCTGCCAGCTTGGCTAGCTTTTCCGATGCGCTTCGCAGTGCCTTGGTGGAGTGTTGCCGGACGCTGGGTACCACCTCCCGGTCCAGATAGTCCACGATCTGGGCCACTTCTTTCTCGACGGTGGCTGCAGCCTCCGCCACTTTCTGGTCGATGCGTGCGGAGGCATCCTCCACCTTGCGGTTGAAGTCGGTCATCGCTCACCTTCGTGCGGGCGAAAACAGCCACTCGTAGATTGCGGACACCAGGCCCGATTATTATTTCGTGCTCAAGGCCCACGGGTCAACCCCGAGGCATCCGGGAAAACACTGCGGACTTGTGTAGCGCGGATACGCTTGTCCGGCTCACCGCGGCGTAGCTTTTCTGAAGTCCCGCAGCGACAATTCCAATCCACCAAAATCGGGGTGGTCGTTGTGATCGATGGAAAAGGCGATGTCGATCGCGTCACCGGGCAGGAGTTGGGCCGGCTGAATCCGTTCTGCCATGTGCCAGCCGAGAGCGGTGTGAGTGATCGAGCGGCGCCGAGCAGTGGTGGAAGAATTCCCAACCTGCTTTTCGGATCGGCCAATGGCCGCTGAATCTGGATGACACCGCGGCGTTACGGAAACGGCCACTTCGCTTAGGGCGTCTCTTTCCGCTTTGTCATTGGTGGCGCTACCGCCCAGCTTCAGTTTCACATGCTTGTCTTTCATGATGTGCGGCGGAGCAAGGATGCGTGCATTGCGGGCTGCGAATACCGGTTCCGGATTGCCTACGCCAAATGGTTCAAGCTTCCTCAACACCTCGAACAGCTCGGGCGTGACCTGGTCGAGCGGAAGCTCCGCGTCCACGTCGAGGACGGGCTCAAAATCGGCCAAGGTGAGCCGGGCGCGGGCATAGGCGTCAAGTCGCGAACAAAGCTCGGGTAAGCGCGCCGCGGGCATGGAGAACCCCACTGCATGAGCGTGCCCGCCAAAGCGGGTGAAAAGTTCGGCGCAGGACTCAAGCGCATTCAACAAATGAAAGCCGCTGATCGAACGCCCGGAGCCATGGGCTTCGCCGTTGTCACGGGCAACCACGATGGTAGGACGGCCGTACCGCTCGACCACTCGCGTAGCAGTAATGCCGATTACCCCGCGATGCCAGCCCTCGCCCTCAATCACCAAACAAAACGAATCGAGCAGCGTGGGGTCCTCCTCGAATCGTGCGCGAATCGCCTCCAGAATGCGGCGTTCTTCTTCCTGCCGCGCGGAATTCAGCTGGTCCAGTTTGGAAGCGATCTCGCGAGCGCGGGTAACATCTTTCACGCTAAACAACTCGATCACGTCGCGCGCCACATCCATGCGTCCGGCGGCATTGATGCGCGGGGCCACACGGAAGCCGACTTCCCCGGTAGTGAGCGGGCGGCCCGAAACTTCCGCCACTTCCAGCAGAGCTTTGAGCCCGGGATTGACGGCCGAACGCAGAGCGTCGAGGCCGAGTTTGGCGAAAACACGGTTCTCACCGACGAGCGGAACGGCGTCAGCAATGGTGGCGATGGCGACGATTTTTGAAAATGACTTGAGCAGCGCGGCCTGATCGCGGCCAGCAAGACGACGCTCCATGAGGGCCTGCGCCAGTTTGAAAGCCACCCCCGCGCCGCACAGCGCTTTGCAAGGATAGCTGCAGCCCGGCTGATTAGGATTGAGCACGGCCAGCGCCACCGGCACGCCGTCCGGGCCCGGCAAATGGTGGTCGGTAACAATGAGATCGATGCCGCTGCGCCGCGCGGTTTCTGCGGCGGCGAAGGCACGAATGCCGGCGTCCACGCTGATGACCAGACGAATGCCCGAGGCAGCGGCACGCTCGATCACATCGCCGCGCAAATCGTACCCTTCTTTGATTCGGTGCGGCACGTGGAAATCGGGCGATCCTCCGCAAAGTTCGATGGCGGTCTTCAAAATAACGATGGCGGTGGTGCCGTCCACGTCGTAGTCGCCGTAAATCAGAATGCCTTCCTTGCGGTCGATGGCCGCCACAATGCGCTCGACGGCGGCCGTGAGGCCGGACATCAGGTACGGCGAGTGCAGATGAGATAGGGAAGGCGAGAGGAAGCGCTCGGCGGATTCACCGTCCGTGATGCCGCGCATGACGAGCAGGCGGGCGAGGATCGCGGTGTCGTGTGAATCTTTGGGCGGAATCGACGGGCGCAATTCGGCGGCGAGGGAGGCGACCTGAGTCAGGTCGGCGAACCTGGGCAGCCAGCGCATGGGAACAAATAGATGCTAGCAGGCCGGCAGCAAATCGAGGTAGGCGACGAAAAGCGCCGCCGCAACCACGGCCGTCGGGGACAGAAAGAGACGCCTCGGGTCAAACCGCGGCCACGCTCTGTTTCTGAACGCCACAAAACGGCGCCGGCCTTCAGCCTTCACGTACGTATCCCTGAATACCGTCGATTGCGCGTTCCCTCCCGCAAGCGGAAGGGAACGCTCCGGTCGAGGTGACAATTTCGCAGAGGGCACAACAACTGTGGAACTGCCTTACTCCTCCACTGCCCCGGGGGGCAGCGACTCGGCTGAATCGGCAAGCATGGCTTGGGCTGACAGCAGCCGCCGGCCTTCGACGCGAATTTGCGGCAAGCGCGACCAGAAGATGGCCGCGCCACCGAGAGAAGCGATCGCGCCCATGCCGACGGTAATCGGCGCTCCCAGGCGGTCGGCCAACGCACCGCCGAACAAGGCTCCCAGCGGCGCCATGCCGATGAAGATCATGGAGTAGGCAGCCATCACCCGCCCGCGCAGTTCATCGGGAACCATGGCCTGGATCAAAGTATTGGACGAAGCCATCTGCAGCATCATGCAGAAACCCACTGGCAGCAGAAGCGCGGCGGAGAGCCACAAATAACGGGAAAGCGAAAACAAGATCAGGCTGGCGCCAAATCCGGCGCAGGCCAATGCGATCCAGCGGCCCAATCCACGAACCCCGCGCTTTGAAGCGAGCGTCAGCGCGCCTAGCATGGCGCCTACCCCGATGGCGCCCATCAGAATTCCCAGGCCGCGCGCGCCTCCGTGCAGAATCTTGTCAGCAAAGACGGGCATGAGCACGGTATAAGGCATGGCCACCAGGCTCACCAGGCCGACCAGCAGCAGAATGGCGCGAATCGGTGCGGTCTGCTGGATAAAGCGAAAACCTTCGATTACATGGGCTAGCGGCGATGCAATCTCTGCATGAGGACGATGCTCGACGCGCATGCACATCAGTCCGGCAATCACCGCGATGTAGCTGATCGCGTTAGCGAAGAAGCACCATCCTTCCCCGATGCGCGCTACCAGCACGCCGGCGATCGCCGGCCCTATGATGCGCGCCCCGTTGAACATGGACGAGTTCAGCGCGATGGCGTTCATCAGGTCTTCTTTGCCGACCATGTCCACCAGGAAAGCCTGACGACCGGGAATATCGAATGCGTTGACCACCCCCAGCGAGGCGGCGAGCAGGAAGATATGCCACACCTGGACCGTTCGCGTAAGCGTGAGAATCGCGAGCAAAAGAGCCAGGATCATGGAGGCGGTCTGAGCAGCGATGACCACACGCTGCTTGTGGTGACGGTCGGCGACAATGCCGCCGAGCGGGCCTGCCAGGAAGATGGGGAACTGGCCGGCGAAGGCGACCGACCCAAGCAAGAGAGAGGAACCGGTGAGACGGTACACCAGCCAGGCCTGGGCCACGTTTTGCATCCAGGTGCCGATGAGGGAAATCAACTGGCCGCTGAAAAAAAGCTGAAAATTGCGATGGCGCAAAGCGCGCAAGGCTGTGGGCAAGCCGCTGCTGCCGGCCGCGCCGTTGGTTGCTGGTTGTTCACGAGCGGTGTTGGTTGGGCCGTCCACGTCCCTTTCAGATTAACAAAGGGGCGGCCGGGATGGCGGAGCCTGCGCATGAGCGGATTGCGTTCCTTATGCAAGGTAAAGTCATCGAAAACATCGACGCACCCACACACGACTTGGCGGAGAGGAGGGATTCGAACCTTCGATACAGGTTTTAGCCCGTATAACGGTTTAGCAATTCTCTCCATCGATGTGACACCACGCAATCCCAATCACTTACAGTCGCATTCAAGCACGAAAAGTCACGCCATGCGACCTCATTCGGCAGTTTCGGGACGCCGTTCGGGACACCAAGACTCTGCTTGGAGTTGGGTTTGAAAT
>Ga0187784_10004385_pt1 | contig 11424 bp, 8 predicted proteins | sample 1015_SJ02_MP15_2_FD_132964 | JGI IMG/M metagenome (GOLD analysis project Ga0187784, IMG submission 132964) | Tropical peat soil microbial communities from peatlands in Department of Meta, Colombia - 1015_SJ02_MP15_20_MG | ecosystem: Environmental > Terrestrial > Soil > Wetlands > Peat | place... | reverse complement strand
TGCCGCCGCGGCCGCCCGGCTTCTGCGTCGGCTGCCCCGAGCGGCCGATCTTCGCCGCGATGAAGCTCGTGCAGCAGGAGCTCGGCCCGCATCAGATCGCCGGCGACATCGGCTGCCACCTGTTCGCCAGCCTGCCGCCGTTCAACATCGGCGCCACCACCATGGGCTACGGGCTCGGCCCGGCGTCGTCGTCGGCTTTCAACGTCAAGGCCGACAAGCGCCCGATCTCGATCATCGGCGACGGCGGCTTCTGGCACAACGGCCTCAATTCGAGCATCGCCAATGCCGTCTACAACAAGCACGACGGCGTGATCATGGTCGTCGACAATTTCTATTCGGCGGCGACCGGCGGGCAGGACATCATGTCCTCGCGTGCGGTCAATCCGGCGCGCTCGACCAACAACACCATCGTCGATGCGGTCAAGGGCGTCGGCGTCAAATGGGTGCGCCACCTCGACCGCACCTACGACGTCGCGCGCATGCGCGACACGCTGCACGAAGCGCTGACCAGCAAGGACGGCGGACCGAAGGTGATCGTCGCCTCGTCGGAGTGCATGCTCAACAAGCAGCGCCGCGTGAAGCCCGCCTTCCAGAAAGCGGTGCGCGACGGCGAGCGGCGCGTGCGCGAGCGTTTCGGCGTCGACGAGGACGTCTGCACCGGCGACCACGCCTGCATCCGCCTCTCCGGCTGCCCGTCGCTCTCGGTCAAATACACCGACGACCCGCTCAAGGACGATCCGGTAGCGGCCATCGACAACAACTGCGTCGGCTGCGGCAACTGCGGCGAAGTGTCGGAGGCGGCCGTGCTCTGCCCCTCGTTCTACCGCGCCGACATCATCCACAATCCGGCCCGGTTCGAGCGCGCCGTCTCGGCGCTGCGCCGCGCGGTGATCGGCTTTCTGCAACGCCGCCGGCAGGCGCGCCGCGTCGTTTTCGCCGATTAAGGCTGCGCATGAAGTTCCAAAGCTGCAGCGCTCCTTTCCACCTCCCCTTGAAAGGGGGAGGTCGACGGCCGCAGGCCGTCGGGTGGGGGTTCATATGAAGAAGACCCCTCCCCGGCTTGCATCTTCGATGCTCGCCTTCCCTCCCCTTTCAGGGGAGGGAGAAAGCGACGTGCCAATGTGCTCGCTGGGCGGAGCAATGTCATGAACGATCTCGCCGGGACGCCGACGACCTCGGCGCCGACGCGGTTCACCACCGAGCGGCCGATCTGCGTCGCCGTTCTCGCCATGGGCGGCCAGGGCGGCGGCGTGCTTTCCGACTGGATCATCGAACTTGCCGAGTCGCAAGGCTGGCACGCGCAGTCGACTTCCGTTCCCGGCGTCGCGCAGCGCACCGGCGCCACCCTCTATTACGTCGAGATGCTGCCGCCCAGGGACGGCCGCGCGCCGATCCTCTCGCTGATGCCGGCACAGGGCGAAGTCGACATCGTCATCGCCGCCGAGTTGATGGAAGCCGGCCGCTCGATCCTGTGCGGCCTCGTCACCCCGGACCGCTCGACGCTGATCGCTTCGACGCACCGCCTCTACGCGGTGGCGGAAAAGGAAAAGCCCGGCGACGCCATCGCCGATCCGAACACGGTCATGCAAGCGGCCGGCGTCGCCGCCAAGCGCGTCATCGCTTTCGACATGGAAGCGGTGGCGAACCGCAACAACAGCGTGATCTCGGCCTGCCTGTTCGGGGCGCTGGCCGCCTCCGGCACGCTGCCCTTCGCCCGCGAAGCCTTCGAGGCGGTGGTCAAATCCGGCGGCCGCGGCGTGGAGACGAACCTCAAGGCGTTCCGCGCCGCCCACGATCAAGCGGTACGGCCGCCGGCTCCCGTCGCACCACCCCTCGCCAAGAAGCCGCCCAAGCGGCTCGCGCCGCTGCCGGCCTCCGCCGGGCATCGCGATCTCGACAAGCTTCTGGCGCGCATCCGCGAATTTCCCGCGCCGCTGCACGGCATCCTGTTCGCCGGCGTCAAGCACCTTACCGACTTTCAGGATCCGGCCTACGCCGACGAATACCTCGATCGCATCGCCAAGCTTCATGAGATCGATGGCGGCAACGGCGGCGTCGCCAAGGCCCTCGCGCTCACCGCGGCGGCCGCCAAATATGTCGCCGTGGCGATGGCCTACGACGACGTGATCCGCGTCGCCGACTTGAAGACGCGGGGAAGCCGCTTTGCGCGCGTGCTGCGCGACAACAGCGTCGGCGACGATCAGATCGTCTACACCACCGAATACATGCACCCGCGCCTCGAAGAGACCGCCGGCACGCTGCCCGCTCCGCTCGGCCGTTTCCTCGAAGCGCATCCGCGCCTGTTCGGCTGGATGCTCCGCAGCGGCCGGCGCGTGCGCTCGGGGACGATCCACTGGTTCCTCATGCTCTATGGGCTCGCCGCGCTCAAGCGGATCCGCCGCGGAACGCTGCGCCACCAGCGCGAGACGGCGCATCTCGAGCGCTGGCTGTCGCTTGCCGCCGCCACCGCCGCGAAGAACTACGACCTTGCCGTCGAGATCATCGCCGCGCGGCGGCTCGTCAAGGGTTATTCCGACACGCATGCGCGCGGCTCCTTGAAATTCGACCGCGTCATCGACGCCGTGCCGCTGCTCGCCCCGCGCGCCGACGGCGCCGAGTGGATGCGCCGCCTGCGCGACGCCGCGCTCATGGACGAGGACGGCATCGCGCTCGACGGCGCGCTGAAAACCATCGCCACGCTCTGACGACGCGTATCACCGTCAAAGCCGCCGTGACCGGGTCGTTTCCCGCGCCGGCAACGCTTGCGGTGCCGTGCCGACTCAATTACCGCGAATGTCGTTTGGAAATCGATCGCCAACGCAGCGCCCATGCCGGCGGAATTGCCGAAGACTCAATCCGCGCCCCCGTTCAACGCAGCGCTTGTGTTTGCCAACGCGCTCGCCTTGCATCAGGCCGGCCGATTGGCGGAGGCCGAGACGCTCTATCGCCAAATCCTTGCCGTACGGCCCGACGATTTCGACTGTCTGCACTTTCTCGGCGTCATCGCCCACCAGCGCGGCAACCACGCCGAAGCCGTGCGGCAAATCGACATCGCTCTGCTGCGGCATCCCGACGACGCGTTTGCGCTGAACAATCGCGGCAACGCGCTGTTGGCGCTCAAGCGCTACGACGAGGCGCTGGAGAGTTACGATCGCGCGCTGGCGCAGAAGCCCGACTACGACGACGCCCTTTGCAATCGCGGCGCCGCCCTGCATGAGCTGCGTCGATACGAGGAGGCGCTGGCCGATTGCGACCGCGCCATCGCCATGCGTCCGGACCATGAGGAAGCGCACTCCAATCGCGGCAATACGCTGAAGGAGCTGCGGCGGTTCGACGAGGCGCTGGCCAGTTGCGACCGTGCATTGGCGCTGCGAGCCGATTTCCCCGCCGCCCATTGCAACCGGGCCAATGCGCTGCACAGCCTCGATCGGTTCGAGGAGGCGCTGGCCGGTTACCGGCAGGCGATCGCGTTGCAGCCGCATTATCCGGAAGCCCTCACCAATCGCGGGGTGACGCTCCACGACTTAAGGCGCTTCGACGAGGCGCTGGCGAGCTACCGGCAGGCGCTCGCCGTCGAACCGGATTACGCCGAAGCGCACTTCCGCGAGGCGATGTGGCGATTGCTGACCGGCGACCTCGCGCGCGGATGGGCGAAGCAGGAATGGCGCTGGAAGAGCCGACAGCTAGCCGGCGCCGGGCGGAATTTCCGCCAACCGTTATGGCTCGGCACAGACGAGATCGCCGGCAAGACCATCCTCATCCATGCCGAGCAGGGTTTCGGCGATACCATCCAGTTTTGCCGCTACCTGCCGCACGTCGCCGAGCGCGCCGAACGCGTCATTCTCGAAATCCCCGATCCGCTGCAGGAGTTGATGGCGACGTTGCCGGGCGGCGCACAGATCGTGTCGCGCGGCACGCTTCCCGATTTCGACCTGCACTGTCCGCTGCTGAGCCTGCCGCTCGCCTTCGGCACCGAGCTTGCGACGACCCCCTCGGCAACCCCCTATCTGCGCGCGCAAGCCGACCAAGTCGGCCGCTGGAGCGATCGGCTCGGCGCCAAGACGCGGCCGCGGATCGGGCTGGTCTGGTCCGGCAACGCCGCGCATAAGAACGATCATCGCCGCTCGATCGGCCTTGCTTCTTTTCTGTCGATCCTGGACGGCATCGGCGCGACCTTTGTCAGCCTGCAGCGAGACGTTCGCGCCGACGACGCGGCGGTCTTGCGGCATCGCGGCGACATTGTTCATTTCGGCGCCGAGCTGAAAACGTTTTCCGACACCGCCGCGCTGATCATGAATCTGGATCTGGTGATCTCGGTGGACACCGCGGTCGCCCATCTCGCCGGCGCGCTGGCAAAGCCGGTCTGGGTGCTGCTGCCGTTCATACCGGACTGGCGGTGGCTGCTCGACCGCGACGACAGCCCATGGTACCCGACCGCCCGTCTGTTCCGGCAGGATGCGACCCGCACATGGGGCGGCACATTGGCGCGCGTTCGCGCCGCGCTCGACCGTCACTTTGGCAACGCCTGAGATTGGCGAAAACGGCGCCGCGCTCACCGCCGTAGCCAACGCTTCCGTGTCCGCGTATCTTGCCGGCGTCATGACGCCGGGCAGCGAACAAATCCCAGCGGGCTTTAGCCGCCACGCGCGCACGAGCCCGCTGACCGAGCCTTGGGAACCGATTTACGCCAAGGCCGAGAACGGATCGATCATCCTGGCGCTGCGCATCCGGCGCGAGCATTGCAACAGCAGGGGATTCGCGCACGGCGGCCTGATCAGCACGCTCGCCGACAACGCGATGGGACTGTCGCTCGAAGAAACGCTGCGCCTGCAGGGCGAGGAACGCGTCAGCCGCGCGCTGACCATCACGCTTGCGCTCGATTTTCTCGGCTCGGCCCAGATCGGCCAATGGGTCGAGTTTGGGCCGCGCGTCCTGCGCGCCGGAAAAAGCCTCGGTTTCGTCGACTGCATTGTGCGCGCCGACGATAAGCCGATCGCCCGCGGCAACGCGACGTTTCGCGTCTATCAGACGGAGGAAAAATGACGTGCGGTCGGTTGCGCGCGCCGACTACGCCGCCGCATGGAACGCCGCGGGGCTCGCCATCGCCCACGCCGCGCGAAACCGCTTGTCGTTCGTACCGGCGAGCAATTCTCCCGGCTGCAAGGACGGATAAAGCTCGGCGAAACTCTTGACCTCGTTCGGCGACACGCGCCGGGAAAAATGCGCGGGCGCAAATTCGGTCGGATGATCGAGCCCAGCCGCCGCCGCCAGCTCGGCGATCGCCTCCACCGTGGCGCGATGGAAATTGAACACGCGCTCCGACTTGTCGGGGACCACGAGCGCACGCTGACGCACGCGGTCCTGCGTCGAAACGCCGGTCGGGCAGCGGTCGGTATGGCAGGACTGCGACTGAATGCAGCCGAGCGCAAACATGAAACCGCGCGCCGAATTGCACCAATCGGCGCCCAGCGCCATCGCGCGCGCGATGTCGAAGGCGCTGACGATCTTGCCGGAGGCGCCGAGCTTGATGCGCTCGCGGGCGTTGATGCCGATGAGCGCGTTGTGCACGAAATTGAGCCCCTCGCGCAGCGGCATGCCGAGATGATCGGTGAATTCCAGCGGCGCCGCGCCGGTGCCGCCCTCCTTGCCGTCGACGACGATGAAGTCGGGATAGACGCCGGTCTCGATCATCGCCTTGCAGACGGCGAGAAACTCCCACGGATGGCCGACGCAGAGCTTGAAACCCGTCGGCTTGCCGCCGGACAATTTGCGCAGCAAGGCGATGAACCGCATCAACTCGACGGGCGTGGCGAACACCGAATGGTGCGACGGCGAAATGCAGTCGACGCCGACGGGCACGCCGCGGGTGGCCGCGATTTCGGGCGTGACCTTGGCGGCCGGCAAGACGCCGCCGTGACCGGGCTTGGCACCCTGGCTCAGCTTGATCTCGATCATCTTGACCTGATCGCACTGCGCGTTCTCGGCGAACTTTTCCGCGCAGAACGTGCCGTCGCCGTTGCGGCAGCTGAAATAGCCCGAGCCGATCTCCCAGATCAGGTCGCCGCCGTGCTCGCGATGATGGGGACTGTAGCCGCCCTCCCCGGTGTCGTGGGCGAAGTTGCCTTTCCTGGCGCCGATATTGAGCGCGCGCACCGCGTTGCGGCTGAGCGCGCCGAAGCTCATCGCCGAAATGTTGAAGATCGAAGCCGAATAGGGCTTGCCGCAATCGGGCCCGCCGATCACGACGCGGAACGGCTCCTTGACGATCGGCTTCGGCGCGATCGAATGGTGCAACCACTCATAGCCGCTGGCATAAACGTCGTTCTGCGTGCCGAACGGACGCTTGTCCAACGCCCGCTTGGCACGCTGATAGACGATGGCCCGCTTGTCGCGGGAAAACGGCGTGCCGTCCTTTTCACTTTCGAGGAAATACTGACGAATCTCCGGACGAATTTCTTCGAGGATGAAGCGGATATGCGCGGTGAGCGGATAGTTGCGCAACACCGCGTGGCGGGTCTGGACGAGGTCGTAGGTGCCGATCGCGGTAAGGCCCGCGAACAAAACGAGCGGACCGGCCACAACGAGCGGCGGCGCGGAATGAAACATCAGCGCGACGAGCAGCAGCGCCGTCGCCAAAATCACGAACGTATAAGCGATGTACCGCGCGCTCAGCGGCAGGAGCAATAGGCGCATGGCATACCTCCCAGCAGCCAGGTTTCGGCGGCCGGCCGCGTTCCGAGGCCGGCGTCGTCCTCATTCGTAGCAAACCAACGTGGCAGTTTGATTAGGCGCCGGGCGGGGAAAATCGAAGCCGTGCAGGCCCTTTGCGCGCACTCAGCCTATCGCCTTCGCCAGCAGATAGCCCGAGCCGCCGCCGAGCCCGCGCCCAAGGTGATTTCCCCCGCACGGGGGAGGGGAACATACCCGGCGTGCTTGCGCTTCTAAAAACGCTCACTCAGTTGCGCGCCTTGAGCAGATCGCGGCCGATGATGAGCTTCTGCACCTCGGTCGCCCCTTCATAGATGCGCAGCGGGCGGATTTCCCGATAGAGCCGCTCGACCACCGAACCGACGCCGACGCCGAGGCCGCCGCACATCTGCACCGCGCGATCGATCACGCGCTGCGCGCTCTCCGTCGCCGCCATTTTCGCCATCGCCGCCTCCCGCGTCGTGTGGGCGCCCTCGACGTCGCGCAGCCATGCCGCCCGGTAGGTCAAGAGCGCCGCGGCATCGATCTCGGTCGCCATGTCGGCGAGCGTGGCCTGCGTAAGCTGAAAATCGGCGAGCGTCTGGCCGAACATCTTGCGCGTCGCCGCGTGTGCCAGCGCCTCGTCGAGCGCGCGACGGGCAAAGCCGAGCGCCGCGGCCGCGACGCCGGCGCGAAAGATGTCGAGGCTGCGCATGGCGATCTTGAAACCCTCGCCCGGCGTGCCGATGAGCCGTGAAGCGGGAATGCGGCATCCTTCGAAGCGCACGCGCGCCAGCGGATGCGGCGCAACGACTTCGAGGCGCTCGGCGACCGCGAAGCCGGGCGTGGCGGCGTCGACGGCAAAGGCCGAGATGCCGCGGGCGCCCGGCGCTTCGCCGGTGCGGGCGAAGACCACGTAGAAGTCGGCAATGCCGCCGTTCGAGATGAATGTCTTCTCGCCGTCGAGCACATAATGGTCGCGCGTCGATCGCGCCGTCGTCGCAAGCGCTGCGACATCGGAGCCGGCCTCGGGCTCGGTGAGCGCAAACGCGGGGATCGCCGCGCCGGTGGCGACGCGCGGCAGATAGTGCTTCTTCAACTCGCTCGACCCGGCGAGCATGACGGGCGCGCTGCCGAGGCCCTGCATGACGAAGGCGAAATCGGCAAGCCCGCTGTGGCGCGAAAGCGTTTCGCGCGCGACCACCAGATAAAGCGATTGCAGCGGATCGTGGGCGCCGCCGTAGCCCGCCGGCACGCAGTAGCGCAGCCATCCGGCGGCGCCGAGCGCGCGCACCCAGCGGATGCAGGCGGCGTCGACGTCGTGACCGTCCGCGCCGCCCGGCTCCACGTCGGCGACAGCCTGCGCCGCCCAGGCGTCGATCTCTTCGGCAAAGCGCCGGTGCGCCGCATCAAAGAAGGGAAGGCGCAAATGCGCGGTCCGGTTCATGGTGGCTCTCCTCCCCGCGGCGGTTTATCGGGCCGGTCTTATCAGACCAGCAAGCCCCATAACCATGCCGGCGTCCAGTCATTGCATTTTTTGCCGCCCGCGGCAGACTGACCGCCTGGCACGCAATGAGTACGCGTCGCGGGGAGTGTTGTCATGAAGGTGATCATCGCGGGCGCGGGCGTCGGCGGCCTGGTGACCGCGCTGATGCTGCATGCGCGCGGCATCGACTGCGAAATCTTCGAGCAGGCCGACGCCATCCGCGAGCTCGGCGTCGGCATCAATACGCTGCCGCATGCCATCAAGGAGCTCGCCGAGCTCGGGCTGCTCGATCGGCTCGACGCGGTCGCCATCCGCACCTACGAATTGTTCTACACCAATCGCTTCGGCCAGGAGATCTGGCGCGAGCCGCGCGGCCTCGATGCCGGCTACGACATTCCGCAATTCTCCATCCATCGCGGCCGGCTCCAGGGCGTGATCTACCAGGCGTTGCGCGCGCGCATCGGCGAATCGCGCATCCATCTGAACTGCCGTCTCGGCTCGTTCGCGCAGGACGACGGCGGCGTTACCGCCTATTTCTTCGATCGCTCCGGCGCGCATCAGGCCACCGCGCGCGGCGACGTATTGATCGGCGCCGACGGCATCCATTCGGTGGTGCGCGAAACGCTGTTTCCCAACGAGGGGCCGCCGCGCTGGAACGGCCTCATGCTCTGGCGCGGCGCCGTCGATTGGCCGGCCTTCCTCACCGGCCGCTCGATGGTCGTCGCCGGCGGGCTTGCCGCCAAGCTCGTCGTCTATCCGATCGCCGAAGGATCGCAGCCCGACAAGCGGCTGACCAACTGGGCCGTCGTCGGCCGCGTCGGCGACGGTACGACGCCGATCCCGCAGAAGCAGGATTGGTCGCGGCCGGGCCGCTTCGAGGACCTGATGCCGCACCTGCAACGCTTTCGCATCCCCTACGTCGACGCGCGCGGCCTGATCGAGGCGACCAACGAGTTCTGGGAATATCCGATGTGCGACCGCGATCCGCTGCTGCGCTGGAGCCATGGCCGCGTCACGCTTCTGGGCGACGCCGCGCATCCGATGTATCCGGTCGGCTCGAACGGCGCGTCGCAGGCCATTCTCGACGCGCGCTGCCTCGCCGATCGCTTGCAGGACGCCGAGCACGCCGTGCACGCGCTCTGGGCCTACGAGCAGACGCGGCTGCCGATGACCGCCGAGATCGTACGCATGAACCGCCGCGGCGGTCCGGAAGGCGTCATCGACGCGGTCGAAGCCCGCGCGCCGGACGGCTTTTCCAACATCGACGACGTGTTGTCGTTCGAGCAGCGCAAGGCGATCGTGCGCGGCTACGCCTCGGCGGCCGGCTATGCGCGCGAGCAGGTCAACAAGGCGGCGTGATGCTCAGGACGCAGCGCTATGACACCGACGCCGCAGCGCTTGGGTAGTCATCCCAAGTGCGATCTTTGAACACGCGCCCCGATCGCTTCTTTGTTCTTCCGCCCCATTGCTTGAAGAAAAAGACCACGCCGTGCCGCTCGCAGGCGTCATGCAATTGCTCTACCCACCATGCTTGCATCGGGCGCGCGCGCGGGCCGGATTCGCCGCCCACGATGGCCCAGTGAATACCGCTGAGATTTGGACTGAGGATCGGCCCAAGCAGCGGCTCGAACGAGACAAACCTCACGCGCGCAGGGGTTCGACGCAGTAGTTCAATGCGGTCCAAATAATCATCGCTCTCAACAGACGTGCCGAGCCAAACGTTGGGAAGTTTTGGAAAATCCGGCTTGGACAGAATATTCAGCATCCGCTCGGGACGCTTGGTGAGCACCTGGAATGAATGCCAAGACGCCTGCCCCATTATACGCCACACTCGGCGAATGAAAGTTTCGTCTGCTTGGTCCTGGAACAGGTCCGACATGGAATTGACAAAAATGCGCTGCGGCTTCTTCCAAGTCAGCGGTGCAGTTAGCGTCACGGTGTCAACGTTCACGCGACCGGTCCAGACATGGCGCTTTCCTGATTTGCGCGTGGTGCCGGCGTATTTCACCATGCCCATCGCCTGCAGGCGCGCCGCCATGTGCATGGCATAGCAATTGGTGCAACCGGGCGAAATTACCGCACATCCGGCGATCGGATTCCAAGTCGCTTCCGTCCATTCGATGTCGGACGCGGCCATGGTCGTACTCCAACCTAATTTATTACAAAGGAAAACTCTCGCTGGCCGGACACGTTTCGAATTTTCTCCTAAAAGTCCCTTGCCAATTTCTCGCGGCTAACCAACACCAACCAATATAGCCGTTGGTTTCTTTCTTGTCCGCTAACGAGCTCAGCCTGCCTAGCAGGAGACAATCCGAGCGTTTCGAACTTACCGGCCCAATACGAAAGCAATGCTGCCCGGATTCTTTGTTGTGATTGATCGAGGCCGACGTGCCACCGCCATCCCGGTGCAAATCGTTCCAAACGGTTGTCCTCTGGCTTTGTGTAGGCGTTCAAATTTCGCTGCAGGTCCTGCGCGCTCACATGAATCAGCATGTCGATGCATTTTAAATGGCTAAGAGCCTCGACAACAGCGAACGGTAAGGCGTCCAAATTGTATGGATCGAGGAAAGCAAAATGGAAACCGTGAGGATTGAGCCGCCCGACAATCTGCGATGCCACGTGTTCGGCTTTGCCAACATAAGTCACGGCTTTACCGCCTGCATCGGCTATTCTCTTTGCCGCAGCAGCGACCCTCTCTTGTTCCAGGTCCGCAATATGAATTTCCGAAAACGGCTCGCCGCCGTCGCGCGCGCATTTGAAAGCGACAAGCGGGCTACCATCGATCGTTTCGTCGGTATCACGAATAAAGGCCCGACCTGACCCGCAGAACAGATCGATATAGGTCGCACCTCCCCTTCCCTGTAAGAACTTCCGCCGTACTGCGCGCGAAATATCAACGTATTTACGAAGGCGCTCGTGCTTCGCTTTGGCCCACGAGTCAACTTCATCCAGCAGCAAACCGTCCTCGTCCAACATGGGTCAATGCCAGCTCGATCCACAATTTGTTCTTGATATGTTCTAGTACGCGCAGCAATTGAAATCAAGGGCAGAAAGCAGAGAACCCAGCATGGCTGCCGTTTCCATCGCGTTACGTCGGCGCGTGGTCAGTTGTCTTTGAAAAAGAGAGCGCCTCGCCTCTATTCCGGCGGCGGCAGGAACACGACTTCGTGCTTGGCCGCGAGCGCGACGACTTCCGGCGGCGTCTGTTCTTTCATGCTGTGGATGGCCCAGAACAGATCATAGAGCTTGCG
>Ga0187784_10004383_pt1 | contig 11428 bp, 15 predicted proteins | sample 1015_SJ02_MP15_2_FD_132964 | JGI IMG/M metagenome (GOLD analysis project Ga0187784, IMG submission 132964) | Tropical peat soil microbial communities from peatlands in Department of Meta, Colombia - 1015_SJ02_MP15_20_MG | ecosystem: Environmental > Terrestrial > Soil > Wetlands > Peat | place... | reverse complement strand
TTGCCGCCCGCATCGCCGTCTCCGGCGCCACCCTGGGCGCCTGCGGCATCAATCGTCAGCAAGGTGACACCTTGGGGAACGACAAATTGCTGAAGCGAGCCAGTAGCGCTGAATGTCTGCTGCGTGCCGGTGCAAACCGGCGGGGGGACCTGGGCAAAGACCGGCACAGCCGAGCCCGCCATCATCAAGACGACCGGGGAGACGACCGCGATCAGCCCCCAGATGTTAAGATTCGCCAAGCGCCAGGAAGCCGTTGCTATCTTCATTTAATTCCCCCAAGGAGGGACCTTGTTGTTACTAAGGAGTCCAAACTCTCATGCCCTAAAAGGGCGTCATGAAGGATGAAAATGCTGGATTCCCGCCTTCGCGGGAATGACAGGCATTGGTCAGGTTTGTCATACCCGTGGGCGAAGCATCCGTAGGATCAAACGGGTATCCAGGGTTTAAACTCTGGACCTTGTTGTTCATTCCTTGCCCTTCGGAGAACATTAAAGCACGTTTGAAATGGCGTGTCAAGAAAAATTTGTGGTGTGTGGTGAAAAATTTATGATGACCTATCTCCTAAATCTCAAGAAGGTGTAAGCCCCGATCAGAAATGACTCAAATCCTAAAGTGAGGCTGGAAGCCAAACTCCAGACCAATTCATAGATGAATCTTTTCTGCGCGCTAAATGTTTCCAATCCCGCCCGGCTCAATTGAGCGCTCAACTCATGTGCCTCTTTAAGAAACAGATAGACGAAATGGATAGAGATCAAGAAGAGGCTGGCTTCCAGGTAAGCCCTTTTTCGTCTCTTGATGAAAGGATAAAGGGTCGCCAGGATAGCAAATGTCCCGGGCACATCATACGCATAGGATAACGTGCTTATCGGAAGATGGACCAGAACCACCCCTCGGCGTACCGGGTCGGGACGGCTGAAGGTCGGTTGAACAATATCTCGGTCCTCCTTGATGCGTTCGAACTTCACATTCTTTAGCTCTGCGACCAGAGTCGATACAATGGAAACCATTCCGTAGCCATAGAAGTCCTTGACCTGAGTCCAGAGAACCCAAATGACACTGTAAGAGCAGACAAACAGGATAACAATCTTCAGGATGAGCTTTTTAGAAAATCCTCTTCTCAGCGGTGGTTGCATAGGAAAGATAGAGGAAGAAAAGGCCAAGGGAAACGGCGATCATGATCCCCTGGGCAACATAAAGATGAATATAATCGAAGAGAGACTTAAAGTGTATCCCGCTATAGGCAAGAGCGACAATCCTGAGGATGTTGAGCGCCTGGATGACCAGGAAGCCAAGAAGGATGCCGATCAGGCGTCTCTTCCACGGGGAGGGAAAAGCAATGATAGCAATGCAATAGATCATCACAGCTTCCAGGCCGTTGCAGCCAAACCTTACATCGAGGGCAGCGGAAGGCAGTTGGATGACCGAACCCCGGCAAACGGATGGAATCCCAAATAAGCTTAATACCTTTCCTGTTAAGGATACGAGAGAGCCGGAGTAAAGGCCATTTACATCAATGAGATTCCGGACCGGACGGGACCAGATGAGAAGCCAGAAGAAACCCGTTAACAAGAGATAGGAAAGGATAAATCTCCTTACGCTTTTCCGGGACTGCGAATCTTTTCTGGATTGGCTCCTTTTTCTGCTCATTGGATAATAAATCAGCGGCGGCCGTTAGCCGTCCGGCGAATTGCCTTGTTTGTTGAAGACTTTTCTTTCGTTTCTATCCAGTCAGGAAGCGGCGTCCGCGTAGCCTCAGCATAAAGTGTCTCCGGGGCAATATCTACCTTGTCTTGCCACGTGAGCACTCCAAGTTCGTCGTTTATTTTAAAATTCTTGAAAAAACGAATATCCTTGAAACGATCAAAAATTCCTCCTTTATCGAGGTATCGTGAGAAATCGACAACCCCTCGTTTGCCATCATCGAATGTTACTTCAATTTTGTAGTTACCCCTATAAGATGCAGAAACAACATCATGAATCATCGCGGACCTCCAATTACGCCAACGGCGCTATTCTCCTTGGTGGTTGGTTCTTCTTAGCCAGTTCCCAGTCATTCAACAGTTCTCTCTGATGCCGTGAAGTCCATTCCATCACGAGTCCCAATGCTCGCGGAGGGATGTTTCCCTCCAGGACTCTCATGGAGCCTATTTCGATTGCCACTTTGTCTTTGCCGTACCGCGCATGGAAATGCGGTGGATTGTGATCGTCGTAAAACATGGCTATGATGATCCCCTAGAATCTGCATATCTCAGGCATCTCAGTTGCCCATTTTATCTCAAACGGAATCTCATTTCACTTACCGGTACAGCCTTATATGGTATTGGTATATCAGAAATTGTCTCCAAAGTAAAGCATTTTCTCATGAACTCATGATCCCCGAAAATGAAGGGGTAAGGAAAACCTTACCCCTTCAATCCTTTAATCCGTAATCCTCACATGGTCGGACTATTTGCTCCTTAAATTGCTGCCCTCCGTCTCCTCAGATAATAGATTGATCCTGCTCCTAAAAGAACCGTAAGGATAATCATGCCCCACTCCGTCATGGTGGGAATTGTCGTTGGCTGCACGGATAACTGCCACACCTGCGCTCCTCCCGTAGTCACTTGCAAGGCATGAGGTCCTTTGTTCTTAGCAACGGCGGCGGCTTCGGACGGATTGTACGTTCCCACATAGAGATTGGCGCCGTACACGGCCATGCTGGGAACGTCTATGTTATCAGTCCCCCACGGGGGAGACACATTGTTCCAGGTCCCGTTATATTGCCAGACCTGTGGCCCGATAACCTCCTCTTCAGTAAGGGAGGAACGGTGTCTTCGGGTCCTGGCACTGCCAATAACCTCCAGCCCTACTAGTAGTTCGGTTCCAATTCCCACGTAGAGATTGCCTCCGTATACCGCCATGCTAGGAGCGTCTGTGTAACCCGCCCCCCACGGAAGAGTACTGGTGACATTGGTCCAACTCGTCCCATTGTACTGCCAGACCTCCGCCCCTGTGGTAGAATTTCCCGTTCCCACGTAGAGATTGGTTCCGTACACGGCCATGCTCAAAGCATCTGTGTTATCCGTCGTCCACGAAGCGTTGGTACTGATCCAGGCGGTCCCGTTATATTGCCAGACCTGTGCCCCTCCAGAATTTCCCGTTCCCATGTAGAGATAGTCTCCGTACACGGCCATGCTATTAGCACTATAGTTATCATCCGTCCACGGAGCGTTGGTACTGATCCAGGTCTGTCCGTAAGCCCCAGCCGCCAAAATCAAAAACAGAAAACCCGTCAATAACAAAACCTTAACCCCAGCCTTAACCTTAATGCTCATCTTCCTCTCCTTCCCTACAAAGTAACCCCTCTGGACCTCCCCTTAATCTAAGGAGGAGTTAATCTCCCTCTCTGCCATTCGCCTTTCCTTAGCGTTGTTTTAGCGAGTACTCTATTGTAAATTCCTCAGAAAGTCAAGGAATTTTTGGAATTTTTTTGGATTTTTGTCGGATGTGTCGTTGTCGTTGGAGTCGTTGGTTCGTTGATTACCCTTCGAAATGGAGCATGATGGGAGCAAAAGTCCGGACGAATGTTCCAGGAAGAAATCTAGTCGGGAAAATTTTCAGAAGAAAAGGATGCATTGGCCGAAAAGGAATGGAGGGCGGGCAGTCTTTCGTCCCAGGTCGGAGCTGGCCAGAACGGCTGGGCGGTGGCCATGTTTATTGGCCAGACGATCTCCCTTCACGGGCCTCCAAGGTAGAGTTTGATCACGTCGGGGTTGTTCCGGATCTGTTCGGTGGGGCCCTCCATCCGGTTCATCCCGTTCTCGAGCACATAGGCCCTGTGGGAGATGGCCAGCGCGCTCTTTGCATTCTGCTCCACAATCATCACGGTCACATGAAGTCCCGTATTGATCTCCCGGATCTTCTGAAAAATGGCATGGACAATGGCCGGCCCAAGCCCGAGCGTCGGTTCGTCAAGCAGCAACATCTCCGGCCCCTGGATCAGGGCCCGTGCGATCTCGAGCATCCTCTGCTGGCCGCCGCTCATTGTCCCGGCCAGGGCATTGTGCTTTTCCCGCAGGACCGGAAACATTTCCATGGCGCTCTCGATATCTCTCGCAATCCCCGACCGGTCCGTCCGGGCGTAGGCACCCATTTCAAGGTTTTCGACCACCTTCATCCGGGGAAAGATACTGTGGTGTTGAAAGACGTAGACCATCCCCCGCTTCATGATTTCGACCGGATGAAGCCGGGCTATATTCTGGCCCTTAAAATAGACGTTTCCCTTCCGGGGGCGTAAAAAATGGGTCACCGATTTAAGAACGGTCGATTTGCCTGCACCGTTGGGCCCGATCATACAAACACACTCCCCCCGGTCGACCTGGAAAGAGACGCCTTTCAAAACGTCGAACCTCCCGTAGTTCGAGTAAAGGGCATCAACGCTGAGGAACCTTTCAGTATCCAAAGTAGGCCTCGATCACCCTGGAGTTCTGCTGGACTTCTGCAGGAGTCCCCTCAGCGATCTTCTTTCCGTAATCAAGGACAAACACTCGCTCGCAGAGGCTGCTGACCACTTTCATGTTATGCTCGATGATAAACAGGGTCTTTCCCTGATCGTGAAGCTTGCGGATGAGGGACGCGATCTGATCGATCATGATTGGATTGACGCCGGAAGTCGGCTCATCGAGAAGAAGCAGCTCAGGGTCGGAAAGAAGGACCATGGCAAATTCGAGGAGCTTCTGCTGTCCATAAGAGACCTCGCCTGCAAGTTCATCTTTCAGTCCTGTAAGTCCCACAAACTCAAGCCAGGATTCGATCCGCCTGCTCACTCCGGGGCTACAGCCTCTCGCCGGGGTTCTGAGAAAGTTCTCCCTGTCATGGCGCTGGGCAGAGATCATGTTCTGGTAGAGGGTGAGTTCCTTGAAGATACGGGCGAGTTGGAATGTCCTGGCCAGTCCCCTCTGAGCAACCCGATGGGGCGAGAGACCGGACAGACCCTCTCCACGGAAGAGGACCTGTCCGCCGTCAGAAGGGTAAAGCCCGGTCACACAATTAAAGAGCGTCGTCTTCCCTGAGCCGTTGGGACCGATCAGGCCGACTGTCTCGCCCCGCTCCATGCTAAGATCAACCTGGTCAACGGCTACGAGGCCTCCAAATCTCTTGGTCAGCCTCGCAATCTCGAGAAGCTTCATGGATTCCCACAATTCGGACGCCAGACACCAGACAAGTGAACAGGTGACAAGTGAACAAGTTTAAACCTGTTTACCTGTTCACTTGGGACTTGTCACTATTCTGAGGTCTTCGTCTTCGTATAACGTCTTTTGATCCTCCGGTAGATGCCGACCAGACCCCGGGGCTCATAAACGGCGATCAGAAGGATGATCAGACCGTAAAGAAGGAGATGGACTCCCCTGCCCCCGCCGCCAAAGACACTTCGCGTGTACTCTGCTAGTGGAATGAGCACTCCCGCACCCAAAACAGGTCCCAGGACCGTCCCCATTCCGCCCACCATCGGAAGGATGATAATTAGCAAGCCGAATTCAAGATTCAGAAGACTGTCCGGATCGATGTAAAGGACATATTGGGCATAAAACGTACCGGCAAGAGCAGTCATCACGGCACTGAGAACAAAGGCCAGGAGCTTGTATCTTCGCGAATCGATTCCGAGGCTCTTTGCCCTCTCTTCGTCTTCCTTGATGGCCTTCAAATAGATTCCAAGGGTAGACCGGTCGATCTTCCAAACAAAGGCTACGACAGCGGCAGCAAGGATCAGGGCGATGTAATAGTAGGGAACTTTGCTTGTCCATTGGACGTAGAGGTTTGGGGGCTTCATCGCCGGGATCTGGAAACCGAAGGCACGGTTGACAAAATTCCAGTTGACAAAGACAATGGCCGTGATCTCCGCAAGCCCCAGGGTGGCGATGGCAAAGTAGTGGCCTCTCAGGTCAAAGCAGATCTGCCCGATGAAAACGGCCGAAGCGGAGGCGATGATCATTCCGGGAATCACTCCCAGCCAGGGAGGAAGCCCTGCCTTGAGTAGCAGCATGGTTGATGTATAGGCTCCGAGCGCGAAGAAGATGTGGTTTCCAATCGATATCTGGCCCGAGTAGCCGCCCAGGATATTCCAGGCCTGCCCGAGGATGATATACATGAAAAGAATAATCATCACGTGCCTTGGAAAGGGATCCGTGAAGATCCAGGGATAAAGGGCCAGGCACCCGAGGAACCCAAAGAAAGCCGGAACATTGCGAATTCGTAATTTCTGAATTCCGTCCATGACTGAACAATTTCGTATTTCTAAAACTTGCCGAATAGCCCCCGCGGCCTGTAGATCAATACGAAAACGAAGGTTGCGTAGACAAAGACCATCTTAAAGGTTGGCACGAAGACTGTCCCCAGGACATTTTCGATGACTCCGATAATCAATCCGCCCAGATATACGCCCCAGAAGCTTCCAAACCCTCCCAGGGCCACACAGATATAGGAGATCAGGCTAAACATCCATCCGGAATAGACATGGATGGGGTAAAAGGTCGCCAGGAGCACTCCTCCCACGCCGACACACATGATCCCGAGCCCCCAGCCAATGGCATTGACTTCATCTGTGTAAATCCCCATTTCAACAGCGGCCTCCCGATTCTGGGAGGTCGCCTGGATGGCTTTTCCGATCCGTGTCTTCTTGATGAACAGGAAGAGGAGTGAGGTTGCCGCAAGAGATCCAAAAAAGGCAACAAGTTCGGCCCGGGTGACAAAGATGTTTCCGATATCCAGGATGCCGGAGAGGAGGTTGTCGCCGACCTTCCGCACATCGGCACTCCAGAAGAAATAGGCGGCGTATCTCAGGAACAGACCCAGGCCGAAGGTGCTAAACATCTGGGCCACCATGGGAGCATCCAGAATGCGCCGGATGAAGGCCCGGTAGGTTCCTGCTCCCGCCAAAAACCAGAGGATCATGACAAATGGCAGGGTAACGAGGGGGTCCCAGTGGAGGAGCTGGTAGGCCCAGAAAGTGCCGTACATGGCAAGCATGAGGTAGTCGCCATGGGCAAAATTAACGATGTTCATGAGGCCGAAAATCAGCGAGAGGCCCACAGCCACCAGGGCGTAGATCCCTCCCATGAGCAAGCCGCTGACCGTCGATTGAAGGAGAAGCTGAAAGGAAATCATCTGCCCGGATGCAAAAAGTCGGGAACCGACATCGGTAGGAGTGTATCCAATTGACAGATAAAAATCAAGGTATCAGTTGAAAGAGGCAGGCATCTTGACATGAATCCTTTCATGGTTGATATTAGAAGTGAACGCTTCAATAAGAGGGGGAAGAATGAAATTTAAGCTGACGGAAGAATTATGGAAAGAAGGAAGTATGTATGTATCCTACTGTCCGGAGCTCGATATAGCATCCTGCGGAGAAACGGTCGATCAAGCAAAAAAGAACTTGAAGGAAGTCATCTTAATCAACCTGGAAGAAGCCCAAAAGATGGGAACCCTGGATCGACTTTTGCAGGAGGCTGGCTTTGACAAAACGGAAAGTATCCTTGCTTTGCGGAAAGAGCTTGTCGGTTTTACGCCGATCGAAGTGGCGCTATGACTTCTGCCATAAAGCCCACAAGCTATCAGGTCCAGGTAAAAGTATTTGAGGCCGCCGGATGCATGTATGTCCGAACCAGAGGCGACCATCTCGTTTATCATTACCCTGGAGCGGTTCGCCCCGTCGTTATCCCCAAGTATAAAGAAGTTCCCGTATTTATCATCAGGAATAATATGAAACTTGTTGGCATGTCGACAGAAGAGTATCTCTCATTCCTTGAGAAGATTTGACTCCAAAAGTGCGTCAGCCGATTTTGGTCTGATGTTTTTTTATTTTTATTTGAGCCTCTCTTCCCACGACGGGGCGGGCCAGACGGGTTTTGCACTTCTCATATTGAAGGGCCAAACAATTTCATGATGGCCCCTCTGGCGCTGCTGTATCACAGCCGATGCCCGGATATTTTCACCCGTGGAGTCAAATTTGACCCCTTTCCATGGAACAATCACCTGATCCTGATTTAAGTCGGTCTCCGAAAGGGCCCTGGCGATCGCCTTCGGATCCGTTGATCCGGCCCGGTTGATTGCCTCGCCGAGAACTAACATGGCTTGAAGGTCCCGGGCGCCAATATCGCTCATCCGTAAGTCTTCGCCCGTCTTCTTGACTCTCTGTTTAAACATTTCGTTCACTTGCTCCATTTTGGACTGGGTTTCGACAAGCCGTGGCGGAAAGATTCCCGGAGAAAAGATATAGTCGGAATTCTTGCCGGTGGCGTTTAAGAAGTCTGACAGGTTGTAAGAATCAGGGTAAGCCATAAATACTTTTGCATCCACCCGATATTTTGCGAAGGCGTTCTGTAAGAGGATCGCATTGGCCGAATAGTGATGAAGCAGAAGGATCTCCGGCTGCATGGACTTTATTTTGAGAACATCCGCCGTGACGTCCGTTGCCCCCTCCTGGGTGACCACCTCCCCGATGACTTTATAGCCTCGCGCCAGTGCCTGCTCTGTCCCGGCTTTGGCAAAATCATTGCCCTGGAAGGAGGGATCGTGGGAAACGACACACCTCTCATATTTCGTGCCGAATTCCTTCTGGAATTCATCAATCATGTCGTGTGCGTTCTTTACGTAAGCCGTATTGATGGGTGTCGTCCGGAAGACAAATTTGTAACCTTTCTTGCAAATGTCCGGGTTTATGGCGTCTGCAACAACAAAGGGGATGCCGTACCTCTCCGCTACCGGGATAGCCGCTATGGCGACTGCACTCTGATAACAGCCGAGGATGGCTACCACCTTTTCACGAGTAATCAACCGCTCTGTCTCTGCCCGCCCAATTTCAGGTTTGCCCTCCGTATCTCCCCACACGATCTCGATTTTCATTCCTCCTAAGTTCGGGAGCCCTCCGGTTTGGGCCAGCGGGATTCCTTTGAGGTCTGTTTTGTTGTTTATAATATCCTTGGCCAATTCAATGGCTACCCTTGCCTCCTGGCCCTCGCGGGAGACAGGGCCGCTCAATGGCCAGATGGCCCCAATCCTGACCGTTTTCTCAGCCCCCATAACCTCCGTTAGATGACAGGGTGCAAGTCCCAGAAGAAAAAGACCAACAAAAGACAGACCGATAAACATTTTTCGCCTCATGGTCTTGCCCTCCTTTTAAGGCTTCACTTCGGTAGGAGTCTATCCAATGGACAGACAAAAATCAAGAAGTCTCCATCTTTGGAATGTTTGAGGGTGTCCGCCCGAAGAGGAAAAAGGGGACGGTTCTATTTTTTAGTTGGGTCCTTCCTCGGTCTTCCGATGGGTCTCAGCACTTCGTTGATTCGATAGGCCTTCTTAAGGTTATTGGCAAATACCGCGCTACCATAAATGACTCGCCGCTCCATCTCTCCCTTCATTGCCCCCTTGGGTCTTTCGCTATCCCCGCTCTTACAGGGTTTAATTCGACATAGCTGCCGCAGGCTAATAGATATTGATCCCTCGATATCAAAATACTCTTAAACCGATCCTGCCAAAAATGACCCACATGATGGTACTTCCTCTTGTAGTGTTGCGCATAGGAAAGGTTTATCCCCTTCATGATCTCCATCAAACTTCCACCTTCTGCCTGTGGCTCCAGAACTAGATGAACGTGATTCTTCATCAGGACATAATGGTAGAGCTTAAATTGGTACTTCTCCTTGTATCGATTAAGAATCTCAAGGTACTTGTGATAGTCCGTTTCGTCCCGGAACACATCCTGCCGATTGTTCCCTCGGGTCAGGATATGAAAGATATGATCTCTTGGAGCTGTCCGCGCCATTCTCGGCATGCTTCTATTCTAATAATCCTGCGGCTCCGATGTCAAGAAAATAGAACCGTCCCCCTTTTTTCTTATTGACAATTGCTTTGAATCTTTGTAGGGTTAGACTGTCAGGTTCTAAAATTAGAAAGACTCTTGAGAAACGGAGACAGATGAAGAAACTTATTCTTATAGTATCCTTCCTGGCTGTCGCTTCTCCCGCATGGGCAATTATTTACAAGTGGACGGATCAAGGAGGGACGATAAACTTCACAGATACCTATGACAGGGTTCCCCCTGGTTATCGCGATAGCGTTGAACAGATAAGTGTTCCCAAAAGCCAGACTCCCTTCCCTTCGCGAACTTCCGTTGAAAAAACGCCGGCCAATGCGGGGTCAAAGGAAATCGCAATACCATCGGCTTCGGTGGCGAAGACATCCATTTCTGAAGGTAACTTGGCGATTAAACTGGCTGAGGCTTTTAAACTGGGTGAGGCTGAAAATGAGGCAGAGGCTGAGAGCGTGTTAGCTGCGGCCGGCATTGTACCAAAGCATGGATGGATTGCAGATTATCCTGTGGCCCCAGGGATTGTCGGAGAGTTACAAGACTCCGTTGGGGTGGCAGTCGACTCGGGAAAGTTGTCGCTGAACAAGGACGAGGCATTGAAGACGCTAGAGAATCTCGCTACCTGGCCAGGTTCCCCATCTATAGCAGATACTGAGAGTCAGGTGGCCGAAGCTGAATCGTCTTTGAGTGAGGGTGAGTATGACTATTTGGATATGATCAATGAATATTATTTTGACCAAGGTGCACCCGTTGTGACGTATTATCCTTATGACGCTGGAGATTTCTTGGAAAGGGGAAGCAGGGGCTTTCCAGGAGGAGGTGGCAGAGGCCGAAGATAAGATCATGCTTATTTCTCTAAATCCTTCACTGAGAAAGGGTTCCCATGGCCAGGGTAGACCGCCATTAGATTCAATCCTTTGATCTTTGCTACGCTTCTTATGAGTTCCTCAGGCCTCTCTTCAATATTTTCACGTCAAGAATGATCATTGTGCGGTGAGCGCTGGCTGCTCTTTCGTCTGTCTTGGACCTCTCAGGGAAGACGGTATGATCGCCAGCAAAGTGACGATGCCGAGAAGAAAGCAGGCATAGTTTATTGCTTGCGAGAAAATCGCCGGTTCGCCGCCATTGACGAATTGGCTGCTGCTGACGATCTGCGACAGCCGGCTATAAGGCATGACGAATGTCATCAGGAGCAACGATAAAGGCACACTGAGGACACTTCCCGTCTGGATGAGAGTCATTCTCACTCCGTTCGCTATGCCGCGCTTCTGGGCAGGCGCCGAGCTCATAATGGAGCTGGAATTGGGTGATGCGAATAGTGCCCTCCCGAAACCAAAGAGCATCAGGCTTACAGGTACAGAGCCATAGGACGACTGTGGAGTGAGAGTGGAAAACCAGAATAAGCCGGCAGCATTCACGGCCAGACCTATGGAGCTTAATATGCGGCTGCCGAATTTATCGGCAAGCCGGCCACTGATCGGACTGATGGTGAAAACCAGGACTTCCATTGGAATTAACATGATCCCTGTGGTGTAAGCGCTGTAGCCCATGACAAGCTGCAGGTAAATCGACCTGAGAAACGGG
>Ga0187784_10004382_pt1 | contig 11428 bp, 9 predicted proteins | sample 1015_SJ02_MP15_2_FD_132964 | JGI IMG/M metagenome (GOLD analysis project Ga0187784, IMG submission 132964) | Tropical peat soil microbial communities from peatlands in Department of Meta, Colombia - 1015_SJ02_MP15_20_MG | ecosystem: Environmental > Terrestrial > Soil > Wetlands > Peat | place... | reverse complement strand
CCGCCGTGTCCATGCAGCCTGGACTCGGCTTCGCACTTCCAAAGTGCGGCGCATTCGAATACTCCCTGCTGCGGAGTTGCTGCTTGCACCCCGGTACAGCTATACTCTCCGGAGGAGCTTGTGGTAAGCTGACGATGCAAGAGTCAGGCTGGCACGAAGGGGACCATGGATATCGAAGAACTCGTAGTTGAGAAGCTCAGGGGGCTTGCTCCCGACCAGAAAAAAGAGGTCCTGGACTTCCTGGAGTCCCTCCAGGAGAAGAAAGGCTCCAAGCGACCGCTTCAGGGCTTCCATGGACTCTGGGCCGATCTCGGGGTCGAGATCACGGCACAGGACATCGCCGAAGCGCGTCGCGAAATGTGGGGTGATTTTCCCAGGTAGTCTTTTTAGTGGCTGCGGTCTTAGATACTCACACGGCCGTTTGGTACATGCTTAGTTCGGAGGACCTTTCTCCGTTGGCTCTTCGGGCCGTCAAGGACAGCCTCGAAGGGGGCGAAGCCGTTTACCTTCCTTCGATTTCGCTGGTCGAGATCATCTATCTAGTCGAAAAGGGACGGCTGCCCGGCTTGGCACTTGAGCGTGTGAGCGCGGCGTTGGATAGCCCTGACGTTGGTCTGAAGCTTGCCGCTCTGGACAGAAGCGTAGCAGAGTCGGTGCCGCGAATTTCCAGAGGCTTGGTTCCCGACATGCCAGACCGTATCATTGCAGCCACAGCATTGAGCCTCGGTCTACCGCTCATCACCCGCGACCAGAGGATCCATGCCGCCGGGATACAAACCATCTGGTAGGCTGGCCTCCTCGACTTGGGTGGAGTGCTAGATTCCTCGGTGCGGCTGGAATGACAGGCATCGGTGGGTTGTTCAGCATCCTGCCAGGAAGTGGACGTTAAGGTCATTTACCATTTATCATTTGCCCTTTACACTTTACTCTTTGACCTTCGACTCTCGACTCCTCGACCAAACCGATGACAATCTACTCACAAAGGCCGCTCAGACTGGACAAGGTCAGCACTTATCCACTTGCCTCGCGACCAAGCAAGGTTACGGTTCGAGACTTCGCCAAAGTCGCGAGGCCTGGGGCCGGCGTGCGCGAGTGGCTCAATTCTCTTCCTCATATACTGGCTGGGGAAAGCTTTCGCGCGGTGGTCGGTGCAATTGAAAAAGCGCGGGCTAAACGCAAGCCGATTATCTGGGGGATTGGCGGGCACGTGATCAAGTGCGGCTTGGGGCCAATTCTGATTGATCTCATGAGGCGAGGCTATCTCGCCGCCGTGGCGATGAACGGCGCGGCGATGATCCATGATTTCGAGATAGCCCTGGTGGGCGCGACTTCCGAGGCCGTTCCCGCCGTACTTCATCGCGGTAAGTTCGGCATGGCTGAGGAGACCGGCCGGATCATAAATGAAACCATCAAGCAGGGCAACCGCGAAGAGTTGGGCATCGGAGAGGCTGTCGGCCGCTTCCTAGCCCGAAATCGCCAGGCACGCTTCCGGCGCTTCGGTCTCTTAGCTCAGGCCTACCGCCGGCGGATTCCGGTGACGGTGCACGAGGCCATCGGAACGGACACTATCCACAATCATCCAGCCATCGATCCAAGCGCGCTCGGGGCCGCCACTCACCGCGATTTCCTCCTGTTGGCAGCGCTGATCGGCCGCCTGAGCGGCGGGGGCGTTTACTTGAACGTCGGCTCGGCCGTCGTGCTACCCGAAGTGTTCTTGAAATGCCTGAGCTTGGTTGCCAACCTCGGCCATGCCCCGCGCGGCATCACCACCGTGAATATGGATTTCATCCAGCATTACCGGCCCGCGCAAAACGTGGTCTTGCGCCCGACGGCGGGGCCAGGAAAGGGCCGGGATCCCAGCCACGGGTATACTCTGATCGGGCACCATGAGTTAATGATCCCCTTGTTGGCGGCGGCGCTCAAGGGCAGTGACTAGTGGCGAGTGACGAGCAGAAGTGCAGGTGCCAGGTGTCAGGTGCGAGAAGCTCTCAGCCGTCAGCTATCAGCTCTCAGCGAAAACAACTTAGTCGCTGATAGCTGACCGCTGAAAGCAGAAAGCTTACTGGGATGGACGAGACTGAGCAACAGATATCTCCTCAGGATGGGCCGCCACCGCTGGAGGGCACGCCCACGGAGGCACGGGAATCCCTGCCCGCGCCGTGGGCGTTGCGCGACCTTTTGCGTTTCCTCGCCTTTGTGCCGATCGGCTTTTTTGCTGCCGACATTCTTGTTTCCATAGGATATGTTCTGCTCGACCTCGCCCAGCACGGGCACTTGACGAAATTAAAAACTGCTAACGATCCCTTCTTCGTGCTGGTCATGCAAACCGTCTTCTACGGTCTGGTACTCGCCTATACCCACCATCTCGTCACCGTACGCCACGCGCAGGCCTTTTGGCCCATGCTTCGCTGGCGGCGCATGACCGTAGGGAAAACGCTTGCTTGCCTGGCGGGTGGAGCGCTCTTGACCATAACCATTGCTTTGCTTCCCCCCGTCCTTCCGGACGCCAACCAATTCCCTCTCGAGAACCTGTTCAACTCCAGGGCAGCAATCTTTGCCATCGGCGCCTTTGCCGTTCTGGTCGCTCCCTTCATGGAGGAAATCATTTTCCGCGGCGTCCTCTTTGGCATTTTCGAGTCGCAAATCGGCCTGCGCGCCGCCATCTTGATAACCGCCATCTTATTCGGGGGATTGCACGTGCCTGAGTACTGGGGCGCCTGGAACCACGTGTTTATGATTTTCCTGGTGGGCCTGGTGTTTTCGCTGGCGCGAGGTATGAGCGGGTCATTGGCGCCCAGCGTCTTCCTTCATGCGGGCTACAACGCCACCATGATGCTCGGCCTGTTTCTGTCCACGGAACACTTCCGAAACTTGCACGCTTTGCCTCACCCCTGAGGCAGCTTCTCTGATGACCTCAAAATTCCTTAACACGGCATCGTGAACCATGGGGTCCCGAAGGAAAGGGCTCTTCCCATCCGCGGTGAAGCACTCGATCTTCTGGATGCACTCCGCGATGCGCGCAAGATAAACACCAGCCCGAGGGCAGGGCAAGCCCCACCCCTGGAGCTTGTAGGGGGACGGCTTGCCGTCCCCTGGTCCGCTTATGCCTACGCGCGGCGCTTGACGTCGATCTGGAGTCGCTTGATTTTTTGATTGAGGGTGGAGAGGGGGATCTTGAAGCGTTCGGCGGCATCGGTCTGGCTCCAGTTGGTACGAGCCAGCATACTGAGAATGACTTTGCGCTCCTTTGCTTCCATGATTTCAAAGAGCGACTGGCCTTCGAATTGCTCCGGGGCTTCGCCCTGGCCGCCATGTGAGCCATCTTGAAAAAGTTGTTCAGGTAAGATATCGAGCCCCAGGCTGGGCCCGGCGGAGAGGACCACGGCTCGCTCCACGGCGTTTTCCAGTTCGCGCACGTTGCCTGGCCAGTCGTAGTCCATCAAGTGTTTCATAGCCTCGGCTGAGAACTGGAGACCGACACGACCATTCTCCTCGCCAAACTTCCTCAAAAAATGCTCGACGAGGTGAGGAATGTCTTCCTTGCGCTCCCTTAAGGGGGGAAGACCAATGCTGATAACGTTCAAACGGTAATAGAGGTCCTCCCGGAAGTGCCCCGCCAGGACCAACTTGCGCAAATCGGCGTTAGTGGCGGCGAGGATGCGCACATCGACCTTGATGGTTTCCGTCCCGCCCAGGCGCATGAACTCGCGTTCCTGAATCACCCGCAGCAGTTTTGCCTGGGTCTCCACTCCCACCGTGCCGATCTCATCGAAGAATATAGTCCCCTGATCGGCCAGTTCAAACAAGCCGCGTTTAGTGGCAATGGCAGAAGTAAAGGCCCCCTTCACATGGCCAAACAGCGTACTCTCCAGGAGGTCCACGGGCATGGAGCCGGTGTTGACGGGAACAAAAGCTCGGTCGGCGCGCGGGCTCATGGCATGGATGGTCTTGGCGACAAGCTCTTTGCCGGTTCCGCTCTCGCCGCTAATCAGGACGGTGGCGCGGCTGGCGGCTACTTGGGTGATGAGGTCCATCACCTTCTGCATCTTGTCGCTTCGGCCCACGATGTTGGGGAGCGCAAAGCGCTTCAGCGCCCGGCGAAGCTGGAGGTTCTCCGCTTGCAGGCGCGATTTGTCGAGGAGATTGCGGACTTCGAGCAACAGTTTGTCGTTGTCCCAAGGCTTGGTGACGTAACTCTCCGCGCCCTCCTTGGAGGCTTGGAAGGCCATTTGGCTGGAGTCGTAGGCGGTAATCATGATCACGCCGACTTCCGGCGAGTCATGCTTTATGGATTTCAGCAACTCCAGGCCGTTATGGTCAGGAAGGTTAATATCCAGAAGAATCAAGTCGAACACTCCGCCTTCAATTCTCCTCAGACCCTCTTCGCCGGTGGAGGCGGAGTCCGCCTGATAACCCTCCAGCCGGAGCAATTGCTCCAGGCTCTCGCGGATTTCTTGTTCGTCGTCAATGATGAGAATGGAACCCTTAGGCGACATTTACCGCTTTCCTCGCAACTGGCAACTCCACACGGAACGAGGTGCCGCGTCCCAGCGTGCTCCGCACCTCGATCTTGCCCAGATGCTCACGAATGATTCCATACGTCACCGCGAGGCCCAAACCCGTTCCGCGGCTGGTCGACTTGGTGGTGAAGAAGGGATCAAAAATTTTGCTGAGATGCTCAGGAGAGATTCCCACCCCGTTGTCCGAAACCTCGACACGAACGGATGAGTCCTGGCATTCGGTGGCGATGGTCAACTCGCCACCGCGCGGCATGGCGTCGCGGGCGTTCATGATGAGATTCATGAAAACCTGCTGGAGCTTTCCGGGATTGGCGTAGACCAAGGGCAAGGAGGAGCACAATTGGGCGTTCACGGAAATCTTGGAGGCGCGCAGCATCGGTTCTACGAGCGACACGGTCTCGCGAACCAGTTTGTTTAAATCCAGATCGGAATACTCACTGCCACTCACACGTGAGAACTTCAGCAAGTTGTTGACAATCTCGGAGGCGCGAAAAGCCTGCTTGATGATCTTGTCGAGGGTGCGCGAGCGGGCATCGTCCGGCGATTCGTGCCGCATCAGCATTTGGGCCTGGGAAGTGATGACCGCCAAAGGCGTGTTCACTTCGTGGGCGACGCCGGCCGCCAGCAAGCCGATAGAAGAGAGTTTCTCCGCCTGGATCAACTGGTCCTCGAGGTTCACGCGCTCAGTAAGGTCGTTGAAAATCAGCAGCCGGCCCAGCACATGCCCATCTTTACCTACGAGGGGCACTGCGGAAAGGTTCACAATCAGTGTCTGACCGCCCGGAGTTTGTAAGCGAAACTTGTACAAACTCAGGACACTCTGCGCGTCCGAAGCACGAGGCAGCTCCGCCAACAATTCGGGTGGGAAAATAGCCTGGAGCGATTTCCCCACGGCATCCTTGCGCACCAGGCCATAAAGCTTTTCCATCGCGGAATTCCACGACCCTACTTTCCCTTCCAGGTCGCAGGCGAGAACGCCGGCGTTGATCGATTCGATGATGTTCTCGCTGAAATCAGTCAGGGCCTGGTATTCAAGAGCTTTCTTCTCCAGCGATTCGTAAAGCTGGGCATTCTCGAGCGCCACGGAGACGTACCCGGTGAGGGTCTGGAGGAGGTCAATATCCTCGCTGGAGAGGAAGTCCCCCTCGCGTGTTTTCCCCAGGCCGAGGTAACCCAAGGTGCGCTCCTTCACCTTAAAGGGCAAGTAATAGTGCAGGTCCAACTGCTCAATCGTCTTTTGCGCCGGGGGAGCGAAACCAAACGGGCGCCTGACGCTGTCAAAAAATAGATATTCCTTGCCCTCCTGGCGGCGCGCCGGGTCAAGGAAACTTGTATCCAGGCCCTCGGAGTAGCTCACGCCGCGTGACTTGACCAGGCGAAATTGGCCCGAGTCCGTCGCCCAAAAAACCGCCAGCCGATCAACCCCAAGGGTTTCAGTCAGCTTTACCGTCACCAGTTCCAGGAGACGGTCGACGTGCAACTCGGAGCTCAGTTCCCGCGCAAACTCCAGCAGTGTGCGACGATAGTCATAACGCTCGCGGTTAAAGAACCTGTCCAGCCGCACCTGGGTCCAATTCACCATGGGCTGGAGCACCAAGGCTGTGACTACGACGGCCAAAACCCAGCCACTCCGGCTGGTCATCAGGATTCTGGAGCGGAACAAATCCGCAAATAACCCGATCACACTGAAATAGAGCCCCACGATGGCGGCTGTGGCCAACGTATAAGCGATCCCCCGGCGGAAAATAACGTCCACGTCCATCAGGCGGTAACGCACGATGGCGTATCCAAAAGTGACGGGGAGAAAAACCAGGGAAAGTGCAGAGAGATTCATCCAGGCGTTGGGAATAAACCCGAGGAAAAAGGGAATCGCATAGAAGGCCGCAAAGGGTGCGATAGCAAGCCAAGTCCCTCGCGTCACCCATTTCAACTGCTGCTTGAGCAGAGGCACCTGCGTCCCTGAATAGGCATGTTGGAGTACCACTGCCCCCACCAAGAAGTACACGGCCAAATACACGAACTCGACGCGGTCAAGAAGCCAGCGCACCTGGAGTAGGGGCATGGGAAGAACCATGAGTTCCGTCGCCACAAGAACATGAACAGCCGCCAGGACTGCGGCCGGTATATAAAGGGAGGGGATCACATAACGCCGACCGCGCAGGAAAGTCTTTTGCTCGGGAAAACCAAGGCAGAAATGCAGGAAGAGCGCGGGCTGAAGAAGCAAGGCCAGAACTTCGAGCCAATACACCGTCCAATCGAACAGGTTCAGCTTTCCCGTATAGGCAAACGTGTAGAGTATAAAAGACGCCAGGCAAAAGATGTAGAAATGTAGAGATTTAGGAGCCGTCCAGCGGCGCAACAATATATAAGTTCCTACAACCAGGTATATCAGGCCCACCAGGCTGAGATAATATCGCACCGTCGCAGCCGCTTTTTGGGGGACAAGAACCAGCAAAGTCTGGAACTTTTCGCCATTTCGCACTAGGGTATAGTTTGCCTGCGACCATACGTCGTCGTGGAAAATCTGGCGCGCCGCGTCAGCCGCGGTTTGAATCGCTTTTCTGTCGATTGACTCTAAAAGATCGCCCTCCCGGATCCCAGCCCGGTCACCAGGACCATCGGGTGTGACAATCCATGCTTCCACGCCCCTCTTCGAATCAACCCAGGACACGCCATCATCCGGCAGCCTATAGCGGATCCGCTGCAGGAAATTGATAACGGCGAACACCATAAGCGTCAGGCTAAGGATAGCCAGCGAAACGGAGGTAAGCCGGTATGGGGGAGCTTTTGTCATCTGAACGCCAACACTTGTCCGTTGCCGTCTAGACTACCACTTTATATCCTGAGCAAGTTAGTTTCCAGGTATCGGATTTTAACAACACAAATAAATTTAGTATTTTCAATAAGATACAACATGAGAAGATTATAAGCAAGGTCTTCTACAAAATTATGGATATTGTCTACGTTTTTCAGTAACTCCACTCCCGAACTGGGAGGAACCCTCAGCCAAGAAAGCCCGTGGCTCTCTTTGAGTCGCCCTGGCGAGTCGGTCTCAAGGTAGAAGCTTTTAGCCTAGTCACTGTTTGCTATGAGTTAGAACTCTACGGAAAAGCCCCCGCGGACAGATTTACATGCTGAACTCAGCAGCAGAATCATCTCGCCGGATTGTGTGAAAGGTGAATAGCCTTGGGCAAGCAAATTCCTGAAATCCGCGACAGCTTCAATGTGAGCGGGAAGGAAAGCAAGGGCAGGAAGGGGTTGGCGGACCTGGACATCCCAGAATGGTTGCAACTGCAAATCGGCTTGGCCGTAAGAATCCAGCATGGTCACACGTCCCCGCTGAACCCATTCGTAGGAAGTCGTCAGTTGAGTACGAGTGACGGGTACACGAGCCGAAACTCGCCCGGCCAAGGAAGCACTACGAACGGGCTTGAGTACACCTTGAAGATCCCCTTCGGGGGGATGGTTGACCAGATCGCGGGCATAAAGCGAATCGCCCACCACATATGCGACCAGAGCTTCGACGCGATTTCCCAAGCGTTGCGTATAGACCGCGCGATATCCGGAAGAGTGATAGTCACCTAGGTTCACAAAAATCCCATCCCCAGCAGGGTTCTGGACGTAATTACCGGCCAGCCAGCTTACTGCGACTGGATTAGCCGACCCCCAAACAGTCGTGTTCTTGACTCCATCGTGGTAAGCGGCGAGTGCGATCCGCGCCGAACCATTCAGACGGCGGTTCAAGGAAACCTCGGAATGGTCGCCTTGCTCGAGCTCCGGTCGATAGCCGCGCAGCGTCAGTAGCGGAAAAGAATCGAGCCTGCTCACACGCTCCAGCAAGGTCCCTAAACCGTCGGATGGTCCTTTCCCAATCTGTAGGGCAACGTCGGTGGAACGTGAGAGGCGGTAAGCCAGCTTCACTCGCGGTCGAGCAATCAACACATCGCGAAGCGCATTGACATAATCAATGTCCATGCCCGCCGTCAAGGTCAGATGGGGGTAGATGTACCGGGTCTGCGTGTAGCTTGCCGCTAATCCCTGCGCATAGGAGTCGGAGGGCTGTCCGCCGCCAACCGGAGCGGTCACGCCCCCTGCGTAACCCAAACGATGCACGACCAGCGAGACATCCTCAACATCGCCCTTGGTCAAGCCCTTTCGATATTCCGTCCCCACCGAAGATGTGAGGGTTGCGTTGGCCGCGACTGAACCCACCGCCAGAATATCGGAGTCCGTGGAGGGCGAGCGAAGGTAAGCCACAACGCTTCCCGTGCCTGGCTCCCCGGACAGCGGATTCTCGCTAGAAGAAACCGGCACCATGCCCACCAGGTGCTGGCTGGCTGGCGGAGGAGGCTCTACAGCATGCGGGGTGGCCGAGGCAACTTCCGGCCGATATCTGAGGATAGGCCGCGTGGCGGCGGAAGTCCTCAGCACCCACTTCCAGTCGTCACCCAGATTGTTCGCGGCAGTATCGGGAATCTGAAAACGCAAAGGGGCGAAGACGTCGCCCAAAACAAATTTCAAGCTGGCCGTCTGCCCGGCTTCCACTTTTATCCCGTTCCGATGAGCGGGTAACCGCGTTGGGGCAATTATCTGAAGAGAGTACCAGCCCGGAATCAGGTGCCCAACTGAGAACATGCCTCTGGCGTCGGTGATGACGCGCTCTGCCTGTTCCCCGGTGCTGGCGGTAGGAATCAACAACGGCCCAATGATCAGAACCGTGGCACCCATCAACGGGTTGCCATGGTTGTCAGAGACTACGCCCGAAAGACGCCCGTACTCTGATGCCAGGGCCCCTACCGGACCAAGCAGAGGGCAAACAAGGCTCCCCGCCAGAAGAAGGGCTGAAAGCCTATTTCCGGGATTCAGAGCTTTCATTTGACTCGTCCAGGTCGACCGAGACCGTCCGACCTCTGACCGGCAAAATAAACAGCCGCGCTTACTTTACCTCAAAATTGGCCGAAGGTGAAAGGGTTTGTTTATTTATGTTGTCCGTGACCTTGATCTGCATTGTGTATTTGCCGGGCTGAAGCAGGCTCAAGGGCATTTGCTTTTCCAGGGTAAACTGCTGCGAGGCGTCCTTCAGTCTGGTTGCGTCCTCCGCTTGCGTCAGAAGGGATTTCCCATCCTTCAGCAGTTCGTATTCTACATCCAACGATGGCTTGTGCGTCTTCGCGTCCAGACCTAGGTTATAAACTTGCATATAGATGCCAAGCTTCTGGTCGCGCGTGAAAGTTTGGTTGACGCTGGGACGAACCTTCGTTCCTCCGATTACGAACGGGCCCGTACCAACCTGATTCGTCGGCAGAGGCTGAATGAGGTCCGCCAGAATCAATGAACTGTTCGACAGTTTATTTTCGTCAAAGTGCGGGACCATCAGGCCGATTTCCATCGATCCCATGTGCCCGTTGAGGTCGTCTTTCATCACCAAGCTCAGCTTGTAGCGGCCCGGGCGCAGTGGGACGGCTTCTTGATATATCGCTTTGCGTTCCAAAGAACGCTGAAATTCATGCTCTGGAATGTCCAAGACCAGGCTCTTTTCAAATGTATTAATATTCCTGCCACCCAGGCTGGTCACCTGGCCATAGATATCCATAGTGCCGTGCATCACCCCATCCTTGTTTTGAAATTGCAGGTCCCGGTAAGCCACTTGCAGGGTTATGGGGGTAAGCACAGTCTCATCTGTCACGCGGATAAAGTCGGTGCGAACGTCGAAGGGCAAAAGCTGCGTGGAAATCTTAGACGTAACGACAGCTCTTAAATCGTTAAACTTGACCGCCGGCGGGTTCCAGATTTTCGCGTACAGATCAAGCCGGGTAAATTCCTCCATGCTCTCGGGCGTGCCAGTCAAGGATTGGCCAATCGTCATGCCGTCGGCACGGGTGAAGCGGTCAGTCTTGCTGGCCATGCCCATCGCTTCCATGTCAGTTAATCCAGCGTTGGGCACGTGAAGCAGAGCGTCCTTTTCGCCGGGATCCATGGTGAGGTGATACTCTCCGGTCATCGTCGGATCGACGAATTCCAAAATAATGTTGTTCCCTATGCCGTCGATAAACGATACCGCCATTGCTCGAAGGGGTAAGTGGAGGTCTCGCCGCCACCCTCTTCCGTGGGTCGAAGGTAGGTACCGCCACTGGGGTGAGAATCATTCTCGTCGGGCGGGCCATACATGATATATATTCGCCCCCGGTCAGTTCTCCAACCCTGGATGCCCGAGGCAAAGTGCTCGTTGGCGTAGGCAATGCGGCGGTAGTATTCCTCTTTGAACTCGTTCTCGGGGCTTCCAGGATTCGGGTTGCGCCGCTCCCAGAAGTTTTCGATAAATTGTTCCCGTTCATCGTCTGTCGTAAGCTTCTTGAATGCCGCTCTCTCTTCGGCGGTAATGATGTAAGGGACTTCCTCATCGAGCCATTTTTTATAAGGGCTCTCGAGTTCTTTCTGCAAAGCCTTCTGGCGGCGTTTTTCCGCCTTGCTTTGCTTCTCGTTTTCTTGAGGCACCGCACTCAAGACAGGAAGAGCTGACCCCAAGGCCGTGAATCCCCACAATACCACCCAAAGACCAACACACCACCCGCGCTGGCTGATCAATTGGACCCGATTAGACACCAACGGCTCTCCTTTCCCAACCTTGGTCAGTGCTGATTGTATTTTTTGAGATTTGAAAAGTCAAGGACATACTCCCTTGACGAAATACTCCAACACCCGTCGTTGACCGACATGATTATTGATGCCGCGCAAGCAGGAATGGTGGCTTGACCGGAAAGAGGGGTCAGCCGCTTGAATCGGGCTGGGAGTGCCCAGCAACTCCGCACAACTCTCCCAACTGATGGTGGTACGGCATTTAAATAGCGAAAGTGCCTAGGATAAATTGCATTGACTGTTAATCTGACCAGTATTAAGATGCCAGCATG
>Ga0187784_10004381_pt1 | contig 11428 bp, 12 predicted proteins | sample 1015_SJ02_MP15_2_FD_132964 | JGI IMG/M metagenome (GOLD analysis project Ga0187784, IMG submission 132964) | Tropical peat soil microbial communities from peatlands in Department of Meta, Colombia - 1015_SJ02_MP15_20_MG | ecosystem: Environmental > Terrestrial > Soil > Wetlands > Peat | place... | reverse complement strand
GCTTGGCCGACCAGTTCGGCAGGAACAGCCATTCGACGCCGCCGCCGGCGGTCCAGCCGGTGGCGGTGGTGCTCCCGCCCCCGGCGCTGATGCCGCCGTAGGCGAAGCCGGCCGTTCCGTAGAGCAGCAGGGTTGGAGTGACGAGCCAGCCCGCGCGGCCGCGCACCGTGCCGAACCAATTCAGGCCGGCGCTGCCGACGATGTTGCCTCCCAGCGGAACGAGAAGGGAGCCACCGGCGAACGGGCTAGGGTAGGCGACAAGGTTGTTGCCGTTGTTGTTGTTGCCGATGCTCGTGCCCTGGATGTCGGCCTCGGCACCGATCACGATCGACGCGCCGAATTGATAATTATAGCCGACCTGGCCGCCGCCGACGACGCCGCCGTTGTTGCCGCCGTTGTTGTAATTGCCCGGCAGGAAGATGAGGCCGTTCACGACACTCCCGAAGCCCGGCCAATTTTGCGTCGAGAGAAGCGGGAAATTCGGGTCCCAGAAAGGCAGATAGTTGTTGGAGCCGTTGTTGGCCGACCAGCCTCCGCCGAGGTCGAGACCGCCATAGAAGCCCGTCCACAGGACGGGTGGCGGCGGCACATAGACCGGCGGCGGCGCCTTCTGCGACGGGAGGTCGGCAGCCACAGCCGAGGTGACGCTGAGCGCCACCGCAGCCGTGATCGCGGGGAGACTTCTCTTCATCTTCAAACTCCTGTGTCCTATGCCCACAACCCTGACCACAATGCCGAGGGGTAGGCCACGAATCGGATCAGGAGACACGTTAGACCTGCTTGAGAGCTGAAGTGTTGCTGAAAATTCTCTCCGTTGCACTTTCCCGAGTACTGTGTCTTTTTTGCCACAATGGACGTTGGACTTCGGTTCTCTACCCTCGGCACCACACCGCGGCGAAGCCGGCGTCGCCCTGCCATAGCCGAGGGCGTGTGAAGCCCAATTTGCGCAGCGCCGCGCACCCCATGCGCTCGGATCACACTTGCCGCTCGGGCGACCCGAAATGGCCCGCTCTAAACCGATTGAGACGGAGGGACCCAATAGCGGTGATATTGGCCGGTTGTGCACCAAATGCGGGAACGTCGCCAGCCAAGCTCAAGCAAGACGCGCGAGACGTATCGGCCCTGTGTCCCCAAGGCCTTCTCGAATTCGGACATCGAGAAGGGGCGGTCGCGCGTGAACGCGGGCAAGCTGCGATACCACTCCAAGAAGCGCTCGCGCAGGCTCAGCGGCCTCGGCGGCGGCGGCGGCGACCGCGCCGCGATCTCTCTGTGCAGGCTTTGGATGTATGCCGAAGTCGGCGGCTGTCTCATCGGTCTCGTCGCTCTCGATGGTGGTTAGTTCCTGATCGAAGATATGCCACCCGCCGTCGCTCGGTACAAGATGAATTTTTTCAACGCCGCGCAAAAACCGCTCGCCGCTCTCATGGCGCAGCGCCCGACCTTCGAGGCTAGGCCGGTTTGCACACATTGCTGTGGAGAGTGTCCTGCTACCCCTAGCCCTGGCGACGAAGGGATGTGGCCGGTGTAAGCCAAATCTGGTCAACGAACGGCTTGAGCCGATCGGCCCACCCGCCGCACAGCGACACGACCGTCGAAGTACGCTCAGTCTCTACACATTGTTGTGGAGAGCGTAGTGCCACCCCGCCCTCGGCCCGGCCGAGGGGGTGTATCGATGTGCGGTTTTGAGGCTGTTTTCAGGAACTTTTCATAGAGAGCTTTAAGGAAAAGTTCCGGGATTTAGCCCTCAAACAGCACATCGATACATCCCCTCGTCGGGACGCCCCGTCATTTCGGGGTGAGGCCCTGCACCTTGCGCCTGTCGGGCGAGAGGGGGAAGCGGCGGTCGGCAAGGCGGCGCGTCAGCCGACCTTGCGCCAGAGGCTTATGACCATTCTGAGCGGCCCATGTCGTGTAGCTGATATAAAGCTCCCGCTTCGCCACAGAGTATCCAGCTCCGGTGTTGCAGTTGTCCCTGATCCACTCGCCGATGATGTCCTGCTCGTCGCGGTAGGCGTCCGTGGCGGTCTTGATCGTCGGAGGCACCTGGAGGCCGTGCGCGAGATAATCCCGCAAGCCGGCGAGCATCCAGTTCAGGATGCCCGAGCCTTCGCCCTTGAGCTTGTGCAACAAGTGGGGATCGCGCTTGCCGTCTGGAAACGTCTGCCCGAACGGAATTAGCAGAACCCGGTCCCACATGCCGTCCGAAGTGTCGCTGACCTCCGGCTTATGGTTGCCGACGATGACGAGCTTATGCGTCGGAGAGAAAGTGATGTTGGCCTTGCCGTAGGGAACGCGTCCGGTGAGCGTGTCGACGCCGCCCGTCAAATCTTTGAGGCGGGCCGCATCGAAGTGGCGGCCTTCCTCCGTCTCATTGGCGTAGACCAGGCGCATGCCCTTCAGCGACACGATGTCGGGGCTGGGGGCTTGCGGGTTACGCTGATGGTGCATCAGCATCTCCGTCTGGATTTTGCGCGCGTAGTCGTCGAGCAGCCACGCCATCAGCTCGACGAAGACGCTCTTGCCGTTCGCGCCGTGACCATAAAGGAAGGCGAATTTCCGCGCGTCCGTCCTGCCGGTCAGGCAATACCCCATCCATCGTTGCAAGAAGGCGCGCACGTGCGGGTCTGGCTGCACCTCCCGCATGAACTTGTCGAACCGCGGGCATGTCGCTCCGGGGTCATAGGCGACGTTGCTGCGCTTGCTGATCAACACCTCGGGGGAAACAGGCGTGAGCGTCCCGGTCTTGAGATCAAGCACGCCGTTCGTCACGCCGAGCAGCATGGGGTCGTTGTCGAAGTCGCTCAGCCGCACGGTCATGCCCGGCTCCGACTTCGCCATCTCGATCATGGCGCGCTGATCATTCACGTCGCACAGGCGCGCCACATGCGTTATCTGCGCCTTATCGCTCGCGGCGTCCTTCAGGACGCCCACGACGGCCTTGCCCGCCCGCTCCGCCGTTCCCGGCGCGGCGGAGAGCCACCCGCTCCTCTCGTCGAAGCGCAGCACCTCGCCCGTCTCGTGGACGAACAAAAGCTTGTCGCGATAGAGCTTGGCAAATACCGCGCCATTATAGAGGTCTCCGCCCTCTCCGGTGAAGCTGAGGTCGGCGACGTGGTTAGGCTCCACTTCGTCGCCGTCGCTTGCGCATGACGCTGCGGCGCTCGCCGCGATGGCGGTTTGTAGGCCATGCCCCTTCAGCGAGAATCCAGTATCCCGCGCTGCCCTTATGATCGTCGCGATCGTCACATGCGCATTCATTGGGAGGTCTCCGAGGCGAAAGAGGCCCACTGCGCCGGCGCATCGGAGCGCGCGCGGTCGTCGATATGCGTGATCGACCAAAGCTCAAAGCCAACCTCATCGCCGTAGGCGAGCTTCAACGCCATCCCGCACTCGATCCAGCCGATCTTGATGATGCGACCGTCGGCGTCTGTCTTTATGCCGTTGCGATGCTCGAAGTAGTTCAGCTTGGCGAGGTGTTCGAGCATCGCGCGCATCTCTTGGGGAGGCAGCGGCGGGCCGTCAAACACCTTCGCCGTGTTGTTGCCGAAAGGGCTGTCGATCGCCGGCACCGGGTTCGGATCGCCACTAGGTTGTAGGCTCGTTTTGGCCGCGCTCGCCTGCGTCGCCTTGTCGGCGATAAATTCGAGCAAGCCTTGCGGGAGCTCCGCAGGCTCCACATCATGCACGATCTCGTAACGCCCCCCGCTCTTGTGCAGGCTCGGCGGCAAGACACAGAAGCCGCCATCGCCCTTGATGTCGAGCTGGATGTTCGGGTTCGCTATGGTCTTTACGCGATGGCCCGGATGACGATAGTGCAAATGGAAGCCGCGCCCGCTGCCGCTCTGGATCGTCAACGTCTGAGGGAGCGGACCATGCTGAGCCTCAAACTCGTCCAGCACGGTCAACCCCGCCAAGCCGTCACTCTCGACAACGACCACGCCGCTGATCGCGCCGGTGATGAAGCCGAGGCCGTTCGCGAACATCCGTCGCAAGCTCACCAGCTCGGCGTCCGTGACGAGACGGTCCTGAAGGTGCTTCCACTCGACGCCGGGATGCTTCTTGTCGGGAGCCTTCTGCGGGACGACGTTATAGCCCTTGGAGCGCCAGTCCACCGCGGCGCGGTAGTTGGCCTCGGCCTCGGCTCTCGCGGCCTCGGCCTCTTCTATGGTGCTGTTGATCGCATCGTCGAATGCGCGCGCGGCGTCATCATCGATCGTCGGCATGTTCTCCATCACGCACCCTCCCCCGTCGTCTGCGCGAAGCCCATAGAGGGCTGCGCGCCGTGACGACCGAGCGTCAGACAGAAAAGCGCCCACAGCTCCTGAACGGAGCCAACGTGATTGATGCCCGAGCCGATGCCGGCTTGCGCAGCGAACCACATTTCGGCCTGCAAAGCAGCGGCGTGTGGCGAAAAGCCGACGAAGATCGGCTTCCGGAGCGCATGCGCGTAACCGAGCTCGAAATCGCTCGCGCGATCCTTGGCGCTGTCGAAATACGCGAACACAGCATCCGCGCGCTCAACTCGGCTCAGATTGTCATGAAACACGTCTTCGCGAAGACGGCGACCTTCGCGGTCCCTGGACGCGCTGTGCCCGCACACATAGTACAAAGGACCAACGCACACGACCCCCCGCGTGATCGTCGGCAGATCGAAAACCCCCATCTGCATGTCGCGCGGCTTGCGGAAATCCAATTCGCTGTGACACGGCACGATCTCGCCACGCCAGCCTTGGTAGTCGATGGGGCCAGCGAGATAGACGCGCTTCGGCGATTGGTTGACCGCGAGCATGGACGGGGGAAGATGTTTCTCGGAGTAAGAGAGGAAGTAGCTCACGCCGCCACCTCCCCCACCTTCGAGATGTGCTCGATCAGATCGCGGACCCGCCAACCAAGGCGGCGCTCGCTCAACTGGATGGCGGGCGGGAGCTTGCCGGCCCGATGGAGGCGACGATACGTCGCGAGGCTGATGCTCAGCAGCTCCGCGCCCTGGCGCGCGCTCAGCACGCGCTCCGCGTCGAGAGTTTCCGGAAGGGTCGATATTTTTCGCCCCGTGACTTCAGGTCGCACCTTTGCTGCCCTCCTTTTCCTTTTGCGCCATCGCGGCGTCAGGCGAGAGCATTAGAGGCCAAAAATGCGCGGGAGTCGTTTCGCTTAATTCCGTCTAATTCGCCGCAACAGGGCTACATACCCTTCGCCCAATTGGCCGCGACCTGTATAACCTCCGGGTCTTCAGCTTCTTGAGCCTCGCGCTCGTAGTCGGCGCGGCGTGCCGGGTCCTGGTCGTATTTGAGTTGAGCCGCGATGGCGGGCAGGCTGGCGATTGCCTTTCTCAGGACCTTCTCTGCTTTGCTGGTGTCCGACTTTTCGAAGCCTAGCCACACCCCAAGCAACCGTTTCGGATAACCTTTCGCTTCCTGCGCGTCGAGGCCAGCGCGCCACACCAACAATTCGGCAAGCTCGACTATCCGCCACTTCACCCAGCTTGCACACACACGCTCGTCAATGTCGCTGTTTGTGGCGCTAGGTCCCGACTTGCGGAATGGCGCAGGGTACTTCTCTCGCGCCTGCGCGAGCGCACGCTCGAATTCAGCGCGGATGACAACATCGGACGCGCTGATATTGATGACCAGTGCGGGCAAGAGATGTTTTGGGATGCTCACGTCATCAGCCTGAGCATCGACGAATTGCGCCACGGGCGCACCCGGCAAGAGCACGCGAGGGCCGCCGGCCGCGCCAAGCGTCTCGACCTTCGGATCGTCTGTATGCAGTCCAAGATTGTGCTTGATCGACAGCTCGCGAAGCCGGCGCAGCTCGTCATACCAGCCTCTGACGCCAAGCCCGCTAAGCCACGTGTAATCGCTCTCCACAAACCAGTCAGGCGGCTCCGGCTCAGGCTTGTAGTTGTGCGTCGGCCCGCGCCGTTTCTTAGGCTTCTGCATCGGCTCACGCCCTTCTCAGAGACACGACGTTGCTGGCGCGGTCGCCGATCAAGGCGTCGATATGCTCGGCCCACAGGCTCAGCGCCGTACGCTTCTCGGCGCTGTAGGCGGCACGGTTGTAAACGCCCGCCACGCCCGCCTTGTGGCCGCTGATATGGTTCAGGACCGCTTCAATGATGTGCGGCTGCACCCCAAGGTCCGCCAAGCGCGTCGCGACCGTGCGACGGAGGTCATGCAATCGCCAGGGCGGTAACTGCGCGCGCGGATTATTCTCGCGCAGCCGCGCAAGCATGCGCGCGTCCAGGGCGCTCTTGGCGTTGCTCCACCCTTGGAACCCCCCTTCGCCTGCGCCGAACACGAGTTCCCGATCGTCGCGCCGCTCTTGAGCCTGCAATATCTCGACCGCCGCATCCGAAAGCGGAACCTCATGCGCGAGACCGTTCTTCGTCCGCTCTGCGCCGATGCGCCAGAGTCCTTTATCGAGGTCCAGCTCCGACCACAGCATGCCGCCGACTTCCTCCCGGCGCTGGCCCGTTAGGATCAACAGCCGCACGATCGCGCCGTAATCGCCGCCGCCAGCATACGTCCAAACAACCCGCAGCTCGTCGTCGCTGAGCACGCGGTTGCGCGAGATTTCTTCTGTCGCCTTGTTGGTCCCTAGGACGGGCGTGGCGTCGGCGAGCCCCTCGCCGATCGCCCAAGAAAACAGCGCCGAGAGCGCGGCACGCGCCCGGTTGGCGGCGAAGGGGCCGTTCTCCTTCGCGATCTTGGCGAGTTGTGCGGCCACGTCGGCGCGTGTGATCTTGCGAATGGGCATCGAGGCCAGGGGAGCCCAATGCTGGCGCAAGTGGCGCTCCACTTCGAGTAGGCTGCGCGGCTTGAGGCGCAGCGACGCGCGGCGCACCAGATAATCCTCGGCCACGACGCTGAGCGTGACAGATGCCTGCACCCGCGCCTCAGCCTTGTCCACTTGGGGATCGGAGCCAAGATGAACTTTCGACAGCACATCCTTGGCGCGCTTGCGCGCTTCGTCGGCCTCGACCGTCTCGACCGTGCCGAGCGTGACCCGTCGCTGTTGTCGTCCGACACGATACTGCGCAACCCAGGTACGCTTGCCGCCCGCCCTGAGCCGCAGGCCGAAGCCCGGCAGCGCGTCGTCAAAGACCAGCAGCTCGCTCTTGTCCGGCGGGAGCGTGAGCGTTTGAACCATCGCCTTGGTGAGCTTCATACCCCTGACCCTAACTGTTGTGAGCCGACTGGGAAGCATATGGGAAGCAACCTTGTGACCCCTCCCGATCGCCCATGCTTCCCAATATCTGAGGCTATCAACAGAAAGTCAAGGCGTTAAAGGTGCTATGACTGCCAATGATCGCTTGTGATCTCCGCCAGTCGCAGACTACGAATCTGGGGGTCAGAGGTTCGAATCCTTTCGGGCGCGCCATTTAAAATCAATGCGTTATCGAAGCGTTTGACCAGAAATGACCGACGCAAAATCGGTCCGGTAAGCGTTCGGTAAGCAGAAATCGGAAATTCGGGCAGCCGCCGCGTGGTCACAGGCGCGCGGCCGGCCGCGGGCGTTCCATGCCCGCGGAGCGCGCTCACTCTTGCTCGGCGTAGTGCGACGATGGCAGCCGAACGCAGCCGGTCGCGACCATTCGCTTCTCTTTCGCGCCAAGTGCCGCCGGGGCCGCGCCGTAGGGAATTCGGCGGCTTCCGAAGCCACGCATTCGCGGCCATTCTCGCTTACGCCTGCGCGCCTTCCGCGCGCATCCGCCCGAGATGACCCATGGAGCCGGCTCCCCTTTATCTGCGCCGCGCGGACGCCGCCCGATACGTCCGCGAGCGATGGGGCGCGCCTTGCAGCCCCAGTTGGCTCGCCAAGCTCGCCGTCATCGGAGGCGGGCCTCGGTTCCGCAAGATCGGCCGTTTCCCAGTCTACACTCGCGGCGACCTCGACGCCTGGATCGAAGGCAGGATCACAGCGCCGCGCCACTCGACTTCGGCGAAGTCAGTCCCTTCCTCTGAACGATCCTGACGCGCTCGCCGAACGGGAGCGCAGGGCGCGGGGCGCTCCGCGGCGCGAAAGAATTTTGCGCGCGGCGCCCCGTGTCCGCGGCCTCGGAGCGCTTCGCCTCGGCGCATTCTTCTAGTCGCTAAACCTCCGCGCTTCACTCGCGCGCGTGAAAATTTCGAGCGTTCTCGCGATGGCGAACGCGCGGTTGAGAAGCGCCGCGACCACCAACTTTCTGCATCCGAAAAGCGTTCAATTTGCTTTTCCCGCTGCAAACTGCGCGCAGAGTTTTCGTCGCTCGGCTGCAAACGACATGCGCTCCGATCGACGTTGCGGGCGCCGACTCGATGCAGGACGAGCGTCGCTTTTCTGTCGCGCAGTGGCCATTCAAGCCGAATTTGGCGATGCTCGGCGTTTCGCACTATGGCGAAGCGGCGCGTGAGTTTGGGCGAGGCAAGGAAGGAGCGTGCTGGATTGCAGGATAAAAGCGACAGCCTGCGGCGTGTCGTGGCGTAGGGCGTTCTCTAATGCATCAGCATCTTCGCGCAGGCTGCGTTTTCGGCGTGTAGCCTGTGACGGTAGCTAACGGATTGCAGCCAAACGGTATTTTTCACCTCGTGCAGCTTTTTGGTTTCCCCCGCCGACCGCTATCGTTGTTCGAGACGCGCAGAGAATTCGCGTCGTGACCGAGTGGCCGGAAGGAAGAGGGACGGGCGGCGCGCGTCCTTAATCGGCTCGCTGCATTTCGCGGCCGACGGGTAAGCCAAGCGTCGCGGTGAATTTCGGCTCCGTCGAGCGCGGCCCTTCCTCCAAACCATTTGCCGAAGTTCTGCGGATTATCGCTGAGCTGCGACCGGCGCCCTTGGGGTCAACGGCACAGAGCGCTCGCGCGTCACGAGTTCGAGCCACGCGACGGGAGAGGCCTCCTGATGACAGGCAATTTTGCGACTTCGCGGCTCGGAAGGCCGGCTCAGGTCGGCCGTCCACGATCCTCCGTTCTGGCGAGAGTTCCCGAAACGGCTACGCCTTGTCAGAGGCAACAAATTGGGGGAACGTTGCATCCGAACCGGAGCCTACCCGGCGAATCCGGCGTGAGATGGAGGTTGGCACGGGAACCCAAGAATTTCCGTGCATTCTTCGAAGAGGGGCCCGCACATGCTGTTTTCTAAGCCACGCAAGCGCCGGTCTCCCTTTACCGATCCCGCATGGGACGAGAAGACCGTCGAAGGTATCGCGGAGCAATCGTGTTTTGACGTTCGCGTAACCGTGTCCACGGCCGGAAGAGGCTGCAGCACTCCTTCGCGAATTGACTCGCTATACGACAGGAGCACGGGGTATAAAGAAACATACGAAATTCACGGCGTGTTGACTCATCCAACGTTTAGCATAGTAAGTTTGAGTTTTTCACAGTCATCTGACCCGGAGGGTTGTTGGTATTATGATATTCTAGACAGGAATGAATACCAAGATACGAAGGTTATATTGAGAAAATTGGACATCTGTCTTCCCTACACCGATGGCTTCCCCGAAAGGGTAATTCATGATGCGCATAGGGATGCTATTATATGTGGAAGAAAATTCTCTACCGTTAGAGTATTCAAGAAAAAAGGAGACGGCTTGATGAGCGCTGCCGACAAGCAGCACGGTTACTCATATGAAAGCCGATACCCCGTCCTCGGCTGGATTACGTGGTCCGATCTATCTTCCCCCGCGATTCCAGATTGGGCTTACGAGCCGAGCGATTATAGATTCTTGCTAGACAATATTCCGGAACAGCCTTGGGACCTAGATCGAGTGCTACACGTCCCAGCATTTTCGACTAAACGCCGCTGAGCACGAGGTGGTGGAGGGGGGCATGATTTTCGATTTAATCATTATCGTCGTCGGTTTGAACGTGCTAACAACCTTCGCATTGTGGCGCGAGGCTGCGCGCAAACCCCCAGAACCCAAAAAGAAGTTCTTCGCTCAGTTGTTGCGCAGCGCGCCGATCGAGCCCAAACATCATTCACCCAAAGCCGTCGCCGAACGATTCGAATCGTTAGTCACCGAAGAGGATCGACTGTTCTTCGACGACTTCGCAGATTTTGGCGCTGTTGTGAATTGGTGGTTTGCCGACCCACACAATGGAAGTCCTTGGCGGCTTCAAGAATTGCCTGATACTATCCTTAAATTAGATGGGAATATCGATCATCCCAGCTTTGGGCGACGCTATAGCATATTCCATAATCAGGTGCGCCTTGGCGAACTTGAAATCTCTTCTGGCTTTCCTTACGAGGCCGAGAATCGAAAGGTATGCGCGAGAATCGAGATAGATTCCATACGTCTTCTTGCGTTTGGTAACATCCTTGATTTTTTGAACGCAATTGCGATGCATATCTCTGATCCAACCTCGGATACAATAGAAAACTTGAAAACGCGTCTGATTATCATCAGCGCCATGACGGAAGCTGCTTGGAAAAGCTGGCGAGTATCGGAGTTTGGGAGCGATAGAGAAGACTGGGGTATGCTGGAGCTTGGTTTCGATGGTTCCGCACATTGGTATTACCGGCGGAGAGACGCGCTGCGAAAGCGAACGGAGACATAGTGTCCTTTTTCCCAACCCCCCCCCCCGGTCGCCAATACCTCTCGCTCTTCGCGACGGCTCCGCCTTCTCAAAGGCACCAAATTCGAGAGTGTTCGCATCCGAACCGCGGCCCATCCGGTCAATCCCAGTTATAAGAAGGGTGACACAACTTAGTGAAAGGCGACCATCATGCCCTCTAAGAAATGGAACACGTCACGCCTAAGCTGGTACGGCGCACTGTTCGGAGCCGTCTATTACGTCGTGATGCCGCCATATCACTGGGCGGTGTCTGGTGGCGTAGCGTTAGCTGAAAAAGCTGGCGAGATTATTGGCGGAGCGGCAGGCATGGCCATGCTCGTTGCAATCGTTAGCAGTGTGAGAAATTTGCTCCTAAAAAATTCAAACTGACCCACCACCCCAAGGCCAAGCGGGAGAGGTTGAACATCCAACTGGTGATCGTCATTTCACTCACCCTCCTTACGAGAACAGGGCGCGCAGGGCGGCCACCACCAGCCCGCCGCAGAACGCCAAGGCGGCAAAACCCGGCAGCGCAAGCATCGCATAGCCGAAGAAATTGACGATGCCCTCGGGAGCGCCGGCAATTTGAGACCCCGCCCCCAGAACGAAGCACAGCGCGGCGAGCGCCAGGGCGGCGAGCCCCGCTTGGAACATTTTAACAACCATTTCACTTTTCCCCCTGTTTTTTTGCGCCGCGCCTCGATCACGCTCGGCCGCCTGAAAATCTTCATATTCACGCTAGCGGTCTCCAAACAGGTTGTATCATAGGTGCTACCTAATTCTACTGAGTCACAAATCGGCGGATTCGTGCGGCTTTGATATCTGTTAAGCTACCGATTCGGCCACCTATTGCGAACGGCAGCGAATATGGACGCATCCACGCAATCGAGCGAAGCG
>Ga0187784_10004378_pt1 | contig 11430 bp, 8 predicted proteins | sample 1015_SJ02_MP15_2_FD_132964 | JGI IMG/M metagenome (GOLD analysis project Ga0187784, IMG submission 132964) | Tropical peat soil microbial communities from peatlands in Department of Meta, Colombia - 1015_SJ02_MP15_20_MG | ecosystem: Environmental > Terrestrial > Soil > Wetlands > Peat | place... | reverse complement strand
GATGGTGACACTCTGGAACCGGATGTTTTCTCTTAATTTCACCTGTGCCATTCTATCCATATCAGTCGTTATGAGGCAGGCAATCTTTACGTAACCGCCCATAGATACACCATCGGGTCCTAAGCAGATAGGCTCCTTTCCACCCGGGATTTGAATGGCTCCGATGGCGTTCCCGTCATCAACAATGTTTGATGGGTCGGAACCGCCGAGTCGGGCGCCTGTCCGTTCTTTAAAATACAGCTGAGGCCCCTGAAACCTATAGCCAATCCGGTTAGAGTGAATAGAAGCCCGATAAGACGAACTTAAGAAGATTTGTATGCTCTCATCTTTCACATGATCGTCTTGGGGGCCCAAAATCACCCGCAGCTTCTTCTCACCTTTTAATTGAGGCAGTATAGATTCCTTTACCTTCCGTCCCTTCAGATTCTCAAGAGGAATCTTTGGATCGCCACCTTCCAGTACGTCACCCTTTCTGATAAGCCGACCCCGAACCCCTCCTAATGCGCCTGTGAGATAGGTGGATTTTGAGCCAAGGACGACGGGGACATCAATACCTCCTGCGACACAGATGTAGCCACGCCAGCCCATTTTTGGTTCTCCCATAGAGAGAATATCCCCCTTTCGAACGTCGATCGTATGCCAACAAGGAACGGACTTCCCATTTACCTTTGCGTCAAAATCCCCTCCTGTAAGAGCAATGACCGTGTTCTCAAGGACTCTCAATCTAATGCCCAACCCAGTTACTTCAATGCCAGCCTCCCCCAGTGGATTTTTCACCAACAGATTTCCCATGCGCAGTGCGAAACGGTCCATGGCGCCAGAGGGTGGAATTCCCACGGCGAAATATCCTCTTCTGCCCAAGTCTTGAATGGAGGCAAAGACACCCTGATGAATTACCTCGAAAGTCGGCTGTCCCATTTGATTCTCCTATAGCGAAAAGGTCTCAGACTTTATCGAAAACTTGTAATTGCACTCCCATACCTGTTGACGAATCTGGTCCAACTCCTCGTCACCCACACGGGTGAACTTGACTCGATCACCTATCCGGAGAAGAGCGGGTGACTCTTCAAATATATCGAAGCTCTGGAAACGATCATAAATGGGAACCGGTGTCAAACCAATCATCTGGTATCCCCCCGGGCTCGGCACAGGGTAAATTGCGGTTAAGCTCCCGCCCAGGCCGATGGTTCCTTTTGGCGTATAGAGTCGAGGCGAAACATACTTCGGGACGATTAAGAGCTGACGAGGGTTTAGCTGCATGAGTTGAGGTGATCCCGGCGTAAATCCAACCATTCCTACCCAATGAATCGTTTCCGTATGAATCGTGATGACATCTTCCGCAGACACATTGTTTTGTTGGCCTACAAAGTCTAGATCTTTTCCCCATCTCCCTCCGTAATGAACAGGTAATTCGATCAGCCTCGAAGCGACTTGCGTTACTTCGGGAATTCGTCCTGCAATGTTCTTTAGTTCGGAAATCAGTTCTTCTGTGCGAATGACTAATTGATCATAAGATAATAACATTGACCGCCATCCAGGCAATGTCTCGATAACACCTCTGATCGCGGCTTCTTTAATAGCTTTATCGAGCCCGATGACTCTGAAGTTGGCCTTCAGAGTCATTTCATCTCCGATTTCAATCGTCAAGTACTGGTCGCCCGAATAAAGGAATCTTGGACTTTCATAGATCATCGAGATGCTCCTTTCTCGATCCAGAATGGCCCTGCATCAGTACTGTTGGCTGAGAGGGACAATTTTAACACCCTTTTTCTCCAAAGCGCCTCTAACCAATTGAACGATTTCCGGCCCCCTCGGGTTATCGCCATGAAAACAGATTGTATTCCCTTTGACCTCAATTTCTTTCCCGTTCGTAGCCATCACTTTCCCTTCCACGACCATTTTGACAACTTTTTCCACCGTGGCCTTCACGTCAATTTCTCCATGGGTCTTCTTGATCACCGTTGTTCCCTCTGGGGTGTAATCCAGATCCGCATAGAGCTCTCCGGCCACTTTCATCCCCATGGATTCGGCAAGTTGATAGGGAAGGGTATTATAGAGGGCTAAGAAAATAGGCTCTGGCTTGATTTCCCGAATCGCATCAAGTATTGCGCGCGCCAAGGGTTCGTTGATCCAGGCCATATTGTAAAACTGCCCGTGAGGTTTGGCATGTTGTAACTTAACCCCTGCGGCTTCACAGAATTGTTTCAAGGCCCCTATTTGATATAAAATGTAGTCCTTTGCTTCTTCCGGTGTGACCTCAAGTCTCCTTCTTCCAAACCCGATGAGATCTGGATATCCTGGGTGGGCTCCGACGCCCACACCGTACTTCTTGGCCAGATTTACTGTCTTTCGCATCACATGAGGATCTCCCCCATGAAATCCGCACCCGATGCTAATGGACGTGACGTGTTTCATCATTTCCTCGTCATTACCGATTTTGAAAATCCCAAAGCTTTCCCCTCCGTCGCAGTTTAGATCAATTTGCTTCGCCATAGCGTTTTCCTCCCTACCCATCTTCCACAGTTCAAATTAGAATATCGTATGGTTCTCTATCGAAACAATGTTTGGAGCTTTCCGTTCACCCTTTCCTCCATATTCCTATTTTTATCGACGCACATATCTATCGGAAATAATGGCAAACATAAGCAAACAACCCATCACGATCAATTGTATGTAAGAACCGATATTTGCCAAATTCATCGCGTTGCCAACGAGTGTTATAAAGAGGGCTCCCAAGAGTGCTCCAGGGATATTTCCCTCACCTCCGCCCACTTTTGTTCCACCAATCACCGCCGCAGCCATTGCTTGCAGCATGAGTCCACCCCCCAGCACAGGTTCTCCGGCACCCACTCGAGCGGTAAGCAAAACCCCTGTAAAACCTGAAAAAAAACCGCACAAGGTGTAAGCCAGAACAGTGTATTTCCTCGTATTGATTCCAGAGAGCAGGGCCGAATTCTCGTTTCCACCAATTGCCCAGAGGTACCGTCCGAGATAAGTCATATTAAGCAACAGGTACATAATGATTGAGACAATCACGGCAATCAAAACGACATTTGGGACCCCATAAAAGGAACCCGTTCCAAAGATCGCGATAAAAGGCTTCGTCAGTCCCCAAACTGGCGTTCCTCCGGCCAAATGCAATGCCAATCCGGAGGATATTCCCATCGTGGCCACCGTCACAATAAAGGGGGCTACTCGAATAACCGCTACCGTTAGCCCGTTCACCAATCCCACCAGCGTGGCGACCGCGAGGCCTCCTAGAATTCCAAGTACGGTAAGAACCAGAGAACTTTCGCTGATGCCGCTTGTCATGACAAGCGCAGCGACGATGCTTGTTAAAGCAACGACAGCTCCAATCGCTAGATCGAAGCCGCCTACCAAAAAAACCAACATTTCCCCGATGGTAATAATGGCCAGATAGGTTGTCTGCCTCAATACATTCATACCATTTTGGAACGTAAAAAAGTTGGGTATGAAACTCCCAGAGATCAACAACAATAATACAAGGAGAGGAAGAAACCCTGACCTGCGAATCAACTTTTCCCCAACTTTCTGCATCCTGCGTTCTCCTTCAGTGTATTGAATATAAAGGTATTTGCGTACTAATTCTTCTCTTCGTCTTCTTTCAACCCAAGAATGTAATGGAGCAATTTTCCTCTCGAGATATGCTTGTGATCAATCACATTGATGATCTTCTTATCATACAGGATGACCACCCGATGACAGAGGTTCAAAAGTTCGCTGGCTTCGGAAGAGATGTAAATAACCGCTCCTCCTTTATTTGCAAGCTGTTCCACCAATTTGTAGAATTCAATCTTTGACGCAATATCAATTCCTCGCGTGATATCATCAAAAACGAATATTTCGGCTTCTTTCAACAATCCCCTGGAAAACAGTACCTTCTGCTGGTTCCCGCCGCTTAAGAATCGCATGCTTCTTTCCAGATCATTTGGTTTAATACTCAATCTTTCAATCTGTTCAAGGCAGTTATTGACTTCTTCACCTTTCTTGATAAAACCCATTCGGGAGAATTTATCTTTTATCACTGGAAGGGTCTGATTCTCCTTGATGCTTCTGCACAATGCGATGGCGTCGAGCTTCTCGGGAGGAAAGTAAACGATACCATGACGGAGAGCCTTCGAAGGATTAAATTTGTTCACGGTATTCTTGCCCTTGACCCGTAGGTCGCCCTTCTCGATTTCCTCCAATCCATACAAAGCCCTTCCAACCAATGATTTCCCGGAGTCCGGCAGCCCTGCGATTCCCAGGATCTCCCCTTTCTTTAGATGAAAACTGATATCCTGAAGACCGCTTTTCGTCCACAAATGGTTTACGTCGACCAAGGTTGGTCCAGACGAATCAATGTCAGTCACTTCGGGGAAATCCTCAGATGACTTCTTGCTCTTTAGCATTGCTTTCAAAAGGTTATCCTTTGTTATATCCGTGCTTTTATCAATCGCTCCCATTACTTTTCCATCGACAAGGACGGTCACACGGTCAGCGATCGCTTTGAGTTCGTCAACCACATGGGAAATGTAGATGATGCCTATTCCTCTTTTCTTCAGATCCGTGATACGCGAAAAGAGCATCTCTGTTTCTCTATGGGTGAAAGAGGACGTTGGCTCATCCAAAATCAAGACTTTCATAGGTTGCAGAAGTGCCTTAGCAATGGCGACGATCTGTTGCTCCGCCATAGTTAGGTTGTTCACTTTCTCGTCCGCTCCGATTTTGAAGCTTAGGTTGAGACTTTCAAATAAATCTTCCGCTTGCCTTATCATGCTCTTCCTATCTAATAAATGGTGCCTCTTTAATTCGCGTCCCAAGTAGAGGTTGTCAACAACGCTCAACTGCGGGACGAGCCCGAAATCCTGTTGGACCGCGATGATTCCAAGCGATCGCGTCTGGGACGGATTCTTGATCTCCACCCCTGTACCTTCGATATGAATTTCTCCTCCGTTTGGCAAATAGCCTCCACACAATATCTTGATAAATGTGGACTTCCCTGCGCCATTTTCACCAAAAAGGGCATGGACTTCCCCCGGGTAAATATCAAAGTCCACGTTATCCAAGACAGTAATACCGTAGAACTTTTTGGTAATACTTCTTGCGCTTAATAACGGGGTTGTATGCATCCTTATTTTTGTCCCTCTTTAGCTGTCGTACTAAAGATAATACTCTTTCGACAGAGACCCCTAAAGTTTCTAAGGCTACAGGATAGGGTAAAAAAGGGAGATTGGAACTCTTCCCGGAAATGGTTCCAATTCTCCCCTTATTCTGCAAACTTAAGGTTTATAACTGAATACCGGCCTCCATCCTTCCGGTGCTAATGAAACATAAAAGGGGTACTTGTCGAAATTTCCGTTTGTTAATATCTCCGTCTTGGGTAGGATCGTATGCGGCACTTCTGCAGGCTTGATTCTACCTTCAAGATAGTCCACTGCAAAATTCATAGCGATTCTGTATTGGTCCGCCCCATTGCAGCTATCCGCCGCCGCGATTTGTCCGATTTTTATCCCCTCGACCGTATCGGGTGTGATATCGTAGCCTACTATTTTAACCTTGCCGATTAAACCAGCCTCTTTGAGCGGAAGGGCCGCGGACCATGAACAAACACTGCATCCGAAAAGATAATCAAGTTTGCCCCTGAAGGTCGTTGCCACATCCTCGGCCAATTTAAACTGGACGTCTTTTCCACTGTCACCGTATTTGATCGTTAGAAGATTTACTTTAATTGGAGACTTTTTGAAAGCAGCTTCACTGCCTTCCACTTCACCGATGACCCATCCAGCGCCCGCCGGTCCGGGGAGAATAGCAACATTTATCTCTTTTAGACCTGTTTTCTGAGCATCTTTGATGGCCCACATCGCAGCGTCATATCCAAGCTGCCAGAAGGACACGTCGACCTTTGTAAGCAGGTCATCGCTCCTCTGATCATTAATGACGTTGATCACAGGGACACCTGCTTTTTTTGCCTTTGCCACAGACTCATCGTTTCCTTCGAAGCTGATAGGGGCCAGCAAAATCATGTCATACTTCTTGGCAATCATGTCATCCATCTGAGCAAGCTGTCCAACCAGATCGTTATACCCCTGGGCAGCGAGCAACGTATATTCAACTTTAAGCCTCTGGGCCTGTTCCCATATCGCATAATTACATCCCAGCCAAAAGGGATCTTTGAGGTGGGGGAAGAGGGCTCCAATCCTCCACGGTTTTGTTGCCGGTTTCGATGGCTTAAATACCCCCTCCACAACCTTCCCTGAATTTCGTTCCTCCTGGGCACTTGCCAAAGCTTTTACCGGCGGGTAAACATACGCTACGGGAATTGGAGCGAAATTACCGCCGGGAGGAGGATTTACCAACTTTTTCTGCTCCGCAGCGAGCGTTAAGGTAATCGATAACGCCACCGCAAGGCCAACCAATAAAAGAAATAGACCCTTTGACTTTTTCATTTAGGCGCCTCCTTTTTTCATTTTTGAAAATTGTTTTGTAACTGGATGCCATGATTTACGGACTCCGCTCGATTTGGGCGTCACGTGTACCCGGCAGCTCACTCACGTACTCCTCACGACTAAACCTCCGACCACAGGGCACGAACCACGATCACCTCCTTCCTCCATCAAAAAACTTCTCCGAAACCACTCTTCTCTCTACATCGATAGGATATTTGTTTCGCTTATTAGACCGATCGAATAGTCAAAGATTGATCGAGCATCATCTTGAGTGACCACCTTAAACTTGATGTGATCCTCCGGTCTCAGTTGTGCAACGCGGTCCACATCCGGGATAATGAGGCGAGCTATCTCAATACGATCCTTATAACCCTTTGCAGACACAAAATCGGATCCTGCATATATCATTTCGCCGTCAGCCATGACATAGATTATACCGCTTGTATATTCACCATTTTGAGCGTATGAACGATCGAAAACAGCATCTCGTTGAACCTCGTCCTTAAATAAGAGTCGGGGGCCTTCAAATTGATAATTGACGAGACTCGAATCCGAGGATAAACGATAAGAGGAATTTAAGAAAACTTCTTTGCTCTCGTCCTTCAAATGTTCATACGGTGGCATTAGTATAATCCGTAATTCACGCTCACCCTGAAGCCTCGGCAGAATAGTATCCCTCACCTTTCTCCCTATCAGTTGATTCAATGAGACGGCTGAGGTTCCGGTTATTAACACCTCCCTTTTCTTTAAAGAACTTCTTTGGGATTTACCCTTTTTTCCTCCGGGAGACACTGCCTTCAACCCGGACTCACGAACTTTCCTAATTCCACCGGCTGCACAAATATAGCAACGCCAGCCGAATTTCGAAATCCCCACTGAAAGTATATCACCTTCGGAGACACACAAGGTATGCCATTGTGGAATTGGTTCCCCGTTAAGCTTCACGTCGAAACTGCCACCTGTTACAGCGATTGCTGTCTCCCTCTTCACTTCCATCTCCGCACCTTCCCCTACCATCTCGATGCCAGCTTCATCCAGAGGGTTTTTCAGAAGCAGGTTTCCGATTTTCAATGCAAAACGATCTAAGATCTCTAAGGCGAAAGTATTCTTATCCGCACTGGTCTGCTCTAACAATTTTCGAATTGTGGTGAACGGCCCTGGTTCGATGACCTTGAAAGTTGAAAATCCCAAACGACCGCCTCAGTAAAACGAATATGAATTTTTGTAAGACATGACATTTAATCGGCCATGCAAAATTTGCAAAACTTATACCATGTTTAAAATCCGTTGTTGGAGACAAAAAAAGGGAATTTCATCTTTAGACTTTTCTTTTTCAGGTTCTCACTGATTGGCCTTTAGTCATTGAAACGATAAGTGATTTTATGATAATCAAGTAAGTAACAAAAACAAAGATTTTGTGAACCGGCAGATTACTTCGGTCATAGAAAAAAATTGAGCGGGAATGTTTGAATCGCATTTGTATCGATTTTGATTCATAAATGAATCGGATGCCGAGCAAGATCTATCAGTCCAAGAAAGACTTCCTATCCCCTTCCTTTTCTTTAGGTAACGCCACCCTGGTCTGTCCATCACAGGGGCTAACTCAGCAAAGCTTTACACGGGTGATCACGAGGGCTGATCCGCCTTTAATATCGGCAGGTGATGTTTCCTGAGTTTGCGAACAACGGTCGGCTGGCTGATTCCCAAAATCCTTGCTATTTCTCTTGTTGATTTGCCCAGCGTAAGAGCTTCTTTCAAGGCGTTGATCTCCGCGGCCAGTAATTTATCTCTTAGGCGTTTATCCAGACCATGAGCTTCTTCTGTCGAATAGACCATTTCTTTTGTCCGTTTTCCATCTATATAGGATTGAATGTATTCGTCCAGTGTATTCCCATCGCTCACTACGACGGCGTTTCTAATCAGATTTTCTAATTCTCTGATGTTTCCCGGCAGGCGGTAATTCTTGAGTCGCTCGATCGTACTCATAGAAATTCGTTTCTCAGTCTTATAGGTTTTGTTGTAAGTAAACAGAAAATTCTTCACTAACTCAACCACATCGGCCGGTCGTTCCCGAAGAGGAGGAACCTGGATATTGAACGAGTTGAGGCGATAATACAAATCCTCGCGGAAAAATCGTCTTCTCACCAGATCTTCCAAGTCTCGATTGGTTGCGGTGATGATTGAGCATCTGATCTTCTTAGTTTTAAGCCCTCCGAGTGGCATGATCTCCCGTTCGTCAATGCATTTAAGCAGCTTCGCCTGGACCGATGGCGGAAGTTCCCCAATCTCGTCAAGAAAAATGGTCCCCTCTTGAGCAAGCTCGAAAAGCCCGACTTTGCCAGTAGGTTTTGAACCTGTAAAAGCACCCTTTTCGTACCCGAACAGCTCCATTTCCACTAAGGTTTCTGGGAGCGCTGCACAATTCGTTTGTATGAATGGGCCCGAGTTTCTTGGGCTGTTTTCATGGATGAATTTCGCCAAAAGCCCTTTCCCTGTTCCGGATTCTCCTAGGAGCAAGATGTTCGTCACGGATAATTGTCCAAGCCGCAAAGCGATTTCTAGGACTTTACGCATTGCTTCACTTCTCGCGACGATTCTTGTCCCCTTCAACTCCAGCATGCCTTTCTTAAATTGTTCTTTGTGTGAATCACCCTGTAACTTGAGCATCTGATCCAGATGTTCCCACATGTCCTTCAACTCCGTCATGTCCCTATCCGTGACAACCACTTGGGCTATATCACCTGCTCCGTCAAGAATTGGTGTTGCTGTAACCAGGAGATACTTCTTGCTCTTTGCCAAATATTGGAGCATGTGTACCTGTTTTTTTGTGCGGAGTACTTCCATGGTCGAAGATCGATCGATGATGTCTCTGTTAATAAGTTCTGTGATGTGCCAGCCCACGATTTCTTCCGCCTTAAGACCGTGAAGGCTGAGCGCGACTTTATTGGCATTCAGAACAAATCCTTTAGGATCGACGATCCAGACCCCGTCATAAAAAGACTCTATCATTGCATCGAGTTGCCCGTCTGTCCCTTTTTTCGCGCCCTGAAGAGTGGTTAAATCAGGCTTAGTCAGTTGACCAGAATTGGAGCCACTTTCGTCAGTTCTCGCCTGGTTCGCCAATTTTCCTTTTTTCGTCATTCTAGCATCCTCTGATCAAACATTACCCTTTTGTGCGCCCGCTTGGATATCTTGAAAGTTCCTCCATGTTTAATCGACCATACTATCAAACATCTTCCTTAATCATTATAAATATAGGACTTCCAAAAAATCATTTACCATTTAAATACTTAGCACATTCGATCCTTTGATTCAAGATTGAATCATCTAAGTTCTATTCTAAGCCGACAGATTAAGTGGAAAGCTTGGGTCTGCCGAGACATAGGATTTTCAATACGGATCTGGGGGTTCAATTGACGAGTGAGGAGATTACTGGATGGAGGGAGGGTGTGGGGATCCCGATCAGCATGGATGATCGAGGCCGGGTTTATTCGGTTACGACCCAAGGACACCAAGGCGGAGTATGGTCGCTCCATTCCAATCCATCCTGAAGCGATGGAAGTTTTGAGGAAAGCGCTGAAGGTCAGATCATTGGACATGGAGAAGGTCTTTCATAGAAACGGGAAACCGATTACCAAACGCACAGACATGGAGGCCCACGAGTCTGTCTGCAAAAAAGCAAAGATCGAGGATTTCACTTTTTACGATTTCCGGCACATCGCAATGAACAACTTGAGAAAATCGGGCCGTGATTACTTCAAGATTATGGCGCCATCTGGAAATCGGACAATTTGGGTTTTTAAGCATTACAACAGGGTGGACGAAGGTGAGTTAAATACTTTGGTCAATCCGGAAAGCATAGTCAAAAAATGGTCAAATTCCTCAAACAACCCTACTGAAGATGATTCTCTAAAAAAAGCTAACCTATTGGGATAATGGTGCCGGAGGTCGGAATCGAACCGACATGGGGTGGAAGCCCCGCGGGATTTTGAGACCTAAAACCAACGGCACGTAACGCAGCGCAACCATTACAAAACTCTTACCGCTCGTTGAATGATATCAGGTAATTAGGCCAGAATGCATCGTCCTTTTATATCCCAAATAATCCTTCTAAGTCCCTGCATATCGTTCACCAAAGTTCAGACGAAGTTCAGACGGCAACCTTACCCGGAACCTGTTTCTTAAGGTCAGCCAATTTCTGTAATGTTTATCATAAGGTCATCCTAAACGTCAAGTCTCGAGCGGGTGTGTCTCGAGCACCGGGGCAGATAAAAGGCTTTGCTTGTTAAACAGTCGTAAGCCGACATCAGCCCACCAAGTCTAAAGGAGTCACATGAACTGAAAGGGTTTACATAATTTTTTGTTCAAGCCTTAAATAGAAGCCTAAACCTGGAACGGAAAATGCGTTAAAATAACACGGGGCACCCTCCTGTACAGAGGTGAAGGGAGAATTAAACCCCTCCAGAGGAGAAAGGAATATGAACTTTGAACCTATCTTTGTAAAACTGCACAAGAGGCTTTTACTTTACGGAGATAGATTTAAGGATCTTGACTTAACTTGGTCTAAGAGAACCATTTTTACGATAATCCAAAATGCAATCCTCTCCCTCAAATCACAAATAGAGAATACTGAGCAAAGGGCAATAACGTGGTTCGAGCCTTTTTTAGAAACACGATATGCAGTAAAAGCTGATTGGGAAGGTGAAAGGATTATCTTCCCACCTGAACAAATAGATATCACAAAATCTGCTTTCCTTCCGGAATCTATCGATCCCCTTGAGGATGGCATTTGTGATTTTCTGAACCCAACAGACTTTTTCATTCTAAGATGCCTCACACAAGACTTTGTTTACCTCCATAGAGATAAGTCGCTAATTCTTTTCTTCGAGGAGCTCGACAGACCGGACTTATGGGAGACCTTCTTAGAGGTAAAACAAAAAAGGGAAACTCGTCTAAAGAAAATCACAAAGACCCTGACCTT
>Ga0187784_10004377_pt1 | contig 11432 bp, 8 predicted proteins | sample 1015_SJ02_MP15_2_FD_132964 | JGI IMG/M metagenome (GOLD analysis project Ga0187784, IMG submission 132964) | Tropical peat soil microbial communities from peatlands in Department of Meta, Colombia - 1015_SJ02_MP15_20_MG | ecosystem: Environmental > Terrestrial > Soil > Wetlands > Peat | place... | reverse complement strand
CTGGGAATCAGGGAGGAAGAGGATCCCATCCAGCTTGAGAGGGTCGCCGCTTCCCTCAAGCACGGCATCCACATAGACATGTATCAGTTCTTCAGGAACAGGTCCATCCAAGTCTACGCCTTCGGGAACAGGTACACGGAGCACACGCTCAACGGCGTGGCCGAGGCGCTCCTGGGCAAATCAAAAATCGAGTTTCAGGGCGAAATCGGAGACCTTCCGCTCGCCGAGTTGGGCAGATACTGTCTGAACGATTCTCAGCTCACCTACGAGTTCACGTCAATGATGGGCTCGGTGGTGATGAAGCTGCTGCAGGTCATCTCAAGGATAGGGAAGATGCCAATGAACGACGTTTCGAGGCTTGGGGTCTCCAACTGGATCAGGAGCCTCCTCTTCTTCGAGCACAGGAAGATAGGCGCACTGATCCCGCGGCAGGACGAGCTGGGGGAGAAGGGGGGAGCTTCGTCGCAGGCCATGATCAAGGGGAAGAAGTACAAGGGGGGATTCGTGATCGAGCCAAAGCCGGGGGTATACTTCGACGTTTCCGTCCTCGACTTCGCGAGCCTTTATCCGAGCCTGATCAAGGTCCACAACCTCTCCTACGAGACCGTCAACTGCCCTCACCCTGAGTGCAAGACCAACACCATACCAGACACCTCATCGTGGGTCTGCACGAAGAGAAAGGGAATCGTGAGCCTCGTGACAGGGTCCCTGAGAGACCTCAGGGTTGCGCACTACAAGCCGCTGACCAGGGATGCATCGTTGTCTAAGGACGACAGAGATCTGTACAACGTCGTATCGCAGGGCCTGAAGGTATTCCTCAACGCCTGTTTCACGGGGGACACCTATGTGGTCACCCCCCGCGGCATAAGGAACATCAAGGAGCTGAAAGTCGGCGATGAGGTCGTTAACGTCAATCCAGAAACTCTGGAAGCTGAAATCGACGACATTGTCGAGGTGCAAGCGTTTCGATATCAGGGGGACCTGTTTCATTTCAAGGACTCCAGATTTGTGGACCTGATGGTCACTCCAAACCACAGGTTCCTTACACTGGACCGCCGCAAGGCGTCGCAGACGCACACACTCTTCAGGACGGCACAGGAAGTCCGTGGTCTGGCGAACGTGGCGATACCGAAGTTGAAGGGAGGAGTGCGGACCGCAGGACCACCCGCTAGTGTTTCAGTGTTGGAGACCGCGAAGCTCGTGGGCGCGTACGCGAACTTCTATCCGGAGGTCGGAATGCGGCTCATAAACTGGTTCAGAAGACTACCTCCCGAGCAACAGCTGAAAATAAGGGAACATGGGAAGGTCTGCAAAAACTGGAGCCAGGAGCGCCAAAGGCTCGAGTCCCACTACGAGGTCCCCGCCGTTTATGTTGGGGAGGGAGATATCGACGTCGCAGAGGCGGCGGGAGGTAGCGTTCTGGTCGGCGGATTCCAGTCGGCAAAGATACCGGTCCGGTACGACGCAGTCGACTTCGCGTCGTTATGCGGATGGTATGTTTCCGAAGGGTCGCCCCACATCACCGAAGAGAAGCGGAATGCAAACGGGGCCTACCGGGGCAGAACCACGTCTTTGACAATCTCACAGGGCCAAGGCGGGGGGAATGTTAGGGGAGTTGAGTTCAGATCCGAAATCAGAGATCTACTCGATCGACTCCGTCTCCCTCACGTCCAAGACAGTGGGGACAACAAGTACTTCCAAGTCACAAGCTCGGTCCTCTACGAATGGATGGTCGGCCATTGCTATGCGCCAGGCTCGAAATCCCTTGACTCGACCTCGAAGGCGGTCCCGGATTTTGTATTCGAATCCACTGAAACAATGAAATCATTTCTTGATTCTGTGTACAAGGGGGATGGCAACCGCAGAGGAGTGAGATACGCAACTTCTAGCGTCAAACTCGCCGAGGAGCTGGTAGTCCTGACTACAATGCTTGGGATGAAAGCGAAGATGAGCTTTGACGGAGAGATCTATCGGGTCGTTTTCAAGAATGTGAGTTCCAAGTTGACCCACGCAGGGAGCGCGAGGACAAAGAACTTCGAGGAGGTGCCCTTCGAGGGAACGGTCTACTGTGTTACTACAAGAAGGAACCACACGGTTATCGCCGGGAGGAACGGAAGATTCGTCCATGTGGGGCAGTCATACGGGGTCTTGGGCTTCGAGACATTTGCCTTCTACTGTTTACCGGTTGCGGAGGCAACGGCCGCCCTTGGCCGGGACGCCATAACTAGAACAATCGCGAAGTGCAACGAGCTGGGCATCAGGGTCCTTTACGGGGACACAGACTCGACGTACCTTCAGAATCCGTCCAAGCAGCAGATCGACACCGTCACCCGCTGGACTCAGAACGAACTCGGCATAGAACTCGACCTCGACAAGGTCTACCGCTACGTCGCGTTCAGCAGCAGGAAGAAGAACTACTTCGGTGTGCTTCCTGACGGGACTGTCGACATCAAGGGCCTGACCGGCAAGAAGTCCCAGACGCCCGAGTACCTGAAGCGCGTCTTCTACGACACCCTAGACATACTGAGCTCGGTCAAGACCCCGCAAGACTTCGAGAAGGCGAGGACGGACACAAAGAACCTCCTGACGAAGATGATCACAGACATCAAGGGGAAGAAGGTGCCAGTCCAGGACCTCGCATTCACCGTGATGATGGGCAAACCCACTGGCAAGTACAACGGGACCACCCCTCAGCACGTGAGAGCGGCGATGCAGCTCGAGGAGAAGGGGAAGGAAATCAAGGCCGGAGAGATCATCGCCTACGTCAAGACGAAGAACCCCCCATACGTGAAGCCGGCAGAGCTGGCGAGACCCGATGAAATAGACGCGGACAAGTACATCGAGTACGCCCATTCGATGTTCGACCAGCTTCTCGACGCCCTCGACTTCAGCTTCGACGAGATAATGGGGGCGACGACTCTCGACCTCTTCTGGGGAGGCTAGATACTGTTTCACACCCTGTGTTTGTGCGAACGGATGCCGCGCTTCACAGCTGCTGTTTGCCGCAGCTCGGGCAGAAGACCGCCGGACCTGGCATCCTAGTCCCACAGAACTTGCAGAACTTGTACTGATAGGTTGGAGGGACCTGTTTGCCAGGTGTTTGTGCGGGGGCTGAAGATTGGGGCACGGGATAACTCTTCTGTGCAGGCAGTTGGGCACGATCGACGCTCCTCTGTATCGTGTCTTCGACGATCCCCTTGACCATCAGTACGTCGAGCACCCCGTGCAGTCTTACCCTGCTCACCCCCTCCCTTTGAACTCCAGGTCCCCGAAGTTCAGAACTCTCCCGAACAAACCCTGGCGGACTATCGTTCCCGATATCCATTCTAACTTCAGATCATTGGAAGTGCGTCCTCGTCATCCTTTTATGGGGCATTCGGGCAATTCGAGCCATGGTTTCTGAGAAAATACTGCACTTTCAAAACAAAGGGAAGGACCCCTCCCAGGTGGCCCAACAGATAGAACAACAGCTCCAGTCAGAAGGCTACAAGACCCAATCCAGGGTCGCGCCCCTGGGCAACATAATCCAGGCCCAGAAGGCAGGCATTCTGCGCGACCTCGTCGCGGCCGACAGGTGCTTCACCCTCGTGGTGAGCGGACAGCCCAACGACTTCACCGTCCACATCGGGATAGGGAGGTGGGTCCAGAACCTTGCCGTCACAGCCGTGGAGACGCTGCTCCTGTCTATCCTCTTCCTAGCGGTGGACGTTCCAGAGATGCTCTGGACCACCCACGTCGAAGGTCAGCTGGCGAAGGAAATCCAAACCATAGTGGGCTAAGGCCAGCCCACCTCCTCTTCTTTGCGAGGAGAAGCGGCCTCTGTCGGAGGGCCCGCGGAGCGTGTTCTTGGTGGACAGAAGTCTGAATCGAGGAGGCACCCAGGAGTTAGTGGCTGACTTTCTTTTCCAGCCTTGCAGTCGCCGAGTGGTTGAGTATGGGCCCTGAAGAGAGGTTGCTGTTCCCAATGACGGCTATGTGTCCGTCTGAAGTCCTCAGCCAAGTGGTCCTCAGGGAGAGCCGTATCACCTCCCCCCTCAAACCGCCCGGCCCCCCGTACTGTATGTCGTCTCCGACGTGGACAATCCCGTCGCGAAGCATCAGGATCCCCGAGATGATGTTAGACAGGGTGGTCTGCAGGGCAAGGGAAGCCGCCAGTCCGGCGACGCCGGTAATCGTTAGGGCGGTGAAGTAGGAGGAGAGTCCCGACACCGTCGAGACGACGCCGAGTGCGGCAAGCAACACGATCACCCCCATCAGGTCCCTGATGGAAGAGTCGGTCTGCTTGGACGCGCCTGCGCGGTGAGCGATGCGAACGATGAACCTTGTCAGGAGTGACCCAACGACGACTATGATGCCCAGGGTCACCACCAGTTCAGCGATAGTTGTGACCAGGGACCCGGCCCCTTGGGCCGTGGTCGTGGTTGAGGTCGTGTTAGCGATCTGGAGTAGGACCTGGAGCCAGAGCATTGGCCTTGCGGGACTGAAGGGGGTTGGGAAAAACGTTTGCGGGGCTTGGGAACTCGATGAAGATTAGTTTGAAAAACCCTGCCGCCGGGGCCCGAACGTTGCGCTCCCGAATCGTGAAGCTGGGCGTCGTCCAGATGTCAATGTCCGATGACAGTCATGAGAATGTCGAAAGGGCAGTCACATTCGTCAGGGACGCCGCCAGGAGGGGGGCACAGGTCGTCTGCCTCCCCGAGCTGTTTGCTTCGCGCTATTTCCCTTCGGCGAGGAGGTCCCGCGTGCGACCGGAATCAATCCCCGGCCCAACCAGCCGAGCGCTTTCTGCGTCGGCCCGGAAGAACAGGGTGACGATTGTGGGGGGTTCAATCTACGAGAGGGACGGCGGGCGGAGATACAACACATGCCTAGTGTTTGATGAAAACGGGAGGACGGTCTCGAAGTACAGGAAGGTCCACATCCCCCAGGACGAGCACTACTTCGAACAGGACTACTTCAGTCCCGGGGACAGTTACGCCGTCGCCAGGACCGGCTGGGGGGAGGTGGGGACCCTGATATGCTTCGACCAATGGTACCCCGAACCGGCCCGCATCGAAAGGCTCATGGGGGCGGAGGCGCTCTTCTATCCCACGGCCATCGGATGGGTCAGGGGGGTCGAACCAGTCGAGGGAGACTGGAAGAAGGCGTGGGAAGCAGTCCAGGTAGGGCACGCCATATCCAACTCTGTCGTCGTCTGCGCCGTAAACAGGGTGGGAAGGGAAGGCGACACGAACTTCTGGGGAGGCTCTTTCGTCTGCGACCAGTTCGGCAAGGTCCTCTTCAGAGCAGGGGATAAGCCCGGAGTCTTCACCGTGGACTGCGACCTAAGCCTCGGAAGGGAAGTAGAGGAGGGGTGGGGATTCCTGAAGAACAGGAAACCGGGGTCATACGCCGGAATAACGGGGTAGAGGGTCGGATGCCTCGAAGGGCACCTCGGAGCTACAGGATGCCCGCCGAGTGGGAGCCGCACCAGGGCACCTGGATTTCGTGGCCCAAAGACCCGGACACCTTCCCCGCCCAGATACTCCCGGACGTGGAGCGGACATACGCGAAGTTGGTGAAGGCGCTCGGCGAGGGTGAGGTCGTCCACATTTTGGTGAACGACTCGAAGGCAGAGGCCAGGGTTAGGCCCCTGGTTGGGAACGCCAGGGTGTCGTTCCACCACATCAAGACAGTCGATGTATGGGTGAGGGACTACGGCCCAACGTACGTGGCAGGCGAGACGCGGGCGGCCATCAAGTGGGTCTTCAACGCCTGGGGGAACAAGTACGAAGACCTGAAGCCCGACGATAAGGCTGGGGAAGAGATCGCATCCAGGTCGGGGCTGACTGTCGTGAGACCCGGGATAGTGCTGGAGGGGGGGTCCATAGACGTCAACGGGGAAGGGAGCCTGTTGACGACAGAGCAGTGCCTCTTGAACCCGAACAGGAACCCAGGAATCGGGAAGGATAGGCTCGAGGAGGTCCTCGGAACCAACCTTGGGACGAGGAACATCATCTGGCTCGGGTCAGGAATAGAGGGGGACGACACCGATGGCCACGTTGACGACATCGCACGTTTCGTTGGCCCCCGGAGGGTGGTTGTCGCCACGGAGCGGGAGAGAAGGGACAGCAATCACTCACCCCTGAAAGAAAACCTGAGACGGTTGAGGGAGTCACGAGACCAGGACGGAAGGTCACTGGAGGTGGTGGAGATCCCGATGCCGCCGAAGGTCACATCTCCCGATGCCAGGCTCCCCGCGAGCCACCTGAACTTCTACATCGGGAACGAGGTGGTGATGGTTCCCACATTCGGGGGGGAAAGCGACAGGCTCGCCATCGGACGGATGCGAGAAGCGTTCCCCAGGAGAGACATCATCGGCATAGACTGCAGGGCCCTGGTCTATGGGCTGGGAACACTCCACTGTGTCACGCAGCAGATACCGGCATTCGCCTAGGCAGGCTACCTGTAGGCAGCTACCGCGTCCCTGACCTGGGCGACGAACTCCTCGGGCTTCACTCCAAACTTCTGCTCCCCAGCGCGGGTCCTGACCGCCACTGTCCCCGAATCCTGCTCCTTCTTGCCCACCACCAGCATGTATGGAATCTTCTGCAGCTGGGCATCACGTATCTTCGACCCCATGGTCCCGCTCGTGTAGTCCCCTTCTCCTCTCACGCCCCCGCTGGTGATCGCAGCGAGCACCTTCTTGGCGTACGCCGTGTGTTCGTCCGAGAGCGGAATCACCCTGGCCTGGACGGGGGACAGCCAGATGGGGAGCACTCCCTTGTAGTGTTCGAGCATGACACCCATGAAGCGCTCCAGCGAACCGAGTATTGTGCGGTGGAGCACGACTGGCGTGTGCTCCTTCCCGTCGGAGCCGGTGTATGACAGTTTGAAGCGCTTCGGCATCTGGAGGTCGAGCTGGAACGTTCCGCACTGCCACTCCCTCCCGAGGGAGTCTCGTATGTCCACGTCTATCTTGGGCGAATAGAAGTTCCCTTCCTTCTCCTTGACTTCGTAATCCCACCCTCTCGTCTTCACAACCTTGATCAGGGTGTCCGTGGCTCTCTTCCACTCTTCATCGCTCCCCATGTAATCGTCGGGGCGGGTGGAGATCTTCACCTTGAACGGGAGCCCGAAGACCCCGTACACCTTCTCCATGAGGTCGAGCATCTTGGAGAGCTCTCCCTCCGCCTGTTCTTCTGTGGCTATGATGTGGGCGTCGTCCTGCATCAGCGACTTCACCCTGAAAAGGCCGCTCGCCACGCCGCTCAACTCGTTCCTGTAGAGGGGGTCGAAGGTCGCGTACCTTACTGGGAGCTCACGGAAACTCCATTTTCTTGACCTGTAGATGAGGAAGGTCGACGGGCAGTTCATCGGCTTCAGCCCCATCTCCTCGTCCCCAAGCATGGTGAGGAACATGTTGTCCTTGTAGTGCTCGGAGTGGCCGCTCACCATCCAGAGAGCCGTGTTGGCGAGCGTGGGGGTGCTGACCTCCTGATACCCCTGGGCCCTCAGCTCCGAACGAAGGAAATCAATCAGGATGTTCCTCACAGCCAGTCCCTTGTCGTGCCAGTACACCATGCCGGGGGAGACCTCCTGAAAGCTGAAGAGGTCGAGCCGTTCGCCGATGACCCTGTGGTCAGTGTCCGGGAGGTTTACGAAGTCGCTCCTTTTCAGCCTGGCCATGGCCGCCTCCGCTGTCAGCTCTCTCCTGTGCTTAGGAGGAGGCGCCTGAGGGGGAGTCACGCCGTGCGAATAGCTCCTCGACATCTCCGCCAGGGGGTGCCCTTTCACCTTGATCTGCAGTGCCTTGGTCCACCCGAAGGGGGCCCTCCTGACTTCCAGGCCCGCCCCCTTCGCCTCCTTCTCCATCTCGAGGAGGAGCGCCAGGGCGTCTGACGGCGAAGCAAGAGTCTGGCTGAGGTGAGCGAAGGGGTAGAGGAGCACCCTCTTCGTGCCGAGCTTCTCGAGGAATTCTCGTGACTCGGCCACCGCCTTCCCGACGAGCTCGCTGTCGTCCCCCTGCTCAAAGGCGGTGAACAGGACAACTATGTCATCCTCCCGCACAGTACGCGGGTCGATGTCCTCCGCTCCCCCGATCTCTTTCTTCACTGGGGTGTACTCGATGAAGTCAACGTGCATCTGGAGGATCTTCATGCCGAGATGCTCTTACCACCTGGAACGTTCCAGGCTCCTTGACTTCTTGGTCGCCTTCTTCCATACTTTGTAGTGGTCTCTGCAGAGATAGACGCGCCGCCCCTCCCCGCTGAGGCTGAGGCCGCTCCCACCCGTCTCCTCCCTGCTGATCGACCTGTCCGCCTGGTTTCTGCAGCTGGTCACGCTGCACCCTATTCCCTTGTCCACCTTTCCCAAGGTTACCGCGCGAGTCTCCCGTGACTGTATATAAAAACGGCCGCACGGGGGTCCGCATGCTCGACAGGCTCAGGGCACGGCTGGAGTCCAACCTTCAGTCCGTCGGGAGGTGGTTCGCCCATCTGGAGCCTACGCCCACCGCGTGGACCATGGTTGGGCTCCTGATTTCCGTCCTGGCGGCTGCGGCATACTCTTCGTCGGGCTTCAGGGGGGAGCTCATCGGCGGGGTGCTCGTGCTGGTGTCGGGGTGGTTCGACATAGTAGACGGAGCTGTTGCCCGTGTGACCGGGAGGACATCCAAGCGGGGAGCATTCCTCGACTCGACCCTTGACAGGGTCGCAGAGGTGGCAGTTTTCGCTGGCATACTTGTCGGAGGGTACTCCCCTCCCGTCATCGTGCTCCTGGCGCTCTCCTTCAGCCTACTCGTAAGCTACACGCGGGCGAAGGGGGACGCGCTGGGGGTGGCCCTGTCAGGGGTGGGTATCGGCGAAAGGAGCGAGCGGCTCCTGATACTGGCAATATTTTCGATGGTAGGACTGGCATACTGGGGAATCCTTCTGGTCCTCATTGTCGCCCTGTACACCTTCCTTGAACGGACGGTAAGGGCGGTGATCTCGCTGAAAGGATCGAAGGGCGTGTCCGTACAGGGTTAGCGGTAGACCGACCATCCCCGTGGATACGGGTCCCTGCTTCCTAGGCTCAGCGAGTCGCGACCCTTATTGTGGAAGGATAGGCCCTTATCGACTGGATGAGGTTCAATGCCGTGCCAGACGCCGCCCGGGCTATTTCCGGATTGGTCCCGCGGAACCCCCCTGGCTGCCCGCTGGGCCTCCGCAGCCTTATGCTGATGGCCCTCGTCAGGTTCATTGATTTTAGAGTGAATAGGCCGAACCCGAACATCGAAAGCGCAAGGAACCAGACGCCGTGTATGAAGACGAGCCATGCGAATACGATACCCGATACGCCGAGGATCATCTCGACGATGGAATTCCTATCGTTTCTCAGATGCTGGAAGTAACTTGTCTTGGTCATCTCCTTCGCCGAACCGGACTTTGGCGTCCTGTACAGGAAGAAACCCATCCGGTCAAAGACGCCATAGAAGAAGCCTATCGACCCGAGGACGAGCATGCCTCCCGTAGCATATCCAAGCATCGGTATCAGAATCACGTTCCTCCAGGTCATCAATCCCTGTACCTTTAGGGCCCAGGCACCGGAAGCTAACGAGACAGCGAAGGGGACGGCCACTATTCCGACATAGACCGGGTTGTTGAATATCGAAGTGGCCGGAGGAATGAGGTTGAAGACCACCGCTATGGTGGACAGAAAGGTCACGACTATCCAGCTCAGGCTCGAGAAGGGCGACATCAGCATCAGCAGAAGCCCGACCTTCTTCCTCGCGGAAACACCCTTGGCGGTGATTATGGCGGTCCAGTAATGGGCAATGCACCTCCACCACCCCTGAGAGGTCCTACCAACCTGCTTCTTCCAGGCTTCCAGGGTCGAGGGATCCTCGCTCATGACCTTCACGTTGCTAAGATAGACCCCCCTCTTCCCCGCGAGATACAGCTTGATCGAGATGTCAGTGTCATCCGCTATCCTCTGGTTCGTCCAGCCTCCAACCTCTCTGAGATCCTTCGTCCTGACAAGTGTCTGCCCCCCCTGGGCGGAGAAGGGAGCGTCAACCAGATAGGATCCCATCTTCGAGATGGTGTCCCCGATGTCCTGGGTCAGTGCGAAGAGCTTCGTTACCATATTGTAGTCCCTGTTATAGTGCCCGTATCGGTACGAGACGAACGCCGTCCTTGGATGAGTCTCCATGGTGTCAATCCCCTTTGTGAGGGCGTCCGGTGATACGAGAGAGTCGGCGTCCAGAAGCAGGACGTATTCCCCGTCCACGAGCCGCAGTGCCTTGTTGAGCGCTCCGCACTTGAAGAACTCCCTAGTCGGCCTCCGCGAGACAAGGGTCCGTATTCCTGACTGGTTCAGGTCCTTCACCTTGGCGTCAATTATCGAGGTCGTCTGATCGTTGGAATCGTCCGCGACCACCACCTGGATTCTGTCCTTCGGGTAGTCCAGGTGCTTCATGGCCTCGAGAGACCTCTCGATCACGAACTTCTCGTTGAAGGTGGCTATGAGGATGGACACGAGAGGGTACCGGTTCAGCTTGACGTCCTTCCCCCCGAGGGTCCTCGGGTATTTCATCGAAGCCGCCAGGAGGAACACCCAGTAGTATTCGAGGGCGAGGACGGGTATTCCAATACCTAGGGTAACGATTTCGAGAAGAAGCCAGATTTCCACCACCATGAATCCAACCCCTCCGATGGTACCCCCCAGGGGCACACCTCGATATGTATGTTTCCAAGTCAATCCTGCTTCACACGGGCATGCAAACCCGGGAGGGCCCCAAAGTGCGGGGGGCGCCACCCCTCCGGTGTCTACGCAGGAAACCAAGACACTAATAGTATAGCCGAAACCGCCTCCCGCCGCTTCACGAGGACAAAGAGGGACGATATTGGGTTCACGAAAGGTCTACTTCGCTGTTTTCGGGTCGGGGTTGGGGCACATCACCCGAATCCTTGAGATATCGAAGCTGCTCCCCCCCGACGAGTTCCGGCTGCGATACTCCTCCTCGGGTCAGGGCTTCAGCTTCCTCGGTACCAAGGGACTGGACGCCTCTTCGGAGAACTGCCCCCCGCTGGACGTCGAATGGGCGAGTGGAGGAGGCTTCTCGTCCGACAGGGTCCTCCCTGGATTCCCATTCATGCTCAACAACTTCCTCAAGCAGGTGGCCTTCGAACGGAGAGCGATCAAGAACTTCGGCCCAACCCTCGTCGTCTCCGACTCCCGGCTGTCCCCCCTCCTTGCGGCGTGGTCGATGGGATACCCCGTCGTCACCATGCTGAACCAGTTCAAGATCCTGTTCCCGCCAAGATTCAGAGGGAGGATGGGCAGATTCTACGAGCGCGTCGCCGGGGACGTCCTTGGCCTGATGTGGTCACTCAGCAAGAGGGTGCTCGTGACAGATCTCCCTCCCCCCTACACCATCGGCGAAGAGAACCTGACCAGTTCAGAGGTCT
>Ga0187784_10004376_pt1 | contig 11433 bp, 12 predicted proteins | sample 1015_SJ02_MP15_2_FD_132964 | JGI IMG/M metagenome (GOLD analysis project Ga0187784, IMG submission 132964) | Tropical peat soil microbial communities from peatlands in Department of Meta, Colombia - 1015_SJ02_MP15_20_MG | ecosystem: Environmental > Terrestrial > Soil > Wetlands > Peat | place... | reverse complement strand
CATCCAGTGGTAATCAGACGTCTTGAAACGTCGGGCCGTTATGAGCAGGCTTACCCCAGACTGATTGAGCGCGTACTCCAGCTCCGCCACGCGATAGGCCGGATTTATGTTGACGAGTATCGCACCAATCTTGGCAGTAGCAAACTGGGTTAGAACCCATTCCAAATTGTTTGGGGACCAGATACCAACTCTATCCGCTTTTTCAACACCGAACCCAAGCAGACCGACGGCCAACTCATCGACTAGAGCCTTGAGCCTCGCGTAGGTCAGTCGTACACCTTGGTGCCTAGAAACTAACGCTTCACTATCTGCATATGTAGCCGCAATCTTGTCGAAGAAAAACCCTACAGTCTTCTCAATCAGCGGTGTGTCTACTGGCCCGCGCACATAACTTGAGGAACGAGGCTCCGAGTTGGTCATAGTCATCCGAGCTTCGCTTGACTCTCAGTTGACACGAGACGCACTGAATCTCTTTAATACCTACGCGCCTTGATTCCATCAAAGAAAACGAAGATCGAATTTGCCCTCAATATTACTTGGAAAAGAAGACCAGCGCAAGTCTATTTGACACTTATTGTATCCATTGACTCTACGTCAGACTTGGGGAAGAACTGTTTGATCGTTTGAGTGGCCAAGTACGAGTTGATGTTCTCAATTCCCCTGTACATGTGATAGTATTCGTTCTTCGGAATTATGCTGTTCCATGCATAAGGATGCTTGTAGTAATCCGCAAAAGAGCGAACAGTTAAGGCTGCGCTCAAGAGGTGTGCCTTTCTTAGAAGTAGTCCAATTCCGGAGTAGGGTTTGATCGGTGATGTATCCTCCATAGGTCGCCTACCCGTCACTATCGTTTCTATTCTTTGCGCACAAAGTCTATTGAACATCCTTTCCTGTCGATATGCTCTGGGGACTTTCATCCAGAACCGAACCAGATCCATGTCCCATAAGGGTACCCACCAGGCGTAGTCAAAAAATTCATACGCGCGAACTGAATTAATCGTAAACTTCGCTGCGTACTCCGTCCACCAAAAGAGGTCAAAGAAATTCGCTGCATCTGCGGTAGCGTTGGTTGAGCTAGCCGTCAGGAGCGTCCGTATCCTTCTAGTGAGAAGGTCTTGGATGGATGGGTCAAGTCGGCGAAATGTTTGTAACTCATAAAAGCCTTCGAATACCTCTAATGAGGTCAAATCATCGTCACATCCGTGCCCTGACACAGGCCGTTTAGCTGGAAACCTCGGATGGAACCCGACGTGCCACGCAGCATGACCCGGAACGAAGACACTACCGGTAGGCACAGCGTAATTCTTCCTCAACTCCATTATTGCAGGCCAATCTTGGACGTACGGGGTGGACGACAAACCGTTAGCATAATGAGTATACTCGTTCCATTCTTTGCTATTGAACCATCTACGCCATAGTTTGTTGCTGTACTCTACAAAGTGCCAGGGTAGACCCAAGGCCGAGGCCACGGTTCTGCTTACTCGAGCTTCTCGGTTGTTTCGCCTACCATTACTGAAGGTTGTAATTCTGTCGTAGCCGATTCGTTTCAACATAAGAAGAATCATTCTCGAATCAAGACCGCCGCTCAGTGGGACTACGATCGTTCTTCCGTTGGCAAAGCGAATGAGCCGCGTGAAGGCCGCGTTTAGAGGTTCATCCGACTGCTCTACCAGCTGACCAATCTGCTCCTCGTCTATGTTCTCAGCTTGAAAGTCGACGTATCTAATCGACGTCTTCTTCGGATTCTCGAAGTTCCGAATTGCAACAGCCTCGGCCGCTTGTAATTGCTTTATGTGAGGGAAGAGCGTCTCCTCACCTGTAACGTACCCGGTAAACAGAAACTCAGTAGCCGTCAATCTCTCAGGACTTGCATCGTCGATACTTTCTCTGATCCAGTGCGGATCGTCACTTACGTAGACCTCGCGCCCTAGAGTGTAGAAGATGGGGATACTACGAACATGGTCAACTGCAAGGTAAACTTCGTCATTGGTTTGGTGTATTACTGAAAAGAACCCCTTCAATGATGCTAAGAGATTCACGAAATCATCGAAATTGGTTTGCTTTGAGAACGGTTCGGTTAGGCTTCGGCCTTCAAACAAATGCTCCCCTAGGAAAGCACTTCCGGATGTGAATGTGCGAGCCTTCTGATGCCAATCACGCCATCCAGCCTTGGCAAGGTGTATGTGGAGCAATTTTGCGACAAGTCGAAGAAACAGCGCTGAACTTTAGGTTTGGCGTCGTGAGAGCACCTGTTGGTGGGCATACACCGCTATACGGTTCACCACTTACACCACATCACAATTACGATTTTCAAGGTCAAAGTTAGTGCAAACTGTGGGCACGTAGCGTTTCGCAGTTTTAGGACTCGCATTTTAAATTAAGGTCAGCCACTTGAGCCCGCTTTTGTCTTCGATGCACTAAACTGTCGCGATGCTTTTTCAGGTTTGTGATGACTGTATCTGATGCAACCGCAGAATTCTCAGATTGCCAAGCCGTGATTGGTCGTTACTGACCGTTAGGTTGCTCCTTCGAAAAAGTGTGTGGCACCGTAAATTGAACCGTTAGGTTCGGGCGTAAATTTCGTGCGTGTGGCTCTGGTGATGCGGCTGACGAGAGTTGAACCGTGTTCGGTTTGTGTGGGGTTGAGTGGTGGGCCCGCCCGGGTTCGAACCGGGGATCTCCGCCGTTCCCATATCTACCTCAATGTGAGGGCGACGTGTTACCAGCTGCACCACGAGCCCATCCAGGTGCCTCGAAACCTTCCCGTCGTTCAACCCACCGTGGTCCCTTCTTCGTATAAATCCTTAACCATTCGCTCGCCGCCCCTTGCACACCAAAACGACCCATTAATTGAAGTGTCACGTCGAGTTTTCTTCTCTTCCGAACAATGCTGAGGCCGACAATGTCGCGAAAGCCTGATAGTGCACGTCGCTTACGAATCACTAACCAATATGTCGGGCTCGAAAACGATACAGGCTTGCCTCTTATCAGGCGAATTGCACATATAGGACGGTTGTACTGACCGATCTGAGAATCAATTTCTAACCCGCGCAGAAGTCGCTGCGCGTACTGAACCAATTCTAGATCATTGTTAGTTAACTCAGTTCTCAATGAGAGCCGATTGGCCGAGTTGCTGACTATCACGCTACCCTCGGCGTCGAACAAGCATCTAAGGAAGGCTGCCGAATACGGACGTATTGATTGTCCAATTCTCGAAAGGACTGCGAAAGGAAATCTGCAAGTAGGCCGCTACCAACTCTTACGACAAATCGGACATATCCATCATCTTGCGTTGTAGAAAACGAAAATCTCTTATGATCTGGAAAAATGGTTGACAAACTGTTCGCAAATGCTTCTAAGAAATCTCTATCAACAACGGCCAGCTTGATCTCATCATTATGATGAACTGGTGACCGGTAAATTGAGCCGTCACCCTTTACTGCTCCTGCAACGTATGACAGCGCAAGAGAGGGACTGTTTTCGAACACATTACTGTTGCCGATTGGATTCTGTCGGCCTCTGATCCATGAATGGACAGTAGATCTAGGTACCTGCAGGTTATATGCATCAGTAAGCGACTAGAATATCTCCGGAGAATTGAAATACGGAAGCCAAAAGAAAATCTCTAACACTCATCGTGCTATTGAACGCCTAAGCGTACGGGTTTCGACTCAGCTGTTGTATTTACTCAACTAGATTCGCCGATTCAGGATACTTCAGTCAAGTTATTCGGGTGGTATCTCAGAGAAAATTTTTGCGTAGTCTACCTGGTTCTTCCGCGGTCCCCACTTGTAGTACGCGTAGATTGCTGCTCCGATTAGGACGAATACAAGATTGAATCCCAAAACTAGCTGAGTCGGCGCAGAAGCATAATCAAACGGTGAAGTGAGAACTTCCCATCCTATTAGCAAACTAGCTATGATGCTAGCCAGACCGATTGCTGTAACTCCCAGTTTTCCGCCGGGCGTGAAACGCGCAGTCTCGTAGAGATGCGGCCGTCTAAACGGGAAAAGTAGGACTGTACAAGAAAAGATCGTGAGAAAGACTACAGTCAGAAGGTCAACAGTTGTGACACCCCACGAAAAGAAGGCGTCCATAATCGAGCCGATGAATCCGCCAGGATTCCAACTGCCTCCCAGAGCAGCGACACAAACTCCACCGCATCCCAACCCCGCTACTCCTCCGAGAATTGCGACGATAGCAACAGAGTAGAGAGGCACGTGAAATCTATTGAGCTTCGCGAAGGTTTCAGGGAACACTCTGTCGAAGGACATAGCAAAAATCAATCTGGAGCCTGCAAGAAGTATTGCTGGTATTTCGTTGGCCGCGAGCAATAATGGGAATATATACAGTACAATATTGAACGAGCCCAGTCCGAGGCCTTGTGCCGACATCATAGCCAATGTGTGAACGAACATTCGAACGGGTGGAAGATGTGCCTGTGTGAGGCTTGCACTAAATGTGAGGAATGAGTAGGCTTCTAGGAATGTCCACTTGTCACCGTTGGGCAGTGTGGTTTGAGCTACTGATGATGCGGCGTAGGCGGAGACTAACGCCATGCCCACGAGAACGATGAGAGCGACCAGTGTTCCGATCACTAGCACCTTCGGGGTGGCCCTAGGATTCTTTACTTCTCCTGACACGAATGTGGTTGAGGCAATTGTTCCCCAAAGGATGAAAAAGCCGAAGTAAGCCCAGACCGCCCAAATGAAACTGGCCGAAACCGCGGTCCAATAACTTCCTACGTTTGCTGAGTCAAGTCCCTGAGCGAGAGCGGCTTTCACGTACGTATCAGCTGTTACTCCCGATACACCTTGGGTGTCCGCCCAAAGTGAAATTCCTCGCTCTAACACGGATGGTTGCATTATGGTAATCGCGAATAACAAAAGGATGTAAACAATAATCGCAGTAGAAACCCAGAACAGTGCTTGCATAAGATACGCAGATACTCTCACACCAAACGCCGAGACGATTGCAAAGAAGAGTAAGAGGAGCAACCCGCCGACGGTTGGACTAACATCGCTTAGAACGGGAGTTGCGGGGAATAAGGCGTGCTGAGCGAGAGTAACAGCGATTGCGCCCAAGTAGAAAGAGATTGTTAGGAATACAAGCCAACCCGCAATGAATCCCGCGAACGGATTGACGATCCTTGACATCGCTACATATCCTGCGCCTGATCGAGGCACTGCACTAATCAAGACAGAGAACCCAATCACCAATAGCAAAGCGATGATTCCAACAATTACTAGTGCCATCACGTAAGGCGGAATTCCCGCCATCCATAGGTTCTCAGACAAAGGCACATTACCCGTGGCGGAGAAGCTTCTGGCTAGGGGGAGAAAACCGTAACCGGTTACGGCCACGATCATAATGGCTGCGGTCAGGGGAGTTATTTCCCTTACTAGGCCTGTGTTCTCTCTCACAAACGACTGTTTCTCCGTCGACATTCTTATCACGCTAGGAAAACGGCCACAGTTTGTGCAATATCCTGCTCGGTATACTTAACATATGCTATGAGTAATACAACTTCTAACACAAACAAAAAGTGCCAAGGTTTTCAAAGTGGTAATATCTAAACGACGCAGTGTATGCGTTTTTCTGATATTCATCTTCGCCCTTGGCGTCTTAATCCTTCCCAACCTTGTACGCGGTTACAGTAGCTACACTTCGATTCGTCATGAAGCTCCTTTGCAAGGGAGTCAGGTCGAAATCCTGCACGCCCTTGAAGTTCAACTGAATGCTCACAACGTCGACGGAGCCCTAGCATTCTTTGCTGAGAATGCGTCCGTTTACGACCCCACGACGATCTCCTGTTACGGTGGTACGGGATTCCTTTGCGAGCCGTCTGAGCTCATCTCCTCCTATACATCCAAGGCGCAGATTAGAGGTTGGCTAGAGTATCTCGCGCAAGTAAATCTTGAAGTGCAAGAGATCGGGGTCCCCAAGATCATTGGGAATAACGTGACTTGGAGCTGGCAAGTTTCTAATGACGGGTACCGTGAGCTGAACATCGCTCCACTAGTCGGTACTGGCGAAGCCGTCATTAACGGGAATTTGATTCAGTACATCAGCTTTAGGCTCAATACCGATTCCGTACGAGCCCTTCGAGCTGCGCTCGCGCTCTACAGTCGATCGCCATTTTTCCTCGCGGCCGAAAGTATTGCTGTTGGTTTAGTTGCTCTCGGCTTAGTCTTCCCCGGAGTGGCAGTGTACTATGTAACAAGAGTCAAGCGGCTCTTTGCAACTGTGCCTAAGCTCGACAAGCCTTGGATTCTACTCGGTGCAGGCCTCGGCTCCATTTTCGTTTCAGTGCTGCTCGTGGCGTTAAGGGAGTTCGCGGGAGTATCGCCCAATATCATTGATCCATTTTTCGATGGAGCAGTGTCGTTCAGTTCTGTCTCAGTAATGTCAGCTGTGATTCTGATGAAACGGGTTATGCTCGGTGAGGCTCATGAATAACCTGTTTCTATTCGTTATCAGCGGGATCGGCGTTGTCACCTCCGCAACAGCTGTGTACTACATCAACGTTTTGAAGAACAGTTTCAAGGGTCTCAGGCGTCTTGAGAAGCCTTGGCTTCTTCTTGAGTTTGGAGTCGCGTCGTTGGTTGTTGCGGCCTTGTCGATTTCGTGTTCTGGCATTTCGAGTTACGGCGGCACTGTGCAACTGGTTCAGATTGCGGCAGTTGTTGTTTCTGCGTTTTTCATTTTGACTGCGATGGTGACGATGAAGCAGGCTTGGACAATCACGGAGAGTGATTAGTCTGCAAACCCACATGCCAGGATTCAAGATGCAGATTCCTGGGCTGGAGGGGCACCTCTTCCCTCCCGGAACAATCGTCCTACTCACTGCGCGGCCTGGGCTTGGCAAATCAGCATTCGCCAGACAGTTTTGCGTTGAGGGATTGAAAGAGGGACATAGGATTGTTGCCGCACTGACTGACACCACTGCGGGACAATTCCGCAAACAGTTTGGCGTTGACACAGCAAACTTGGAAGCTGTGGACTTTCTTACTGAAAAGCCCAAGGGCGTTCACGACGTTTCTGATAGAATCCACGAGCTGATAGGCAAGACTCCTAATCAACCGGTTCGGTTAATCGTCGATTCCCTGTCCACGCTGGGCACAATGTTCAACCCGGCATTGCTCGCACCTTGGTTACTCGACCAACGCGCAAAGCTACTGAAACAGAACATCGAAGTGCTGGCGTTGGTAAATTATGCAACCGGCATCAACCCAACATCGATCACCCGAAGTCTTCACCCGTTCGCAGATGTCATCCTGCAAATGAGGATCGACGAGTCAAAGCAACAACCTGAGCGACAGTTTCGGGTATTTGTCGCGCGAGGAGCAAGTCATAGCATCAACTGGATACCGTTTAAGATCAGTGATTCTGGAATCGAGTACGGAATGATCCAATCGGAGACCGAGCTTGACAGCTTGCTTCGGACAGTTAGCCGGAACGTTCCGGGTCACCACCGTCTCTTCGCGACCGTTTTGTTTACGGACATTCCGGGACCTGCCGAACAGGCAGCTGCGCTTAGTGAGCAAACGTGGAAGGATCGACAGAACAAGCATTTTGATTTGTTGCGACAAGAGCTTGGCCTATTTCAAGGGCGAGTGATCTTCAGAACGGGAAACGGAGTGCTGGCGATCTTTGACAGGCCAGAGCAGGCGGTGTTGTGCGCCTGCAACCTTAGAGACAAGATTCGAATGAACGGCTTTGAGATCCGAGCAGGGCTTCACGTGGGTGAGGTACAACTCGTTGGAGACAACATTGCAGGTGTCGCAGTGCACATCGGCGCTCGAATCGCCTCTGGCGCAAACCCGGGCGAAGTGCTCGTGTCAAGTACGCTAAAGGAGCTTGTCACCTCGTTGGAAATCAAGTTCTCCGATCGTGGATTTCTGGGCTTGAAAGGGATTCCGGGAGAGTGGCACTTGTATGCGGTCTCTGCCGTTCCACACGTGTAAAATGTAGGGCAGTCTATCCTTTTATTCTTCTGACGGATCGCTCCGAGAACTTGATGAACACCGAATTACCACTTGCCTCAATACTCGCTTCAGTTCCTAGAGCAGCTTTTATGCCTCCGGCATACATTCGTTTCAGTTGATTAGAGTACCTTACGCCTAAGTCATGTTGCAGCGTTATCGTACACTTGCCGTCCTTCTCCTCAATTTCGCATTGAGCAGTTCCAGCATACTTCGAGAATCTCTCAGAAAAGTCGCAGATGGAGGCTGCGTCGATTTGCTTATACCAGAACCGAATCATCTCTAGAAATGTAGAGGGATCTTGGTCCGTCGCGGCCAAATACTCCTGTTCATCCATAGCCTCGATCATCCGCTTATAGTTAGTTCGTGGAACTGCTACGAAACCGAACTTCTGAGTGAAACGGTCCCACTCTGCATACCTTGTCAAGATTGATACGACCAACGCGCTAACAGTTCTATTCTCAGACGCAGCGTCCCTCTGAAGAAGAGCATTGAGTTCCTTCGGGATCCTTACGTTTCTAAGAACGGTTCGCGTCTTTCGATCAAACGTGTCCATGAGCCTTGTAAGACGTTGCTTTACTTTGTAATACTTTTGGTCCCTCGCGGTGCTACCTTGTGAGCCTATCGCCCAAATCCTCGCAGGCGGTATGCACGAATAAGAGGAAAACTATTCATGAGCTTGATAGGATTCGCGGAACTTGAGGACGAAATTAGTAGAATCACAACAGCCGCAGCCGAGAGCAACATTCCACTTCGCGTGTTCGGCGGAGCCGCGATGCGACTTCACTGCCCTATGCACCAGCAGTTGTATGACTCGTTGGAGCGCTCCCCGAATCATGACATGGACTTCGTCACTTACGACGGCCTTGGGGAACAAACGCGGATTTTTTTCACGAGTCTCGGATACGATCCCCATGTTTCTATAGCATTGTCTGGAGCAACGGGAACCGGCAGGCACAGGCAGACGTTCTATGACAAGTTCGGAAATAAGGCGATCGACCTGTGCCTCGGCATTTTGAAAATGAGTCATGTGATCGACTTCACCGGGAGACTCGAAAAGGACTTTCCAACAGTTCCGCTTGCCGAACTCGCTTTGCAAAAGCTGCAGATTGTGAACATGAGGGAAAAAGACTTGCAAGACATGGTGATCCTGCTATGCGCGCACGATGTTGGTCAGAGCGACGACGAAACAATTAACGCTGATCACGTGGCAAAGACACTCGCAAGGAACTGGGGATTTCATTACACAGCAACGACGAACCTACGCCGCATATCCAAATATGCTGCCCGCCACCCCCTCATCTCAACAACGGACAAGGAAACGGTTTCGGCACGGATTCAAAAGCTGATACACGCAATAGACGCGACACCCAAGACCCTCATGTGGAAGCTCCGCGCCAAACTTGGTATCGCCGTCAAATGGTACAATGTGGTTGAGGAAGTACCGCCCTAACTTTGAAATCAGTTTTTGCAAGGGCAAGGTGACCAGATCCTAGGTCATAACATCACTAGGAGGTGAAATATGTCATGAATGTAAGAAATCAACTGAAAACTGAACTTCTATTGGCCGTTGTTGTAATCATTGCCGTTGGTGCTATTGCACACGTACTATACTCATTGCCCTACCAAGCCTCCGCACAGACGAACGAAAGTATCGTAATTCCGCCAGGAGGAGCTCTTGTCACAGGAGGCCCTCTGCTAGGTGGCCAGGGAGAGTGGAACCTCACGGTCCAAAACACTGGCTCGGACCAAGTCACAATCGCCACTATCTACGTAGATAGTATTGCGTACACCTACCGTTCTACCGAAACTAGCGGTAGCTTCTCGGCTAGCACTGACCAGATTTCTCCAGGACAGAGTGTTACTTTCACCATAGGGATCACATCCGCTCAAAGCGAGGCCTCCCAATCAGCTTTCATCCATTTCAGAGTCGTCACCGTGAACGGCGCCGTTGCCACAGCGCAAGTCCCCAACCCCGCTTTCTAGAGGGTTCGGAAGGAGCGCTGGAGCATGCACTGCTGAACCCAATGGGTCAACAACCGATCTTACAACCCCAATTTGTGAACCTAAGTAGTCAAAGCTTGCTTCAATCAAGCCGGCGCTTGTTCTTTCTGCACAAACGTGGCGACCTTGCAGATCCAATCGTCCGATTCGAACTGGACTAGGAGTGTGCAAACCATAGTATTCTTGATGTTGACATCGGATAGACTGTATGGTTCTAGGGGCGGGATGGGTCGGGTTCCGACACGTGGATTAGGCTCGTGGTACGCACACGATAACGGAAGCTTCCTGCCGAACTATTCTTTCAGGTCGATCTGCAGAATATTCATGCGTTCTTTGAAGCCGAGTTGCTTGTAAAGGTGGGTGGCTACCTTGTTCTTGCGCCAAACCGCTAGTCTCACGTGTTCGATCCTTTCAGATTTAAGATAATCAGGCGTTGCTTGAAGGAGCCGCTTTCCCAAGCCTTTTCTGCGATGCGCTGGTGTCACATAGATGTCGTTGATGTAACTCCAATTGTATACCATATCGGTTCATATCTCGTCAGCCGCAGCACTGGTGACACGCACGAAATTTACGCCCGAGCTTACCGGTTAAAATTAGGCTGTGACTTCGTAGTAGTGACGGTTACCTTTCGTGTCTTGTTCGTCATCATAGCTCTTTCTCGTTCGTCGATCGACGTAGACGCCCGAACTGATGTGACCCAGCTTTATTCTTAGGATCTCCGCAGCTTCGTCGTCGAAAATGTCTACGTAATTCCGCCCTGTGGCTGGCACCCAATTCCGGATAGGAGTAGGCGAACTTGCGCTGACTATCTTAACGAAATACTTCGGAGACCGGGATTCGGAGTGTCCGCCCTTGCAAGCGTAACTAGCCGCGTTCATGAAATCGTTGAACTTCTCATAACTCCCCCTGTAGTCGAACACGTACGGTACGGGACTCATGGTAGTGGTGCAGCGTATTTCTTGATGGCGTCCCAATCTAGCTCGACGCCAAGCCCGGGACCTGTCAGAACCGAAACGTAGCCGTCGGATTCAACGCGTATGGGTTCTTTCAGCATTGCGTAGTATGCCTCGATTGTAAAGTTAGGAGGGTCGTAAGGGTACTCTATATACGGACAGTTGGGACACGAAGCAGCGAGCTGGAGGTTGGCTGCCAATCCCAATCCGTTTCCCCATGTATGAGGAACAAACCATCTGTTATAGGCCTCAGCCATTCCTGCGATTTTTCGCAAATCAAAGATTCCTTCTGAGATGTTGCAATCTGGTTGCAAGACATCGTATGTGCCCTCTTCCAACATGCGGCGAAATTCATTGACTCCTTGATTATCCTCTCCGCCAGCGATCCGGATTGGTGACGATTTGCAGAGCACGGCCAGATCATCAAAATCGAGACCAGGCAAGGGTTCCTCCAACCAGACGACATTGAACTCGTCGAGTTCAACGGCAGT
>Ga0187784_10004375_pt1 | contig 11433 bp, 10 predicted proteins | sample 1015_SJ02_MP15_2_FD_132964 | JGI IMG/M metagenome (GOLD analysis project Ga0187784, IMG submission 132964) | Tropical peat soil microbial communities from peatlands in Department of Meta, Colombia - 1015_SJ02_MP15_20_MG | ecosystem: Environmental > Terrestrial > Soil > Wetlands > Peat | place... | reverse complement strand
TCGCCGCCCAGCGGCTCTCGATGGGACACGCCCGTGCGATTCTGGGACTTCCCGATGCTGCCGATCAAATTCAGATCGGCGAGAAGGCAGCGGCGCAAGGTTTATCGGTCCGTCAAGTCGAAGCTCTGGTGCAGGAATTGACGGCTGATCGTTCCAAGTCCGCTGGAACATCGCGAAAGGAGAAAAAGCAGGATCCAAACGTTAAGGCCGCAGTCGACGAGCTGGAGCGCGTTCTCGGGACTCGCGTGAAAATTATCGAGCTCAGCGAACAGCGGGGACGAATCGAGATCGAATATTATTCGCAGGCGGAGCTCGATCGCCTGTTCCAGCAAATTGTCGGATGAATTGGTGCCGGCGGCAGGAGTCGAACCTGCGACCTACGGATTATGAGACCGTCGCTCTAACCACCTGAGCTACACCGGCGCACTTTCAGCGTATCCGCCGCGCGTGAATTGTGTCAAGCATCCATCCCTATTCAAACGTTGGCTCTTCGTCTACAATTTCAATAGTGCCGGTCCCTGCCGTTGAATTTTCGCGTGTTTCCAAAAGCTACTCCATCTATGCCGCGCCCGGCGACCGGCTGAAGGAACTCGCGACCCTGAATCGAAAGCGATTCCACACCGATTATTGGGCCCTTCGTGACGTCTCTTTCGAAGTCGGACGCGGCGAAACCTTCTGCATTGTCGGCGAAAATGGCAGCGGCAAGAGCACGCTTCTTCAGATCTGCTCTGGAATCCTTCAGCCCACCTCTGGAAATGCCGTCGTCAACGGACGCGTGGCCGCCCTGCTCGAGCTTGGCTCCGGATTCAACCCGGAATTCTCAGGACGGGACAATGTTTATCTCAACGGTGCCATTCTCGGCCTTTCGACCAGGGAGATGGAGCGTCGTTTCCCGGAAATCGCCGCCTTCGCCGAAATTGGCGAGTTCATCGAACAACCCGTAAAGACCTATTCGAGCGGCATGGTTGTCCGCTTAGCCTTCGCCGTCGCGATTCACCTCGATCCCGAGGTTCTGGTTGTCGATGAGGCGCTTTCCGTTGGTGACATCTATTTCCGCCAGCGCTGTATGCGCAAGGTTCACGAACTGCGATCGCGCGGAATCACAATTTTGTTTGTTTCCCATTCCACCGGCGACGTGAAAACGCTCGGCGACCGCGCCATGTGGCTGGAACATGGCCGCGTCATGGCCCTCGGCAAAACCGACCTGGTGATCACAAAATATCTCGCCGCGATGAACGCCAAGGATGCGCAATACGTCGCGCATGATCTCGAAAATCAGCAAAACCGGATCACGTCCGCGCCCGCGGAAGTGATCGAATGTATCCCCAACATCGACCATCGTTTCGGCGACGGACGCGCGGAGGTGATCGGCATTGCGGTGTGCGATGAAACCGGCAAGGACCTTGCCCTTCTGGACCCGGCTTCCACCATCGTCGTAAGGATCAGCGTGCGGGCGAAAGCGAATCTCGATCGCCCGATTATCGGATTCATGCTGCGCAATCATCTTGGGGTCGATTTCGCCGGGACCAATACGGCGCGAGAGCGCTATCCCATGCCGCCGTTGATGGCGGGCGAAACCTGCACCGCGGATTTTTACATCGATCTTCCGACGCTCTACGCCTCGAACTTCTCGTTTTCGCCGGCCATCGCCGACGGGACGCTCGAACATTACTCGATTTGCGACTGGATCGATAACGCTATCGCGCTCCCAATGGCGCCCGCCGACGGACCCGTTTACGGACAATTCCATTTCCCGTGCCGCGTCGAGCTCAATTCCAGAATCGGAACCGGGGCCGCAACTCTGTGATCGAATTCACCGGCGAGCGCGTCATCCCCGGCGAGGTCGAAGAGGATCTGTGGGCCGAGCACATCGCCCGCTACGCCTTCGCGCGCGACTGCTTTTCCTCGACACGGGCCCTGGATATCGGCTGCGGCGCCGGCTACGGCACCGACGAACTTGCCGCGCCGTTCGCAATCGGCATCGATATTTCGCGCGACGCGATCTGGTATGCGCGCGAGCATTATCCGCGCCGTCATTTCCTCGAAGCTTCGGCCACGGCGCTGCCATTCCCCAACGCCTCCTTCGATCTGATCACGGCTTTCGAAGTCATCGAGCACGTATCGCAATGGCGCGACCTGCTTCACGAGGCGCGGCGTGTTTTGAGACCGAATGGTCTCTTTTTAGTCTCGACGCCGAACAAACTTTACTACGCGGAGTCCCGCGCCAGCAACGGTCCGAACCCTTTCCACCTGCACGAATTCGAATTCGACCAGTTTCGCGACGCTTTGAGCGACGTTTTTCCCGGCGTGACCATTCTGCTGCAAAACCGCTCCGAAGCGATCGTTTTCTCACCCTCCGGCCCGGCGATGGTGGCCGGCGAGGCGGACATCGAAGGCCTGGCCGGCGATCCCGCACACGCCCATTTCTTCCTGGCCTTATGCGCGGTCTCCGGCACACCGAAGCCGCGGCAGTTTGCATACGTTCCCCGCGCCGCGAATATCCTGCGCGAGCGCGAACACCACATCGCCCTGCTCGAAGACGAGCTCGCGACCAACAAGCGCTGGCTCGCGAGCATGACCGCCGATCGCGACAAGCTGCTCGATCTTTATAGCGAGCAGAAGCAGCAGCTCGAAGAGCATAATGTGTGGGCGCTGCAACTGGAGAAGGACTGGAAGGCGGCGTTGGAACGCATCACGCAGGTTCAGGAGGAACTGAAGTCGGAACAAGCCGCGGCGAACGCGATGGCCTCCGGGTACGCGCAGAAAGTGGAAGAACTCCAGGACGAAAATCGACGGCGCGCCGACTGGGCGATGGACGTGGAGGCGCGGTTTTCGGCACAGCTTGCGAGCAAATGCGCGGAGCTCGCCGAGACGGTTCGATTGCTCGATCAGGCCGAAGCGACGGTGGTGGAGCGAACCCGCTGGGGGCAGGCCCTGCAAGCCCAGCTTGAAGAACTGGAAGCTCAACTCCAGATGATTCGGCAGTCGCGATGGCTGAAGCTCGGGCGCACGGTGGGACTGGGACCGCAGGTGAAGGCCCGGTGACAGATTAATGCGACGGTTTCTCCTGGGGTTCTGGCGCCTTCTCCAAGGACTGCCGCTGGCGGTGCTGTCGCCGCTGTTCATCATCGCCGCCGCCTGGTTTCTTTTTTTATGCGATCTGTATTGCCGCATGCGCGGACGAAAACCGCTCGCGCCCGACGCCAAGCCTGACGCGCGCGCGGCCAGCATCGTGATCCCGAACTGGAACGGACGCGATCTTCTCGCGAAATATCTACCTTCGGTGGTGGCGGCGGCCGAACAGCGCCGCGGCAGCGAAGTGATCGTGGTGGACAACGGATCGAGCGATGGCAGCGCCCAGTTCGTTCTCGAAAATTTTCCGAATGTCCGGCTCGTCGCGCTCGCCGAAAATGCGGGTTTCGGCGGAGGATCGAACGCCGGATTCGAAATCGCAAATCACGACGTCGTGGTTCTGCTGAACAGCGACATGCGCGTGGAGCGCGATTTTCTGGCGCCTTTGCTCGACGCCTTCACCGATGAGAAAGTGTTCGCCGTTTCCTGCCAGATTTTTTTTTCCGATCCCAACAAGAAGCGCGAAGAGACCGGATTGACCGAAGGCTGGTGGCAACAGGGAAGCCTGCGCGTGCGGCATCGGATCGACGAGTCGATTCGCGAACCGTACCCCTGCTTTTACGGAGGCGGCGGATCGTGCGCGTTCGATCGAAAAAAATTCCTCGAGCTGGGCGGCTTCGATCCGCTGCTCGCGCCGTTTTATCTCGAAGACACCGATCTCGGCTACCTGGCCTGGAAGCGCGGATGGAAGGTGCTGTATCAACCGGCGAGCATCGTCTATCACGAGCACCGCGGCACCATTGGCAAGCGTTTCCGCGACCACTACATTCAGTCCGTCCTCAAAAAAAATTTTCTTCTCTTCACGTGGAAGAACATTCACGAATGGAGCCGGTTGTTCCCGCACCTGTTTTACGCCTGGGCCGGCGCGATGGTGAGCTGGCTGGCCGGCGATTCGCTGGAGCGCACGAATTTCGCGGCCATCGCGCGCGCCTCATGGAAACTTCCGCGCGCCATTCGTTCGCGCGCCCGCGCTCGCGCGCTTTCGACCATTTCCGACAGCGAGGCCTTCCGGCGGCCGCTGGGCGGCCATTTCCGCGACACCTTCGCGCCCATGGATCACGATCGCCTGCATGCGCTGTTCGTCTCGCCGTATCCGATCTGCCCGCCGGTTCACGGCGGCGGCGTGTTCATGTATCAGACGATTCGCGAGCTGGCCAAGTTATGTGATCTGCATCTGATCATTTTGCTCGACTGGCCGCACGAGCAAAAGGCGCACCAGGAGCTGGAGAAAATCTGCAAATCGGTGGAGTACGTCGTGCGCATGGAGGGCCGCCACAAGGTTTTCGGGTCGATCGAGCCGCACGCGGTGCGCGAATTTCGCAATGCCGACCTGGCGTGGCTGCTTCATCGGCAAATTTATCTGCATCAGGTTGATGTCCTGCAGCTTGAGTACACGGTTCTCGGCCAATACGCGGGCCGATATAGCCGCATCCCGAGCATTCTGTTCGAACACGACATTTATTTCCAATCCATCGCGCGGCGGCTTCCGTACATGAAAAACGCACTCGAAAAAATCCAGGCGCGCTGGGAGTATTTGCGGGCGCTGCGCTATGAACTGCGCATGCTTCCAAAGCCGGATCGAATCCAGGTGTGCAGCCAGGACAACGCGGATTACCTTGCGTCGTTCCTGCCCGCGCTGCGGCCGCGCATCGACGCGGGCTATCGCGCCGGCATCGACACGTCGCTGTATCCATTCCACACCGGCAATCGCGAGCCGTTCACGATGCTGTTTTTGGGCAGTTTCCGGCACCTGCCGAATCTGGAAGCGCTCGACTGGTTCACGCGTAAGGTGTTGCCGCGGATTCGCGCCCGGGAACCTCGCGCGCGGCTCATCGTGGCGGGGTCCGACCCGCCGCCGCGCCATTCGCTCCCCGAAGCGGAAGCGATCGAGTTGATCGGCTTCGTTGAAGACGTGCACGAGCCGTTATCGCGATACGCGCTGTTCCTTTGTCCGATCCTGAGCGGGTCGGGCGTGCGCGTGAAACTGCTGGAAGCGTTCGCCTCCGGGATTCCGGTGGTTTCGACATTTCTCGGCGCGGAGGGATTGGCAAACATCGACTCGAAAATATGCGCGCTCGCCGACGATGCGGACGGGTTCGCGGATCGCGTGGTGGAGCTACTCGACGATCCGGAAAAAGCGGCGGCGATGGCGCGGCGCGCGCGTGAAGAAGTCTCCGCGCATCGCGACATTCGCGTGATGACGGAGCGGCTGGTCGAGGGGTATCGCGCGGAAATCGAACGAAAACGATCCGCCGTTCATAAACCCGGCTGAAACGCACTAATTATTTGCCGCTGGCGATGCCCTGTTCGCGCGCGGCGAGCGATTCCAATTCCGTTACCACGCGATCCAATTCCTCCACCAACTGCGCGATGCCGTCCGAGCGCAGCGCATCGACCAGCGTCCGGTAATACCAGAGTGTGCCGTCGCGGCCGCCGTGAAAGCGGCTCCAGAGGGATTCGCCGCTCATGCGATAATCCTTCACCAGCGACCGGGCGTTATGCAATTTGTCGCACGCCGAAACCAGGCGGACTTCGTGCGGCGCGGTGCGCAAACGCTCGATGTACATTTCCTTGCGAGCGCGCCACGGCGGCTTCGGCTGCCGATCCGTGTCGGTGCAGCCGTCGACGATGGCGGTAACGCGCGGCCCGAATCGAGCCAGAATTTCCAGGCGCGTGGCCTCGCCGCCCTGATCCTCGACGGCATCGTGCAGCAACGCCGCGATCGCTTCGTCTTCATCGCCGCCGTACTGGATGGTCAACGCGCACACGGCGAGCAGATGCGATACGTACGGGATGCCCGATCCTTTGCGCGTCTGCCGGGCATGCAGCCGGGTTGCGTAAATCAACGCCTCCTCGAAACGCGGACCGAGCACTTGGCCTACTTGCCCTTCCGGTCTTTTTCGAGCTTCTCCGCGATCTTTTGCGCCACGCGATTCAGCTCATCGGGACTCGAATTTTTCGGCAGCTCATAGGTGCTCCAGATCACCGCGCGCGTCTTTCGATCGACCAGAAAGATGGCGCCCTTGCCGCGCCCAACCGACGTGACCATACGTCGCGAATCGTTGTTGTCCGCGTCCTTCTTGTCCTTACTCTCTCCGCCCTTATCGTCTGCGTTCTTCGGCTGGACGCCGTACAGGTCGTCGAGCTTCTGCTCAAACGGCGCGCCGATCTGTCCGGTGAAAATCGCGTCCGCCTTTTGGGGATCGGTTACCACCTGCATCACGACTCCGGTGGTAAGCTTGATCGCCAGGAACTGATCGAGGCCGTTGGCCATCGGCAGCAGGTAGACCGTCTTGAAATCGCCCAAGTCGGCCGCAGAAAGCAGGCTCGCGGCCAGTATAAAAACCGACACCTTCATAGAACTCATTGTATTCTGGTGATTCGTCCGAATGTATAAAGGCCAGAGGATCACGGTGATCATTCCGTGCCTGAACGAAGAGCAGGGGATCGAGTCGGTGTTGCGGCGCATGCCGGAGTTTGTCGACCAGGTGATCGTGGTCGACAACGGATCGACCGACCGGACTTCGGAGGTCGCGCGGAGCTTCGGAGCGCAGGTGATCCGCGAAAACGTGCGCGGCTATGGCCGCAGCTACAAAACCGGATTCGCGTCGGCGACCGGCGACGTCATCGTCACGCTCGACGGCGACCACAGTTATCCGCCGGACGCGATTTCGTACCTGCTCGAAGCGTTCCTGCACCTGGACGTCGATTTTCTGAACGCGTCGCGCTTTCCGGTGCGGGATTCGCACGCGATGAGCTTTAAACATAAATTGGGAAATCTGATTTTATCTTTCGCGATGTCGCTGCTGTATTTCCGCTGGGTTCGCGATTCGCAATCCGGCATGTGGGTGCTGCGCCGCTCGATCATCCGGGGCATGAAGCTGGTTTCCGACGGCATGGCTTTTTCCGAAGAGATCAAGATTGAAGCGCTGAAGAGCAATCGCGTGCGCTTCGCGGAAATTTCCATTCTGTACACGTCGCGCCTCGGAGAAATCAAATTGAATCCCTGGCGCGACGGATTGTACAACCTCTGGTTTCTGGTCAAGAAACGCTTTTCCTAAGGCATGACGGTCGCCGCGGTGGTGCCGCATTGGAATCGACGGGATCTGCTCGAATCGCTCCTGCGGAGCTTGCGGGAACAGACCGTCGCGTTCGATCAAATCATCGTCGCCGACAACGGATCGAAGGACGATTCGGCGGATCTTGCGGAGCGCGCCGGCGCGCGAGTATTGCGGCTCGGGCGAAACCTGGGATTCGCAGCCGCTGTGAATCGCGGCATCGAAGCCGCGCGCACGGACTGGGTTGCGATCCTCAACAATGACATGACCCTCGCGCCGGATTGGCGGGCCGTGCTCATCGACGCCGCCGAGCGCGACGGCGCGTCGTTTGCCACCGGCAAAATTCTGAGCGCGGCGAATTCGGCGATGATCGACGGAACCTTCGATGAAATCTCGCGGGGGGCGTGCGCCTGCCGCTGCGGAGCGGGGAAGCCGGATTCCGCTTTCTGGAATCAACCGCGGACCATTCGTTTTGCATCGATGACCGCTGCGATTTTCCGCCGCAGCTTGTTCGACGAGATCGGCGGGCTCGACGAGACCTTCGGGTCCTATCTCGAAGATGTCGATTTCGGCCTTCGCTGCGCGCTGGCCCAAAAGCGCGGGCTGTATTTCCCGGCGGCCGTGGCCTGGCATCGCGGCAGCGCAACGCTGGGAGCGTGGAAATCGGACACGGTGTGGTGGATCGCGCGCAATCAGGTGCTATTGGCGGCAAAGCACTTCGGCGATCAACCGCGTTGGCCGATCGTGGCCGGTCAATTGCTATGGGGAGGCCTAGCGCTACGCCATGGAGCGGGCGTGGCGTTCGTCAGCGGCAAATTATCCGGGTGGAGGGTAGCCCGGACCATTAACAATGAACGCCGTACCAAGCAGCTTCGCGAGATCGTGGAGGCAAGTGAAGCGGAAATTCGTCGCGTGGGGCAGCAAACCGGCTTCGACTGGTACTGGAGGGCGTACTTCTGGCTGCTGCGGCGGTAATTATTACGTACAATTCGGAGCAGGTGATCGAGCCCTGTCTCGCTGGGCTCGCTAAAATGGCACCCGGATTCACGCCCATCGTCGTCGACAACGCTTCGCGCGATCGCACGGTCACACTTGCGCGACGGCATGCGGGCGTTCAAGTGATCGCCAACGCGGAGAATCGCGGATTCGCCAGTGGCGTGAATCAAGCCGTCCGCTCCACCGGCGCCGAGTTCATTCTGCTGCTGAATCCTGACGTAGTTCCGTTGAGTCCGGTTGACGAGCTGATCGAATCCAGCCGTCAATTCGGCCTTGCCAGTGGCAAGTTGGTCGACGCGACGGGCCGCGGACAGGCGGGATTCGCCATTCGACGCTTCCCTACCCCGCCGGCGCTGATTTTCGAATTGTTCGGGATTAACCGATTGTGGCCCATGAATCCGGTGAACCGCAGGTATCGTTATTATGACCGCGGTCTCGATACGCCCGGTGAAGTGGATCAACCCGCCGGCGCGTTCCTTATGTTTCGCCGTGATGTGTGGGAACGAGTGAGCGGATTCGATGAGGATTTTCATCCGCTCTGGTTTGAAGACGTGGATTTTTGCCGGCGCGCGGCTCAAACTGGGTACCGCGCGCATTACGTGCCGTCGGTACTGGCACGCCACCTCGGCGGGCACTCCATTGGTTCCATTCCGCCCGGATGCCGAGCCGTGTACTGGTGTGCTAGCCTTCTAAGATATGCAGCCAAGCACTTCCGCCCACTGGCCTACCGGGGGGTCTGCGCGGCAGTGGTGCTCAGTTCCGTGCCGCGGATGGTCGTGGAGATGATCCGGGAGCGGAGCTTTACGCCCGTCACAGCTTATGGCAGAGTTATTCGGATGGCTGGCCTGTGTCTGGTCTCCTCACAGAGGCGCGGGATAGGCAAAGAAGTACCTTCTTAACTATTCAAAACGCATGGCCTACAACGACTTAATCTCCGTCACGATCGTTACATACAATAGCGGACGCTTCATCAAGCGCTGCCTCGATTCCGTCCTCGAACAGAAGTATCCGAATCTGGAAGTGGTGGTGATCGACAACGCCTCCACCGATGGTACGGTCGACATCCTCGAACAGTTCCAGGACCGTTGCCGCCTTCACTACAACGAGGAGAACATAGGGTTCGCGGCGGCGCAGAATCAGGCGATCGCCTTAGCGAACGGCGACTGGATTCTGACGCTGAACCCCGACGTTCTCCTGCTCAAGAATTTCATCCAGGCGATGGTGGACGCCGCGCAGGTCGATCCCAAGGTGGGTACTGTTTGCGGCAAGCTGTTGACCATTCGCGCCAGCTTCGATCTGCCGGAAAAGCAACTGGTCGATTCGACCGGAATCTATTTCACCCCAATGCTACGGCACCTGGATCGGGGCAGCCAGGAAGTGGACAACGGGCATTATCTGAATTTCGAGTACGTATTCGGCGCCACGGCCGCGGCGGCGCTGTACCGGCGCCAGATGATCGAGGACATCGCCATTCAGGGCGAGTTCTTCGATCCGGATTTCTTCGTGTACCGGGAAGATGCCGACGTCGCCTGGCGCGCGCAGTTGATGGGCTGGCGCTGCATCTACACGCCGATGGCTCGCGGGTATCACGTCCGCAATGTTCTGCCCGGCAATCGCCGCGCGCTGCCGCCGGTAATCAACATGCACTCGGTGAAAAACCGGTTCCTGATGCGGATCAAGAACATGACCGGCGACCTGTATCGCCGCAACTGGTTTTCGATCACCGCGCGGGACCTGGTGGTGTTCGGCGCCTGCCTGGTGCGCGAACATACCTCGCTCAAAGCGTTCTGGTACCTGGCGCGGAACTGGCGGCGCGTGGTCGCCAAGCGGCAGGAGATCATGAAGCGGCGCCGCGTGAAGGACGATTACATCGCCAGTTGGTTTTCCTACCGGCCGGTCAGCCGTCCCGCTCCGAAACCGACCGCGAGATTGATCGCCAAGGCGCGAGCGGCGCGCGGCTAGGCCGGTTTCATGGATAACCTGGACGGTTGCCACGGCCGCCGGCGGTTGAGATCGCCGTTACACGATGCGCGAAACCGGCCTATGCGAAATCAAGAAATGGTTTAACAGTGCGGCTGGCAATTCTCGGCACCCGCGGCATTCCCGCGCGCTACGGAGGGTTTGAGACCTTCGCCGAAGAGTTGTCGGCGCGTCTGGTCGGGTGCGGTCATCGCGTGACGGTTTACTGCCGCGAGCGTTATCCCGAATCCAACTACCGCGGCGTCGAGCTCGAATATCTGCCGACCATCCGTCACAAATATCTCGACACCATCGCGCACACGTTTCTTTCGACGCTCCATTTGCTGACCAGGCGATGCGACGCGGTCCTTTACTGCAACGCAGCCAACGCGATCTTCACCTGGATTCCCCGCGCGGCCGGGATGCCGGTCGCGCTCAACGTGGACGGCCTTGAGCGGCATCGCAAGAAATGGAATCGCGCCGCGAAGGCCTGGTATCGGATGTCCGAATGGCTGGCGACGTGGATGCCGAACGCGGTGGTTACCGACGCGCAGCGCATCGCCGAGTATTACCGCGACCGTTATCATCGCCATTCGGAAATGATTCCTTACGGCGCGGACGTTGGTCGGGAGGAATCGTCCGAAGCGCTGGGCCCGCTCGGACTCGAGCGGAGAAAATATTTTCTGTATGTGAGCCGCATGGAGCCCGAAAACAACGCGTTGCTGGTGCGCGAAGCGTTCGAGCGAGTCGACACGCCGCTGCGCCTGGCGCTGATCGGCGACGCGCCCTACGCGGCCAATTACATTCGCCAGGTGCGCGACACCAAAGATCCGCGCATCGTGATTCCCGGCGCGATTTACGGTCAGGGCTATCGCGAGCTTGGGTCGCACTGCTTCGCCTACATCCATGCGACCGAGGTCGGCGGCACGCATCCCGCGCTGATCGAGGCGATGGGACGCGGCGCGCTGACACTGTACCTGGACACGCCGGAAAATGCCGAAGTCGCCGGCGGCGCGGGCCTTCCGTTTACGCACGCGAATCTGGCCGAGGTTCTGCGCCGCGTCTTGGCGATGGAAGAATCGGAGCGCCAGCACTGGCGCGCGCTGGCGATCGAGCGGATCCAATCGCGCTACAGTTGGGATGCGGTGACCCTGGCGTACGAAAATTTATTCAAGAGATTATGCGGAGCTGGGTAGAGGTCTCGCGTTCCCGGATCGCCGAAAATCTTCGCGCCGTGCGCCAGGTGATCGGCGGCCGTGCGGAAATCATGCCCGTCGTCAAGGCCGAT
>Ga0187784_10004374_pt1 | contig 11435 bp, 7 predicted proteins | sample 1015_SJ02_MP15_2_FD_132964 | JGI IMG/M metagenome (GOLD analysis project Ga0187784, IMG submission 132964) | Tropical peat soil microbial communities from peatlands in Department of Meta, Colombia - 1015_SJ02_MP15_20_MG | ecosystem: Environmental > Terrestrial > Soil > Wetlands > Peat | place... | reverse complement strand
TCTAGTGTCCTGACGCCGAAGTTCGCAGCATTGAAGAAAACCGACGAGGCGAGTCCGATCAATGGCTTATCTCGTCGAAGGTGACCCTTTCAATGTTGCGAACTTTAGATTCGGGACACTAGCTCGCGATGAGCTTAGGTTTGCCCGATTCTGCGAGCGGAAACGCAATGGCAGCGAAGTGCGTTGCTGTGCCCTCTCCCCTCGTGGGAGAGGGCTACTCAAAGGTTCAACGCAGAAGATCGGGAGAGGGGGACTCTCCGCACACCGAGCAGATCGAGAGTCCCCCTCTCCCAGCCAAGTCCGCTGAGATTCCTGCGACGCCCTCTCCCACGAAGGGGAGAGGGCAAATATGGCTGGCGCCGTCGATTCAAACTCGATCCATCTTGCTCTAGCCCGACGCCACAACGTCGAATGTCTGCGGCGGCTCGCCGCGCTGGTGGCGTTCCCACATCATCCGATAGGCGGCTTCGAGGTGGCGCGTCGACAATTCGGTATTGAACAGCGGTGCGGTGAGCCGCTGCGCGGCGAGCCGCGTCCGCACCGCGCCGAGCCGCTCCGGATCGCGCGCGAGGCCGATTGCGGCCGCCTCGTATTCGGCGAGCGTGGGCGTGATCAGCTCGGGCAAGCCGACCGCATGCAACAGGCTCGCGGCGACGCGCCCGGCGAAAGTCGAGCCGAGGCAGGTCAGGACCGGGAGCCCGCCCCAGAGCGCGTCGCTCGCGGTCGTGTGCGCGCCATAATAGATCGTGTCGAGGAACAGGTCGGCGAGACGGTGTCGGGCGAGATGCGCGGCGAGCCCGGCGCGCGGCGCGAAGACGAGCCGATCGGGCGCGACGCCGCGGGCACGCGCCTCGGCGCGAAGATTGCGGACCGCGGACGCGTTCGCCTCCAGAAGCCAGAGCACGCTGTCCTCCACGGCATGCAGCAGCCGCATCCAGACGTCGAAAATCTCCGGCGTGATCTTGAAGCTGTTGTTGAAGCTGCAGAACACGAAGCCGCGCTCGGGCAGTCCGGCCTCGGCCCGCGTCGGGGTCGCGTCTGCGATGCCGGCGCTCGCATCGCGGACCTGGTAACTCCCGGGCAGGTAGGCGATCCTCTCGGCGTAAAAGCGCTGGTGCTCCTCCGGAATGACGATCCGATCGGCGACGATGTAGTCGATGAACGTGGTGCCGAGCGTTCCGGGATAGACAAGGTAGCTCACCTGCAACGGCGCCGGGCGCTGCGCCAGCACGTTCAGCCGCATGCCCTCGGTGAAGCCCGCGAGATCGACCGCAATGTCGATCTCCATCTCGCGGATCAGGCGCGCGATCTGCGGATCGGACTTGTGCCGCACCTCGACGAACCGGTCGAAAGCGCGTGACAGCCGCGCGCGCATGGCGCTGCCGTCATCGATGCCGTAGGAGAGCGCGATGGTCTCGAAACGCGCGCGATCATGCTGCTCGAACAGGCCCGCCATCAGATGGGCCGTCGGATGCTCGCGATAGTCACCGGAAAGATAGCCGATGCGCAGCCGCGCGTGCGGCGCATGCCCACCGTGCCATGACGGCGATTGCGCGGGCGCGATGCTATCGGCCGCGTAGATGGCGCTGCAGAGGCGCTGATCCGCGGCCGACGCCGGGCTCGCGAGCAGCGCAAAAGGCGGGCAGACGGGCGCCTCGTTGCGCAACGCCGCGATGACCTTCGACCAGCCGGCAGCAGTCCCGCGCCAGTCGCAGATGTGCGCCTTTGCGTGCAGCATGTCGCCGGGCACGAACTTGATTTCAGGATCGAGCGCCAAGGCGGTCTCGAACGCGGCGATCGCATCCTCGTAACGCCGCAACCCCGCGAGCAGCGTTCCGCGCCCCCTCCACGCCTGCGCCAGATCGGGCCGGAGCTTGAGCGCGGTCTCGAACGCCGCGAGCGCGTCATCGGCTCGTCCCAGCCGCGCCAGCGAGGCGGCGGCATTGGAGTGAGCCTCGGCATAGTCCGGCTTCAGCGCGGTCGCCTTGGCGAAGGCGACGATCGCATCCTCGTGGCATCCGACCGCGGCGAGCGCGTCACCCCTGCCCTGCCATGCTTCGGGAAAGGCGGGATTGAGCTTCAGCGCCGCCTCAAAGGTCGCAAGCGCCTCCGCATAGCGCCTGGTCTGGATCAGCGGATTGCCCCTGTTGCAGAGCGCCTCCGCATATCCCGGCTTCAACGCCAATGCCTTATCGAAGTCGCCGATGGCTTCGTCATGACGGCGGAGCGCGTTGAGAACGGTTCCACGATTGTTCCAGGTCTCGGCGACGGTCGCGTTCAGCGCGAGCGCGCGCGAAAACGCATCGAGCGCCTCCGGCAGCCTCCCGAGGCGCTGGAGCGCGACGCCGTGGTTGTAGAGCGTCGCGTCCGAGGTGGGCGTGACGCGCGTTGCCTCTCTGAGAACCGGCTCGGCTTCGTCGAGGCGGCCAAGCTGGGTGAGGAGCACGCCGAGCAGATTCAGCGCGCCGGGGTGATCGGGTGAGCGCTCGAGCAGCCGCCGGAACTCCTGCTCGGCCTGCGAAAGCCTGCCGCCCTGCAGCAGCGAAACAGCGTTGGCGAACAGCTGTTCCGGGCTGCGCGACGTCGAATTGCGGCTGCTCATTCCTTGCTCATCCGGGGGTCATCGACCGGCGGACCGTTCCGGATCATTTCGTACTCTCGCGAAAACGCCAAGTCGGGGGCCGCCTGATTCGACCGCGTTGCGCCGTGCCGTGAACAGCCTATCCTCGGCTCTCCCGCGGGAGAGAGCCGATGTCCGACGCCGCCCTGGCTACCGGCACCGACGCCTGTGAAAACGGCTTCGAGAGCCTGTTCGTCTCCGCGCCCGACGGCCTGCGGCTGCATCTGCGCCGATACGGGGCCCCTGCCCCGCGCCGGCTGCCGATCGTCTGCCTTCCCGGCCTCACGCGCAACGGCGCGGACTTCCATGAGGTCGGTTGCGCATTCGGCACGGCTGCGGCCGAGCCGCGCCTGGTCGTTGCGGTCGACGCGCGCGGCCGCGGCCGCTCCGACTTCGATCCTCGCCCGGAAAACTACGCGTTAGCGGTCGAGCTCGGCGACCTGCTCGCGGTGCTCAGCGCGCTCGAGATCGGTCCCGCCGTGTTCCTCGGCACCTCGCGCGGCGGCGTGCTCGCGATGCTGCTCGGCGCCGCGCGGCCGGCCGCGATCGGCGGCGTGATCCTGAACGATATCGGTCCGGTGGTCGACGCCAAGGGGCTGATGCGGCTGAAGGGCTATGTCGGCAAGCTGCCGACGCCGAGCAGCTTTTCCGACGGCGCCGAGATCCTGCGTCGATTGGGGAGCGCGCAGTTCACCGCCATGACCCAGGCGCAATGGCTCGCGCAGGCGAAGCGCACCTGGCGCGAGACCGAGGAGGGATTGGCCCTCGACTACGATCCGAAGCTCGCGGCGACGCTCGCGGCCGTCGACATCGAGCGCCCCCTGCCCCCTTTGTGGGCCCAGTTCGATTCGCTCGCGCGCTTCCCGCTGATGCTGATTCGCGGCGCGAATTCCGACCTCCTCTCGGCCGCGACGGTCGACGCGATGCGTGCGCGCCGCCTCGACATCGACGTGCTCGAGGTGCCGGACCAGGGACACGCGCCGCTGCTGATCGAGCGCGACGTGATCGCGCGCATCGCCGCCTTCGTGACGCTGTGCGACGTCTCGGCGTTCGGCTTTTGAGAAGCGCTAGACGCTGACATACGGACCCGGCTGCGGCGCATGCGGGCCCGCGAACAGCAACGAGAAGAAGTGCCGCGGCGGCTCGTAATGCTCCTCGGCGGTCGCCGGCTCGAGGAAATGATCGGCGCAGAGGTCCGCGCGCACGAAGAAGGCATTCGAGCCGGAAATATTGCAGCCGACGACGCGATAGCCCTTCTCGCGGCCGAGCCGCACCAGCGCCTCGAGGCTCGCACCGAAGAAGTTGCTGCCGCCACCCGATTGGTTCGGTCGATACGGGACGGTCAGCGAGAGCGGCGGCCGCAGGCCCGCGTTGTACTCGATGACGAGGACGCGCGGATTGACGACCGTAATGGCTTTCCAGATCCAGTAGTCGTTGAAGTCGATGTCGATGCTGAGCAGATCGATCTCGCCCTTCAGGCCGGCACCCTCGATCAGCGAATTGATGTTCTCGGCGGTCACCATGCTCTGCTTCAGCGTCAGCCGCCGGTCCTTGATGAAATCGGCGAAGATCGTGCCGATCGCCCTGCAACTCTGCGCGTTTGCCTCGATCCATACCCCGCGCCAGCCGTCGATCAGAAGCTTCGCGGTGTTGCATTCGACCCCGGTCTCGACGCCGAATTCCACGAAAGTGCGCAACGGCGCGCCGACGCGACGGAAGATCTCCTGGATGATTCCATCCTCATCGTGCTGCGAGTAGACCTTGAATCCATGGCGCAGCAGGCGCTTTGGATCGGCATAGCGCGGCTGCGCCATGGTCTCGGTCCAGAACCGATGCAAATTCATCTGCACCAGCGCCGCGTTGAAATTGGCGATGTGGGTCAGCGTGAAATTGATCTGGCTGTTGGCGTCCATCCGCACTCCCCCGAACTCGTGCAATCGGCAAAGCGCGCATTGGTGGCAAAGCAGCGCGGCTTGCGCAAGTCCGGTAGGCGCGCGCACGACGTGCGCCGGATTCGTACCGGCGGACGGCGCGTGATAGGTTTCCTGCCGGTCACCGGCAGATTTCATCTTGTGCTCATGAGACGCGCGCCTTCACTCTTATTCTTGATGCAAGAAGCGCGCGATTTGCATCAGCGGGGACAGCTCGCCGAGGCGGCGGCCGCGTATGAGCGCGCAATCGCCGCGGACCGCAAGAACACAGAAGCGATCTTCCTGCTCGCCTCGATTCGCTGTCAGCAGGATCGCCTCGAGGAGGGGATCGAACTCGCCCGCAAGGCGATCAAGGTCGATGCGCGCTATGCTCCGGCGCACTATCTGATCGGCATGGCGCAGCAGCAGCTCGGGCGGTTCGAGCATGCGGTCAACAGCTTCGATCGCGTGATCGCCATCAGTCCGGGCGCGGTCGAGGCCTGGTTCAACCGCGGCCAGGCGCAACTGGCGGCCGGCCACCGCGGTCCGGGGATCGAGAGCCTTACCCGCTGCATCGCGCTTCGTCCCGAGCACGCCCCGTTCTACCATGCGCGCGGCATCGCCCTGATGGCGGCGGAGGCGGACGCGCGCGCGATCGAAGACTTTTCAATGGCGATAGCGCGCGATCCCGTGATGGCCACTTCGTTCAGCTACCGCGCCTATCTCCACAACCGACTTGGCCAGACCGACCTCGCGCTTGCGGACGTTGCGCGCGCCCTCGAAATCGCGCCGGACAACGAGGATGTGCGCTATGAGGCCGCGCTGATCGAGCTCCTGCACGGCAACTGGCGTGACGGCTGGCAACACTTCGAGGCGCGGCTGACCGCGCCGAGCCTGAACCAATCCCGCAAGTTCGTCGCCCCGCGCTTCCCGCGCTGGATGGGCGAGCCGCTCAATGGCGAGCTGCTCGCCCTGTTCACCGAGCAGGGTCGCGGCGACGTGATCCAGTTCACGCGCTTCGCGGTCGAGCTCGCGCGGGCCGGCAACCGCGTCGCGATCGTCACCCAGCCGACTTACGCCTCGATCTTCCACGGGCTCGAGGTCGAGCGGATCATCACGGACAGCGACGAGCTTGCGAGCCTCGGCCCGGTCCGCTGGCAGATGCTGGTCAGCCTCGCGGGCGTTCTCGGCGTCACGCCCGACGCCGTTCCGGCGCGCGTTCCGTACCTGCCGGTAGATCCGCAGCGCGCGGCGGCGTGGCGCGAGCGGCTCGGGGAAGGCTTCAAGATCGGCATTTCGTGGCAGGGCAGCACGAGTTTCGCACGGGACAAGGGGCGTTCGATCCCGCTTGGCGTCTTCGCACCGCTCGCCGCCCTGCCCGGCGTGCGGCTGATCTCGCTGCAAAAGCGGCCGGGCGCCGAGCAGGCCGACACGGTCCCGTTCCGCGGCCGGATCGAGCAGGTGCTCGACGTCGCGGATACCGGCGCATCCGCGTTCCTCGACACCGCGGCGCTGGTCGCCACGCTCGACCTCATCGTCAGCTCGGATTCGATGAACGCGCACCTTGCCGGTGCGCTCGGTCGACCGACTTTCGTGGCCCTGCGCAAGGTCCCGGACTGGCGCTGGCTGCTCGCGCGCGAAGACTCGCCCTGGTATCCGACCGCCCGCCTTTTCCGTCAGTGCAGCGAAGGAGACTGGGGGCAAGTGTTCGCAAGGATCGCCGCGGCGGCGAGCCGCGCGGCCGGAGGGCTTGTCGCTTAGTCACTAGGAGTAGCGGCCGCGCGGCGCGCTTCCACCTCCGCGGCGATCGCGGCCTCGGCGTCGCGGTCGGCGGGCACCGCGATCGCGCGGCCGGAGGGCTCTCGTGGTCCGATCGCCCGTTGGGCGGCTGCAGGCCCTCTGGGCAACTGCGTCCAACTTGCGATAATCTTACAGGATCAGATGCTTATGGCTTCGTCTGGCGGCCGCGCAATCAGAGGCTGCAGGCAGCTCCATCCATCCAGGCGTGACTGGTATCGCGACCAATCCGGACAGTGCTGATGGCAGGCAAGAGGCGCGCGGCTTCCGACCTCCGCTCGGCCGAGACCACGCGCCTGTTCGAAGGCGCAGTCCGGGCGCATCAGGCCGGACGCCTGCGTGAGGCCGAGCAGCTTTATCGCCGGCTGCTCGCGGTCGAGCCGAAGCACGCCGATGCGCAGCATCTCATCGGCGTGCTCGCGCATCAGGCGGGACGCAACGATGCCGCCATCGACCTGATCGGCAAGGCGCTGGCGCTGAACGAGCGCGTCCCCGAGTTCCACTACAATATCGGCCTCGCCTACGGGGCGCTCGGACGCTTCGAGGAAGCGGCCGCGCACAACCGCCGCGCGGTCGCGCTGCGGCCGGACTATGCCGAGGCGCATCTCAATCTCGGCAATGCGCTGAACGCGCAAGGCGAGCACGCGGCCGCGATCGAAAGCTACCGCCGCGCGCTCGCGCTGCGGCCGGGCTTGCCCGAGCCGCACTTCAACCTCGCCAACGCGCTCGACGCAGTCGGCGAATCCGACGAGGCGATCGCGCACTATCGCGCCGCGCTCGCGCTGCGACCCGATTACGCGGACGCGCACAACAATCTGGGCGCCGCGCTGCTGAAGCGGAAGCAACTGACCGAGGCGGCCGCGTGCTTTCGCCGCGCGCTCGCGCTCAAGCCCGACCTGCCGGGCGCGGCGCTGGGCCTTGCGAATGCACTCTATGCACTTGGCGATGTCGCGAATGCGCTCGCGGTCGCGAAGCGGTTGCACGACGCCGCCGAGACGGCGAAGACGCGCGTGCAGTTGTTCCTCTGCCTGTGCGATCCGCGCGCCGCGCCAGTCGCCGCGGCGTATCGCGCCGAGGTGATCCGCGCGATCTCCGAGCCGTGGGGTCCTCCGCGGCTGCTGACCGGCCTGGTGGTCAGCCTCCTGCGTCAGGATCCGGTCATCGGCGCGCTGATCGCGCGCGCGGGCTCCGCCGGCGCGCCGGCGCTGTCACCGGGCGAGCTTACCGCGATCGCCACGGATGACTTGTTGCGCGCGGCGCTTCAGCTCACCGAGATCAGCGACGCCGGGCTGGAGCAACTGCTGACCCAGGCGCGCCGCGCGCTGCTCGCGGCCGCGCAAAGTGATGCGCCCGATGCCTGGCTCGGCTTCGCTTGCGCGCTCGCGCGACAGTGCTTCATCAACGAATATGTCTTTGCGCTCACGCCCGATGAGGAGGCGGGCCGGCGCGCGCTCACCGCGAGCATCACATCAACCGACACAACGGCGCTCCGTCTCGCCGCCTTCGCATGCCATGCGCCGCTGCACACCCTCGCGAACGCGCAAGCCCTGCTCGATGCCGAATGGCCGCCGCCGCTGCGCGCGCTGCTCACGCAGCAGATCGCCGAGCCAGCCGAGGAGGCGCGCATCCGCGCCTCGATTCCGCGGTTGACCGCGATCAGCGACGGCGTCTCGCAGGCGGTGCGCGCCCAATACGAGGAAAACCCCTACCCGCGCTGGACCGAGATCGCGCCACCTGCTGCCCGCGGCTCGCTTGCCCAGCAACTGCGCGAGCATCTTCCGCAGAGCTACCGGCCGTTCGACCGGGCCGGCAAGGCCCTGGATGTCCTGATGGCCGGTTGCGGCACCGGGCTTCAGGTCGCGACCGCGATGCTGGCGTTCACCGACCTGAACGTCACGGCGGTCGATCTGTCGCTTGCGAGTCTCGCCTATGCGAAGCGCCAGACCGATGCGCTCGGGTTTCATGACGTCGCTTACGGCCAGGCCGACATTCTCGCGCTCGGACCGCTCGGCAAGAGCTTCGACGTCATCGAGTCGACCGGCGTGCTGCACCACATGGCGGACCCGCTCGCAGGCTGGCGCGTGTTGCTCGGCCTGCTGCGGCCCGACGGCGTGATGCATCTCGCGCTCTATTCGACGCGCGCGCGGCGCGACATCGCGCGCGCGCGCCGCTGGATCGCGGAGCAGGGCTGGCCGCCGACCGTGGAAGGGATTCGCCGCGCCCGTCAGGCGATCCTGGCGTTGCCGCAGGGAGCACCGGGGCAAAGCGTGACCGCGCTGAGCGACTTCTACTCCCTGAGCAACTGCCGCGACCTGCTGTTTCACGTGCAGGAGCACACGTTTGACATACCGGCGCTCGCGGCCTTCCTGGCGCAGCACCGACTCGAGTTCCTCGGCTTCAAGGTCGCATCGGACGTCACGCGGCGCTATGCGGCGCGCTTTCCCGACGACCCGTCGCAGACCGACCTTGCCAACTGGGACGCGTTCGAACGGGACAATCCGGACACATTCATCACAATGTATGATTTCTGGATACAGCCGATGACTCGTGAATGACCCTGTCGCTGCGCCCCCGCAAGCTGGTCATCGGCCCGCCGCCGCGCGGTGCGCTTCCACCTCCGCGGCGATCGCGGCGAACACCGGCGACCAGTCGCCCTCCACCGTCTGGCGGTAGAGCTTCAAGGTCGGGTAGAACGGGCTGCGATCGGCAAACTGCGGCAGCCAGCGCCAGTCGAGCATGCGGCGGCGTAGCGCCACCAGGGTCGGTATCGCGAGCGCGCCGGCAAGGTGTGCGGGCATCGAGTCGGAGGTGACCACGAGGTCGAGCACCGACATGATCGCCGCGAGATCGAGCAGCGCCTCAGGCCCGCGCTCGGCCGGATCGGCGGGTACGACGATTTCCCGGCCGAAGGGCACGCTGGCAATCTGCTCCGCGCCCGGATCTTTCTGCAGGCTGACCAGCCGGATCCCTGAGATCGCCGCCAACGGCGCGAAGGCGCCGAGCGGGATCGAACGACCGCGGTCGAACCGGAAATTCGGGTTGCCCTGCCAGGCGATGCCGACCTTGAAGCCTCCCCCGAGCCGCGCCCGCCAGCGCTCGATCCGCTCAGGCTCGACCTTCAGATACGGCACCTTGGCCGGAAGCGTCTCCACCGTGACCTGCAGGCTCGCCGGCACGCTGAGAAACGGCGCCCAGCGCAGATTACCCAGGCGCGCGAGCTCGTCGACGCTGCTCACGACCTTCTCGACGCCCGCGACCGAGGCGAGCAGCGGCGCAAGCACCGGCGCGGTGAAGATCACGACCCGATGTCCGAGCCGCTGCAGCTCAGGCGCAAAACGCGCGAACTCGATCGCGTCGCCGAGGCCCTGCTCGCTGATCAGCAGCAGCGGCCGGCCGTCCGGCGGCTCACCGCGCCAGCGCGGAAGCTGCGTCACCCCGGTCGTTGCAAGCATGCCACCGGGCTCGATCTCGAAGCGGCGCTCGTAGAACGGCCAACCCTCGCGCCACCGGCCGCGCAGCAGATAGACGTCGCCGGCGATTCCGGCGACGTGCGGGTTGGCGCGGTCGAGCGCGAGCGCGGTTTCGAGCGCGCCGAACGCCGCGTCGGTCCGTTCCAGCGCATTCAGCACCGCCGCCCGCTCGGCCTGCGCCCTCGCGTCCTGCGGGCGCAGGCTCACCACGCGGTCGAGCGTGGCGAGCGCTTGCTCGTCGCGGGCGAGATTGAACAGCGCCAGGGCGCGCACGAGCTGATTGGTGCCGTTCTCCGGCTCGCTGCCGCGCGCGCGATCGATGCTGAGCAGCGCGTCGGCGAAGCGGCCGAGGTCGAGGAGAACCAGCGCCCGATCGCGCCAAGCCGCGGCATTACTCGGCTCGATCTCCACGGCGCGGGTCAAATCCTGCAGTGCGGCCTGCAAGTCGCGATTTTCGATCTGCAGGCGCGCGCGCGCGTGCAGTGCCGGCGCGAAATTCGGCCGCGCCGCGATGGCGTGCGCGTAGGCCGCCATGGCAGCGGCATTCCGTCCAAGCGCGCGCAGCGCGTTGGCGCGGCTGAAATGGACATCCGGATGGTTCGGCTCGATCGCGAGCGCGCGGTCATAGCTCACGACCGCATCGGCATGGCGGCGCAGCGCCGTCTCGAGCGCGGCGCGATTGATCCAGTCGGGAAATGAGCGCGGATCGAGCTCGAGCGCGCGCGCATAGGCTTGCAGCGCCGGCTCGGGCAAGCCGAGGTCCGCAAGCGCGCCGGCGCGATTTCCATGCGCCGCGGCGAGGTCGCCCTGCAGCGCGATCGCGCGATCAAAGCTCGCGAGCGCTTCGCGCGCCTGGCCGAGCCGGCTCAGGGCCATCCCGAGCAGGTTGTGCGCCGCGGCACGGTCCGGCGCGAGGGCGATCGCGCGCCGGACCGCCTCGATCCCGGCGGCGAGCTCCCCGCACTGGCAGTGCGCGAGCGCCAGATAGTAGAGCGCATCGGCGTTCGCGGGCTGCGCGCGCAAGACCGCCTCGAGCAGCGCGACCGCGCCGCGCGCATTACCCTGCCTCTGCAGCGCGATCGCGCGCTCGATGTCGTCCGGCATCAGCAAGGAATCCGTGAAGGTTGATTTCAGGTCGAAGCGCTCGCCGCGAACGCGGCCTACTCCCCTCCCCCTTGTGGGGAGGGGTTGGGGGTGGGGGTCGCGGTTATTGCGCGTTGAATGTCCTCAAGCACACCATCGATGTTCTTCAGCACGTCGTTGTTCCAATAGCGAAGAACGCGATAGCCCTGGGATTCAAGAACTTTGGTCCGCGCCGCATCGGCATCGGATCGCTGCGCATGCTGACCTCCGTCGACCTCAATGACGATGCCCGCCGCGTGGCTCGCGAAATCGACGATGTAAGTCGCGAGCCGAACCTGCCGCCGAAAGTGTGTGTTCGCTAGCGGCAGACGATGACGCAGATGCCACCAGAGTTTCCGCTCAGCGTCGGTCGGTGTGGCACGCATTGAGCGTGCGAGAACGCGATTTGGCGGAACGATCGAGCGATCTCGCGTCGCCCAGATCCGCCCTTCGTCCGAAGGTCCAGGATCACGGTCTCGTGTCATCGCACGACCCCCACCCCTAGCCCCTCCCCAC